>OLPW01000318.1_pt1 | contig 59382 bp, 55 predicted proteins | sample 1672161 | NCBI WGS metagenome assembly OLPW01 (sample SAMEA3136654, study PRJEB25190) | human gut metagenome
TGAGCATTGAGCATTGAGCATTGAGCATTGAGCATTGAGCATTGAGCATTGAGCATTGAGCAGGCAGTATCCCGAGACATAATGTTTATAACAGGTTACCGTTTATATTTGATCGGTAACCTGCATGCTTTAGGGACGGGGGTTGTCTGGAAAGGAATCATAATGCCATATCAAAAGAAAAGATTTTTATCATATACGACTGTTTTTCTGTGCTTTTTGGCGGCATATATATGCAGACTGATCGATACAGATAATGATTTACTGCATGCTCTGCTTGACCAGAGCCGCACCAGCATTTATCTGGGACTGTACTGTGCATGGGTCACTTATCTGAATAAACATATTGTATACAAAAAAATGCGCCAGTGTCTGACGGCCATTGGATGTCTGATGGTATTCTGGTTTTTTTTGCGTACAATAAAATATCATGTTTTTCAGGATCCCCTCAGTATACATATCTGCTGGTATCTGTATTATCTTCCGATGATCCTGATTCCGACTTTAGGTTTGAATGCAGCTTTGCTTCTGGAAGAAAAGGAAAATGCTAAAATAAAAAAAAGACATGTTTTGCTGCTGCCTTTTGCGGCAGTACTGATTATAGGTGTATTTACCAATGATCTGCATCAGCTGGTTTTTCGTTTCTATCTGAAACCACCTTATTCGGATAAAAATTATGGATACGGTTTCCTCTTTGTGGTCATTCAGGTATGGATCATATTTTGTCTCAGTGCAATGGATGTGATACTTGTTCGCAAAAGCAAAACTTTTGAAAAAAAACGTTTCTGGCTTCCTGTAATACCTGGTATCGTGCTTTGGGGATGGAACATTGGAAATATTCTTCGCCTGCCCTTTATCAGTATCATTGCAGGAGATCTGACAGCAGTCTGCTGCCTTTGTATAGCGGCTATTTTTCAAAGCTGTATCCTGTGTGGACTGATTCCTACAAATAGTCGTTATTTTGAATTGTTTCAGTCAACAGGCAGTCTTGACGCAGAAATAACGGATGAAGCTTTTCGGCGTTATTATTATACAGGAAATTTCCCGAAGCTCTCCAAAGAACTGCGTGAATGTGTGATCGCAGAATCTTTACTGCAGGAAAACGGGATTTTGATCAAGCATATTCCTGTCAGGGGTGGACATTTATTCTGGACGGAAGATATTTCTGTTCTGCTTGACCAGTATCAGGATATTCAGGAACAGCAGGAGGAATTGACGGCACGAAATCAGCTTTTGCAGATGACTTATCAGAAAGAAGCCGCACGCAGAAAATTAGAAGAACAGAATCATCTTATGAATATGATACAGGATCAGACTTACAGACAGTATGAATTACTTTCTCTATATATGAAGAAGTTTGAACAGACAGATTCAAGAGAAGAATGTGATATGCTTCTGAGTAAGATAGTAGTCGTGGGAACTTATCTGAAACGAAGAAAAAATCTTGTACTCACCAGATACAGCTCACAGGGGGATTTTCTGACTATGGCCGATCTGAAGCAAAGTCTGGCTGAATCCTGTGAAAATCTGAAATTATGTAAGATCAGGGCAGCTTACTTTGTGCAGGATAAAGAAAATCTGCTTCACGCAGATGATGTTCTGAGATGTTATGATTTCTTTGAATGGCTGATTGAACAACTGTTTGATGTGGTGAGCGCGGTCTTCTTCCGAGTGACTCAGATTGAAGAAAAATTGCAGATTTCTGTGCATGTTATATGTCTGACTGATATTCGTATTTTTCTGGCAGAGAGACCTGATCTTTTGATACAGCAGGAGGAGGAACAGGAATGGTTTATTCGATGTCCGGTTTCATAAAAGATACCATGAAATTGCAAAATCTTCTGATGATCCTTATGGAAATATGTCTGATCCTTGAATTTATTCTGCTGTTTTCCAGAATTATGCGTTCAGCAGGGAAATGGAAAATTGCGATATCTTCTGCATGGCTGGTTGTCTCATTTCTTTTTATGGTGGGACTGTTGAGTGATCACCAGCATCGGCAGGATGATCTTCCATACGATCCGATATTGTATTCATTTCCAATACATGTATTGGTGATGGCAGTGATTCTGCTGACAGGCTATCTGATTCTGGCGATTCGCAGGGAGCGAAAGGAATACAGCAATACTTTGTCGCCCTGGTCTGTTTATGAAGCTGTAAATAATGTCCCCTGTGGTGTCTGCTTTTCAGATGCTCTTGGACGTATCATCCTGAGTAACGCCAAGATGCAGGAATTATGCAGGATACTGACCGGAAATTATCTTCAGAATTTTGAGATTTTCCGCGATGCCATAAATTCAGCACCTGTTCAGAAAAATATTATCAAGTTAAATTCCGACAGCAATGTATTTTATTTACCGGATGGTTCCGTCTGGATGTTTCATGAATACCAGCTTAAAGAGCCGGATCTGAAAGGTTATGTGCAGACTGTTGCGATCAATGTGTCTGAAGTATATTACAACAATGAAAAGATCAAAAGCAATAACGAAAAATTAGAGCAGCTGAATCGCAAACTGGAAGAAATGTATGAAAAAATAGGCGATGAAATACGTGAACAGGAAACTCTGGCGATGAAAATGAAGGTACACGATAATTTCGGAAGAAGTCTTCTTTCCATACGAAGAATCCTTGAAAAGAAAGAAGAACCTGACAATATGAGGGAGCAGCTGGAAAATTTAAAGCAGCAGGTTTATATTCTTACAAGTTCAACTGCTGATAATAAAGAAGACCAGTATGAGGATACGGAAAAGCATGCAAGAGAACTTGGAATATCGATCCAGATCCAGGGGAATTATCCGGATGATCTGATTTACAGACGGCTTACAGATCGCGCTCTCCGTGAATGCGTGACAAACTGTGCCCGTCATGCACATGGAACTGCAGTTTATGTGGAAATAAAGAACAGCAGGGACGGATATCAGATCCAGATTACCAACAATGGTGAGTCGCCATCAAAAAATGCAAAAGAAGGTGGTGGATTATCAGCATTAAGGAAAGCAGTAGAAGCAGAGCAGGGGACTATGAAGACATTTTTTGAACCTGCTTTTTATCTGTTTCTGAATTTTCCGTTAAAGGAATAAGAATATCAGATTACTTCAGTATGAGAAGGGAATGATGCTATGGTAAGGGTACTCATTGTGGAAGATCAGAAGATCATGCAGAAATATTTTGAATATATTATTTTACAAAATCCTGAATTTAAGCTGGTAGATACGGTCAGTGATGCCCGGGAAGCAGTAAAAATCTGTAATTATTCAGCAATCGATCTGGTATTGATGGATGTGCAGACCTTTCATAATCATGATGGACTGACTGCGGGAAAGACCATAAAGGAGGAACATCCGGGTACGAAGATACTTGTTGTAACCTCGCTGATCGATCCCAAAGTGCTGGAGCGGGCAAAAACAGGATGTGCAGACAGCCTCTGGTATAAGGATCATGGTGAGGATGAGATTTGTGATGTGATCATCAGAACTCTTAATGGAGAGCATGTCTTTCCGGATGTAACTCCAAATGTGGAATTGAACTGGATCACCAGCGGGGAAATCAGTCCCAGGCAATTGGAAATGCTGCGGCTTTACATATGTGGAATGTCCTACTCGGAGATTGCAAAAAAAATGAACTGTTCCACCTCAGGAGTACGATGGAATTTTCAGGAGATGATCACCAAGGCAGGATACAACTGCAAAGAGGATCTGATCGCTGCTGCGCTGGAAAGCAAACTGATCGTTACCACACTGAAATAGGATGTCGAATAGCTTTTATCTGTAAATGATATTGCTGCAGGAAGTATTCTCATCAGGAGATGATACCATAAGGAACGGGTTCATGAAAAAATAAAAAAAATTAAATTAGGGGGTTGTATTTTCCGTAAAGGAATGTTATTATACTGGTTGTACGCGCTGAGGCGTGTATGAACTGCAGATTCAAGCCTATATTACGGAAAAGGAGGATTTCCAGTGAAAGTAAGATCATCTGTAAAGCCGATCTGCGAGAAATGCAAGATCATCAAAAGAAAAGGATCTATCAGAGTAATCTGTGAAAATCCAAAACACAAACAGCGTCAGGGTTGATTGACTGATTTGTGAAACGTGCGGCTGCAGTTTGATACACCCGGAAGGGTTGTTCGGACTGTTTTAATATCTTATTAAAGAAGCATGTATTGCCTAATACCGAGAGGCAACAAAATTTCGGAAAGGTCGCTTTTCGCCAAAGGCGGCTGGGTGTTTTACCGAGGCACCCCAATTAGGAAACTAGAAAAATCGAGAGTTTTTGAAGATGTACCCTATTTCACCTTGCGAGACTGCAAGTGGTACGGTTCAGACGACTTTCAAAAAGAAAATGGAGGAAACAGTACATGGCTCGTATAGCTGGTGTAGATTTACCAAGAGACAAACGTATCGAAATCGGCCTTACCTATATCTATGGTATCGGCAGAACAAGTGCAGACAAGATTCTTGCACAGGCAGGAGTAAATCCTGACATCCGTGTCAGAGATCTGACAGACGATGATGTAAAGAAAATCAGTGCTGTTATTGATGAAACAATGACAGTTGAAGGTGATCTTCGTCGTGAAATCGCTATGAATATCAAGAGACTGCAGGAAATCGGATGCTACCGTGGTATCCGTCATCGTAAAGGACTTCCGGTTCGTGGCCAGAAGACCAAAACAAATGCTAGAACTCGCAAGGGTCCTAAGAGAACTGTTGCTAACAAGAAGAAATAATGAACACTTAACGAATGCAAATGTAAATGCAGCATGAGTTTAGTGTGAATATTGTTCGAAGGAACTTAATGAAGGCAAGCGTAAGCGCAGACTGAATTTAGTGAATCGAACTTCCTTACGAAACGAAATAATTGATTATATATAGGAAAGTGTAGGTTAGTTTTAAAATGGCAAAGACAACCAGAAAAGCGACTACTAAACGTCGTGTTAAGAAAAACGTTGAACACGGACAGGCACATATCCAGTCATCCTTTAACAATACAATTGTTACTCTGACTGACAACGAAGGAAACGCTCTTTCATGGGCAAGTGCCGGCGGTCTGGGATTTAGAGGTTCAAGAAAATCTACCCCTTATGCAGCACAGATGGCAGCAGAGACTGCAACAAAAGCTGCTCTGATTCATGGATTAAAAACTGTTGATGTTATGGTTAAAGGACCAGGATCAGGACGTGAAGCTGCAATTCGTGCACTTCAGGCTTGCGGCCTTGAAGTAACAAGTATCCGTGACGTAACACCGGTTCCGCACAACGGATGCCGTCCACCAAAACGTAGAAGAGTCTAATTTAGGAGGTAGCTTGAAATGGCAGTAAATAGAGTTCCTGTTCTGAAAAGATGCAGATCCCTTGGCCTGGATCCGATTTATTTAGGAATTGATAAAAAATCCACAAGACAGTTAAAACGTGCAAACAGAAAAATGTCTGAGTACGGTTTACAGTTAAGAGAAAAACAGAAAGCAAAATTCATCTACGGAGTTCTGGAAAAACCTTTCCACAACTACTACAACAAAGCTGACAGAATGCCGGGACAGACTGGTGAAAACCTTATGGTCCTTCTTGAGAGCAGACTTGACAACGTAGTATTCCGTATGGGATTTGCAAGAACAAGACGTGAAGCTCGTCAGATCGTTGACCACAAACACGTACTTGTAAACGGAAAATGTGTAAACATTCCGTCTTACCTTGTAAAAGCTGGTGACACAGTTGAAATCAAAGAAAAATGCAAAGGTTCTGAGAGATACAAAGGAATCCTGGAAGTAACAGGTGGAAGACTTGTTCCGGAATGGATCGATGTTGATCAGGAAGCTTTACGCGGAACTGTAAAAGAACTTCCAAGAAGAGAAGCAATTGATGTTCCGGTAAACGAAATGCTTATCGTCGAGCTGTATTCTAAATAATAATTAGAACAGAGTAACTGTGGGGGATTTTCTTCACAGTTACAGCATTCGTTAATACCCTCAAATGTTGAATACCCAGAAGGAGGGAACCATATAGTGTTTGATTTTAATAAACCAAAAATCGAAATTACGGAAATTTCCGAAGATAAAAAGTTTGGCAGATTCGTAGTAGAGCCTCTGGAAAGAGGATATGGTACTACACTTGGTAATTCTCTCAGAAGAATTATGCTGTCCTCCCTCCCGGGAGCAGCAGTAAGCCAGGTTAAGATCGATGGAGTTCTTCATGAATTCAGCTCTATTCCGGGCGTAAAAGAAGACGTTTCAGAGATCATCATGAATCTGAAAAGCCTTGCTATCAAAAATACCAGCACAGACAACCAGCCAAAGACCGCATACATCGAGTGTGAGGGATCAGGTGTTGTAACAGCAGCTGACATCCAGGCAGATCAGGATATCGAAATCATGAATCCAGATCAGGTCATTGCTACTCTTAACGGAGGCAAGGACTGCAGACTGGCTATGGAGCTTACGATCACCCGTGGTCGTGGTTACATCAGTGCTGATAAAGGTAAGACTGACGACATGCCGATCGGCGTGATCGCAGTTGATGCGATCTACACACCGGTTGACCGTGTAAACATGGTCGTAGAGAATACCCGTGTTGGTCAGGTTACTGATTTCGATAAACTTACATTGGATGTATATACCAATGGAACACTGGATCCGGATGAGGCTGTCAGCCTCGCTGCGAAGGTACTGAGCGAACATCTGAGCCTGTTCATTGATCTTTCTGAGAACGCTAAGACTGCAGAAGTCATGATTGAGAAAGAAGACAATGAGAAAGAAAAGGTTCTGGAGATGAGCATTGATGAGCTCGAACTTTCCGTTCGTTCTTACAACTGCCTGAAGAGAGCCGGAATCAACACAGTAGAAGAACTTTGCAACAGAACTTCTGATGATATGATGAAGGTTCGTAACCTTGGTCGTAAGTCATTAGAAGAAGTACTTGCTAAACTGAAAGAACTGGGCTTACAGCTTCAGCCAACTGAAGAATAAGCACTTCTTAATAATTTGAGCGGGGATGCCTAAGCATTCATGCAGTAAGACCGAACTAGCATGTATGGATGTCCCGCAGATGGAGGAAAATAACATGGCAAAATATAGAAAATTAAGCAGAACTTCTGATCAGAGAAAAGCTCTGTTAAGAAACCAGGTAACAAACCTTCTGTACAACGGAAAGATCGTTACCACTGAAGCTAAAGCTAAAGAGATCCGCAAGATCGCTGAAAGCCTTATCGCTATGGCAGTTCGCGAGAAAGACAACTTCGAGACAGTTACTGTAACTGCAAAAGTTGCTCGTAAAGATGCTGACGGTAAGAGAGTAAAAGAAGTTGTAGACGGAAAGAAAGTAACCGTATATGACGAAGTACAGAAAGAAATTACCAAAGATGCTCCATCCAGACTGCACGCTCGTCGTCAGATGGCTAAAGTATTCTACCCGGTAAAAGAAGTTCCGACCAAAGCTGCTGGAAAGAAGAAAAACACAAAAGACATCGACATGACCAAGAAGATGTTCGAAGAGATCGCACCGAAATATGCAGATCGTAACGGTGGTTACACAAGAATCGTTAAGATCGGACCGCGTAAAGGTGACGCAGCAATGGAAGTTCTGATCGAGTTAGTATAATTTGACAGAAATCAGGAGAAGATATCCTCAAGCAGGATGTCTTCTCTTTTTTTGTATAAAATAAAAAACGACGTTTCATAGAAATATGTACAGTATTAAACAAAAATTGAAATTATGTCAGATACAAAAAACAGAATATGCAAAAGTGACATTAATAGCGCTAAAAATGACAGAAAAATCAGGGGGGGGGGGTAAAATCAAATATGGTATAATAAGAAACACCAAAAACACTCGTCAGGAGGAGATTATTATTTCTACGAAACAGATTTCAATTGCCATTTGTGATGGGAATTCCTGGGATGCAGGACTTCTTGAGGATTATATCCGAAGATCATTTCCAGATGCGGAGATCACAAAACTTACAAAGGGACAACAATTGATCAAGCGTATGTCAGAAAATCCCAATCAGTTTCATCTTATTTTTCTGGAGATAGAATTTTCTGATGATAATGGAATTCGGGTCGCGCAGGAGATCAGGAAATTTAACAAAACGGTAGGGCTTGTTTTTGTGGCAGAAAATGAAAACTATTACAGACAGGCATTTGATGTATTTGCACTTCAGTATCTTCTGAAACCGATCGATTATCCGAAACTTAAGAGAGTTCTTGATTTTCTGGATACGAATGTGCAGAGGTATTATGAATCTGTGATTGAAGAACGGGTTGTATGTTTTCGCTACCGTTCTCAGTTTTATACGATCAAGCACAGTGATATCCAATACATATCAAGCAGTCTTCATACGGTAAATTTCTACATGGAAGATGGAAGTGTGATCCACTGCAGAGGAAAACTCAGTGATTTTGAGAATCAGTTAAAAGACAGCACATTCCTTCGCTGTCATCAGAGTTTTTTTGTAAATCTCAGTAAGACAATGGGAATGAAGGCAGATGGATTTATCATGAAAGATATTACGGTTCCGATCTCAAGGACTTATCTGAAAGAATCACAGAGACAGTATCGTGAGTATCTGAATCAGAAAGATATGGTCATAGAATAAAATAGATACAGGTGTCTGCCTTTTTTTGCTAACTTTTCGAAGACAGTTGCTAAATCAGGAAAATTGTCGTAAAATCAGTAGGAACTATAAAGTTAAAATAAAAGGAACAGAACACATGAATATTAGAAGAATACTGGCAGTCTGGGCTGCCAAGGCAACTGGCTTTGCCTGCAAGAAGATGGGACGCCAGGGTGTGACATGGGCAGGTAAGATCGCACTTAAGATATATCCGCCCGTACTGAAAGAACTGGCAGGGGAAGTCAAAAAAGACATTTTTGTAGTATGCGGTACCAATGGCAAGACTACGACCAACAACATGCTCTGTGCAGCACTGGAGGCAGAGGGACAGAAAGTCATCTGTAACCATACCGGCTCCAATATGCTGAATGGTGTTGTGGCAGCATTTGTACTTGGGGCAGGACTGAATGGACATATCAAGGCAGATTATGCCTGCATTGAAGTAGATGAGGCATCCACGAGATATATTTTTCCACAGATCAAGCCGGATTATATGGTTATGACGAACCTTTTCCGCGATCAGCTTGACCGCTATGGTGAGATCGATATCACCATGAATATTCTCGAGGAAATGATCCGTAAGGTACCAAAGATGAAGCTTGTGGTAAACGGAGATGATGCATTGTCTGCTTATCTTGCAATGGACAGTGGAAATGCCTGTACGTACTATGGGATCAGCAAACCTGTCATGAAGAGCAAGACAAACGAGATCCGGGAGGGTCGTTTCTGCAAACGCTGTGGCGAGAGATTACAGTACAGCTTCTACCATTACAGTCAGCTTGGTGATTACAAATGCCCGAAATGTGGTTTCCAGAGGCCGCTTCCGAAATACGATGCTTCTGATGTACAGGTGGGAGATCAGCTTTCTTTCCGCGTGGAAGATCATAAGATCACTGCAAATTACAAGGGATTTTATAACGTATACAATATTCTGGCTGCCTATGCGGGAATCCGCACGGCCGGATTCAAGGCAGAGCATTTTCAGGATATGCTTAAGAAATTCAATCCGGAGAACGGCCGTATGGAACAGTTCCGTATCCAGGGAACCAGTGTGACACTGAACCTTGCAAAGAACCCGGCAGGTTTTAACCAGAATATTTCTGCCGTGATGCAGGACAGCACGCCGAAGGATGTGATCATCGCGATCAATGACAATGCACAGGATGGAATCGATATTTCCTGGCTCTGGGATGTGGATTTTGACCGTTTCCAGGAGGAGAGCATCCGCTCTATCACAGTCAGCGGTATCCGATGCCAGGATATGCGTCTTCGAATGAAATACGTAGATATTCCGACCATGCTGGAAGCTGATGTCGAGAAGGCGATCCGCAGCCGCGTGGCTGACGGAACCGGAAATCTGTATGTGCTTGTAAACTATACAGCACTGTTCAGTACCAGAAATATACTCAAGAAGCTGGAGGGAGAGCAGAAATGAAACTTACGATAGGACATTTATATCCGGATCTCCTGAATCTTTACGGGGACAGAGGCAATATCCAGTGCCTGATGAAGAGATGCCAGTGGAGAGAGATCGAGGCAGAAACCATCGCCTACGAGATCGATGACAAGATTGATTTTTCCAAACTTGATATCGTGCTTCTAGGAGGCGGTTCCGACAGGGAGCAGATGCTTGTCTGTGAGAAACTCAAGGAGATCCAGAAGGATTTCAAGGCATATGTAGAGGATAATGGAGTCGTTATCGCTATCTGCGGCGGTTATCAGCTTCTTGGAAATTACTACAAGACGGACCAGGGAACGATCAAGGGGCTGGAACTTGTAGATATGTATACAGAGCAGGAGGAGGGCCGTCTCATCAGCAACATCGTCCTTCAGAGCGACCTGTTTGAGATGCCGGTCGTCGGTTTTGAGAACCACGGTGGAAGGACATGTATCAACGATAACAAACCGCTTGGCAAAGTTCTCTATGGTTCTGGAAATGACGGTAAATCCGGTTATGAAGGTGTTGTGTACAAGAATGTGATCGGAACCTACCTCCATGGACCGCTGCTTCCGAAGAACCCGCAGCTTGCGGACTGGCTGATCCTGCACGCACTGCAGAAGAAATACGGAGAGCAGACAGAGCTTACCCCGCTTGACGACAGCCAGGAAAAAGAAGCCAACGATTATATCTGTCACAGATTCCTCAAATAGTACTTGCATTCAAAATATGGTGAGGATATAATTCAAATATAAAAGGTCACGAAGGTGCTGAGAGCCAAATGCTTTTGACACCTTCTTTTTGCAAAAGACAATCATAATCATAAAAGGGCAAACAAGGGGACAAAAATGGCGAAATCACGTAATCAGAAAGCAAAAATACTGGTTTTGGAACATCTGCTTGAGGAGACCGGGGAGAACCGTGCAGTAACTATGCAGGAGATCCTTGAGAAACTGACAGAATGTGGAGTCAATGCGGAGCGTAAAAGTATTTATGATGATTTAGACGCGCTGAGAGAGTTTGGACTGGACATAAAATATAAACGAGGAAGACCGGGCGGCTATTATCTTGCAGGTCGGAATGCAGAAGAAAAGAAGGAAACAGTGCTGAAACCTGCAGTCAGACAGAACAAAGAGAAAGTACAGCCGGTTGTTAAAGAAGTACTGGTAAAGCATTTTGTTCTGGACGAGAGCGAGATCCAGGATACAGAGAAACCTATGAAACTTCTGTGCAGGGAGACAAGAGAAAAAGAAGTTCAGGAATATTTTTGCACTCATGGAAATTACAAGACCAAAGAAGCCGGATACATATCCGTTACAGTACCACAGATATCCGGTCCGCAGTTTTTTGGATGGCTGACTGCAATGGGAAGGGACGTTACGATCGTCAAGCCAAAGAAGACAGCGGCAGCCTACAGAGACTATCTGAAACTTCTCGCAAAGGAATATAAAGGAATTTAACATGAAAAAAAAGACAGCATATCTTTTATTAGGCATTTTTCTGACAACGACTGTACTTGGCGGATGCGGCAAGAATGAGGCGACAGAAGCTGCCAGTGAAAGTGCACAGACAGAAAAAGAGGGAGCAGGAGAGGATGAACTGACAGAGACTCCGACTCCGGAAGCAAAATCAGATAAAGAAACAGATAAACAGAAATCATCAAAGGAAACAGAAATCTCAGATTCTGACAGTGAAGACGAGACGGAGGAGACAACAGAAACCTCCAGGGAGAAGATCGCCGTTCTTCTTCCAAACGAGGAGAAATGGACCAGAGATGCAGATGAGTTCAAAAGCACACTTGAGGACGATGGATATGAACCGGTGATCGAGTATGCCGAGAACGATGTTTCCAGACAGGTTTCCCAGATTCAGAAACTGACAGCAGAAGAGGTTTCTGCGTTCGTCATTGCACCGGTGGATCCTTATGGGCTCAAGAGTGTCCTTGAGAGCGTGAAGGAAGCGGAAATTCCGGTATTTTCCTACGATGATCTGATCATGGATACGAATGCAGTCAAATATTATGTCACATTTGGCGGTCGCCAGATCGGTCAGATGATCGGCAAGAAGATCATTGAGAGCGAAGAACTGGACAAGGTCCGTGAGGCAAAAGAATCCAGGACGATCGAATTTTTTATGGGATCTCTGGATGATACGCAGGCGCTGTTTCTGTATAACGGTCTGATGGAGACGCTGCAGGAATATCTGGATGACGGAACTCTTGTATGCAAATCAGGCAAACTTTCTTTTGATGACACAGGAATCCTGAGATGGAGCAAAAGCACTGCAAAATCACGTGCAGCAGAGATCCTGGAGCAGTTTTATCCAGATGGAGCGGCACCGGATATCATCTGTACAGGATTTGACGATGCAGCAGGAGCCGTGCAGGAAGCACTTCAGGAGGCTGGTGTAGTTCCGGGAACAGATATCTGGCCGATGATCACGGGAAATGGCTGCAAGGAGGATGCAGTGAAGTGTATAGCATCCGGCACACAGGCATTCAGTGTATTTATGGATTCCAGAGAACTTGCGGATCAGTGCGAGGAGATGGTAAATGTATATCTCCACGGAGAGGATGATCCGGAAGTCAATGATTACGAGCAGTATGACAATGGCGTCAAGATCATAGGAACTTATCTCTGTGAGCCGCAGATAATCGACAGGGATAACTATGAGATCCTGATCGACAATGGATATTATTCAGAGAAGGAAGTAGAGCCGGACCCGACAGAGACACCGACACCGGAGCCGGTCACACCGACTGAGGCAGCAGAGCCGACGGTGACTCCAACGGAAACACCGGAGGAAGTTTCCCCGACACCAGCTGAGACAGAAACACCGACTCCAACGAAAAAGGCGGAGCCGACAAAGAAACCGACTTCTACGCTGAAGCCAACCGCTACGGAGACACCAACACCGACCGAAAAGGCAAAGAAATAATAAGTAAAGATACAAAAATACAGCCGGAACAGAGCATTAAGACTTTGTTCCGGCTGTTGTTTTGTGCGCTTTGCGATAAATTTTACTGTGGACGGTAAAAAATTACTCGCGGAATGTCAGAGAATCATCAGTCATAGAGTCAACGATCGCAAGAGATTCCAGACGAACACCCATGTCACGGATCTTCTGTCCGCCGTTCTGGAAACCTTTCTCGATCACGATTCCGGCACCTTCAAGGGTAGCTCCGGATTCTTTGACGATCTCGATCAGGCCGAGCAGTGCACATCCGTTGGCAAGGAAATCATCGATCAGGAGGACATGGTCTTCCGGTCCGAGGAATTTCTTGGATAAGATCACGTCATAAACTTTCTTGTGGGTGAAAGATTCTACCTTGGAACAGTACATCTCACCATCCAGATTCAGGCTCTGTGCTTTCTTGGCAAAAACTACAGGCACATCAAAATACTGTGCTGCGATACAGGCAATTCCGATTCCAGATGCTTCGATCGTAAGGATCTTGGTGATCGGGCAGTCAGCAAAACGTCTCTTGAATTCTTTGCCGATCTCATTGATCAGAGTAATGTCCATCTGGTGATTCAAAAAACTGTCTACCTTCAAAATATTTCCTGGTTTCACGATTCCATCTTTCAGTATACGGTCTTTTAAAAGCTGCATGTTATATCTCCTTTGACTAAAATTCTCGTTTTTGTAAAATTATATTTATGATACTCTATTCTTCGCAGAAGTTCAATTCTTTTCGACAAATTTTTTATACAAAAAATCTTGTGTGCGACGAAAAAACGTTTCGGGCAGATCTTACTTTCTGGCATGGTTTGCAAAAAAAGGTAAGGTCTGGTACAATGAAAACAGTGTGAAAATTAAGACAAATCATGCAGATACAGGAGGTTAAGATCATGGAACAGAAATATACAGTAGATGCAAGAGGAGAACAGTGCCCGATCCCGGTCGTAAAGACAAAGAAAGTCCTGGACGGCATCCAGGGAGACGCGGAGATCACTGTGCTCGTAGACAATGAAACAGCAGTACAGAACCTTACCAGAATGGGAAAACATGCAGGTGCAGAAGTACTTTCTGAGAAAAAATCCGACCAGGAATTCCAGGTCATTATCCGTGTGAAAGACCAGAAGCAGGCAGAAACCCAGGAGGAAACCGTAGAGTGCATCCCGGATGTGAAGGGAGATTTCGTGATCGCAGTTGATACAGCAACGATGGGACGCGGAAACGATGAACTCGGCAAAGTCCTGATGAAAGGCTTTATTTTTGCAGTGACACAGCTTGAGAAACTTCCAAGGACCATGCTTTTTTATAATGGCGGTGCAACACTGACCACAGAAGGCTCTGATTCTCTCGAAGATCTCAAGAGCCTGGAAGCGCAGGGTGTGGAGATCAAAACCTGCGGTACCTGCCTGAATTACTATGGCCTGACAGACAAACTTCAGGTCGGAGAAGTTACAAACATGTATGACATCGTAGAGACTCTTGCAAAAGCAGCCAAAGTCGTAAAACCATGATCCAGAAGATTCCAAGATATCTGCTGACTTTTTACAGCACCAGCGGTGCCATGGCGGTGGAGAGATACTGCAAGGAGAACGGGATCGCCGGAAGACTGATCCCGGTCCCGAGGGAGATCTCGGCAAGCTGCGGGCTTTCCTGGGCAGTGCCGCTTGAACAGAAGGATGAGCTTGGTGGAATCGAGGCAGAGTTTGCAGATGAGATCGAGGGGAAGTGGAGTCTGGATATATGACTTTCAGGGAGGACAGAGACCATGAAAGAATATGAAGTGATCTGGGAGATCTTTAATAAATGTCCGAGAAACCAGATGCGGGATGTCTTTGTGGAGGAAGTGGAGATCGCAGACCCGGAAGAATATGTCAAAAAGAAATTCCAGGGCAAAGATGTCTCCTATGACAAGACTATCCTTGCAGATGGAACGATCGTCTTTGATATCGTAACATCGCAGATAAAACAGAGATGTTCCTTTACAGAGATTTAGGCAGTGTGGTATAATATAATTTCAAGGTTGCGGCTATTACTATAGAAGCAGCCCGTAAGACAGTACTGATAATTTGATACCTGAGAGGAGCACTGACATGAGTGAAGCAAAGGAAACCCATGTACATGTACTGGAAGATGGAACTACAATAGAACATTCTCATGGAGAACACGGTCATCATCACAGCCATGCCCAGACCAAGGCGGTTCTGAACCGGCTTTCCAGGGCAATCGGACATCTGGAATCGATCAAGCGTATGGTGGAGGACGGCAGAGACTGTTCTGAGGTGCTGATCCAGCTTTCAGCAGTCAAATCAGCCATCAACAATACAGGTAAGATCATCCTTCAGGATCATATTGAGCACTGTATCGTGGATGCGGTAGAGCACGGAGACAAGGATGCCATCAAGGAGCTGGAACGTGCAATCGACCGGTTTATGAAATAAAATACAGGTCATGCGGCCCGGGAGACAGGACTGTAAGGACCGGAAAATAAAGGAGAAACAAGAAATGGCAGAATGCAGTAACAGCGGATCATGCGGCAAATCAAGCTGCGAAGGATGCGCAAGCAAAGGACAGAGCAATCCGCAGAATTTTATGGCGGAACAGAACATCTTTTCAGATGTAAAACACGTCATCGGTGTTGTCAGCGGCAAGGGCGGCGTAGGTAAATCTTTCGTGACAGGATCCCTCGCAAACGCAATGGCAGCCAAGGGCTACAAGGTAGGTATCCTGGATGCGGACATCACAGGACCATCTATCCCGAAGATGTACGGACTGACAGGAGCAGCACAGGCAGACGACAACGGAATCTATCCGATGGAGACAGCAAATGGGATCAAGGTTATGTCCATCAACCTTCTTCTTCCGACAGAGGACACTCCGGTTATCTGGAGAGGACCGGTCCTTGCAAATATGGTAAAACAGTTCTGGACAGATGTAGTATGGGATCAGATCGACTATCTCTTCGTAGATATGCCGCCAGGAACCGGCGATGTACCGCTGACTGCATTCCAGTCTCTTCCGATCGACGGAATCGTGATCGTAAGTTCTCCGCAGGATCTTGTCAAGATGATCGTCAAGAAAGCTTACAACATGGCTGAGATGATGAAGATCCCGGTGCTCGGAATCGTAGAGAACTACAGCTATGTCAAATGTCCGGACTGCGGAACTCCGATCAAGATCTTTGGTGAGAGCCATATCGATGAGATCGCAGCAGAGTTGAACGTGCCGGTATTAGGCAAGATGCCGATTGACATGGCATATGCGTCCAAAGCAGACAGCGGTGCTTTCGATCAGATCAACAACGAATATATCACAAAAGCAGTAGAGGTTATGCCACAGTAAATTCAGGGAGCTCCCGTCAGGGGGCTCCTTTTTTCAGAACATTTCCAGGAATCGTTCTGCCGCCTGGGACACGGGCAGGTTATCATGCTGGACAAGGATCAGCTGGCGGGACGGAAGCTGTTCTGTGAGAGGAATCGGTTTGAGAGAATCCTCTGGATCCAGCATATAATCAGGAATACACGCGATGCCAAGACCGATCCTTGCAAGATCCATCAGAAGGTCATTGCTGTTGAGCTCGACTTCCGGCAGCAGTTTCAGATCATGGACGGCAAAGGTATGATAGAGATATTCACTGGTCGTGCTCTTGGAAGAAAGCATCAGGATCGGATATTCCAGAAGCTCTTTCAGCGAGCTGGGCAGGTGCTTGAAGGCAAAACAGTCCGGGTCACCTACGAACACATCGTGGAAATCTTTTAATACTTTGACTTTCATGTGGTTTCCGAGACGGGAATTCGGCGAGTTGCATACGATCAGGTCGACCTGACCTTTTTCCAGAAGTTCGACACAGCCGATCGAAGTGCTGTTGGTGACTTTGATCCGGACATCCGGGTAGGACTGGTGAAATCTGCGGAAATATTCGATCAGGAAATAACGGCAGATCGTGTCACTGGCACCGATTCGGAGCTGGCCTTTGAGCATATTGCTGCCTGAGAGCAGGGATTCTCCCTCGTCAAGCATCTGAAGAGCAGGTTTGACATGCTCCAGAAGAAGTTCTCCTTCCGGTGTGAGGAGAACTTTTTTGGTGCTGCGGATAAAGAGTGTGTGGCCGAGCTTTTTTTCCAGGGTCTTGATCGACTGGCTCACCGCAGACTGAGAGATAAAAAGCTGACGCGATGCCTCTGAGAAACTTAACGTCGTGGCTACATAATAAAAAACTTTGTACAGTTCGAGATTGATATCCATAAGGCGCCTCCTGATGACTGATTAGTATATCTAATAAAAAATATAAGATATATTAATTTTACTAATGATATTTGTTATGATACTATATACTCTGTAAGAAAACAACAACTATTCTATCCCAAAAAACAACCGAGTTACTGCTCACGGGAATGCCTGTGAACAGTAACTACCCAAACCAATGATTACTATCTGAAAGGAGTTTCTAATGAGTAACGTAAGACGCGTTTATGTAGAAAAGAAACCAGCCTACGCCGTACAGGCAAAAGAATTAAAGCATGAGATCAGCAGCTATCTCGGAATCAAGTCCGCAACGAATGTAAGAGTGCTGATCCGTTATGATGTAGAAAATATTTCAGATGAAGTTTTTGAAAAAGCATGCAGAACCGTATTTGCAGAGCCGCCGGTTGACGACCTGTATCTTGAGAAATTTGAAGCCGCAGAAGGTGCGAAGATCTTTTCCGTAGAATATCTCCCGGGACAGTTCGACCAGAGAGCTGATTCCGCTGTACAGTGTGTACAGTTCCTCGATGGAGATGCACAGCCGATCATCCGCTCTGCGACGACTTATGTAATAGAAGGAAATGTGACAGACGAAGAATTTGATGCCATCAAACATCACTGCATCAACCCGGTAGACTCCCGTGAGACAGGGCTTGAGAAACCGGAAACACTGGTTACCGTATTCCCGGAACCAGAGGATGTCAAGATCTTTGACGGCTTCAAGGATATGCCGGAAGCAGACCTCAAAGCACTGTATGATTCCCTGAATCTTGCAATGACCTTCAAGGATTTCCAGCACATTCAGAATTACTTTAAGAACGAAGAAAAACGTGATCCGTCCATGACCGAGATCCGTGTACTGGATACCTACTGGTCTGATCACTGCCGTCATACCACATTCTCCACAGAACTTACCGATGTGAAGTTTGATGAGGGCGATTACAAAGAACCGATCGTAAAGACTTATGAGAAATATCTTGCTGACAGAGAAGTTCTCTACAAAGGCCGTGACGACAAATTTGTCTGCCTGATGGATCTTGCCCTGATGGCAATGAAGAAACTGAAATCCGAGGGCAAACTTGCTGACCAGGAAGAATCCGATGAGATCAATGCCTGCAGTATCGTTGTTCCGGTAGATGTCGATGGCAAGGAAGAGGAGTGGCTCATCAACTTCAAGAATGAGACACACAACCATCCGACAGAGATCGAGCCGTTTGGTGGTGCTGCTACCTGTCTCGGCGGTGCGATCCGTGACCCGCTTTCCGGACGTACTTATGTATATCAGGCAATGCGTGTGACAGGTGCTGCTGACCCGACTGTATCTGTGAAGGAAACCCTCAAGGGTAAACTTCCTCAGAAGAAACTTGTCAGAAGCGCAGCTCACGGCTACAGCTCCTATGGTAACCAGATCGGTCTGGCTACCGGCTATGTCAAAGAAGTCTACCATCCGGATTACGTTGCGAAACGTATGGAGATCGGTGCTGTTATGGGTGCAGCTCCGAGACGCGCAGTCATCCGTGAGAACTCTGATCCGGGCGATATCATCATCCTTCTCGGAGGACGTACCGGACGTGATGGTATCGGCGGTGCTACCGGTTCCTCCAAAGTACATACAGAGGCATCCATCGAAGTCTGCGGCGCAGAAGTCCAGAAAGGTAATGCACCGACAGAGCGTAAGATCCAACGTATGTTCAGACGCGAGGAAGTCAGCCACATCATCAAGAAATGTAATGACTTCGGTGCCGGCGGTGTATCCGTTGCCATCGGTGAGCTTGCAGACGGACTTCGCGTAGACCTTGACAAAGTTCCGAAGAAATATGCCGGCCTCGACGGAACAGAGATCGCAATCTCTGAGTCCCAGGAGCGTATGGCAGTTGTTGTAGATCCAAAGGACGTAGACACCTTCCTTGGCTATGCAAACGAAGAAAACCTGGAGGCAATCCCGGTTGCAGTCGTTACCGAGGATCCTCGTCTTGTCCTTACCTGGAGAGGCAAGGAGGTCGTAAACATTTCCCGTGCCTTCCTTGATACCAACGGTGCACATCAGGAAACAACCGTAGAAGTTGAGATCCCGAACAAAGAGGGCAACCTTTTTGAAGAGCGTCCGGATGTAACCGATGTCAAGGCAAAATGGCTTGAGACACTTGCAGACCTTAACGTATGCTCACAGAAAGGCCTCGTTGAGATGTTCGACGGTTCTATCGGAGCCGGAAGCGTATTTATGCCATACGGCGGTCAGTATCAGCTTACCGAGACACAGAGCATGGTTGCCAAAGTTCCGGTACAGAATGGCAAGACAGACACCGTGACGATGATGAGCTATGGATTTGACCCGTATCTGTCCTCCTGGAGCCCATATCATGGAGCTGCCTACGCAGTAACAGAATCTGTTGCAAGAATCGTTGCAACAGGTGGTGACTACAAGAAGATCCGCTTCACCTTCCAGGAATACTTCCGCCGCATGACCGAAGATCCTAAGAGATGGAGCCAGCCGTTCTCCGCACTTCTTGGTGCATATGCGGCACAGATGGGATTCGGACTTCCGTCCATCGGAGGTAAGGACAGTATGTCCGGTACTTTCAACGAGATCGACGTACCTCCGACACTCGTTTCCTTTGCAGTAGATGTAGCGAAGATCCAGGATGTCATCACTCCTGAACTCAAAAAAGCAGGAAACAAACTGGTATGGCTCCGTGCACCACACGATCAGTACGATCTGCCGGATTACGCAGGAATCATGGATCAGTACGAAAAACTCCATAATGATATCCAGAGCGGCAAAGTCGTTTCCGCTTATGCACTGGATCGTCATGGTATTGCAGCAGCCGTTTCCAAGATGGCATTCGGTAACGCACTTGGCGTAAAGATCGAGCACAATCTGGATCCAAGAGATTTCTTCGCTCCGGGATTTGGCGATATCATCATGGAAGTTCCGGCAGACAAAGTCGGCGAGCTTTCCATCACTTACACACTGATCGGTGAAGTTACTGACGACGGTAAATTCTCTTATGGAAATACCGTGATCACAGAGGCAGAAGCTGTAGAAGCATGGAAAGGAACTCTGGAAAGAGTCTTCAAGACCGTTTCCGGTGAAGCAAATGAAAAACCTGCCAAAGATGATCTGTACCATGCAGAAAACATCTATGTATGCAGACACAAAGTTGCAAAACCGCGTGTATTCATTCCGGTGTTCCCGGGAACCAACTGTGAATATGACAGCACCCGTGCATTTGAGAGAGCAGGCGCAGAAGTTGATGTCAAAGTCTTCAAGAACCTGACAGCAGAAGATATCCATGATTCTGTAGAACTCTTTGAGAAAGCGATCAACGAAGCACAGATCATCATGTTCCCTGGTGGATTCTCCGCAGGTGATGAACCGGATGGTTCTGCGAAATTCTTTGCAACTGCATTCCAGAATGCAAAGATCAAAGAGGCTGTTATGAAACTTGTAAATGAGAGAGATGGTCTTGCACTTGGTATCTGCAATGGTTTCCAGGCGCTCATCAAACTTGGTCTTGTACCATACGGTGAGATCTGCGGACAGAAAGAAGATTCTCCGACACTGACCTTCAACACCATCGGACGCCATATCTCCAAGATGGTCTACACCAAAGTTGTCAGCAACAAGTCTCCATGGCTTCAGAAAGCACAGCTTGGCGGTGTATACTGTAACCCGGCATCCCACGGGGAAGGACGTTTCGTTGCCAACGATGAATGGCTTGCAAAACTCTTCGCAAACGGACAGGTTGCAACTCAGTATGTAACTCCGACCGGAGAATTGAGCGCAGATGAAGAATGGAACGTAAACGGTTCCTACATGAACATCGAAGGTATCACAAGCCCTGACGGACGTATCCTCGGTAAGATGGCACACAGCGAACGCCGCGGTGACGGTGTGGCTGTCAACATCTACGGCGAGCAGGATATCAAGATCTTTGAGTCCGGTGTAGAGTACTTCAAATAAATAATATATGACAGTTTTGAGCCCTCGCTTATACGGCGGGGGCTTATTTTGTCTTGACGAAACTGGAAATTTTCGGTATCGTATTATCAGAATGAAAAATGTTTCATAGAAAATCGAGACAGGACAGGAAGTGAGCAAATGGCAAGTATTCGTGATGTGGCAAAGAGGGCAAATGTAGCGGCGTGCACTGTTTCCAGAGTATTAAACGGGACAGCAAATGTAGCTCCTGAAACACGGATGAAGATCGAACAGGCGATGAAAGAACTGAACTATATTCCGAACGAACTGGCAAGGAGCATGTTCAAGCAGAAGGCGGGGATCGTGGCGATGCTGGTTCCGGATATCCGGCATCCATATTTTTCCTCGCTTGCGAGACATATCGAAGATGAATTATACAAAAATGACTGCAAACTGATGCTGTGCAGTACCGGTGATGACCCGGAGAGAGAAAAAGAATATATGAAGATCCTCCGCTCCAATATTGTGGACGGTGTGATCATGGGTGTCAATAATCAGAAACCGGAGGCATACGCAGAATTCGGCAAGCCGCTGGTCATGCTGGATTATTATGTGAATGATGAAGTACCGGTTGTTGTATCCGACCACGAGATGGGCGGCAGGCTTGCAGCAGAAGAACTTCTCCGAAGCGGATGCAGATATGTCCTCCATATCGGAAGTGAGACGGACACAGACAGAGTTCTTTCTTACAAGAGCCACCGGGCACTCCGTGAGACACTGGAAACAAACGGAATCCAGACACGGGAAGTGGATATCAAGTGGAATTCTTTTGATTTCCAGAATTACTTTGAGATGGCATGTCTGATCCTGGAAGAAAATCCGGAGATCGATGGCATCATGGCAGCAGATATGCCGGCAAGTGCTTTTCTCAAAGCGGCAGTGAAACTCGGCAAGAAGATCCCGGAAGATTTCTCCGTGATCGCATATGACGGAACTTATGTATCCAGGACCAATATTATGGAGATCACCACGATCCACCAGCAGTTACACGAGATCGGGAACAGGGCTGTTGACACGATTCTCAAGCTGGTCGATGGAGAGACACCACAGGAAAGATACATCACGATCCCTGTGGAACTCAAAAAAGGAAACACAACGTGATACGGAATAGATGCCTGAAAAGTTCTACGATAAAAATAACAAAAGGGATTGACTTTATATCAAAAATATGATAGCTTAGAAGCGACAAATGAAACATGTTTCAAAAAACAAGGCATAGTTCGAGCGACAGAAACTGTGCCTAAAAAAATGACTGATATGAAACATGTTTCAAGAAACAGAAAACAAAGCACAAAAGGAGGACGGGAGATGAAAAGATCCATAAAGGCACTCGGCGTGTGTCTGCTTGCCGGAGCAGCAGCGGTCACAGTGACCGGATGCGGCAAGGTAAACAAGGATTATGATGTGTACTTTTTTAACCAGAAATCAGAGATCGCAGACAGCCTGAATGATCTGGCTGATGAATACGAAGCACAGACAGGCAAGAAAGTGAAGGTATTTACAGTAGGAACAACAGAAGGTTCTGAGACCATGCGTTCCGAGCTGAAATCCAAGGAATATCCGACACTGTTTTCTTCCAACGCGATTTCCTTCGAAGAATGGAAATCCGCAGGATATGCGGCAGGAGTAGATGAGATTTCCAATCCGGAACTTAAGGCTCTGTATGAGAGCGTGCCGGATGCACTGAAACTTCAGTTTGAGAGTGAAGGAAACTATGGAATCCCATACAACATCGAAGGATATGGTCTGATCGCAGACCGCCAGATGCTGGAAGACATCCTTGGTGTGACAGATCTGGATGCCTTTACTGCAGACTACAAAGAAGCAGATTACGAAGAATTCCAGCAGATGATCGTTGCACTGAACGATTACATCAACGACGGCAAGTCTGAGAGTTTTACCCTCAACGGTAACAGCTACGAGACACAGTCCGATAAGACGGACCTTACCGAGAACCTGAACGGAGTTTTCTCCATCGCAGGTGCAGAGAAATGGACATACGGAAATCACTTCGGAAATTATCCGATCAGTACCGTATACCAGAATATCTACGATGTACGTGAATCCGATCCGGACAAAGCAGACCTTATGAAATCATCCATCGTGAAATCACTGCAGGAACTGGATTTCCTTTCCAACTATGCAGCAGGACCGGATGGAGTGACGAAGAGAGGCTCACAGTTCATCAATTCCACAGTGACCGGTTATGACCAGGCAGTACAGACCTTCACAGAAGGCAAGGCAGTCTTTATCAAAAACGGAAACTGGATCTACAGCAACGTTGCTGACATTGCACCGGAAGTTGCAGACCGTCTGATCATGCTTCCGATGAAACTGAACTTCTCTGATGATGACATCCATGTAGACGGACTGACTGTAGATCAGATGAACCGCTCTGTTCCGGAGTTCGTATCTCAGTATTACATCATCAACAAGAAAGCCACCGAGCAGGAAAAGAAAGATGCAGAAGACTTCCTCCTCTGGCTGAATACCTCAGAGACAGGTCAGGATTATATTGTGAACAAATTTGCATTTGTACCATTCAATGCAGACGAAGATACAACACTGGAAAACCCGCTGTCCAATGACCTGATCACTTACAAACGTGACAATGATCTTCTTGCCAACCCGTTTGATGCGGCACCATCCTCCTGGGGCCTGGAAAGCTACGGCAAGTACATCATGGAAGACCTGTTTACAGATCCGGATCCATGGTCAGAAGACGAATTAAACGACATTGCGGATGAATGTATCTCATACTGGAAATCCGGCATGGACGAATGGTAAGGAAGGGAGAGAAACATGGAGAAATATTATAAGAAATGGTTCAAGATACTGAATATTCCGGCGATCATCCTGTTCGTCGTAGTTATCCTGGTTCCATTTATCATGGGTGTGGCATATTCCTTTACAGCCTGGAGAGGTTCTTACTTCAAAGGCTCCGAACACTGGTACGGTGCACTGGTTGGCTTCAAAAACTATATCAAAGTGTTCCATTCACAGAAGTTTATCACTTCTTTTGTCTACACCATTAAATTTACAGTTGTAGCTGTTGTGATCAAAAATATCGTAAGCCTTGGCATGGCACTGATGGTAAGAAAAGTCGGCAAAGGCAAAGGATTTTTCCGTACCGTATTTTTCTTCCCGAACCTCCTTGGAGGACTTGCAATGGGCTTTATCTGGAGCTTTATCTTCCAGAATGTATATTCCCTGATGCTGTTTGGTGAGGATTCTCCGATCCATATCCCGTTCCTGTGCGACATGCTCCAGGACCCGAACAAAGCAGTTTTTGCCATGGCAATCATGGCAACCTGGCAGACAGCCGGATATCTGATGCTGATCTATCTGAATGGTCTTAATAACATTCCGGAAGATCTCTATGAAGCAGCTTCTATCGACGGTGCGACCGCATGGCAGAAATTCCGCCACATCACAGTTCCGATGCTGATGCCGGCATTTACGATCGTATTTTTCCTGACACTTTCCAGCAGCTTCAAGATGCTGGACGAGAACCTTGCCCTCACAGGCGGAGATTTCGGAACCAGAATGCTTTCTCTGCAGATCCTTCTGACAACCAGAGAAAACACACCTCCGAACTACGGTATGGCACAGGCACAGGCGGTTATCTTCTTCATCCTGATCGCTACCGTGTCCATCATTCAGGTTATTGTTACTAAGAGAAAGGAGATCGAAGCCTAATGACTGCAAACAAAAGAATAAAACAGGGCGTAATGTATGTAGTTCTGATCCTTCTGAGCATTTATACTTTATTCCCGATCTACTTTCTGATCGTAAACTCTTTCAAGAGCCAGAAAGAAATCGTCGGATCTCCGATCTCCCTTCCGTCTTCTTTTGACTTCTCTTATCTCAAGAATGCGGCAGCACAGATCAAACTCGGAGAATCTGTAGTAAACACACTCATCATCACAGTGGCAGCAGTAGCACTGATCGTTGTGATCTCTTCCCTCACTGCATGGATGATGGTAAGAAATAAGACAAAAGCAAGCAACTTCCTGTTCCTCTGCTTTACAGCAGCAATGCTGATCCCGTTCCAGTCCGTTATGTATCCACTGGTAAACCTGATGGAAGCACTCGGACTTAAGAATACCTTCGGTCTGATCCTGATGTATGGCGGATTTGGACTCAGTATGACGGTTTTCCTGTATCATGGATTTTTTAAGAGCGTTCCGCTTTCTCTGGAAGAGGCAGCCGTGATCGATGGTGCAAATATCTTCCAGCTGTTTTTCAATGTCGTATTCCCGCTGGTAAAACCGATCACAGCGACTGTTGTGATCACCAATGCCATGTGGATCTGGAATGACTACCTTCTTCCGTTCCTGATCATCGGAAACAACGACAGCAAGACACTGACCTTAAGTCTTTATTATGCAAAAAGCCTTTCCGGACAGTACGGAAATCCATGGGAACTCATCTTCCCTGCAGTATTGATCTGCGTCATTCCAATCCTGATCGTGTTCATCTTCCTTCAGAAAAACATTATCGAAGGAATCGCGGCAGGTGCAGTAAAGGGGTAACTTATGAAAAGAATATGGTGGAAAGAAGCAGTAGGATATCAGATCTATCCAAAAAGCTTCAAGGATACAAATGGTGATGGAATCGGAGACTTAAAAGGAATTCTGGAAAAACTCCCTTACCTGAAAGAACTGGGAATTGATTTTATCTGGATCTGCCCTTTCTATCCGTCACCAATGAAAGACAATGGATACGATGTCGCTGACTATTATGGGATCGACCCGTGCTTCGGAACGATGGAAGATATGGATCTTCTTCTCAAAAAAGCAGGAGAACTTGGCATCCGTGTCATCATCGACATGGTGCTGAACCATACTTCCGACCAGCATGCATGGTTCCGGGAAGCACTGAAAGATCCGAACTCAGAATACAGAGATTATTATATGTTTGTCCAGTCCAAAGAACGTCCTTCCAACACACGAAGCTGCTTCGGCGGTTCCGTGTGGGAGAAGGCGGGAGAAGACTGCTGGTACTATCACACCTTTGACAAGAGCCAGCCGGATCTCAACTGGGAAAGCCAAAAACTTCGAGAAGAACTCTACAACATCCTGAATTACTGGATGGAAAAAGGTGTCAGTGGATTCCGTTTTGATGCGATCACTTATATCAAAAAAGTAAATTCTCTGGTGTCCCATGAACCGGACAACACAGACGGTCTGATCAGCGTGGAGACAACTGGGCAGAATCAGGAAGGAATCCGAGAATTCCTTCAGGAAATGAATCATAAATGTCTCAGAGATCCGGAGATCATGACCGTTGCGGAGGCACCGGGAGTCCCATATGAAAACCTGTCTGAGTTTATCGGAGAAGACGGATATTTTTCTATGGTATTTGATTTCAGTTATGCAGACATTGACCTCCTTCCGGGTTCCAACTGGTACAACCAGGCTCCGTGGACTTTTGGAGATCTCAAGAAACTTCTATTCAGAAGCCAGTGCAGTGTGCAGACACAGGGATGGGGTGCCATCTATCTGGAAAACCATGACCAGTCCCGTTCCTTCAACAAATATTTCCGCGAAAAAGCAGCAGCCAGGGACGATCTGCATTTAAGATTCCTTCAGGGAAGTGCCCTTGCAACCCTTCTGATGGGACTTCGTGGAACCGTATTTGTCTACCAGGGAGAAGAACTTGGTTCAGAGAACGGTAAGTTCAACAGCATCGAAGAATACGATGACCTAAACACCAAGGATCAGTACAGAAGAGCCCTTCGTGCAGGGTATGACGAAGCGCAGTCCCTGAAATTCGTCAACGACAGAAGTCGTGACAACAGCAGAATGCCGTTCCCGTGGACTGTAGAAGCAAACGGCGGTTTTACTTCTGGTATGCCATGGCTGAAATGCAATGACGACTACGCAGCCATTTGTGCCAAGAAGCAGGAACAGGACAAAGATTCCCTCCTGCATTACTACAGAAATCTGATTCGGATCCGCAAAGACGAGGCAAACCGTGAATCCCTGATCTACGGCGAGGTCCGTGAGATCCAGAATGCTTTGGAGTCTGTGATCGCCTTTGAGCGTATCGCAGAAAACGGTGAAAAGATCCAGATCTGGGTCAATATGTCTGATGAAACCCAGCAGGCAGACATCGCAGAGGGCGCGATCCTCTGCAACAACTACAGCGAAACCAGCCAGAAAGCCCTGAACCCTTACCAGGCAGTCATGGTACGCTGCAGATAATAAAATGCGTTACTGTTCACTCCGTTCACAGTAGCTAAAATGCTACATCAAATTGGTCTTACCAATACAAAAATTAGTCATTGACAAACCGGGAACACATGGATATAATGGGTAACAGAATAAATAAGAAATACGTTGACGAGAAGAGTAAACTGTGGAAGGCTCCAGAGAGGAATACATTTGCTGAGAGTATTTCAGCGGGAAGCAGTCGAAGACCATCTCCGAGTGGCCCTAATCCGGTCCGGTGATTCCGTTATCATCTTATAAGAGTGGCTGAGACTGCCGTATGACAGTTACAGCAAGCAGGGTGGAACCGCGAGTATCGTATACTATGATCATATTCGTCCCTTACAGTGCAGAAATGCATTGTAAGGGACTTTTTTATTTATCAAATGAATCAGAGATCAGCTCGTCCCTGTGGAAAAAACTTACAAATTTATTCAAACACAAAAGGAGTTCAAAATTATGATCATCACACTGAAAGACGGATCCAAAAAAGAATATTCCGAAGCAAAATCCGTAATTGACATCGCTTATGACATCAGCGAAGGACTGGCACGCGCCGCATGTGCAGGAGAAGTAAACGGAGAGGTTGTAGACCTCCGTACCGTACTTGACAGCGACTGCGAACTGAACATTCTGACAGCTAAGGACGAGAAGGGACTTGCTGTTCTTCGTCATACAGCTTCCCATGTACTTGCACAGGCAGTACAGAACTTATATCCGGAAGCCAAAGTTGCCATCGGACCTTCTATTGATACAGGATTTTATTATGATTTCGATCACGAGCCATTCTCCCGTGAGGACCTCGATGCGATCGAAAAAGAAATGAAGAAGATCATCAAAAAAGGCGCAAAGATCGAACGTTTCACCAAATCCAGAGAAGATGCAATCGCATACTTCAAAGAGAAAAACGAACCTTACAAAGTAGAACTGATCGAAGACCTTCCGGAAGATGCAGAAATCTCCTTCTATTCACAGGGAGACTGGACAGACCTCTGTGCAGGACCGCACCTGATGAGCGTAAAACCTGTCAAAGCATTCAAACTTCTTTCTTCTTCCAGCGCATACTGGAGAGGCAGCGAGAAGAACGCCATGCTGACACGTATCTACGGAACAGCATATGCTACAAAGGATGAGCTCAAAGAACATCTGGAGCAGATGGAAGAAGCCAAGAAACGTGACCACAACAAACTTGGCCGTGAGATGAAGATCTTCACAACTGTAGATGTGATCGGACAGGGACTTCCGCTGATCATGCCGAACGGTGTCATCATGATGCAGGAACTGCAGAGATGGATCGAGGATGAGGAGACAAAACGTGGCTATGTAAGAACAAAGACTCCTCTGATGGCTAAGAGCGACCTCTACAAGATCTCCGGACACTGGGATCATTACAAAGACGGTATGTTCGTTCTTGGCGATGAAGAGAAGGACAAAGAAGTATATGCACTCCGTCCGATGACCTGCCCGTTCCAGTACTATGTATACAAAGCAGAACAGCACAGCTACCGTGACCTGCCGATCCGTCTCGGAGAGACATCCACACTGTTCCGTAACGAGGATTCCGGTGAGATGCACGGCCTGACACGAGTTCGTCAGTTTACAATTTCTGAAGGACATCTGATCGTAAGACCAGACCAGATGGTAAAAGAATTCAAAGACTGTATCGCACTTGCTCAGTACTGTCTGCAGGTTCTCGGTGTTGAGGAAGATGTGACCTACCATCTGTCCAAATGGGATCCTACAAATAAGGAGAAATACATCGGTGATCCGGAAGTATGGGAAGAGACAGAAGGACATATCCGCCAGATGCTCGAAGAACTGAACATTCCGTTCACAGAGGATGTCGGAGAAGCTGCTTTCTACGGACCAAAAGTCGACATCAACGCAAAGAACGTATATGGCAAAGAAGATACTATGATCACGATCCAGTGGGATGCTCTTCTGGCAGAACAGTTTGATATGTACTACATCGATGAGAATGGCGAGAAGAAACGTCCGTACATCATCCACCGTACATCCATGGGATGCTACGAGAGAACACTTGCATGGCTGATCGAGAAATACGCTGGTATGTTCCCGACATGGCTGTGCCCGGAACAGGTTCGTGTGATCCCGATCTCCGAGAAATTCAACGCTTATGCTGACAAAGTAGAAGCACAGATGAAAGAAGAAGGAATCCGCTGCTCCGTTGACAGACGTTCTGAGAAGATGGGATACAAGATCCGTGAAGCACGTCTTGAGAGAGTTCCATACATGCTCGTTGTTGGTGCAAAAGAAGAGGAAGAGGGCAAAGTTTCCGTAAGAAGCCGTTACCTTGGCGATGAAGGAATGAAAGACCTCGGAGACTTCATGAGCGCGATCAAAGAAGAGATCAAGAACAAAACGATCCGTAAGATCGAAGTTCAGGAAGAAAAGAAATAATTAAGAGACAAAAAAATCACCAAAACTCAAAACTTTTTTCATTCTGTCGATAAGACACGAGAAGTTCTGTGAGTTTAGGGTCAGGTTTTGACAAAATCTGCGCCCTCTGTCTTTTATAATGAGTTCACTTACCAAAGTGAAGGATTTATAGAAGTTCAGAGGGCGTTTTTTTGTACCTTTTTTCTTTGGGGAGGTTCGGATGCATGTATCAGGAGATCTACATAGACGTTGTGTTTGCAGCAAATCTTTTGATGGATTATCTTCTTCTCCGACTGGTAGGAAAATTTCTTCGATGCCGTGTAAGCCGCAGACGTTGCTTTGCGGCAGCAGTTTTTGGAGCACTTGGTTCCTGCCTGATCCTCTGCATTCCTTCGGAAAATACTCCTGTACTGACAGTAGCACTCCATGGATTCTGTGCACTGATGATGCTTCGGATCGGGCTTAAGATCCAGAAGGGGGCATTGCTCCTCAAAGCATTTCTGATGCTGTACCTGACTGCATTCTTATGCGGTGGATTCTGGGAAGCTGTTTCAAGAGAGAGAACACTTACGATCAAGGTTTTTCTGTTATGCGTGTTTGTGGTGTACACAGGCAGTAGTGCATTTCTTTTTGCAGCGGACTCGATCCGGGCGGGGCGACGGAATATTTATCCGGTGACGTTTGGCTATCAGGGCAGAGTACAGTCGGCTTACGGACTTTATGACAGCGGAAACCTGCTGGAGGATCCAATAAGCGGCAAGCCGGTATCAATCATGGAGGCAGAACTTCTTGCGAAGATTTTGCCAGGGGAAGATGCAGAGGCACTGAGAAATCTGAATGAGGATCAGAAGAAATCCGAAATTACAGGGATTGCAGGTCTGAAACCGCACTATCTGTCGCTAAGGACAGTGGGAAAAAGCCCGCAGACATTTCTGGCTGTGAGATTAGACGATCTGTGCATCCATACTCCCGGAGATGTGATTCATATATCAGAACCGGTTTTTGCGCTGACATTTGAATCCTCCGCTTTGGGCAAGGAATACAAATTATTGTTGAATTCCAGATTATTGCGTTAGGAGGGGCAGATTATGACAAGATCAGCAGCAGGCGTGGATTATAATCCGTTTCAGTTTTTTCAGAGACTGGTACTTACGAGGCCGAGAGAAGTTTATTATATCGGAGGCAGCGATGTCCTCCCGGCACCATTGGAACCCAAGAGAGAAGCATATGTGATCAGCAAGCTGGACACAGACCAGCATCAGGAAGCCAAGGCGATCCTGATCGAGCATAATTTGAGGCTGGTTGTCTATATTGCCAAGAAATTTGATAACACAGGAGTCGGCGTGGAGGATCTGATCTCGATTGGCACCATAGGCCTGATCAAAGCGATCAATACGTTCAACCCGGTCAAAAACATCAAACTCGCAACCTATGCATCCAGATGTATCGAGAACGAGATTCTGATGTATCTTCGCAGGAATAGCAAGACCAGGATGGAAGTCTCCATCGATGAGCCGCTGAATGTGGACTGGGATGGAAATGAGCTCCTTCTTTCGGATATCCTGGGAACAGACGACGATGTGATCTCACGCAAGATGGAGGATGAGGTGGAGATCACACTTCTCGGAAAGGCAATCAACAAACTTTCCCCGCGGGAGCAGATGATCATCAAACTGCGCTTCGGTCTCAACAACGCTGAGGGTAAAGAAAAAACACAGAAAGAAGTTGCAGATCTTCTTGGAATCTCCCAGTCCTACATTTCCAGACTTGAGAAACGCATCATGAAGCGGCTGAAGAAAGAAATCGTAAAATATGAATAAAATGCAGTTTATAAGAGTGCACACCCCGGCATATACATAGAAGGAATATGCGAAAGGGTGTGTTCTTTTTGCGAAAATATAAGGTGGAACTGATAATGGCGTGCTTTTTGCTGATATGTTTTTATTTTTTGTCCAGACAGGCTGCAGCGGTGTCTGTGTGGATGAATTCTGAAACGGCAGAAAAGAAGACAGATGTGATCGTGCTGGACCCGGGACACGGCGGGAGTGATCCGGGAATGATCGGTATTGACGGACTGGAAGAAAAAGGGATCAATCTGTCAGTAAGCCTTCTTCTCAAGGAGAAACTGGAAGAAAAAGGTTATACAGTCGTACTGACAAGAGAAGCAGATCAGGGGCTTTATGATGATTCAGCCCAGAACAAAAAAGCACAGGATATGCAGAGGCGGATCGCCCTGATCGACGAGACAGCACCTGCCCTGACGGTAAGCATCCACCAGAACAGTTACCATGATCCTGTGGTAAAAGGTCCGCAGGTTTTTTATTATGAAACTTCCAGTGAAGGGAAAGAACTGGCGGCTGATCTGCAGGAAAGCCTGAATACAACACTTGAAGTTGAGCGGCCGCGGGAGATCAAGGGAAACACAAGCTACTATCTCCTCAAAAGAAGCAAGGGAGTCCTGGTGATCGCAGAGTGTGGATTCCTCACCAACCCGGATGAAGCAGCTCTTCTCCAGACCGGAGACTATCAGAAAAAAGTCGCCTCGGCACTGGCAGACGGGATCTTCACATATTTACAAAAACAATGAAAGTTCCTTTGCTATTGATTTGATATTCTGTTATACTGACAGGAGAATCGAGAAATATATGGAATACGATTCCGGAGGAAAAATAACTATGCTAGGAATTATCTATTGTCTGTTGGCAATACTGGTTGGAAAAGAAGTCGCAGGCATGTTTTTTGTACCTGTAAACAGGAAGAAACGAGGCAGGATCAGGACCAACCAGATCTGGATCCTTGCCAGCGGTGCATTTGGAGTAGGAATCCTGATGTTTGGATGGATCACCTATATGCTGTCTTGGGCGGCAAGTGCGGCCGGGGCAGAGAAGCCTCTTTTTTATGGTGATGTAGTCGTGATCGCGGGGTCACTGATCTTTCTGATCTTTTTGTACACGATGAGATATCGCAGGGAGGGCACGGTGCTGTCGAAATATGAGCATCATCTTATCAGTGACAGGAAGCGTTTTCGGGTTGAGCTGATCCTGCTTGTGATCCTTGCGGTGTTCAGCACCTGGATCATGTTTTACGTATTTTACATAAAGGACGGAGTCATGTATTCCGGCTATACCGTTTATGGGGATTATGCGCCGCATACTGCGATGATGAGATCATTTTCGCTGGGAAATAACTTCCCGACGCAGTATCCGCACTTTGGAGGACAGGATGTCAAGTATCACTTTATGTTCCAGTTCCTTGTAGGAAATCTTGAATTTCTCGGACTTCGGCTGGATCTTGCCTACAATATCGTCAGTATTCTGGCATTGCAGGGATTTCTGATGATGCTTTATAATCTGGCACTTCGGATCACCAGAAGCCTTGGCGCAGCTGTGATGACGATCATTTTCTTCTTCTTCAGGAGTGCGCTTACGTTCTTTCATTTTGTGATCGAGCACCTTATGACGGGCGATCTTGTGGAGACTTTCAAAACGAACATGAACTTTATCGGCTATACTCCGAATGAAAACTGGGGACTCTGGAATTTCAATGTTTATCTGAACCAGAGACATCTGGCATTCGGGCTTCTGATCGTTACATTGGCATTATGGATGTTCCTGGACTGGGTAGAAGCCGGCTGCAAGCATGAAGAAAAAGGCTGGCACTGGCTTGTGGGCAGAGTGGTAAGCAAGGACGCATGGAAGAGCAGAAATCTTGAAAATGCACTTTTTGTCGGCATGATGCTGGGGCTGACATCCTTCTGGAACGGAGCGGCAGTCATCGGCGGACTTCTGATCCTGTTTGGATTTGCAGCATTTTCTGATGGCAAGCTGGATTATCTTGTGACGGCCATAGCTGCGGTCGTTTTTGCGGAGCTTCAGGCGAAGATATTTATCTGGGGAGATGCCGTGAGCACTTCTTTTTACTGGGGATTTCTCTCAGAGAATAAGTCACTTCCGGGAGTGCTGTGGTTCCTTCTGCAGATGAGCGGGATCTTTTTCCTTGGTGCACTGGTGCTTCTGTATTTCCTCAAAGACCGTAAACAGAGAGTGATCCTGATCAGTTTCCTGTTTCCTCTGATTTTTGCTTTCTGTGTCTCCCTGACACCGGATATTGCGGTAAATCAGAAATATATCATGATCTCCTATGCATTTGTGGCAATGTTCTGGGGATGGGCGGTCGCGAAGCTGTTTGAGAGAGGCATTGGACGAAGAATAGCGGCAGTGGTGCTCACCATCTGTCTGACGATCACAGGAATCTATGATTTTGTGGTCATTGTCCGGGATAATGGACCGGGACGGAGAGTGACGGTAAATATGAACAGTGCCCTGACAGACTGGCTTGCGGAGAACCTTACCAGCAAAGACCTTGTCCTGACACCGGAATACAGTATGAATGAAGTGACGATGTCAGGTATCATGATGTACATGGGATGGCCCTATTATGCATGGTCAGCGGGATATGACACCTACAGCCGTGCAGATATTGCGAAGCAGATCTACAGCTCAACGGATGAAAATACTGTGAAAAACCTTGTAAAGCAGGAAAAAATCACCTATATTTTATTCGAAGATGGCATGCAGTTTGAAGAGATGGAATGCAGAGAAGACGTCATTGCAAAAGCATTTCCACTGGCATACCGATCAGAGGATGGGAGAATAAGAATTTATGAAACCTCAAATGATTAAAAAAACAATAATAAGAGTCATACCGGCAGCACTTCTTGTGGCGCTGTCAGCGTTCCTTCTCAGGGGAGATGTGTGGACATTCTGGACATGGTATCTCCTGGCAGCAGTGCTTGGAGTTGTGGGGATGGCAGTTACAGGACGGCTGTTCCGCGGATTTGCAGATAAGGGATGGATGTTTTCCAAGGTCGTTTCCATTACGATCACAGGATTCCTGACCTGGTTTCTGGTATCCATCAAGCTACTGAAATTTACGACAGTTACCTGTGTGGGGATTACTGTAGTATTTGGCATCGTATGTATCCTTCTGTACGAAAAACAGCGAAAAGCAGGATATGACTGCCTGCCGATCGACAATCTGGATCTTGCCTATATAGAAGAAATTTTGTTTTTTGCAGTCTTTCTGATGTGGACTTATCTGGCAGGTTTTCATCCGGCGGCACATGGAACAGAGAAGTTCATGGACTATGGATTCATGGAAGCCATGATGCGGAGCAAGACACTTCCGGCAACAGACATCTGGTATTCCCAGGGCAAGATAAACTATTACTACGGCGGTCAGTATTTTGCCGTATTCCTGACGAAACTTTCCGGAACACAGGTGGAACTTACGTATAACCTGATGCGTACCTTTGTGGCAGCGTTTGCCTTTGTGCTTCCATTTTCACTGGTGCGTCAGATGACCGTCGATATGCAGGGCAAAAAAGTTTACGGATGGAAGAAGAGACTTCCGTCCATCACAGGATTTATTGCAGGACTGGCAGTTTCCATTGCAGGAAACATGCATTATGTTGTCTATGCACAGATCATTCCGCTGATCCAGAAATTAAAGGGGCAGGAAGTAGACAGTTACTGGTTCCCGGATGCAACCCGTTATATCGGATTCAACCCGGATGTACCGGATAAGACCATTCATGAATTCCCGTGCTACTCCTTTGTGCTGGGTGATCTTCATGCACATGTGGTAAATATCATGTTTGTCCTGCTTCTTCTGGGACTTCTGTACGCGTGGATGCAGAAAGTACGGAATACGACTCCGTCTGTGGAGAAACTGGGAGCAAAGAAATTCTGGATGCAGCAGCTTCTGATGCCGCATATCCTGGCAGCAGCAATGCTTCTTGGTATGTTCCACTGGACAAACTACTGGGATTTTGTTATCTATTATGTGGTGACAGGCGGAACGGTACTGTTTATGAATATCATCTGCCTGAAAGGTGATATCAAACGTATCATCGCAGTGACAGCGGCACAGGCAGTAGAGATTTTCGCCGTTGCGACCGTGATCATCCTTCCTTTTACCTTACAGTTTACGACAATGGTGCAGGGCGTGAGACTGGCACAGAACCATTCCCTTCCGCATCAGCTTCTGATCCTGTGGGGACTTCCGACGATCCTGACACTTGTGTTTGTGATCTCCCTGATCGTAGGAAAACTTAAGAGATTAAATCACAAATCTCTGTACCGCCTGATGAAAGCGATCCGAACACCGGATCTTTTTGCAGTGATCATGGGACTGTGCGCGATCGGACTTGTGGCGATCCCGGAACTGGTTTATGTCCGTGATATCTATGAGAACGGAAATGCCCGTGCAAATACCATGTTCAAGCTGACTTATCAGGCATACATCATGTTTGGAATGACGATGGTGTATGTGATCTTCCGACAGCTGTTTGTAAACCGCAGGAAGATCCTCAAGGCGGTCGGTGTGATCGGACTTGCCCTTCTTCTGTGGACCTGCGGATATTTTGGTAAGAGCGTAGATTCCTGGTTCGGACAGGTGCTGGATCCGTCCCAGTACAAAGGACTGAATGCGACAGCGTTCCTGGAAACAGACTATGCAGAGGATGTCGGTGCGATCAGGTGGCTTAAAGAAAACATCGAGGGTTCCCCGGTAGTACTGGAGGCAAATGGCGACAGTTATTCCGAATACGAACGAGTTTCTGCGATGACCGGTCTTCCCACTGTTATGGGCTGGTATGTGCATGAATGGCTGTGGAGAAATGACGTAGCGGATCTGAATGCCAAAGCAGACGAGATCGAGACGATCTACACTTCAACAAATGCCGCCGAAGTTCAGATGCTGGTTGAGAAGTATGATATTTCCTATATCTTTGTAGGATCCTGCGAGAGAGAAAAATATGCAGATCTTAATAATGAAGTTCTGCAGAGTCTGGGAGAGATCGTATATCAGGATCCGGATTATGAGACCTATATTGTAAAAATTGAGTAATTGTTCAGGGAATATCCCATCAGGTGTTTTGCCGTAACTGTTCACAGGTAGTATCCCGCGAGGTGTTTTGCCATGAATAATGGCAAAATCCTGAGTTGTACATTTTACAAAAATCTACTATAATAGAGCACATGAGGAAATCGCAATACGATCCGGGAGGCGATGTTATGAGCAGATTGAATAATCTTTACAAAAAAATGATCGAATATTACAGAGGGAATCCACAGCAGATCCAGCATCTTACGAAGGTGCACAGCTTTGCGAAGCTGATTGGCGAGGAGGAGCATCTGGACGAGAGGACCCTGTACATTCTGGAGGCTGCGGCCTATGTTCATGATATCGGAATCCGTCCTGCGATGGAGAAGTATGGCAGGGACAACGGACCTCTTCAGGAGCAGGAGGGTCCGGCTGAGGCAGAGAAGATGATGAAGCTTCTTGGTTTTGAGCCGGAGGTGATCGAGAGGGTATCTTATCTCGTGGGACACCATCATACATACACAAACATTGATGGAATTGATTACCAGATCCTTGTGGAGGCTGATTTCCTGGTAAATTATTTTGAGAATGGCATGGAGACGGAGACAATCCAGAAGAGCGTAAAGAAAATCTTCCAGACGGAGTCCGGTAAGCATATCGCGGCAGAGATGTTTTTCCCGGAGGAATTTCAGATGTCTGATACCTGGGCACAGGATGGCCTGCAGGAACTGGATGATTTTATTGAGGCTCAGGGGATCTACATTCGCCAGTAAAGCTGATCGGAGACGGCAGCAAATAAAGTAACTGTTCATGGACAGGTTGTTATGACCAGTTACGAAACAGAATGAGAGGTTATACAGAAATGAAAGCGGAAGTTGTGGCAATGGATGCAGAGCATCTGAATATGGAAGCCATACAAAAAGCAGGAAAGATATTAAGGGAGGGCGGTCTTGTCGCTTTCCCGACGGAGACAGTCTACGGACTTGGAGGAAACGCCCTGGATCCGAAAGCATCTATGAAGATCTATGCGGCAAAGGGAAGACCTTCTGACAATCCGCTGATCGTGCATATCGCAGATATCAAAGATCTGGCAAAGATCACGACAGAGATCCCGGAGGGCGCACGTATCCTTGCAGAGAAGTACTGGCCGGGACCGCTGACCATGATCCTGCCGAAGGCAGACAGCGTGCCAAAGGAGACGACGGGTGGACTTGACAGTGTGGCAGTACGTTTTCCGAGTGACCGTATCGCACAGGAACTGATCAAAGCTGCCGGCGGATTTGTAGCAGCACCAAGTGCGAATACATCAGGCAGACCGAGTCCTACGATGGCAGAGCATGTCGAGGAGGACTTAGGCGATGCGATCGAGATGATCATTGATGGCGGGCAGGTCGGTATTGGTCTGGAATCTACGATCGTTGATTTTACAGAGGATGTACCGGTAGTCTTAAGACCTGGTTATATTTCACTTGAGATGCTTAAGGACACCCTGGGGGATGTCCGCATGGACAGAGGACTTCTGATCACAGACAGCAGTGTACATCCGAAGGCACCTGGAATGAAATACCGTCATTACGCGCCGAAGGCGGACCTGTCGATCGTGGAGGGACCACAGGATGAGGTGATCGCCTGTATCAACCGTCTGACCCATGAGGCAGTGGAGAACGGACTGAAGGCAGGGATCATTGCAACAGACGAGACAAAGGATCAGTACTCTGATGGACTGGTCTTAAGTATAGGCAGCAGAGAAGAAGAGGAGACGATCGCGCATCATCTTTATGAGGTGCTGAGAGACTTTGATGAGGCACAGGTGAATGTGATCTATTCAGAGGCTTTTTATACACCGAGGATGGGACAGGCGATCATGAACCGTCTTCTCAAGGCAGCTGGACATAAAATCATCAAAACGCAGGAGGAAAAATAATGATAGCATTAGGATGTGACCACGGCGGTTACGAACTGAAACAGGAGATCATCAAATATCTGGAGGAGCATAATCTGGAATATACAGATTTCGGCTGTGACAGCCTGGAATCTACAGATTATCCGATCTATGCGAAGCGTGTGGCAATCGCTGTTCAGAGCGGAGACTGTGACAAGGGGATCCTTATCTGTGGAACAGGAATCGGCATTTCCATTACTGCAAACAAATTCAAAGGGATCCGCGCAGCGCTGTGTTCAGACTGCTTCAGCGCAGAGGCAACAAGACTTCACAACAATGCAAATATCCTTGCAATGGGTGGAAGAGTTGTAGGACCTGGACTTGCAGTCAAGATCGTAGATACGTTCCTGAATACTCCGTTCTCAGGAGACGAGCGCCATATCCGCAGGATCAAGATGATGGAAGAAGATACAGACATCGCGGACGTAAATCCGGAAGTATAAAAATAATATAGACGAAACTATTGCCGGCTTTCTGGAATATCAGGAAGCCGGCAAGTTTACAGGGAGGTTTTTACGGCAATGTACAATCAGAAAAGAAACGACTATATTTCCTGGGATGAGTATTTTATGGGAGTGGCAATGCTTTCCGGAATGCGTTCCAAGGATCCGAATTCCCAGGTCGGAGCGTGTATCGTAAGTGAGGACAACAAGATCCTTTCCATGGGATATAACGGCTTCCCGAAAGGCTGTTCCGACGATGAATTTCCATGGGCGAGAGAGGGGGATCCGCTGGATACGAAATATCTGTACGTTACGCACAGTGAACTGAATGCGATCCTGAATTACAGAGGCGGAAGCCTGGAGGGAGCGAAACTTTATGTTTCTCTTTTCCCATGTAATGAATGTGCCAAGGCGATCATCCAGTCAGGCATCAAGACAATCGTTTACGACTGTGACAAGTACAAGAATACCCCATCTGTGATCGCATCCAAGAGGATGCTGGATGCAGCGGGCGTGCGCTATTACAAATATAAACGTACAGGCAGGGAGATCCAGCTGACTGTCTGAGGTAACGTCCGGACAATAAGAAAATCCCTCTTGACACGATCAGATATTTCGAATATTATAAATATCAAATATGCAGAAGTTTTTCTGGCATAAGATAACGGCGATGAAGAGAATAGTACATGAGGAGCAATCTCAGAGAGGAATCCATATGGTGTGAGGATTCTGTGCGCGAATCGTGGAACCGGCCTCGGAGCTCTGTACAAGTGAAGTGCAGCGTAGATCCAGCGTTAAGGGAGTTTGAGAGAGCAATTTTTTTCTGGCATACAGGAGTTGCTAATTAGGGTGGTACCGCCGAAGTCCTTCGGTCCCTTTACCGGGATCAGAGGACTTTTTTTATACACAGAAGCCTCTGATCTGATATAAAATCATTTACAGAAAAGGAGAAAATCATGGCAAAGAAATTAGTAGAAGCTATCACTTCCATGGAAGAAGATTTCGCACAGTGGTATACTGACGTTGTAAAAAAAGCAGAACTGTGCGGTTACACAAGCGTAAAAGGATGCATGGCGATCAAACCGGCAGGTTATGCGATCTGGGAAAACATCCAGCACGAACTTGACCGCAGATTCAAAGAGACAGGTGTACAGAACGTATACATGCCGATGTTCATTCCGGAATCTCTTCTTCAGAAAGAGAAAGACCACGTAGAAGGTTTTGCACCAGAAGTAGCATGGGTAACACACGGAGGCCTGAACGAACTTCAGGAGCGTCTCTGCGTACGTCCGACTTCTGAGACTCTGTTCTGTGATTTCTATCAGAAAGACATCCAGTCCCACAGAGATCTGCCGAAGGTATACAACCAGTGGTGTTCTGTAGTCCGCTGGGAGAAGACAACACGTCCGTTCCTTCGTTCCAGAGAGTTCTTATGGCAGGAAGGCCATACTGCACACGCAACAGCAGAGGAAGCAGAGGAGAGAACGATCCAGATGCTGAACCTGTACGCTGATTTCTGCGAAGAAGTTCTGGCTATCCCGGTCATCAAAGGACAGAAGACAGACAAAGAAAAATTCGCAGGTGCAGTAGCTACCTACACAATTGAGTCCCTGATGCATGACGGTAAAGCACTTCAGTCCGGTACAAGCCACAACTTCGGTGACGGATTCGCCAGAGCATTCGGAATCCAGTACACAGATAAAGACAACACACTGAAATACGTACACCAGACATCCTGGGGTATGACAACACGTATGATTGGTGCGATCATCATGGTTCACGGCGACAACAGCGGACTTGTCCTACCTCCGAGAATCGCTCCGACTCAGGCAGTCATCATTCCGATCCAGCAGCGCAAAGAAGGCGTTCTTGAGAAAGCAGATGAACTGTTTGCAGCACTCAAGGCAGCTGGCATCCGTGCCAAAGTAGACGACACCGACAGAAGCCCGGGATTCAAATTTGCAGAGCAGGAAATGAGAGGAATTCCGGTTCGTATCGAATGTGGACCGAAGGATATCGAGAACGGACAGGCTGTTATCTGCCGCCGTGATACAAGAGAAAAATATGTCGTTTCCTTTGAAGAACTTGCTTCCAAAGTTCAGGAAGTTCTTGATCTTATGCAGAAGGAAATGCTGGAGCGCGCACGTGCACACCGCGATGCTCATACTTATGTTGCAACAAACTACGAAGAATTCAAAGATACTATCAACAACAAACCGGGATTTGTCAAAGCTATGTGGTGTGGAAACCGCGAGTGCGAGGACAAGATCAAAGAAGATGTTCAGGCAACATCCAGATGCATGCCATTTGAGCAGGAGCATCTGAGCGATGTCTGCGTATGCTGCGGAAAACCGGCTAAGAAGATGGTTTACTGGGGAAGAGCATACTAATATGAAATTAACGATTCCATCCAATGCAGAAAAGATACTGCAGGTTTTAAATGAAAATGGTCATGAAGCATATGTGGTCGGAGGCTGTGTTCGGGATTCTATCCTGGACCGGAATCCGAATGACTGGGATATCACAACTTCAGCTTCTCCGTATCAGGTCAAGGAATTATTTCCGCGCACGATAGATACAGGACTTCAGCATGGAACTGTCACAGTAATGATGGACAAAGAAGGCTATGAGGTAACGACTTACCGTGTGGACGGCGAATACGAAGACGGCCGTCATCCGAAGCAGGTGACGTTTACTTCAAGTCTGGAGGAGGATCTGAAGCGCAGAGATTTTACGATCAATGCCATGGCATACCATCCGAAGGAAGGACTTGTCGATCTTTTTCACGGGATGGATGATATGAGGAACAAGATCATCCGCTGTGTGGGCGATCCGCTGGAGCGTTTTCATGAGGATGCACTGCGTATCATGAGAGCGGTGCGTTTTTCGGCACAGCTTGGTTTTGAGATCGAGGCAGAGACGAAGGCGGGGATCAGCAGACTGACTCCGAATCTTCGGAATGTCAGTGCGGAGAGGATCCAGGCAGAGCTTGTGAAGCTTCTTGTCTCGCCGCATCCGGATTACCTCCGGGTGGCGTATGAAACTGGAATTACGAGGGAATTTCTGCCGGAATTTGATCTCTGCATGGAGACGGAACAGAACACCCCGTATCACTGCTTTACCGTTGGCGAGCATATCCTGCACAGCCTTCTTTATGTAGAGGCGGACAAGGTACTGCGTCTGACAATGCTGCTTCATGATATTGCGAAACCGGTTATGAAGACCACAGACGAAAACGGACGGGATCATTTCAAAATGCATGCAGTAAAGGGCGAGGAGATGTCGAAGCAGATCCTTCGCCGTCTGAAATTTGACAATGATACGATCGCACAGGTTTCCCGCCTGATCCGCTATCATGACGACAGACCGGAAGGACAGATGAAAGCTGTAAGAAGGGCTGTGAACAGGATCGGAGAGGATCTTTTTCCATTATATCTCGAAGTCCAGAAGGCAGATATGCTGGCACAGAGCGACTACCGCCGCGATGAAAAGATTGCCCGGCAGGAGAGCGTAAAAGCCTGCTATGAGGAAATGCACAGGGAGAATCAGTGTGTTTCCCTCAAGACACTGGCAGTGACCGGAAGAGATCTGATCCAGGCAGGATACAAGCCAGGACCGGAACTTGGCGAGATCCTGAACCGGCTTCTGGAGCACGTTCTGGATGTTCCGGAGGATAATACAAAAGAAAAATTAATGTCACTCATCTGACATATCTGAGGCTGTTGCGGCTGCATATGAGACAGTACCGCAGCAGTCTTTTTTTGCATTTCTGCATGACGGGGTACATAAGATAGAAGGTACAAAAACAAGAGGGGGATTTTAATTTGTATGATTATGGACTCAGTACGCTGGAACAGTACAGCCTGACTGTGCTCTCCACAGCCCGCACGCGGGGTGCGCTTCTCTGCCGCTGCGAGGAGGGGCTTTTTATCCTGAAAGAATTCAAGGGGACGGAGAAGAAGCTTGGGAAACAGCAGGAACTTCTCGAGGGGCTTTCAGATGCCGGCTGTCGGGTTGACCGTTATCTTCCAAATAAAGAAGGAAATCTGGTCAGCAGGGACCGGGACAATATCCCATACACACTGCAGTTCTGGTATGAGGGAAGGGAGTGCGATACCAGATCGGAGGAGGATATCCTGCGGAGCGTGCGGACTCTGGCACAGATGCATAAATATATGAAACTTCCTCTGGTCCAGGATTATATGGAACCTTCACTGGAAGATATCTATCAGAGACATAATCAGGAACTGCGAAAGATCCGTAAGTTTATCCGCAAAAAAGGAGCGTCCTGTCAGTTCGAGAAACTGTATCTGGCGACGGTGGAGGATTATCTGGAAAAAGGTGACATGGCGCTGGGACTTCTGCGAGATTCTGCCTATTCGAAACTTCGACAGGATGTGACAGAAAACGGCTGGATCTGCCACGGGGAATATAACCAGCATAATGTCCTTATGATCAGGAAAGAGACGGCAGTCACCAGCTTTGAGCACTGGGGCTTTGATATGCAGATGGCTGATCTGTACCGTTTTATGCGAAAGATCCTTGAGAAATATAACTGGGATGTGCGGCTTGGAATGAAAATGCTCAGTGCCTACCACAAGGAAAAAAGTATCTCGGAGGATGAATGGCAGAATATCCGTATCCGCTTTCTTTATCCGGAAAAATACTGGAAACTGGCAAACTATTATTATTCCCACAACAAAGCCTGGATCTCAGAAAAAAACACGCAGAAGTTAAAGAAGCTGACAGGGCAGAAAGAAGCCTGGCAAAACTTTGGAACAAAATGTCTCGAAAATTATCCTTTTTGATTGTTTTTTATCAGGAACAAGGTTAAAAATTGGTAAATTTGACTGTAACTGTACGGTTTTCTCTTCCTTTTTTACGCAAAGGGGTGTATAATATAAAGCACCAATGGTCTTGCGAAAAGACTGGAAAATACTATCAACAGGGAGGTATATCAGTATGGATTACAAAGAGGTATATGAGCAGTGGCTGTCCAACCCATACTTTGATGAAGCGACAAAGGAAGAATTAAAAAATATCGCAGAAGATGACAATGAGATCAAAGAACGTTTTTATATGGATCTGGAGTTTGGTACCGCAGGTCTCCGTGGAATCATCGGAGCAGGAACCAACCGCATGAACATCTATGTAGTAAGAAGAGCAACCCAGGGTCTTGCAAACTACATCGCAAAGGTTGACAAGAAATCACAGGGCGTTGCGATCGCATACGATTCCCGTCATATGTCACCGGAATTTGCCGAGGAAGCAGCTCTCTGTCTTGCAGCAAACGGAATCAAGGCATATATCTTTGAATCACTGAGACCGACACCGGAACTTTCTTTTGCAGTACGTCATCTCGGATGTGTTGCAGGTATCAACGTAACAGCCAGCCATAACCCGCCGGAATACAACGGATACAAGGTATACTGGGAAGATGGCGCACAGATCACACCGCCTCACGACAGCGGAATCATGGGAGAGGTTAAGTCCATCTCTGACTGGAATACTGTTAAGACTATGGACAAGGCAGAAGCAGAAAAGGCAGGCCTGTTCCAGGTGATCGGCAAAGAAGTAGACGATGCTTATATGGCAGAACTTAAGAAACAGGTTCTTCACATGGATGCGATCAAGGCTGAGGGCAAGAACCTCAAGGTTGTTTACACACCTCTTCACGGCACAGGAAACATCCCGGCAAGAAGAATCCTCAAAGAACTTGGATTTGAGAACGTTTACGTTGTCAAAGAGCAGGAACTGCCGGATGGCGATTTCCCGACAGTAAGCTATCCGAACCCGGAAGCAGCAGAGGCATTCGAACTTGGACTGAAACTTGCCAAAGAAGTAGATGCAGACCTCGTTCTGGCAACAGACCCGGATGCAGACCGTCTTGGTGTACGTGTCAAGGACAAGAACGGCGAATATCATGATCTGACAGGAAATATGTCAGGCTGCCTGCTTGCAAACTATGAGATCAGCCAGAAGAAAGCAATCAACGGAAGTCTTCCGGAAGATGGCGCGCTGATCAAAACCATCGTTACCACAAACCTGGCAGATGCGATCGCCAAAGGATACGGCGTAAAACTGATCGAAGTTCTGACAGGATTCAAATTCATCGGACAGCAGATCCTCGGATTCGAGCAGAGCGGCAAGGGAAGCTACCTCTTCGGATTTGAAGAGAGCTACGGCTGCCTGATCGGTACATATGCAAGAGACAAAGATGCGATCGTAGCTACAATGGCACTCTGCGAAGCTGCTGCATACTACAAGACTCAGGGCAAGACTCTCTGGGATGCAATGATCGAGATGTACGAACAGTTTGGTTACTACAAGGATGCGATCCAGTCTGTGACCATGAAGGGAATCGAAGGACTTCAGAAGATCCAGGAGATCATGAACTCCCTGCGCCAGAATCCGCCGGCAGAGTTTGCAGGACACAAAGTAGTTGCTGTAAGAGACTACAAAGCAGATACTATTACAGACGTAATAACAGGCGCAGTGAAACCTACAGGACTTCCGAACTCCAACGTTCTGTACTATGAACTGACAGATGATGCATGGGTATGCGTTCGTCCGTCCGGAACAGAGCCGAAGGTTAAATTCTACTACGGTGTTAAGGGAACTTCTCTTGCAGATGCAGATGAGAAATCCGACATCATGGGCAAGGCAGTTCTGGATATGGTTGACTCCATGAAATAATCAGGTAACTGGCGTATGCAGGAATTTGACAGATTTATGGAAGTTGTCCGGGAACTCCGGAAGAAATGTCCGTGGGACAGTGTGCAGACACATGAAAGCCTGAAGCCATATCTTATGGAGGAAGCAGGAGAAGTCCTCGAGGGGATCGGTCACCTGAATGCAGAGGGTAACAGCCAGAATCTCTGCGAGGAACTGGGAGATGTTCTGTTCCAGGTTGCACTTCACAGTGTGATCGCAGAGGAAGAAGGATTTTTTACGATCGAGGATGTGATCTCGGGCGTGGAATCCAAGATGAGATTCCGTCATCCGAAGATTTTTTCGCCGGATGATGCAGAGGCAGTGTCTTTGTCCTGGGATGAATTGAAAGCCCGTGAAAGACAGAAGAAATCAAATTGATTTTCTGTTTCAAAAAACGACAGGAGAGGTCTTCTGATAGCAGGAAAAGCCTTGACAATTTGACACAAAAGGTATATATATAGTAGATAGCGTGCATATGCCAGGAAGCATTACGCAATAAATTAAGAAAGAGATTATTAGAGGAGGAAACACCATGAATAAAACAGAATTAGTAGCAGCAATGGCGAAAGAAACAAACCTTTCCAAGAAAGACGTAGAGGCAGTTTTAAAATCTTTCACCGACGTTGTGGCATCCGAATTAAAAAAAGGTGGAAAAATCCAGTTAGTAGGTTTTGGTACATTTGAAGTAAGCGAAAGAGCAGCAAGAGAAGGAAGAAATCCTCAGACTGGCGAGACAATGACGATCGCAGCTTCCAAGGCACCGAAATTCAAAGCAGGAAAAGCTCTGAAAGATCTGGTAAACGAATAATTATAGCGTATGACTGGGGGAACGATGAGTTCCCCCATTTTTTAACGGAATTTAAAGGAGAAATTTATGAGACTTGACAAATATCTGAAGATCTCACGTCTGATCAAGAGAAGGACCGTGGCGAACGAAGCATGTGATGCAGGAAGGGTTCTTGTCAATGACCGCCCTGCCAAAGCATCCGCACAGGTCAAGGCTGGCGATACCATTGAGATCCAGTTTGGCGGCGGCAAGAATGTCAAAGTAGAAGTCCTGGAAGTAAAGGATACTGTCCGCAAGGAAGACGCGGAGAATCTTTATAAATATCTCTGATCGCAGACAATGTCCGGTCTATCTGCCCTGATCCTTACATAAACTGAAATATAATGGATCAAATGGAACGACAGGAGGCAGAGAGATGGAACAGAGCACCACACGGCAGCCTCACAGACTGGTCCTCGAAAACAGGAAAAAGAGCATGATTTCGGGAGTCCAGGATGTCCAGTCCTTTCATGAACAGGAAATCCTTCTTCTGACTGAGGAAGGGAAGCTCCAGATCAAAGGAGAAGGACTACATGTTAAACGACTGAACCTGGAGAAAGGTGAGGCAGATATCGAAGGCAAGATAAACAGCCTGATCTATCTTTCCAGAAACACCCCGAAGAAGGAAGAGAAACTTCTGAAACGGATGTTTCGCTGAAGATGAGCAGTTATATGGAAAGAGAGATGTTCCTGTTTCTGATGGCAGCAGGAACCGGTGCAGGGCTGCTTTTGTTTTACAGGGTTCTGGGGATTTTTCGCTGGATGTTTCCGGGGCGGGGATCTGTAGCGTTTTTTGACTTCTTGTACTGGATTCTGACAGGAAGTGTGGTTTTTGCAGAGCTTTACCAGTATAACGAAGGTGTTTTGAGGCTTTTTTTGCTGCCTGCCGTCTTTTTGGGGGCTTTTTTGATGAATTCTTTGTTAAAGAGGTTGCTATTTCTTGTTAAAAGAGGTAAAATTTTAATAATTATGGAAAACCGCTTTTGTAATTGGAAGAGAGGAAAGCAGATTGAAAAAGTCCAAAAAAAAGAAAAAAAACACAAGAATATTAAATAATTACCTCGGGATGGCTCTGATATCGGTAGTTGTTTTGCTTCTTCTGGGAGTTCTTACAGTGCAAAGTAACGATCTGAAGGCTAAGATCTCATCCTACGATACAAGGGCAGCAGAGATAAGGACATCAATAGAGGAAGAACAGGATCGGACCAAACAGATCGACGAAGAGAAAGAATATATGCAGACAGATGAATATGTGGCAGAGGTCGCCAGAGACCGTCTTGGCCTTGTCAAAAGCAATGAAACTGTTTTTGAAGAGGAGAAATAGCACATATTTTGGAGAAAACTTTTTTGAAATAACTGCCAGTATTTGACAGATATTTTACAAAATCCCTTTTATAATTTCCCTTAATGAAGATATCAGGGGAGGGGAAAATATGCAGGAATGGATAATTGCCATGCTCGCGATCAGTATTCTACTGATTTTGCGGGACATGGCAAAAACTGTTTTGAAGGGAAGAAAATCCAGAAAAGAAGAACCTTTTCCTTTGGGAGGGGAACATCCCCAGAAAGAAAAAGTGGAACGGTACGCAGCCTCATTTCAGAAACTTGCAGATACTTTTTATGGAATGCCATATAAGAAAGAATATTTAAGCAGCGCCCAGGTTGAGAATGTTATCCGGGAGACAGGAGAACGTTCCTGCAGAAACTGTTACCGGAGAGAACTGTGCTGGGGAGATCACGCAGAGGAGATGTACCTGTGCGGGGAGGCAATGGTACGTGCGATAGAGCAGGCAGATGAGGAGAAGATCGAAGAAGCACGGAAACACTGGGGAGAGAACTGTGGCAGATCAGCGCAGTATCTGGAAGCTCTGAAGGACTGCTTTCAGAAGGAAAAGCAGGAGATGATCTGGGGAAACCGGATGATCGAGAGCCGCCTTGCGGTCGCACAGCAGCTGAATGAGATTTCGCATATCATGCAGCAGGTTGCGGAAGATCTTTATGATATCAGTGCGGCAGAACCTGTTTTTCAGGAAGAACTTACCAAAAGCCTTCGAAGGCGTCATGTGATATTGAAACGGGCATGGGTCATGGACAAGGTAGAAGGGCGCAGACAGATCTTTCTGACTATGCGCGCCAGGAGCGGACAGTGCATTGCTGTATCAGAAGTTTCACAGATCTTGTCCAGGATATGTGAATGTACGATGACATCAGCGCAGGGCAGCCGCTGCATTGTAAACCGGGATTTTCATACGGTTCATTTTGTGGAGGATGTCAGCTACCAGATGCTGTATGGTGTAGCGAAGCTTACCAGAGAAAAGGAAAAAGTTTCGGGAGATAACTACATCTGCCGGCAGGAAGATGCGGGGAAGTTTGTGATGTGCCTTTCAGATGGTATGGGATCCGGGATGGATGCGTGCAGAGAAAGCGAGATTGTGGTAGAACTACTGGAGCAGTTTATGGAATCTGGATTTTCGCAGGAGGCAGCGGCGAGGATGGTGAATTCTGCCCTTGTTCTGAACGGGCGGGATAGAATGTTTTCCACAGTTGATATCTGTGCGGTGGATCTCTATACCGGAATCTGTGAATTCCTCAAAGCAGGTGCGGCGGCTACCTTTATCAGGAGGGACCACTGGGTAGAGACAATAACTTCTGAGAGCCTTGCGGCGGGACTGGTGCAGAGGATAGAGTTTGATACAGCCTCACGGAAACTGTATCATGGGGACTGTCTTGTTATGATGACGGATGGAGTTCTGGATGCGCTTCCGGTGGACTGTGAAGAAGAAACGATGAAGGAGATCATCCTGGATGTGCAGGAAAGTGCTCCGCGTGAGATCAGCCGGGGAATTCTGGAAAGAGTACTTAGTTACAGTGACTATCGGGCGAGAGATGACATGACCGTGCTGGTTGCGAGTGTAGTAAGAAAGTAAAGGACATAAGAAAATGCAGGAAAAGACATTTGATAAAGTAAATGATTTTGTAAAGGAAAATGAAATGCTTGCCGAGAACTGCGCGGTCATTGCGGGCGTATCCGGTGGAAACGATTCTATGACGATGCTGCATCTTCTGGGGAGACTAGGGGAGATCTGGCATTTTCATCTCCGTGTGGTGCATGTGAACCATGGAATCCGGGGAGCGGAGGCAGACCGGGATCAGCGGACGGTGGAGACTGTATGTGCCGAATGGAATATCCCGTGCAGAGTGTATCGTTATGATGTCCCGGAACTTTCAATGAAATGGAAACTTGGAACAGAAGAAACGGGAAGGATCGTGCGCAGACAGGCCTTCGACGCAGAGAAACAGAAGTGCCAGGAACAGTTTGCGGATGTCCGCACGGCACTGGCACATAATAAGAACGATCTTGCTGAGACAATGCTCCATCATCTGGCGAGAGGGACAGGCCTCAGAGGCTTATGTTCTCTGAAACCGGTGAATGGAGAGGTGATCCGTCCTCTTTTGTGTTTAGAAAGAAGAGAAATTGACGATTATATTAGAGAGTGCGGGATCCCGAGTGTCCTGGACAGTACGAATCTGGAGGATGAATATACGAGAAACCGCATCCGCAGGCATCTCCTTCCTGTGATGGAGCGAGAGATCAATGCCAGAACGGTTGAGCACATGGCAGAGACTTCGAGGCTGCTCTCAGAGGCAGAGGAGTTTCTGACAGACGAGGCGGCGCAGCTGGCAGCAGATTACAGAGAACCGGATGGAAGTTATTGCCTTAGAGAGGGATTTTTTCAGAAAAAACAGATCCTCAAAAGCTATGGAGTCCGGACGATCCTCGAAAAACTGAGCGGCCGCAGCCGGGATCTCACACAGACGCATATCCGGCAGGTACTGGAACTTTATTCCTGTCAGGTGAGCAAGCAGCTTTCGCTTCCATATGGACTGGAGGCTGTGCGGACTTACGATGGAGTGATCCTCAGGAAAAAAATACAGCAGAAACCGGGAGTGGAAGGACAAAAAGTACAGGAAATTCCCCTTCCGGCCGCATCGAAAGAGGTGGAAACACCGTTTGGCCGGTTTACGATCAAAGTTTTTCCCTATTCCGGCGAGAAGATTTTAGAAAAAAAGTATACGAAATGGTTTGATTGTGATAAAATAAAGTGCGGTTTGTCAGTCCGTACCCGCAAAACGGGAGATTATCTCATTGTCGGCAGGGACGGAGGCCGCAAAAAGCTGACCAGATGTATGATCGATGATAAATTTCCCAAGGAGACCAGAGATCAGGTACCGCTGATCGCAGATGGCGGGGAAATTTTGTGGATCATAGGCGGAAGAATCAGCGAACGGTATAAAATTACTTCATGCACAAGAAATGTATTAGAAATTACATACCAAGGAGGAACCAGGTTATGAGTGAGAAAATCAAGGTTTTACTGAGCGAAGAAGAAGTGGATGCAAGAATCCAGCAGGTTGCTGCCAAGATCAGCAAGGACTATGCAGGCAAGGAAGTCCATCTGATCTGCGTACTGAAGGGCGGTGTGTTCTTTACCTGTGAACTTGCAAAGAGAATTACTGTACCGGTAACTCTGGACTTCATGTCCGTATCCAGTTACGGAGATGATACCAAGTCAAGCGGTGTTGTCAAGATCGTGAAGGATCTGGATCAGCCGCTGATCGGTAAGGATGTGCTGATCGTAGAGGATATCATTGACTCAGGAAGAACTTTAAGCTATCTGCTCAAGATTCTTGAGGACAGACATCCAAACAGCATCCGTCTGTGTACTCTGCTTGACAAGCCAGAGCGCAGAGTCAAGAAAGATGTAAAAGTAGATTACTGCTGCTTCAATATTCCAGATGAGTTTGTTGTAGGATATGGGCTTGACTATGCTCAGAAATACAGAAACCTCCCGTTCATCGGAGTTGTGGAATTTGACGGCGAGTGAAAGGAGATTCAGTTAAGTGAACAGACAGCCAGGCAAAATTGGTCTTTATCTGGTGCTGATCGTAATGCTGGTTGCAGGTTATTTTTATCTGAACAATCAGGTAACTTCCCAGAGTAATTACACCATGGAAGAACTGCAGCAGGCAGCCGAGGACGGCAAGGTGACTTCTGCATCCCTGTATCAGAACAGGGAGGTACCGACGGGATCTGTTGTGGCAGAGATCGAGGGCGAAGGACAGAAAAAGGTCAATGTAACAGACGTAAACACTGCACAGGAGATTCTTGAGAAATACGATATTCATCCGGATGTGAAGGATGTTCCGCAGGAGAGTGTTTTTCTCACAACGTTTTTACCTGTGATCCTTACAGGAGCATTTATCCTGATCCTGTTTGTCATGATGAACAGACAGATGTCAGGAGGGGGCGGCAACTCCAAGATGATGAATTTTGGCAAGAGCCGTGCAAGGATGATGCTTCCGGACGACAAAAAAGTAACTTTCCAGAACGTAGCCGGTCTTCAGGAAGAGAAGGAAGATCTGGTAGAAGTTGTGGATTTCCTCAAATCTCCACAGAAATATACCAGTGTGGGAGCCAGGATCCCGAAGGGCGTGATCCTTGTAGGCCCTCCAGGAACAGGTAAGACACTTCTTGCCAAGGCTGTTGCAGGAGAGGCGGGTGTTCCGTTCTTCTCTATTTCCGGTTCAGACTTCGTGGAGATGTTTGTCGGTGTCGGTGCTTCCCGTGTCCGCGATTTGTTCGAAGAGGGCAAGAAGCATGCACCGTGTATCATTTTTATCGATGAGATCGATGCAGTTGCAAGACAGCGTGGAACCGGCATGGGTGGCGGTCATGATGAGAGAGAGCAGACTCTGAACCAGCTCCTTGTAGAGATGGATGGATTCGGAGTGAACGAGGGGATCATCGTTATGGCAGCAACCAACCGTGTGGACATTCTGGACCCTGCAATCCTGCGTCCGGGACGTTTTGACCGTAAGGTTGCAGTCGGCAGACCGGATGTCAGGGGACGTGAGGAGATCCTCCGCGTTCACGCCAAGGACAAACCTCTTGGCGAAGATGTTGATCTTGCACAGATCGCACAGACAACAGCAGGATTTACAGGTGCAGATCTTGAGAACCTTCTGAATGAAGCTGCGATCATGGCAGCCAAGGCGACCAGATCCTACATCACCCAGCAGGACATCAAGCAGGCTTTTATCAAAGTCGGTGTCGGTGCAGAGAAACGAAGCAAAGTCATCTCAGACAAAGAGAAGAAGATCACAGCATACCATGAGGCTGGACATGCGATCCTGTTCCATGTGCTTCCGGATATGGATCCTGTTTATACGATCTCCATCATTCCGACAGGCGTTGGCGCAGCAGGATATACCATGCCTCTTCCGGAGAATGACGAGATGTTCAATACCAAGGGCAAGATGCTCCAGGATATCACAACGCTGCTTGGCGGCCGTGTTGCTGAGGAACTGATCTTTGGCGATATCACGACAGGTGCATCCAATGACATCAAGCGTGCGACAGGAACTGCCCGTGCGATGGTCATGCAGTATGGTATGTCAGATAAGCTTGGCCTGATTACTTATGGTGATGATGGTGATGAGGTATTTATCGGACGAGATCTGGCACATACCCGAAGCTACAGCGAGGAAGTTGCCAAGGAGATCGACCAGGAAGTACACAATATCATCGACAAGTGCCACCAGGATGCAAGAGAGATCATCACTCAGCATATGGACGTGCTCCACAAGTGCGCGGCCCTTCTTTTAGAGAAGGAAAAAGTCCACAGAGAAGAGTTTGAGGCACTTTTTACATCAGAAAAAGTTGAACTCTCAAAATAAGGTATACAAGATGCACAAAAACAAATTACGATTTTTGTGAACTTTGTGCACACTTTTCGGTAGACGCATGGTACTATATACATCGTAAAAACCCCCCAATACATTATATAGTTTTTGCTACACCCCATAAGAAGAAATACCTTCTCCAAAAAAGACAGCCTATCCCGCTGTCTTTTTTACGTTGTAAAAATAATCATAATCGAGACGGTATTTCGGTGGTTTTTATATTGTACTTTTATGAATTTTCAACTAGAATAGACATATGCTTAAGAATAAGGGGACTTTAATTATGGAATGGGAAAACGAAGACATTACCAGAAAAATGCAGTACATTCTGAATATGCGGCCGGTGCTGAATAAGGACGCTTTTTTCAGTGACGGAACGAGATATTACAGAAATCCTACCGAACCAAAGGCAGGGGAAACGGTAATGATCAGTTTCCGGACCCAGAAAAACAATGTAGACGCAGTATACCTTGTATCCGGTGAGAAGAAACAGAAGATGAAGATCTACAAGACGGTCAAGGGCTTTGATTATTATGGAACCAAGATCGTGATGCCGGATGAGGTTTTTCGATATCACTTTGAAATTCTGTATGGGTGGGTGAACTGTTACTATAATCAGCAGGGAGTCTGTACAGAATTACAGGAACGCGATGATTTTGAGATCTATCCGGATTTCCAGACTCCGGACTGGGCGAAGGGTGCGGTGATGTACCAGATCTTTGTGGATCGTTTCTGCAACGGAGATCCGACAAACAGTGTTCTGACAGATGAATATTCTTATATTGGAGAACACTGTGAGCAGGTACATGACTGGTCCAAGACACCGGCTGTCATGGGCGTCCGGGAATTTTATGGCGGAGACCTTAAGGGCGTTATGGATAAACTGGATTATCTCCAGGATCTTGGCGTGGAGGTCGTATATCTGAATCCGATCTTTGTATCGCCGAGTAACCACAAGTATGATACACAGGATTACGACTATGTAGATCCGCATTATGGAAGGATCGTAGAGGACTGTGACGGACTTCTGGCTCCATGGGACCGTGAGAACTCGCATGCGGCGAAATACATCAAGCGAGTTACCGACAAGAAGAATCTGGAAGCAAGCAATCAGCTTTTTGCAGAGCTGGTGCAGGAACTTCATAAACGTGGAATGAAAGTTATCCTGGATGGTGTTTTCAATCACTGCGGTTCTTTCAATAAATGGATGGACCGTGAGCGGATCTATGAAGGACAGGAGGGCTATGCGCCGGGGGCTTATATCTCAGCAGACAGCCCGTATCGTTATTTCTTCAATTTCCGTGACGAGGGAAGATGGCCGTACAATCCGTCTTATGATGGCTGGTGGACGCACGATACGCTTCCGAAGCTCAATTATGAAGGATCCAGAGAACTTTATGACTATGTCCTGAATATCGCGCGCAAATGGGTGTCTGAGCCGTATTGCGTAGATGGATGGAGACTGGATGTGGCAGCGGACCTTGGACACAGCAATGAGTTCAATCATCAGTTCTGGAAGGATTTCCGTAAGGCAGTCAAGGAGACAAATCCGAATGCGCTGATCCTTGCAGAGCACTATGGCAACCCGGAAGGCTGGCTTCAGGGCGATGAATGGGATTCTGTCATGAACTATGATGCTTTTATGGAGCCTGTGACCTGGTTCCTGACCGGTATGGAGAAGCACAGTGATGAGTACAGAGAGGATCTGTATGGAAATAGTGAGGCGTTTATCGGTGCAATGAAGACACATATGCGTTCTCTTCATATGTCTGCCCTTCATGTGGCGATGAATGAATTGTCGAATCACGATCATTCCAGATTCCTGACAAGAACGAACCGCCGCGTGGGAAGGGTTTCCTATGCCGGGGCAGAGGCGGCTTCTGAGAATATCAATACGGCGATCATGAGAGAAGCGATCGCGATCCAGATGACCTGGCCGGGAGCACCGACCGTTTATTATGGTGATGAGGCTGGCGTATGCGGATTTACCGATCCGGATAACCGCCGTACCTATCCGTGGGGACACGAGGATAAGGAACTGCTTTCTTTTTACAAAAAAATGATCGCGATCCACAAGAAATACCGTATCCTCCGCACAGGATCCCTTAAATTCCTGTGGAACGACTATCAGGGCCTGTGCTACGGACGTTTCTCGCATATCGAGCAGATGATCGTTGTCCTGAATAACCGTGATGAGGGAAGAGAAGTTACGATCAAAGTATGGCCGGCGGGGATCACCCGCATGGAAGAAGTTTCCATGACGAGGCTGATCCGTTCCAGCCAGGATGGTTACAATGACCGTCCGAAGGAGATCCGGGCACGTGCCGGAATGGTAAATCTCTATCTGCCGCCGCGCAGCGTCACTCTTCTTTACCACAAAGACAAGATCTCATAAAAATATCACGCAAAAATGCAAAGTCCGGACCTGCTTTTAAATATCACGGCTCCGGACTTTGTTTTTTTCTTGACAGAAAAGGATTGGTATGTTACGATAACCATACTTTCACGTGGTAGAGTGACTATGTGATAAACTATAAAAATAATTTAAGAGGAGATAGAGGTATGAAGAAAAAAGCAGTTGCATTGATGCTGAGCGCAGTAATGGCTATGGGAATGGTTTCCGCAGTAAGTGTACAGGCAAGCGTAGAGGACAAGACCCTGATCGTAGGATTTGATGCAGAGTATCCGCCATATGGCTATATGGATGAGAACGGAGAGTACACAGGATTTGACCTGGAACTTGCTCAGGCAGTATGTGATCTGGAGGGCTGGACTCTGGATAAGAAACCGATCAACTGGGATTCCAAGGATATGGAACTGAATTCCGGATCTATCGACTGTATCTGGAATGGATTCACCATGAATGGAAGAGAAGATGACTATACTTTCTCCGTACCATACGTAGATAACAGCCAGGTGATCGTTGTTGCTGACAATTCCGGCATCGAGAAACTCACAGACCTTGCAGGCAAGACTGTTGGTGTTCAGGCAGCTTCCGCAGCACTTGATCTTCTTCAGAGCGAAGAAGAAGGCGGACAGAAAGAACTGGCAGATACCTTCGGAGCACTGAATGAATTTGCTGATTACAACACAGCATTCACAGAACTGCAGGCAGGAGCACTGGATGCACTTGCAATCGATATCGGTGTTGCCAAATACCAGCTCAACTCCAGAGGAGAGGGATTCAAGATCCTTGATGAGACTCTGAACACAGAGCAGTATGCGATCGGTTTCAAGAAAGGTAATGACGAGCTTTGCGATATCGTAAACGCAGACCTTCAGAAACTGGCAGACGACGGAACTGTAGCAGAGCTTGCTGAGAAATATGAGATCGCTGATATGGTAACTCTCAAGGCTTCTGATGATACTGATGCGAAAGAAGATACAGAAGAAGCTTCTGATGATGCAGCAGCTGAGGAAACATCCGAAGACGCAGAATGATCAGAAATTCAAAAATACGAAATAAGATATAAGACATATGGGATGCTCCCTGGGGTCTCACCGGGGAGCATCCCTGTTGTGAGTTAATGGAGGAGAAGACATGAGTTTTCAGGTAATGTTACAGCAGCTTACCACAGGATTCGGTTCTACGCTGGTTATCTTTTTTCTGACTTTACTTTTCTCACTGCCGTTGGGGATGGTAGTATATTTCGGAAGAGTAAGCCGTTTCAAACCACTGAGCTGGATCGTGAAAGCCTATATTTCTATTATGAGAGGAACACCGCTGATGCTGCAGCTGCTTTTGTGGTATTTCGGACCGTTTTATCTCTGGGGAATGAATATCGGGGGTTACAAATTTACAGCGATCATCCTTGGATGTTCTCTGAACTATGCAGCTTATTTTGCTGAGATCTACCGCTCCGGAATTGAATCTATCCCGGTCGGACAGTATGAGGCAGCACAGCTTCTCGGCTATAACAAGAGCCAGACATTTTTTAAGATCGTACTTCCGCAGGTTGTCAAGATCGTACTTCCGTCAGTGACGAATGAAGTTATCACACTTGTCAAGGATACGTCACTTGTATATTCTGTATCCTACATCGAGATGTTTGCACTGGCAAAACAGATCGCAGCAGCACAGACAACGGTCCTTCCGTTTGTGATCGCAGGTGTATTCTATTATGTATTCAACTTTGTTGTTGCATGGGTAATGGAATGGCTTGAAAAGAAAATGAACTATTATCGTTAGGAGGAATGGGTGTGAGTACGAATCTTCTTGAAATGAATCATATCAAAAAACAGTTTGACGGGCTTCAGGTGCTGAAAGACGTTTCCATCCATGTAGAGGAAGGAGAGGTGCTTTCTATCATCGGACCTTCCGGCTCCGGCAAGTCTACACTGCTCCGCTGTGCGACACTTCTGACACGCATCGACGGTGGAGAGATCAGCTATATGGGCAAAAAGGCGATCTGGACAGAAAACGGTAAAGTCTGTATGCCGTCCAAGAATGAGATCAAGGATATCCAGTCCTGCTTCGGCCTGGTATTCCAGAACTTTAATCTTTTTCCACATTTTACCGTCATGAAAAATATCACAGATGCACCGATCCATGTACAGAAACGAAACAAAGACGAAGTTTATAAAGAAGCAAGAGAACTTCTGGCAAAGATGGGACTTTCTGATAAGGAAGATGCCTATCCGTATCAGCTTTCCGGCGGACAGTGCCAGCGTGTCGCGATCGCAAGGGCACTTGCACTGAATCCGAAGATCCTCTTTTTTGATGAGCCGACATCCGCACTTGATCCGGAACTTACAGGAGAAGTCCTTCGTGTTATCCGCTCTCTGGCGGATCTTCATATTACGATGGTAATCGTAACACATGAGATGAATTTTGCAAAAGATATCTCCGACAGAGTCATCTTTATGGATAAGGGCGTGATCGCGGTAGAAGGAACACCTTCCGAGGTATTTTCTTCCAGCAACGCCAGAATGAAAGAATTCCTTGGCAAATTTCATCAGGGAGAAAAATAAAGGGATTGCTTTTAATCAGGCAATGTTATATAATTTCAGCGTAAAGACAGAATAAATTTAGATTAACCGCAGTTATCCCTGCGGTTAATCTGGCGAGAGGATAGGAGTAAATACCATGAGTACAGACAGATATGTAAGCCCCCTTTCAGAGCGTTATGCCAGCAAGGAAATGCAGTACATTTTTTCTCAGGATATGAAATTCCGTACATGGAGAAGATTGTGGATCGCTCTGGCAGAAACAGAAAAAGAACTTGGCCTCAATATCACCCAGGAGCAGATTGATGAACTCAAGGCTCACAAGGATGATATCAACTATGATGTGGCCAGGGAGAGAGAACGTCAGGTACGTCACGACGTTATGTCCCATGTGTATGCATATGGAGTACAGTGCCCGAAAGCAAAGGGAATCATTCATCTGGGTGCAACCTCCTGTTATGTAGGAGATAATACAGATATCATCGTAATGGCAGAAGCTCTGAAGCTGGTTCAGAAGAAACTGGTCAATGTGATCGCAGAGCTTTCCAAATTCGCAGATAAATATAAGGATCAGCCTACACTGGCATTTACCCATTTCCAGCCGGCACAGCCGACAACTGTTGGTAAACGTGCTACTCTGTGGACTCAGGAATTCATGATGGATCTTGAGGATCTGGAATATGTTCTCGGAAGTCTCAAGCTTCTTGGATCCAAGGGAACAACCGGAACACAGGCAAGCTTCCTGGAACTTTTTGATGGAGATCAGGAAACAATTGATAAGATCGATCCGATGATCGCACAGAAGATGGGATTCAAGCAGTGCTATCCGGTTTCCGGACAGACCTACTCCCGCAAAGTCGACACAAGAGTCCTGAATATTCTTGCAGGTATTGCAGCAAGTGCACACAAGATGTCCAATGACATCCGCCTTCTCCAGCACCTCAAAGAAGTTGAGGAACCGTTCGAGAAATCTCAGATCGGATCTTCCGCAATGGCATACAAGAGAAATCCGATGAGAAGTGAGCGTATTGCTTCTCTTTCCAGAT
>OLPW01000320.1_pt1 | contig 59293 bp, 46 predicted proteins | sample 1672161 | NCBI WGS metagenome assembly OLPW01 (sample SAMEA3136654, study PRJEB25190) | human gut metagenome
ACCATTCATAATATATGAATGGTGGACTTCTTCCAGTTACTTATAGTATAGTTTATTTTATAATTTCTAATTCTTCCTTTTCACCGTAATAATATATATTATTCGATAAGATATATCCTTCTGGGAGTTCATCATTTGACTCTAAGAGCTGTCTCTTCATTTCTTCTACAGTATCAGCCAAGCTCACAGGCACAATCATTAAATCATATAAAGAAACTGGAAAGATATAGAAGGATTCTTTCAGCAACTCTTTTGTGTTATTCAATAATTCTTTTTGAATCAAAGCTAACGCTCCTTGATTTTTATTGTGAATATCACAAAAAGTCAGTAGAGAATCTCCATCATTCTTTATTGGAACTAATTGGAATAGACTTTCTCTTCTAAGATTTTTAAAAGCCTGCTCCTTAATTGTATCTGCATCAACTTTCCAAATATTCATAAGGTCTTCTGTTACAGCTGCTCCACCATGTTGTAATATGCCATTATGGTTTTTCTGTACATCTACATAGAACACAATCGCAAGGTCTAAGAACGGAACGTAATACTTGTGTTCCAGGTATTTTTTATTCCATTCTTGGTTTACCACCTGCATATATAGGCGGTCTTTTATTTTCTCGTAATTTTGAATATCCTGTGCGCTTAAGAATGGATTATTACGGGTTGATTCTTCATATTGATGTACAATCTCTTTCATAATTTCGTCCAGACTACTTCCTGAAGAATAATCATCATAACAATTATCAATAGAAACGACAGGAGAAATGTATTCCGTCTTTTTCTCAATAGTAAAACCCTCATAAGAAATTCCATTGCTCTTTTCAATCGTTCTCTGTGTGATTGTAACTTCCTCGCCTAACTTTTCTCTTAATAAATCAAATAATTTCTCTATAAATGTATTTTTATCCATGGTATTCTCCTTTTTATGCTACCTTTGAATCAGTCTTCTTCAATGCGTTCATAATGCGCTTGTAGTCTATTTCCGTTATATTTGCCAGTGATACATGATATCTTGCGATAATCTGCTGTTCTGTAACTCCTGTACGCTGCATCTCGTCTTGCAGCTTTTTCATGCGATAATCCGAAATTGGTCTTGTTTTTTCTGGCTGTGAGATTTGTCCGAAACTCTTATTTTCCATATTAATCTGATAGACTACTTCTTTTCGCTGATTACGAATCTCCAGGCTTTTAATAACTCTGCCTGATTCGTCATAAGAAATGTAAGATACAAAGAAAGAATCTCTTACTTTTAACTTTCCATCGCCCTCTGCAATACTTACTTTGTCTGATGGAATCCAGATAAACGGGGCAGTATAAAGCTCCCTGCCTATGCCGATATTAAAACAGGCACGTTTAAAAGAATCTGATGCTGCTCCTTTTACTGCTTCTGTGTAAGACTCCACTCCCACATCCTGCTTAGAAATCCATTCTCCGTTTTCTCCTTTAATGCTGACTGTACAAAATAAAGATCCATTTATTAATTCATGATGACGTTTCCAGCCAGTGATCCCAAATGTTTCATCTAATATATTCATATCACAGCGTGCATCCTTGTACAGCAATAATGATATACCGTTTTTCCTAACAACACCTACACGAACTTCAATCTCATCTGCTCTTAATTCCCGAATCTTCTTCATTTTATACCTCCAAAAAAGAGAGGATACCATTATAGATACCCTCTCACTATATTTTTATTATTATGCTACTGAAAACTTACGATAGCTTACTTCCTTTTTACAGGCATCGTAAATCTCTTTGTGTTCTTTTTTGAGTTTATTAGAATCAATTCGAGTCTGAACTATTGGTTTCCACTTTACGATGTGTCCTCCTACTCTGCCTGCTTCATTTTCTGCTAATGCAGATTTCAACTGATTCTCAATAAGTTGTTTCTGCTCTGTTAATGAATCTAACTCTACTTTTATCTGCTCATATTTTTCGATGGCTGAAAGCATCTGCTCATCCAAATCAATGATAGAACCAACCTTTGGATTACTATATTTTGCTCCCAAATAAAGACTTGTGGCTTTAGATGCATCCACATCCGGTTCTTCCCCAGTCTTAACACAATGCCAGAAGTGAGATTCCATGCTTACCAGCATCTTGATAAGCTGTTCATCCCGGTATATTTCCGTCCAATAGAATTTATTGCCGCCTACCAATACAGCAATGTAGGCTTTCTGAAAGCCTGTGACTGCCAGATAGTGCTGAACCTGTAACTGATAGGCTTTAGGAATCTCTCCATTCTTCCAGTCATTATTTTTAAATTCAATAGCGGTCTTTGCTTCAAAAATAGAATAAGTGCCGTCAAACTCACTGACGACACCATCTAAATCTGCAATCATAAAAGGATATTCTTTGCTTCTAAGAATGGAATTTTTCCTTCTTACCATTAAGCCTGTACGCTGGATGAACTCCTTTCTTACGACATCTTCAAGAACCTTACCAAAATGTATCACTTCGGATTCTTCTTCCTTTACTGGAATCTCCCCACGTTTCTCCTGCCATAACTCAAAGATGCTGCGGTAAGGATTACATCCGGCAATGATACCTGCATCACTGCCGCCGATTCCAAGCGTTCTTATTTTCAGCCATTCTTCTGTTGATAAATTTTTCGTGGAACACACAATATCGTATTTCATTTTTAACTGCCCCTTCCTTTATGCTGCAATAGTAATGCCATGTTCTTTGTCATAATGATATACGTTATAACTTAAAATATCTTTTTCAGCCACAACGGTTTCATTGGCATCTCGAACCATTTCTTTCAGTTTATCGACTCCATCTTCCAGTTCACTTGCTCTTACAAGAAGAACCTCATTTACGGAAGATGGAAGGATATATAAATCATCTTCTAATGCCTCGGCAATGGCTCCAACTACTTCTGGACTCATAAAATAGATCGCTCCATCCACTTCCTTTTGATTGGTAAGGATATATGTTGTTACTTCATCTTCTCCCAGTGGAAGCTTTGCTCCAATACTCATTTCTATATATCGCCCTAAATTCATTAATTTAGGTGGGAAGAGTCTTAATGTATTTGCCAATGCCGCAGCATAAATTTCTTCTTCGGTCATACCTAAGATTTCAGCATCCCCTTTTGATAATGCCATGGAAGCCATTCCTTCTTTATCCATTTTCAGAACAACTCTTACGACTGCGGAAAGATCTAAAAATTCTTTTGATATGGACTGCTCTACTAATGACTCATTTCTTTCTGTATTAACCAGCTTTACAAATAAACTCTTTTTTGCAATTTTCTTTAATACTTCCTGTTCTAATGTTTTCATTATCTTTCCTCACCTTTCTTTTCTTCTGTTTTCTCTGTCTTGTTCCATAACTGCTTTAAGTATTCAAACAGGTCTGCTACCCCTAATAACTTTTCTAAGAGTACTGGGTCAAATTTCTTTAAAATGATACAGAAAATCTTATAGACCGGATGTCCTGTGTTTTCTGTATCTCCAGTATCACAGCCGGTTGTAGTGGCTGCAAAACTATTTGATTGTCTGTACTTTTTCATCTCTGAAAGAATTTTTCCTTCAACTACATCTTTTACTGGATTCAACTTTATTCCCTCCCTTTATGCCGATAACACCATCTGATATGTCTTATCTAAAACTGGCAGACCGTCAATCGTTTTCCTGAATAAATTCTCATTATAATTCTTTGTCTGACGTAACGGTTTACCATGATAAGCCATATCGGATACCGCATTAATAAAGCGATACCCATTCTTTCCTACTCCCTGCAGATCAGGTGCATCAAAATAGCAGGCTTTTAATGTCTCTTGCTGTTTTAAATTATTTTTCTTCTGCATCTCGCTTAAATCCTCACTGACTGGATACAGAGAATCAATCATAGCAAGTACTTTCTTATCCGTAAGCTTCTTAGCCTGTAATTCATTAATAGAGCGTCCTAATTGTGACATATAGGCATTGGCAAGCTGCAGGGTTTCTCTTGCTTCATCCATGCGATTCATTACATTGCCTGTATGTCTTGCGGACCATACACGACTTGCGCCTTTTAATGCCAGATTAAGTGTATTCTGGCATACAACACGCACGGGTGTCATAGCGACACGAATTGCACCTGAACCATCATGAGAGTTGCAGAACACTAGATATGGTTCAATAGCATCCCCTGAGATAATATATTTCTCTGGAAGTTTTGCAAGCATCCAGACGATTTTCCCTCCGGCAAGACTTCCTGCAGTTTCGTACTTTACCCCTTCTCCGAGTAGTCCATCTGTAAAAGCGAAGGCTTCTTCATTCTGGACAATCTTATATCTGTCACCTACGATTCCTAATACACTACGGTCAATATCTCGGATATTGGCTTTATATCCTGGAATTCTTTCTCCTGATGCCGCATATACATCGGTCTGCTCTACTTTCCAGTCGAGTCCTGCCTGAATCAATGCTTCTTTAGACCCTAGTACTTCTTCTACTCTGACTCCTAATCCATGCCAGGGTGCCGTTCTTGTATAAAACATACTTTCTACATTTGCTGCCATCTTATTTTCCTCCTTTTCTTCCTGTAATGACAATAATGATAGTTACGATTGATTTAATAATTCCCATTGGATATATCCTCCTTATGGTGATGGAATGTTACTCTTGTTACAGGAAGATGGTGTATCATTATGATTTGAGAATTTACGGTAGAAAGTTAAATAATTAAAATCCAACTTTAATGGAGTTGCTATGGAAAATAAAAAAAGTCGAGAAAAGGGAAGGATGAATCAACCCTCATCCTTCCCTGTAACGTAATTGAAAATATAAAATCAAAATTTTTACAATTTTATTGTTACCTATTTGATTTCTATAGATAAACTTAAAACGAAATGATTGGGGAAAGTGTAATTTACTTGCCCTCTTAATTACCATCTTTTTGTTAACCTTTTTAAGACTTTCTTAACTGCTTGCCTATATATTCTTCAGATTATCTTCATTTTTCTATCACAGACTATACAATCGACTTTTACGTATGCTGGGGAAAGATATGGTAGAAAGACTGGTGCAGGACGATATCCGGATGCAGGCGGAACTTGAAGCGAAAAAGCAGAAAGAACAAATGCCGAAAAAAATAGGCGACCGTATACAATGGGCAAGAGAACGAAGTGAAAAACACAATGCACAGATAAAGAAGAACAAAACAAAATACAGAGAAATGGAGTTGTAAGAATATGAAGAAACAGATTTATGATGAAAAGAACAGACTGAACTACACACTGCATGGAGATTATTATCTGCCGGATCTGGAAATCAATGAGGGAGAACCCACATATGGGAAATATGGAATAATGCGAAAACAGTTTCTGAAGGAACACAGGAGTGCCAGGTATCAATATCTGGTACTGACCGGGAAACTGACGGATCATCTGAATCAGGTCGATCAGGAAGTAAGAGAAAAAGTCGAGATGCTGGTAGAACGGATGGATGAACAGTGGGGCGTGACGGAAGAATTGAAGATGCAGGATCAGATGGAATGGGTGCGGAGGATGAATAATATTAAGAGTGCTGCGGAAGAAATGGTAATAAAAGAATACATAGATAGTATATAAAAGATAAATAGAGTGAAACTTCGGCTAATAAAATCAAGTCTTCTTTTGTGAAAAGACAAATGGTATAATAAAGAACACAAGGAGACTTGATATGAAAAGAAAAAATTTAATTAAAATAGTTATAATTGCAGTTGCTATATCATTAGGATTTGCATTTGTGGTAAATCTTTTATTTAAAATTCATTCGTCTAGATTATTGAGTGCAGAATGGGATGCAGGAGATGCATTGAATTATGTTGCAGCAATAGCAGGTTTTATCGGAACAGTTGTACTGGGATATATTGCATATAGTCAGAATGAAATGTTAATGAGACAAAATAACAAACTTCAGGAGTTGGAAGAAAATAGTTATATTGTAAATAACAATAGCATGATAATTATAGAGAAAATTAGGATAGCAGAAAAAGCACACATACCAGTTGATTTTGAGATACATGTTGAACAAATTGTAGCTGATACTGATGCAACGATAAATTATGTTGGATATGATTTTCAGATTACAGCTAAAAGAATAAACGAGCATACTCCAGTTTTAGTGCACATAGAGAAATGTGATTTATTTTGTGAGGAGAATAATCAAATAATTACTTATATAGAAGCAAAAAATTGGTGTGATAAATTTTCGAGAATTGCAATACATAAAGACGGAATTGTGAAATTTGAAATGAACTTCATTATAGATAGGCAGAAAAAGCAAGAATTTGAAGAAGCTATAAAGAAGTCGACGTGTAATTTGGTGGTAGAAATAATGTTTCAAATTATTGCAAATAAAAATGTTGCTACTAGATGCAAATGTAGAGCATATTTGAATAGCGAGCAAATTGGAAATGATATCTCGTGGAAATCAGAGAATCCAATGGTTTTTTATTATGGAAATTTCATGGTAAAAGAATATGAAATAGCGGGAGAGAAAAAATGTTAGAACAGATTATAGAAAAAACTAATCAGTATATTGAAGAAATGCCCAAAAAAGAGCGGAAAAAATACGGACAGTTCTTTACGAGCATTGAAACAGCTAGATATATGGCTGGATTGTTTGTTATACCGGAGCAGACCACAGTAACGTTGCTAGATGCTGGTGCAGGATCTGGGATTTTAACATGTGCCATGATCGAACGTTTAGATAAAATAGAGGATATTAAAGAGATTATTGTAACCTGTTATGAGAACGATGAGAATGTATTACCATTATTGCAGGAAAATCTTCTTTATATGCAGGAATATTCAAGTAAAAAAATAGATATAAAAATTATAACTGAGAATTATATCACCAGCCAGTCTCTCGATTTTAATCATATGTTAGGTGGAAATTGGAATTCGGAAAAATATGACATAGTGATTGGAAATCCTCCGTATATGAAAATATCAAAGGATGCTCCGGAAGCGACAGCAATGCCGTCAATTTGTTATGGAGTGCCTAATATGTATTTTATTTTTGCATCAATGGGATTATTTAACTTAAAAGATGATGGGGAAATGGTTTATATAATTCCAAGGTCATGGACATCAGGAGCGTATTTTAAGAGATTCAGAGAATATTTCCTGTCAGAAGGAAAGCTCATTCATATACATTTGTTTGGTAGCAGAAATAAAGTATTCGATAAAGAAAATGTTTTACAGGAAACTATTATAGTAAAAATTAAAAAGACAAAGGTGCAGCCGGATAATGTTACTATTACATCTACGCATACAAATAAGGATTTTGACCAGTGTACCACATTGGTGGCTCCATATAATCTTGTTGTTTCTGGAAAAGAATTGTATGTATATTTGGTTACAAATGAAGAAGAAGTTTCAGTGTTGAAAAAGTTGCATCAGTGGGATAAAACGCTTCCGGATATAGGATTAAAAATGAAAACAGGGTTGACTGTTGATTTCAGAAACCGAGATATTTTACGAGATGATGCAGAAGAGGGGGCGATACCTTTATTTTATTCACAACATATAAAAGAAGGTGTAGTTCAGTTTCCTATTCAAAAGGAACATGAATATGTTGTGACAGAGCAAAAAGGTTTAATGCAGGATAATCACAACTATTTGTTTGTAAAGAGATTTACCGCTAAGGAAGAACCGAGAAGGTTGCAATGTGGGGTATATTTGTCGAAAAAATTTCCGCAGTATTCAAAGATAAGTACACAAAATAAGATTAATTTTATTGATGGGTTGCTTACAAATATGTCTGAATGCTTGGTATATGGTCTTTATGTGCTGTTTAATTCAACGATTTATGATGAATATTACCGGATTCTGAATGGTTCAACGCAGGTTAATTCAACTGAAATTAATGCAATGCCGGTTCCGGATATTAATATTATTCAGGAAATGGGAAGAAAAATAATGAAAAGCAAAGATATGTCAGAAAAGAATTGCAATATAATATTGGAGGGGTACTGTGGATAAGATTGAAGAAGCACGCGAAATATTGAAATTTGTAGGAATGCCAAAAGCACAGCAGGCAGACATATGTTGTTATGTTTTATTAGCGATGGCTGGAATAAAACCGGATATGTCATGGAGAAATGCAACAAATGATTGGATTAGGATTCATGATATTATTCAGTTTGCAAATCTTAATTACGAAACTAGTTATGCAGAGAATAGTAGAGAAGCAATTAGAAAACAGGCTTTGCATAGATTTAGAACAGCTGCATTAGTAGAAGATAATGGAAAAGCGACGAATAGTCCGAATTATCGTTATCGATTGACGGAAGAAACACTGGAACTATTAAAGCACTATCAGAGTGTTGGTTGGAATGAAATAGCTTCTAGATACATGATGTACCATGAAAGTTTGATTGATATTTATGCATCGAAAAAGGAAATGAAGATGATGCCTGTGAAAATAAATGGGGATGATTTTAAGTTTTCGTCGGGAAAGCATAACGAATTACAGAAAGCAATTATAGAAGAGTTTGCACCGAGATTTGCTGAGAATGCGGAGTGTCTATATGTGGGAGATACGATAGAGAAAGATTTAGTGAAAAATGTAGATAAACTGAAAAAATTGGGATTTGAGATTACACTGCATGATAAAATGCCGGATGTTGTATTGTATAGGGAAGATAAGAATTGGATTTACTTTATTGAATCGGTTACTTCAGTAGGGCCAATGGATCCAAAACGTATTCTGGAAATTACAGAAATGACAAAAGATGTAACCGCTGGGAAAATATTTATTACGGCATTTCTGGATTTTAAAACGTATAAAAAGTTTTCGGAAGAGTTGGCCTGGGATACAGAAGTATGGATAGCTGAATTGCCGGCTCATATGATACATTTGAATGGTGACAAATTTATGGGACCGAGATAAATGGAGGACAAATATTTGAATAAACACAGTTTAGAAATTCCTTTGTATTTAAATCAAAAAATTGTATTTGATTTGTTGGCATCGATCAATGATGGTTTTACTCAAGTGACAAAGCTAAAAACAACATCTGCTACAGAAGGAAATTTAGGGGGAACGATAGAAGCTGATTTAGGAAATAAAAATATTTTTGCATTGCTTGGAGTAAAATTGAAAGGGAAAGCTGATGTAGGGCATAATAGAGAGGATAATAAGGAACAGGAAAAAATCCACACTCCGTCATCACTATTTAATAATTTGAAAGATAGATTATTTAAAGAAAAAATGGTAAAAAAAGTAACCAACAATTTTAAAGATATTCAAGCAGGTGAGTTTGTTGAGATTACTGGAGTTTTGAAAATAAATCCGTTAATTTCTACGATGGAAAATATGATTCATTTAATGGAATTGGCTACAGCGATGAATGGAGATGGAACGGGTAAAAAGGCTAAGCAACAAAATTTAGAGGACAAGACGACTATTAATCAAATGAAGGCCTTTACAAATGGGCTAAAAGTTGATGGAATGGTAGATATGATTTGTGAATTGGATGGATTTTCTGATGGGAAAGCTGTGCTTCCTATTTACATGGATTACTTTTTTAATGGAAATAGTGGAGAAGTTATTGATGGAAAGTTTAAAGTGTTAGGAAAGGTTGCAAAGATATGTGATGGAAACGGGAAAATAGATTTGTTAAGAAACACTAGTTTGAGTTTGTTTAAAGAAAATATTTTGGGAAAACTGTTAAAAGTATTTAATGATGAACTTAATCAAGATATAAATGCAGGGCAAATAGAAACTATCATCAAAGGTCCAGCATTGCTTATTATTCCTATTGCGATTTATTTATAATAAAAGAGAATAAAAAAAGGGAAGGTGATAATATGGATACCAAGGTAACATTAAAAGAAAATCTATCAGAACTTCAGGAATTGGCGAAAGAAAGAACGGTAAAGACACAAAATATAGAATATGATTTGGAAACTTTAGTGAAAAAAATACAAAAGGGAATTATAAAATTAAATCCAGATTATCAAAGAAATCATAGATGGGATAATAAAGAGTCATCAAAACTTATAGAAAGTTTAATATTGAATATTCCTATTCCTACAATATATTTATCTCAGGATGTAGATGTGGATGAAGAAGTAGAAGATGGGGTGTCAAGGTATTCTGTTATAGATGGGCAGCAGCGATTAACAGCAATTTATGGATTTATGAAGAATACCTATGCGTTAGAAGGATTAGAAGTATTATATCCATTAAATGACGCATATTATAAAGATTTACCGCCTTTTTTGGTGCGACGATTAGAAGAAAGAACCATTAAATGTTTAAGGATAGATTCGACAGTTGATCCACAAGTAAAATATGATGTTTTTGAAAGACTTAATTCTGGAGCAGTTCAGTTGGAATCACAAGAACTTAGAAACGCAGTATATAGAGGTAGATTTAATGATTTGATTAAATCTTTAGCAAAAAATGAGAAATTCATGAAATTGTTGAACATAGACATAAAACACGCATCAGAGGATAATAAAGTAAAAAAGATGCAAAATGTTGAATATGTATTACGTTTTTATGCATTTGATAATTATGAGATTGTTAATATGAAAAAATCTCTGAAAAAATTTTTATCAGATCAAATGGATAAATTCAACTCATTTGATGAAAAAAAACTGAAAAAGATGTCGGAACATTTTCTTTCAGTCATAGACTATATATATGACAATATGGGAGAAAAAGCTTTTGCTAAATATAAAGTCGAAGATGGAGAATTAAAACTTCAATCAAAATTTAATGCAGCAGTGTACGATGCGTTGATTATTGCTGTTTCTGAAGGAATGCGAGAAGGAACATTAAAATTTAGCAATCAAACAAAAAATAAAATATTAGATTTGTATAAAGATCCTAAATTCATTGACAGCATTAATGGAAGTACTACTGATAAGTCCAAAATTTCAATACGTATTGAAATGATGAAAGAGGTATTGACGAAATGAGTACATTTGCATCAGATTTCATAGAGGGTTTTGATGCGAGATGGAGTGAAGTGGATACATTGATTGACATGGCGCAGGGGCTAGATGATGGTGATAAAGAGTATTGTGCGTTATGTAGAGCAACAATTGTTTTGATAGTAGCAAATTTTGAAGGATTTATATACGAGGCAATGCGTTGCTTTATCAAGGATGTTAATAGTAATAATGCATTTTTAATTACATCAGAAAAAATGAAAATGACATATTGCACTCAATTTATTACTCCAGAAAAAGGAAACGAAAAAAAGCTTAGGAAATTGGTAAATGTTTTCAATGAATTAGATACGAAATACGCAATAGACCCTTTTTTGTATGAAAATAATAAGAATCCAAAGGCAACAGTTATAGAAAAATATTTTGAGGAAGTTGGTGGAAAGAATTTTTGGAAATATATATCGGAATGTGAAATAGATAAAGTTTTTGAAAATGATAGTAGCATAGGGGTAAATTTGATTGAAAAAATGAAGGATGTATTAAGAATTGGAACAATGGACTTCCCATATCAACTTAATTGTGAAAACATTGGATTTAATATGTGTAATGATTCTTCGAATATTGAAAGCTTATGGAAAGTATTTTTGAACCAAACACTGAAAGCTCGTCATGATGTTGCACATGGTATTTCATTGGATAATACAATGCCTTTATCGGAGATCATATCGACTGAGGAAAAAGTGAAAATTTTGGAATTATCATTTGCTATATTAATGCTAAAAGCTGGAATGAACCAACTGTGATAACACCATGATAACAAAATCCCAAAAAACCATACGGACACAATGGAAAATCCGGATTTTTCCCCACAAATCACACGAAAAATCACCATTTGCACACCGCAATACACCGGTCAGATATCGTGAGGGTGGATGCGCAGTAGGATCAGGAACTGTATCTTCTATCATTGAGTAATTTTCGTGTAGACAGTTAGTCCATGTATTCATTGATTACAAAAGTCACCTCATAGTTTACAGATGACAGTCTTATTATTATCCCTGTCGAATATGTATCCGTCACAAACGCAGGAGATGCTGAAGCTGACGACCGTAAGGAAAGCCACTTTTATTTAAATGATAGAGAATCAAATAAAAGTGTGTTATACTTAAAAAATAATAAATACACCAAAAGCGGATTTGCAAAGGAGGGAGTATCATGAGATGTCCATATTGCAACGAGGAAATGATATGTGGTTCGGTTCAGAGTCAACGAGAAATTTTCTTCACAACGAAGCCTGACAAAAATTGGCTTATACCGTCAATCAATAAAAAAGACGAAATCATATTAAGTTCTCATAATTGGTCGAAACCAACCTGTATGGCATATCATTGCCCTGCCTGCAGGAAAGTTATTATTGATTATTCAGTTAAAAGTGAATAGAAGCTGACCGATCGGATAAAAAATCATGTGCTGAATAAAAAGGTATAATTTAGATATGAGGACGATCAATAATTTATGTGCAATTATTGCACGAAGACCAGATGCGGTTGCATTTGTAAATGAAAGTGAGGCATGATGGAAATGAAGTCGCGTTTACCTCAAATAATCTACACGCTGACGGCAATCCTTACAGCCGGCACAGTTGCAACTACAATTTTATACCAGTCAACGTCGAAAGAAATCCTGCTGACATTAGCGATTACTTTTGGTACGTGTGCATACCATTTTATTATGAGACTACTGGTGGGTTCCATTGTCAATTCCATTTTGCACAATAAAGTAGATTGCTGCAAACGCTGGTTTCAGGTGAGTGAATCCGAGAAAAAGATTTACGAAAAGCTTGGCGTAAAAAAATGGAAAAATAAAATGCCGACCTACAGACCGGACTGGTTTGATCCGAGACTCCATAGCTGGAAAGAAATCGCACAGACCATGTGCCAGTCAGAAGTGGGGCATGAGATTATTGCGGTATTGAGCTTTTTGCCGGTTTTCGCCGGGATAAAATTTGGAGCATATCCGGTTTTCATTATTACTTCCATTGTATCTGCAGGAATGGATTTGATTTTTGTAATTATGCAGCGGTATAACCGGCAGAGGATCATGAGAATACTTGCGGCAAAAAGTAAAAATGTTTACACAGCAAAAAATGTAAAAATGCTTACCACCTTGACAAGCAGTAAAGATCAAAGTAAAATATAACCTATCGGAATAGTAGGAAAACTGCAGATAAAAAGGAGAAAACAACATGGAACATATTGCCAGAAAAGATGCTTTTGAGTTACTTAAAAAATATAATAAAGATCCATTTCACATTCAACATGCTCTGACTGTAGAGGCTGTTATGAAGTGGTATGCAAATGAACTGGGATACGCAGAAGATGCAGAATACTGGGGGATTGCAGGACTGCTTCATGATATTGATTTTGAATTGTACCCGGAAGAGCATTGCCTGAAAGCACCGGAGCTTTTAAGAGAAGCTGGAGTTTCAGAAGATCTGATCCATGCAGTATGTTCTCATGGATACGGAATCACAGTAGGTTGTGGAAAGACGATTGATGTAGAACTGGTTCACGAGATGGAAAAAGTACTCTTTGCGGCAGACGAACTGACAGGTCTGATCTGGGCGGCTGCACTGATGCGTCCGTCAAAAAGTACAAAAGATATGGAATTAAAATCTCTGAAGAAAAAATATAAAAGCAAAGGATTTGCTGCGGGATGTTCAAGAGAAGTCATTGAAAGAGGTGCAAAGCAACTGGGCTGGGAACTTGAAAAGCTTCTTACCATGACCCTGCAGGCAATGGCAGCATCTGAAGATACGATCCGGGCTGAGATGGAAGAAGAACAGGAATAGGGAAGCACATAGGAATTGAACAGAATTCCACCTGATAAAGAAAATGATTGGAGAGGTAAAGAAGGCTGCAAAAGCATTTGAAAGAAATGTTTTTGCAGCCTTCTTATATAAAAAGCAAGGGGAACAAGCAAAGTGATGGAACAAGCACGATAAAATTGTATAAAATAACAAAAATAAATAAAAAGAAACGCCGATATTGAAAAAAAAGAAGAAAAAAGATATAATTATATGCAAAAGGAAAATGGCACAGAGATAAAAAATAGGCAAAATATCTAATGGCATGGAGGGGCGAGTTTATGAAAAACAAATTAAAGCGAGTTACCATTGCAACTTTATCTGCTTGTATGATTGCAAATGCGGTACCGATACCGGGGAATGTAGCAAAGGCAGCGGTGACGCAGGAGATGATCGATTTTACCGATGAGAACAGTCAGGGCGGCTGGGTAAAAGATGGGGCAAATGGAACGATCACTTTCCAAAATGGTGAGGGTGATGATGGATTTATGGTACTTGAGTCTGCAGGAGAGTCCTTTTTCAAATATGGAAATTCCAAAACCCGTCAGGATGGAATTCTTGAAATGGATCTTACCCTGACGAAAGGACCGAATGGGGCGAGAATGTTGATTTTGTTCCGTTACAATTCTTCCTCTGACTGGGAAGGAATTGGAGTAGACGGTACTCACTGGTTCTGGCAGAAAGGTTCTTCTAACTGGGGAGATCTTAATTCCACAAAGACGACGTTTGATGCATCAGATATAAACCAGAAGCATCATATCAAACTGGAGTATCGTGGAAAGCAGATCAAGGTTTATCAGGATGGAGAGGTGATTATTGATCAGACAGTAGATGCATTTAGTGATACGATGTCCGGACAGATTGGAATGAGAGTCTGGGGAGAACCAACAGAAACCCATGGATGTGCTTTGAAGTTTGACAATATAAAAACTTCCGATATTTTTTCAGCAGTTTCGATTGATCCGAAAAGTGTGAAACTTGAACAGGATACAGCGGCAGCACAGGATATTGAAGTGGCAATAACAGGCGAGAATACATTAAGTGCGATTAAAAATGGATCAGAGGTATTGGAAAGGGGAACGGATTATACTGTAAATGGTCAGAATGTCACAATTAAGACAACTTATCTTGAAAAGATCAAAAGTCAATCCAGTACAAAGCTGGTTTTTGAATTCGAAGATGGGCAGACACAGACATTCACGATTAATATTAACATTCCGGAACCGACGGTATCCTATACAAGAAATTTTGCGGCAGACGGAGCAGACGGCTTTACGAAAAAGAGTGGAAGCGGTTCTATGAGTCTGGAAAATGGTGCCATGAAGCTTCAGGGAGATGGCGTATTTATTGATGATAATTCGGCAAGCCTGAAAGACCAGGAAATTGAATTTACATACGATCCAATGAATGATAATTGTGGATATGGGGCAGTTCTCCGGTATGTAAGTGATAATGAGTATTTCTATGTTGGACCGTCTTCACAGAATAATCAGCATTATACCAGATGGAATATCTGGAATGCACAGGGACAGTCACTTCTTGGAAGTGAATATAATGACAGTGGTTTTATTCTTGCAAATAGAGTGGTTCCATATAAGATAAAAGTAAGGATTGTGGACAAGTATGTGACAGTATTTGTTGATAATGAGGAAATTCTTAATAGAGAACTTAGTAATGTTACGACAAATCCGGGAAAAGTGGGATTCAGAACCGGAAGTAATAATGGAATGCTCATCCAGAAGTTTACGCAGGAGAATGCAGCTGTACCGACAGTTGTGGAAAATACAGAGCCTGTAACAATTCAGTCAGATGCCATGACAGTCCGTCTGGACCGTGCATTCCCGCGGGTAATCGATTATACATTAAAGAACGGTGGGGAGACTGTAAAAGGACAGGAACTTGCATTACATCAGATTGAGTTAAATAATAAACTTTATACACCGGATGTTACAGCAGATATCAGTGAGAATAAAGCGGTTTATCATGTGTCAGAGGCGACGACAGGAATTTCATTTGATGTTATATTTACTGTAGAAGGAAATGTCCTTTCTATGAATGTAAAAAATATAGTTGATGATCAGACGAAACTGTACACTTTGAATTTCCCGCGTCACAGTTTGATTTCTATGTCAAGTAAAGATGCGGACGGAAAGCTGACTGTAAATAATTATCAGGGACAGAATGCGATTTCGCTTTCTTCAGCCAATGCATCAGAAGCATATAATGAGACGACGCTTGCAGTGTTAAGTAATCGGAATGTTGCTGCTGCATTAAGTGGAGAATCATATAAAAACCGTCATGAAGTAGCATACCAGACGTTTGCGGCAGGAGACCATAATTCTACAGGTTTATGGATGAATGAGTATACTTACCGTGGACTGGATGGAGAGATAATGTATCTGCCTGCAGTCAAGGTAGCGGTCACAGCAGATTGCAATGGAGATGGAAAAGTAGACGCTCAGGATGGTGCGATTGTACTTCGGGATAAGTGCATGACCAGAAAAAGTGGAGCGGACGAAGTGACAGACTCCTGGACAATGATCGCAATGAATGTAGGATCCGAAGCTCAATATCCATTTCTCCGTATTTTGGATAATGTGAAGAAGATGTATCTGGCTACAGATGGATTTGGGCAGAATATTATTATCAAGGGATATCAAGGTGAAGGACATGACTCATCTCATCCGGATTATGCAAATTATAATAAGCATGCTGGTGGTCTGGAAGATTTCAACACTTTGCTGAGTGAGGCAGAAAAGTATAATGCACAAATAGGTATTCATGTAAACCAGACAGATACTTACCCGGAAGCTCCGCAGTATGGAAAGCTTGCAGCAAGCCTTCCGGCCTGGGATTGGTATGATAGTTCAAAAGGCATTATTCGTGAGAACGACGATCTTGACACATCAGAAAATGGATTGGATGGACGTTTTTCGCAATTATACGATAAAGATACGCAGGGAAAGATTGATACGACATATGTAGATGTATTCTTTGGAACAAGATGGCCGATGTATAAATTAATACAGAATATAAAAGGCCGCAACATTATTCTTGGAACAGAGAATCCTGATGAAATGGTTTCCCACAGTGTATTTGTCCATGGTATTCAGACCGGGGCAGGCAACTTTAAAGGAGCAGGAAATCTGGTTCGTTTTGTAGAGAACAACCAGTCTGATATTTTCCAGGGAACAACTTTGTTCAGAGGAATACAATCGAGAAACAACGGCGGCGATACAGGCGGAGCAAGCAAAGGTGGTGCTGGTATTGACGGTTGGCAGCAGTCTTCACAGGGAAATAATGCAGCAAGTATGAATGATTCGCTGGATACATTTTATTGCGAAGTACTTCCGGCTAAGTTCCTTGCACAGTATCCGCTGATGCAGTATGAAAGCGAATCGCGGGCAGTTCTGGGAAATAGTAACGAAGTAGTAACTGAGATCGTGAATAACGTTAATGTTATTACGCTGGACGGTGAAAAAGTTGCCGAAGGAAATAAGATTTTCATTCCATGGGAAAAGGATGATGATGAGCAGGGTAAGATTTATCATTATAATAAAGATGGAGGTTCAAGTACCTGGACACTTCCGGAATCCTGGGGAAATGTAACTGAGGTAACGATTTATAAACTGTCTGCAGAAGGAAAATCTGATAAGAAAACGCTTCCTGTGACAGGACGTAAAGTAACAATTGATGCGACAGCAAAAACAGGATATGTACTTTACAAAGAGGATGCTGTAAAAGTTGATACGGCTGATACAATGGAGTGGTCTACAGGATCTCCTGTGAAAGATATGGGATTCGATTCCTATAATTTTGATGAGTGGAAACCATCATCTACATCTGATAGTGTAGATCATATAAAGATTAAGGATAATAGTCTTGGAAATGCACACCTTTATATAGAGGGAACAAAAGATGGACAGGTAAGTCAGACTTTAACAGGTCTGGTTCCGGGGCAGGCTTATTCGGCATCTGTATGGTGCATTACTGATGATGGACGAAAAGCATCAATTGAGGTAAAGAACGGGGACGAAGTAGTTTCAAATTATATGGAACAGAGTAATGTCACGTATGGAGTTCATCATAATGATAAATATTTGACTAAGGCTCAGCGTATGCAGGTACGTTTTACTGCGGCATCTGACACGGTCAAATTAACGCTTTCTGCAGCAGCAGGAAAAAGCGATACATCGGTTGTTGACTTTGATGATGTGCGGGTGGCAAAAGTTGATGCTTCTACTAACCCGGATCCGAATAAGTATACTTATTGGGAGGATTTTGAAAATGTAGATCAGGGCTTTGGAGTATTTGTGTCTACGGAGTCTGATCAGTCGCATTTATCTCAGAAAAATCCAGTGAATCCAGAGTATACGACGGATGTGATTGATGGAAACTATTCTTTGAAGATTCGTGCAAAAGATTATATGAGAACCATTCCATCAACGGTTAGATTTAAACCGAATACAGAGTATAAAGTAGGCATTGAATATAAAGCACCAAGTGCAAATGCGTTTACTTTTGCAGTAAAATCTGATAAGGCTTCAAAGACGCTTGCAAGTGCGGTGGCAAATGCCCAGAGTGGAAAGCTTGTTCTCGAGTTTACAACAGGTGATGAAGAAGACTGCTATGTAGATATTACAGGACAGAGCAGTGAATATTATGTTGATAATTTCTATGTAGAAGAGGCATACATCCCGGCAGACTTTTCAGAGTTACAGAAGGCAGTAGATGAGGCAGAAAAATTAGACAGAACGGTATATATGACAGAGTATTATGCCGGTCTGGACAAGATTCTTGCGGAGGCTGAGAAAGTACTTGACAATCCACGGACAGAGCAGAGTGAGGTTGATGAGATGACCCAAAAAGTGAGGGATGCAATAAATGCATTACAGCCACTTGCGACAAATGCTGACTTTGCAGCACTGGAAAAAGCAGTAGAGGAAGCTGAGAAAATTATAGTAAAAGATTATAAAGACACATCGGATTTTGAAAGTGCATTAGCTGCTGCAAAACTTCTTTTGGAAGGCAAGGAAACGAAAAAGGAACTTAAGCATACAGAGGTAGCAACAGCAACTGATACGCTCGTTGAGAAGCAGAAAGCACTAAAACCGGTAGATCCAAAACCGGTTGACCCAGATCCGGTAGATCCAAAACCGGTAGATCCGAATCCGGTAGATCCAGATCCGGTTGCCCCAGGCAAGCCATCTACTCCGGATAATTCGAATGGTGCAGGACAGACGACAGGAAGTGGCAAGCCATCTGCTGACCAGAAAAATCCGGCGATGGGTACAAAAAAATCTGGAAAAGCAACAAAAACCGGCGATACAACTCCGGTTGTACCGGTGGCAGGAGGGGTACTGGTCTCTGCAATGATGCTTCTTGCAAATTTTCTCAAAAAGAAAAAAGACAATTGAGATGAAAGAGTGATGTTTGAATAAAAAATATGCTCCGTTCAGGCAGACAGGAACAAGAAAACCTGTTGCCTGAAGGAGCATATTTTATCTTAAGCACTCTTTGCATTTCCACTGACCAAGGCCTCATATTCACGCAGTTTCTCTTTCGCCTGTGGAGTTAAGTGCCTTGGAACTTCAATCTGAACCGTTACATACTGGTCACCGTGAACCGAAGGGTTCTTCATGGAAACAATTCCCTTTCCTTTCAAACGGATTTTAGAACCGGACTGTGTACCCTCACGGATCTTACAAAGCACATTGCCATATAAAGTCTGAACCAGTGCTTCACCACCAAAGACAGCCGTCGTGAAAGGTACAGTAATTGTCGTATAGACATCCGTTCCCTTTCGCTCGTATCCCGGTTTGTCAGCGACCTTGACCTTCAACATCAGATCCCCGGCATCTCCGCCATTTGTACCGGGCATTCCCTTGCCACGGAGACGGATCGTCTTACCGGTGTCGATTCCTGCAGGAATATGAACCTTCAGTGACTGGGAAGGATTTCCCGGAGCATTTGGATCCTGTAATGTAATGACCTTGTCACAGCCAAAAGCAGCTTCATCAAAACCAACGGTTACTTCTGCATTCAGATCGGATCCCTTTGACTGAAAACCACCGGACTGGAACCCACCATGGAAGCCGTTCCCAAAACCGGAAGAAGTCTTGCGGGAGGTTCCTCCGTGGAACATATTTCCGAAAATATCTCCGAACATATCATCCATATTACCACCCTCAAAGTGGTATTCCTGATACCCACCGTTTCCGGTAAAACCGCCACCACTGAAACCACCACTGCCAAAACCATTGCTGCCAAATCCGGTTCCGTCAGATCCGGCTCCACCAAAGCCACTTCCATAGAATCCACCATGGAAACCACTGGTGTCGGTTCCACCGGCAGCACCGCTCTGGTCAAATGCAGCGTGACCAAATTGGTCATAAAGTTTCTTCTTTTCAGGATCACTCAGGATATTATAAGCTTCGGTGATCTCTTTAAATTTCTTTTCAGCTTCTTTATCACCGGGATTCGTATCCGGGTGATACTTTTTAGCAAGCTTTCTGTAGGCTTTTTTTATTGCTGACGGATCAGCACCTTTCGCCAGTCCGAGCAGTTCATAGTAATCTCTTTTCATAGACTCACCCTCATATCTTTCCGTTACGTTTGTATCATCTGATCTGCATTACTTTTTACACTATTGTATGCAAAGAAACAGTATCATTCATACTGTTCTATATGTAATATAGCAAAGAGAATAAAAGCCGTCAAGGGAGAATCAAAAAGAATGTTCCGAATTAGACAAAATAAGCGTGGGAATCAACCGAAAAGAACGAGCCGAAAAATTCTGCTGTTGTTATAATAGTATTAAGTCAGAGTGGGTAAGCTCGTGCGTAGACAGAACAAGATTTCAGAACAGGAGGGGATGCGGAGTATGAAGAATCGAAAAAAGCAGTTCCTGAAGATCGGAATTGCAGTATTGGTGATCGCGGTTGCGGGAATTGTTGCCGGGGTTGTCCGATACAGAATTGATAATCGATTCGATTTAACTGTTGGGGGGCATACAATCAGCAAAGATGAATATGTGAACTGCATGAAATCAGTAGAATATGATACAAAAATGCAGATTCAACAGGACTATGATGCCGTTTATGAAGATGGCTTCTGGGAGAAAAAGTATGATGGAAAATACGGCTACGAAATTCTGACGGAAAATACAGTAGAACAGTTGAAATACGTTCATGCGGTCTATGACCTCGCAAAAGAATGCGGTGATGTATCAGACAGCAGCTATAAGGCTTTGGAAAAACGTTGGAAAGACGAGAATGCAAAGCGGAGTGAGAAAGTTGAAAAAGGTGAGGTAGTCTACGGACTGAAAGAATATACCTTTCAGCTTTATCTTCAATATGAAGTGAGTACGCTCAAAGAAAAATACTGCAATGATGATACCCGTGAGGGAATGGAATTGACAGAGGACGAAGTACTGGAATACTACAACAGCCGCGAATGGATCTTTGGGGACAGCGAAGAGAATGCTGATCTGGAGACAGCAAGAATTGCGGTGGAACGTGAGCTGCGTGAAAAGAAATATGATGATATCATCACACAGCGTGAAACTGATTCTCAGGTGGACGGGAACATGGCGGATGTAAACCGGTTTACCTTGAAGAATATAGAATGATGGAAGGAGCAATGTTATGAAGAAGAAATGGATGAGCGGTGCTCTGGCTCTTCTGCTTGCAGGAACAACGGTTGCATCAATGGTGCCGGCAGTTGCTGTTAATGCTGAAGGACAGGATACTGCGACAGGAACAACATATTATGTTGATTCCCAAAGCGGAAGTGACAGCAATGACGGAACTTCCGAAAGCAAGGCGTTCAAGACGCTTGAGAAAGTGAATGATCTTGATCTTGAGCCGGGAGATACAGTTCTCCTGAAGAAAGGATCTGTATTTGAAGATCAGGCACTCAAGTTCACAAAAGAAGACAGCGGTACTGCTGAAGCACCGGTCAAGATCTCTACTTATGGAAATGGAGACAGACCACAGATCAATACAAATGGTCATGGTCAGTGGGAGCAGAACTATGGGGTTGCATTGGACAACTCAAACCACAAATGGCATGGTACAGTATCTTCCAGTATTCTGATCATGGATACAGAGTACATTGAGATCGAAGGTCTGGAACTGACAAATGACAGAAACAGTGCAACAGATACAGAAAAAGATAAGACTTATAATGATGCTTATGCAATGGACAGAACCGGAGTTGCCGGAGTTGCAAAAGATAACGGAACAGTAGATCATATCGTACTGAACGATCTTTACATCCATGATGTAACAGGTAACGTTTATAACAAGCACATGGCAAATGGCGGTATCTACTTTATCGTGGAAAAGCCAACAAATGAAGCAACAACAGGAATTGCAAGATACAACGATGTTCAGATCAAGAACTGCTATCTTGATACAGTAAACCGTTGGGGAATCGCAGTCGGATACACTTACAAGCACGGTCAGTTCAACAATGCTGCTCTGAGTGATGAAGTAATGTCCACATACGGTTCATCTAACGTAGTAATTGAGAATAATTACCTGAACCATGTAGGCGGAGATGCAATCACAACAATGTATCTTGACAGAGCTTTAGTTCAATATAATGTATCAGAAAATGCAGCGGAGCAGATCAACTATACAGATTTCTCCCAGCAGCAGCCACAGCTCGATGCAAATGGTAATGATACAGGAAATAAACTGGGCGTAGGTAATGGACGAGTTGCAGCAGGTATCTGGCCATGGAAGTGTAAAGATACAGTCTTCCAGTACAATGAGTGCTTTGCAACACTGAATGCAGCTCATGGTAACGGTGACGGACAGCCTTGGGATGCTGATTACGGTGATGGAACAAACTATCAGTACAACTACAGCCACGGCAATACGGCAAGTACGATCATGTTCTGTGGACCGCAGTCCATCAATAATACATTCCGTTACAACATCAGCCAGAATGAAGATATGGGACCTCTCGATCCTGCAGGAAATACAGGAAATTGTCAGGTTTACAATAATACTTTCTATATTAAGAAAGGACTTACAAGTATCTGGTCTACAGCACATTCTAATAATGGACCGGTAACGATTGAGAATAACATCTTCTATTTTGCAGGAGATACATCGGTTAATGCGACAAACTGGAATCCAGGAAATAACAAGACATACAGCAACAACCTGTACTACAATGTATCCAATTATCCAACTGATGCAAATGCAGTAAAGGTATCCGCAGGAACAGCAGTACTTGCTGATGCAGGTTCAGGTCCGGTTGCAGCAGCAGAGGACAAGCAGGCAAGACTGCATGAAGATCCGACAGCTACTACAGAATTTGATGGATATAAACTGGCAGCAAACTCACCGGCTATCAATGCTGGTAAAGTAATTGTTGACAGAAATGGTTATTCTATTGATCATGACTTCTTCGGACATGCAATCACAGCAGTACCGGAAATCGGAGCAGCAGAAAGTGATGCAGTTACAGCACTTGTACTTCGTTCCAATACATACACAATATCAGGAACAAATGTAAGTGATCTTCCGAAGAATACAACAGTAGAGCAGTTCCGCAACAACATCATCGTTGATACAGGTGTTACAGTAACTGTTAAGAGTGGTGATACAGTACTTGGCGATTCTGACATCGTCAAAGGCGGAATGAACATCGTTCTTTCTTACGAGGGAATGGATGATGTAACTTATACAGTCGTTGCAAGTTCTGATAAAGAACTGAAATCTTCTTACTACATGGTAAGCGGAAAGACACTGAGTGTTCCTTATACAACAGCAAATGCTACAACAGTCAGCGAGCTGAAGAAGAACATCACAGTAGCTGATACAGCAACAGTTTCCGTACTGAACAATGGAACAGCATTAGCTGACGGAGATGCAGTAACAGCAGGAATGACAGTACGCATCACGGCTGAAGACGGAACAACAAATGACTATACGGTAGCTCAGAAGAATACATACAACTGGACACTGGACTATGCAGGACAGCAGCAGGGAAATGTATGGTTTGCACAGCAGAAGAACGGTAATGGTGACTGGGCTGATATGACAGCTTATGATAATACTTATCCGAACTGGGTACTGAATACATACTATGGTGTTGGTGTAGATGCTCCAAATCACAGTACAGCAATGAGCGATTCCATTCATGGACTGATCTCTGCTCCACCGCAGACTTCTTATTCGACAGCAATGGTATTCAGAGCACCGAAGAGCGGTACAGTATCCTTCAATGTAAAAGATGGTGAGCCGTATCTGCGTCAGGCTGGAAACTCAGGCGGAACAGTTACATTAAGCCTTCTTGTAAATGATACAGTAAAACAGAGTGTAACACTTTCAACAAGTAATCAGAAAGCAGCAGACTGGGCAAATTTTGATGAGATTGAACTGAACAAGGGCGATGTGATCCGCGTAACAGCAAGCTGCAACAGCAATCCAAGCAAGCCGTCTGTTCATGTTACTCCGATCATCACATACGTTGACAAGGCAGTAGTTGATACAGAAGCACCGGATGCTCCGACAGCAGTAAGAACAGCAGATGTTACAGAGACAACAGCTCATGTTGCATGGGAAGCAGCTTTGGATAACGTTGCAACAACTGGATACAACGTATATGTAAACGGAGAAAAGGTAAACACAGAACTGGTAACAGCTACAGAGTATGATCTGACAGGTCTTACACCAGCTACAGATTACAGCGTAGAGATTGAAGCAGTAGATGCAGCAGGAAATGTATCTGAGAAATCAGAGGCAGCTACATTTACAACAGCAAAGGCAGCCGATACAGAAGCTCCGAGCGTTCCTGCAGACGTAAAAGCATCTGATGTTACAAAGACAGGTGCAACTGTTACATGGACAGCTTCTACAGATAATGAAGGAGTTGCCGGATACAATGTATATGTAAACGGAACTCAGGTCAATGATACACTGGTAGCAACAACAGAATATGTACTGACAGGTCTTACAGAAGGAACAGAGTACACAGTAGAGGTAGAAGCTGTTGATACAAATAACAATGTATCCGCAAAGGCAGCAGCTACATTTACAACAAAGAAAGATGCTGTAAATCCTGATCCGACAGTAGTTGATAAGACAGAACTCAAGGCAACTACAGCAAAGGCAGATGCAGCACTTGCAGCAACAGACAAGTACACAGCAGAATCACTGAAAGCCCTGCAGGCAGTTTACGATCAGTACGCATCCGTTCTGAATGACGAAACTGCAACTCAGGTTCAGGTTGACGAAGCAAATAAAGCCATCGCAAAAGCCCTCAATGCTCTTGTAGAAAAGAAGACAGATGACGGCAAGAAAGACGACAGCAATAAGGGTGACAATAAGAAGGATGATACAAAGGTTGATAACAACAAGAACAATCCTTCTAACACATCCAAGTCTGACAATAAGACTACAACAAAGGTAGACAATACTAAGAAAGCAGCTAAGACAGGCGATACGACAAACGTAGCAGTTTGGGCATTTGCACTGGCAGCATCCGCAGCGGCAGCAGGCGTTGTAGTAAAGCGTAAAAAAGAGAACTAAAAAAAGCTTACTTTTACGGATTTAAAATTCAGAAAAAGCGGAGAGGTCATGAAAATGCTGACCTCCTCTGCTTTAATAATAAAGGGAGGAACGAAATGAAGAAAAAGACCCTTTCAATGATTATGGGACTTATTCTCGGAGTGACAACTGTATTTGGTTCTATCGGAACTACAGCAGTAACAGTATCCGCAGCTTCAGGTGAAGTGACAGATGCTGACTGTGCTGACAATAATACAGACGCCCCGGCTGCTGATGAAGTTGTACCGGATGCCAACCAGTACAAATATCAGAAAGATGGACTTGCAGCATTCTGCCACTTCGGTCCGAATACATTCAACGAACTGGAGTGGGGATTTAACCCGTCAACACAGAAAAAGCTTTATGAAGGAAGGACTCCAGATCAGATTTTTACGTTGGAAAGTGATTTCGACGCAGAAACATTAGTAAATACACTGAAAAATGCAGGATTTAAAAAGCTGATTGTAACAGCAAAGCATCATGATGGATTCTGTATCTGGAACAGTAAATATACAACTTATGACATTGCAAGTACAAGTTATAAAAATGGAGAAGGAGACATCCTTGCAGAAATTTCAGAAGCATGTACGAAAGCTAAGATGGACATGGGATTATATCTTTCACCATGGGATGTAGCAGAGAAAACCTTTGGTTCAAATGGTGGATCGATCGATAATGCCTACAATGAATATTATAATAACCAGCTTGAAGAAATCCTGAGCAGTCCGAAATATGGAAATAACGGGCATTTCGTGGAAGTATGGATGGATGGAGCGAACGGTTACAATAATGTACCGCAGACATACAATTTTGAAAAATGGTATGCAACAATTCAGAAATATGAAGGAAAAAAAGCAGGTTACGAAGCAGATTGTATGCTGTTCGGAGCAGGAACTCATACAACAGTCCGCTGGATCGGAAATGAAGATGGTTTTGCAGATGATACGACATGGGCAAAATCAACAATCCGTGATAATCAGATCTATAATGATGACAGTCAGCGTACCGGAGATTACAAAGGAGATCCGACAGACGGATATTCCAATGGATATGAAGATGGTAATCACTGGACAGTACCGGAGGCAGATGCAAGAATTACATCCGGATGGTTTTGGGGAACACAGAAAAATACTCCAAGAACTCTGACAAACCTTGCAGAGATGTATTTTAGATCAGTTGGTCATAATGCAACATTACTTTTGAATGTACCTCCGAATAATGAGGGAAAAGTAGACCAGGCGATTCGGGATCGTGTTGTGGAATTTGGCCAGAATGTTCAGGATACATTCAAAACCAATCTTGCAAAAGCAGATGGAACAACAATTACAGCAAGTAATGTTCGCGGCAATGATATTGACTTCAAGCCGGGAAATGCAGTGGATGATGATGATGCTACATACTGGACAACAGAAGAAGGTACAACAAGTGGAAGCCTGACGATCAAGTGGGATTCTGCAAAGAGATTTGATGTTGTATCAATCGAAGAGGCAATCCAGAATGGACAGCATATCAATGACTATAAAGTTGAATACAAAGAAAATGACAATGCGAACTGGCAGATCATGGAAAGTGGTGTGACGGTTGGATCAAAACGACTGATCAGAACATCACCAATATCTGCAACTCAGGTAAGAATTACTGTCGGAACATCAACAGGAAAAGTTCCGCAACTTAGCGAAGTTGGAGTTTATAAAGCCAGCAAAGGCTTCCAGCTGAGTGGTGCTGCTCCGGATGGAATGGATTCGACAAGTGTAAATGATACAACGAAGTTTGAATTTAGTTCTCCAGGATGGAATTCACAGACGGGACCTACTTATATTAATGGACAGAATACCTGGTCAGATAAAGCGGGTGCAAGCTTTACCTATGAGTTTGACGGAACAAAAGTATATCTGATGGGAACAAAAGATCCAAATCATGGTCAGGCAGATGTCTATATTGATGATATGCATACTCCGGTTGCAACGATTGATACTCATGATACCGTAAGATCAACAGGAGCAAAGATTTTTGAGTCGGCGGATTTGGAAAACAGACATCATACACTGAAGCTGGTAGCAAAGACGACAGCAGCAATCGGTGTCGAGGCAGCCTATGTCATTAACAATGGCGGAAAAGGTATGCTCGAAATTGAAAATGAAACCTATACGATGAACGAAAACAGTGATCTTGCTGTCAAGATCAAGCGTGTTGGTGGAACAACAGGTGAAATCACAGCGAAACTTGAGCCAAACCCAGGAAGTGCGATTCAGAAGCATTTCGATACACAGTTGATTTCTACCGTTCGGTTTGCAGAGGGCGAGTCAGAAAAAGTAATCAGTCGTGCAGCACATGCAAACCGTGTGCCGACAACGGACGGGGATGTATATTTTACACTGGAGCTTTCAAGCAGCAGCCCGGTAATCGGACTTGCAAGCTCAGCCAAAGTAACAATTCTTGATGCTGATGCAATTACAAGAGATTCACTTAATACATTGATCACAGAATCTGAAGGATTAAAAGAACATCTTTATTCAGAAGGATGGACAGCGTTTGCAGCGGCACTTGCCTCAGCAAAGACAGTTGCAGCAAATGAAAATGCTACAGATACACAGATCAAAAATGCATACTCTACATTATATGCAGCTAAAGAAGCTCTTGTAGTACGTACGCAATATACAACAGATGACAGATTCCAGTTCCCGTGGAAGACAGGAACAAGTGCTAAGCTGGAAGCGGAATTTGCGACAGAAATGACGGATGATACAGAAGCAAATAATGGATATCCAATACAGATTAATGATCATGCCCAGGCAAGTAATAGAAAATATGTTAATGCCATGGGGCCAAAGGATACATTGAAATACGCATATCATGCAGATAAAGCGGGTACGTATCATGTAGTTATGAGATACCTTAGTGGTTCTGATCCAAGTACAAAGAATAGTATCAAGATTACAGAAGCAGGAGGAAAGATCGCAGAGAAAGAAGTTATAGTTGATCCTAAGAAAGAAAGTAATAAACCTGTTTTTGCGGACGCAGAATTTGATATTGAAGTAGTAAGACCTGGAGATGGTATGATTGTTATTACACCACCAAAAAAGAAAAGTGGACTCGATGGTAACGGTCCTGGAATCGACTACTTCATCATCAGCCCGAATAATGTTGTATTAGACAAATTTGCCATCACAGCTACAGCAGGTAAAGGTGGAACTATCACAACAAAAGACCTTACAGATGGTAAAATAACAGAAGGTGAAAACGCAACATTTACAATCACTCCGAATTCAGGATATGAAATCGCAGATGTAAAAGTTGATGGACAATCCATAGGAAAGAAAACTTCTTACACATTTAAAGATGTAGATAAAGATCATAAGATTGAGGCAACATTTGCATTTGCAAATTATACAGCAGAAAATCCATTTGAATTCCCGACAACAAAGGGAACGATAAAGACTCTGGAAGCAGAGCACGCAACAACAATTACTGAGGCATGCGGAGCAACAGAGTGGAGATGCGAAGTAAACTCAGAAAATTGGGCAAGCAATGGAAAGTATATTAATTCTCTGAATAAGACATCTACAGGAGCAGATTCAGTTGCTTATGCTTATAATGCACCGGTAGCAGGAACTTATAAAGTAACAGTAACTTATAGAAGTGGTTCTGATACGAACAAACTTGCATGGAGTGAGCAGGGTGGAAAGATCACTGCCAGTCAGGTGGCAACACCGAACTCCAAGGTGAATAATGTGCTTCAGGCAAAGACTGTTGAATTTAACATGGTTGTTACAACTGCAGGAGCAGGAACTCTTGTATTTACAGCACCAGACGGAGATTCACCACAGACAGATAAATTCGATATCGAGTTAGTAAAACTGGCAGACGAAGCTGACCTTACAGAACTTCAGACAGCGATCACAAATGCAGAGGCAATCCTCAATGCAGCAGATAAAGATAAATATTCTGCAGCGGCACTTGTAGAGCTTCAGGAACTTGTAAATGCAGGAAAGCAGTTGACAACAGCAAGCTCTCAGGCAGATGTAGATGCGAAGAAAGCTGAGATCACAGCAAAGATTGCTGACATCCAGACTCAGTTCACAATTACAGCAACAGCAGGTAATGGTGGAAAGATCGCACCGACAGGAGCAACAAATGTTTACAAAGGAACATCCAAAGCATTCACGATCACACCGAATGACGGATATCATGTAGACAGCCTTACAGTAGATGGAACTGCAGTTGACGTTGTAACAGAATATACATTCTCAGATGTAACAGCCAACCATAAGATTGCAGTAACATTTGCAAAAGATGCAGTAACAGTTGCAAAAGAAAATCTGCTTGCAGCCATCAATACAGCAAATGAGAAGCTCGCACAGACAGACGCTTATACACCGGCTTCTCTGGAAGCACTTCAGAATGCTGTAGATGAAGCTCAGACAGTTTACAACAAAGCAGATGCAACTCAGACAGAAGTTGACAATGCGAAAGCAAATGTAGAAGCTAAGATTGCAGCACTGAAAGAGAAGGCAGACAAATCTGCACTGAGACTTGCAGTGACAGCAGCAGAGGGTGAAGCAGCTCTGACAGACAAGTATACAGAAGAATCTATCGCAGCTCTTCAGACAGCCATCAATGCAGCAAATGCAGTTCTGGCTGATGACAACGCAACTCAGGCGGATGTAGATGCACAGGTTGAAGCTGTAAATGCAGCAAAAGCAGCCCTTGTTGAGAAGAAAGCACCAGTTGTAATAGAGGAGCTTGAAAAGGCGGTTGCAGACGCAACAGAAGTTGTCGGAGCAACAGACAAGTATACAGCCGCATCACTTGCAGCCCTTCAGTCAGCAATTGATGCAGCCAATGCAGTTCTTCAGGATCCAGATGCAACTCAGGATGAGATTGATGCAGCAGTACAGGCTGTAAAAGAAGCAAGAGCAGCCCTGAAAGCAAAAGATGACGATAAGAAGGACGACAGCAATAAGGGTGATGACAAGAAGGACGATAATAACGGATCCGATAATAATGGCGGTAATAACAACGGCAATGCGAATAACGGATCAAATAATAATGGTTCTTTCAACAATGGATCATCCAATAACGGTACTGCAAATGGTACATCAAATGTAGCGAAAGCAGCCAAGACTGGTGATACAGCAAATGTAGCAGGAATGGCAATGCTTTGCCTGGCAGCAGGACTTGTTGTAGTAATGGCAAAGAGAAGAAGAACAAACTAATCTGAAGTGAGTTCCGAATTTTCAATGCAATAAAAGAATAAAAAATTCCTTCCGGGGGTTTCCTGGAAGGAATTTTTTTGTGGTTTTTATTTCAAAATCGCTTTTCTGTAATGGGATGGTGTTGCATTGATTACATTCATAAAGACCTTAGAATAATGCTGGGAATCTTTGAATCCGACCTGCAGAGCGATTTCTGTCAGCGTTAGACTTGTATTCTGCATTAACTCGATGGAACGGTTGATCCGGTAAATGTTAATGTAATTAGAAAGGGTTACCCCCATATAATTTTTGAAGATCTTACTCAGATAGCGGACAGAGATATGCAGCTGCAAGGCGATATCCTCCTGACGGATCTTCTGGGTAAAATGTTCCCGAATGTAATTCAGTGTATAAGCAACATAGCTGTTCTGAAGCTGTGGTTCGGAAAATCCATGCTCTGCCTCTGTATGGTCAAGGATATACAACATCAGGTTCATCAGTGCAACGTTAATATTTGCAGCAGAGAACAGACTGTTGGATGAAGCATAGAGAGTAATGAGCTTCTGAAGATGTTCGTCGATGACTGGATCAGATTCCATCCGGTAATAGAACTGGGCAGAAAAGAGGATCGCATGCATCAGGGTGATAGGAAAAACTCCCTCATTTTCAAGAACAATCGTGGAAAACATCTCAGGGTTAAAGTGAATATGCTGAAATTCACAGTCAGATGTGTCATTCAGATAAAAAGAATGAACTACATCGGGGAGTAACATGATAAATTCGCCCTCTGTACAGTGGATCGTTTCCGACTGAATATCCATATAACATTCACCGGAAAGAATCCGATAAATCTCAATATTTGTATGTAAGTGCCGGGCAAAACTATAACCGGCTTTACGATATTCAACAACAGCACCGGACAGGATGGAATCGGACAATGTCATCAATCCAGGTACTTCGTGTTCCTGAATCTTAGTCTCCTCAGCAGGAGGAGTAGAATGTTCATTTACTGACTGAACAGTAGTTTTTTTCTTCATGTGTAAAAAAAGCCTCCATAGATAAGCACAATTAATAAGCGTTAATCTGTATTATAACAGAAATAAAGAAAAAATGTACCGAAAAATACAAAAAATGTGAATATTTTTTTAAAAAATATAAATAAAATGTAAATTCAGAGGTTCTGAATTTGACAAAATAAGCGATTATAAAGAGTAAATTAAACAAGCACATTCAAAAGAAAAGTTTTATAATGTAGATAATTGGACATTGGGAGGAGTCTGCCCATAGGAATCGAAGGCAGAGGAATTTCATGACAATAAATTAAGATACATCAGAAACGTATCAGAAAGGGGTATTATGAGAAGAAAAATGAAATGGCGGGTACTTGCAAGTGCCTGTGCAGCAGCAATGGCTGTGACGTCTCTGCCGTATTATGGCACGCAGGTCAATGCGGAACCAGCCGCTGTAACGCAGCAGACCGGTGACAATGATCTGAAGCTGTGGTATACGAGTCCGGCAGACATTACCAAGTATTACGAAGGTTGGCAGGAAAAGTCACTTCCGATCGGTAATGGTGCAATCGGTGGAACGGTATTCGGCGGAATCACCAGAGAGCGTATCCAGCTGAATGACAAATCGCTTTGGTCAGGAGGACCAAGCAACAGCAGACCGAATTACAATGGAGGTAACCTGGAGAACAAGGGAAATAACGGAGCGACTATGACATCAATCCACAACTATTTCGCAAATGGCCAGGACAGCTCCGCAATCAGTCTTGCAAACAGCAACCTGGTCGGTGTAAGCGATGATGCAGGAACCAATGGATATGGATATTACCTGAGCTGGGGAAATATGTATATTGATTTCAAAAATGTATCATCTAACAACGATGTGACGAATTATACCCGTGACCTGGATCTGAAAACAGCCATCGCAGGTGTAAACTATGACAAGGGAAGTACTCATTATTCAAGAGAGAACTTCACAAGTTATCCGGACAATGTTATTGTTACACATATCACAGCAGACGGTTCTGAAAAGATCAGTCTGGATGTAAGTGTAGAACCGGATAATAGCAGAGGAAGTGCTATTAATGGGATTGGCGATAGCAGCTATCAGAGAACATGGGATACAACCGTGTCAGATGGACGGATCTCCATTAACGGACAGCTCACAGACAACCAGATGAAATTTTCATCCCAGACTCAGGTTATTACCGACAATGCCGGTACGGTGACAGATGGGGATGGAAAAGTAAGTGTTTCCGGTGCAAGTGAGGTTACGATCATCACTTCCATGGGAACAGATTATAAGGATGAATATCCGAGCTACAGAACAGGTGAGACTGCAAGCGAACTGACAAACCGTGTAAAATGGTATGTAGATCAGGCAGCAGTTAAGACATACGAAGAACTGAAAGCGAATCATGTAAGTGATTATCAGGAGATCTTCAACCGTGTTGATCTGAATCTTGGACAGACTGTCTCAACAAAGACAACAGATGCACTTCTTTCCGCATACAAAGCAGGAACTGCATCAGAAGCTGAAAGACGTCAGCTGGAAGTTATGCTGTTCCAGTACGGAAGATTTATGACCATTGAGTCTTCCAGAGAGACAAAGACAGATGGAAATGGTTATGTCAGAGAGACACTTCCTTCCAACCTTCAGGGACTGTGGGTAGGAGCGAACAACTCTCCATGGCATTCAGATTACCATATGAATGTAAACTTACAGATGAACTACTGGCCGACATATTCTACCAACATGGCAGAGTGTGCACAGCCATTGGTTGATTATATCGATGCTTTGAGAGAACCGGGGCGTGTGACTGCGGCAATTTATGCAGGAGTTTCCAGTGCCGATGGCGAGGAAAATGGATTCATGGCACATACGCAGAACAACCCGTTCGGATGGACCTGCCCTGGATGGAGTTTCAGTTGGGGATGGTCACCGGCAGCAGTACCGTGGATCTTGCAGAACTGCTGGGCTTATTATGAGTATACCGGAGATACATCTTATTTAAGAGACAATATCTATCCGATGATGAAAGAAGAGGCAAAACTGTATGATCGGATGCTTGTCCGCGACAGCGATGGAAAGCTGGTATCTTCACCGGCATATTCACCGGAGCATGGACCGGTCACAAGTGGTAACACGTATGAGCAGACACTGATCTGGCAGTTATATGAGGATACAATCAAAGCAGCAGAAGTCCTTGGAACAGATGCAGATCTGGTAGCTACATGGAAAGCAAACCAGGCTGACCTGAAAGGACCGATCGAGGTCGGCGACAGCGGACAGATCAAAGAATGGTATACAGAGACAACCTTTAACCATACTGCAAGTGGAGCTACACTCGGAGAAGGATATAACCACCGTCATATGTCCCACCTTCTCGGACTTTTCCCGGGAGACCTCATTACAGAGGATCATGCAGAGTGGTTTGCAGCAGCAAAGGTATCCATGCAGAACCGTACAGATGAAAGTACCGGATGGGGAATGGCACAGAGAATCAACAGCTGGGCAAGACTGGGTGATGGAAATAAAACTTATCAGATCATCAAGAACCTGTTCAACGGCGGAATCTATGCGAATCTGTTCGATTATCATCAGCCGAAATATTTCCAGATCGATGGTAACTTCGGTTATACATCCGGTGTGGCTGAGATGCTTCTGCAGAGCAATGCAGGATACATCAATCTTCTTCCGGCAGTTCCGGATGACTGGGCAAACGGAAGTGTAAATGGACTGGTTGCACAGGGCAACTTTAAAGTATCCATGGACTGGAAAGACGGAAATGTAACAACTGCTACCATTCTTTCCGAGAACGGCGGAGAAGCAGTAGTACAGACAAAGAATGCATCTCTTGCAACAGTAGTGGACAGCGACGGAAATGTAGTCGATGTGACACCTGTAAAAGAAAACCGTATCTCTTTCGCGACAGAAGCCGGAAAGAGCTATACATTAAAAGATATCCCGGCATCCGCTGAGGTAGCAGCTCCGACAGGACTGACAGCTCTTCGTGCAGACGGTGAGAATGTAAAACTTTCCTGGGATGCTGTAACAGCAGAAGAGGGAAGCAATGTAACATACAATGTATACCGTCAGGTAGAAAATGGTGATGTAATCTGCATCGAGACAGGCCTGACAACAACAACTTATACAGATACAACAGCAGACAAGACGCTTGGAACAATGAAGTATCAGATATCTGCGGTTGTAGAAGGAAATGAATCTGAAAAGAGTGCAGCAGTGACTGCGGTTGAACCGGTTGGAGCCGGCAAGATTGATAATGCGGATGAAAGAATCGCATATGTAGGTGACTGGGGCAATTGGACACAGGACAAGAATGTAAACTATATGGATACGATCGAGTATCTGCAGAATCCGAATGGCGGCGAGACTGCGACTCTTACATTTAAGGGAACAGGAATCAAGGTGATCGGTTGTACGAATAAGGATAGAGGCAAGATCGAAGTATTGATTGACGGTGAGTCACAGGGCATTGTTGATACATACAGTGCAAGCACAGTACGTCAGAAAGAATACTTCAGCAAAGAAGACCTTACAGCAGGAATCCATACGATCCAGTTGAAAGTCCTCAATGAGAAGCAGACAGCAAGTTCCAATACAAAGATCGAGCTGGATGCATTTGAAATCCTGGATTCAACACTGGTAGCACCGACAGGTGTGGAAGTAAGTTCCAAATCCGGAATGACTACAGTATCCAAAGCAAACAGTACGTTACAGTTAAAAGCGACTGTAGCACCGGATGATGCAACAGACAAGACAGTTACATGGAGTACCTCCGATGACAGTATCGCAACAGTAGATGCGAACGGACTGGTAACATTCTTAAGTAAGAACGGAACCGTTACGATCACAGCAACTTCCAGTGCAGATGCTACAAAGAGCGGAACGATTGAACTGAAAGTTGCAATAAAAGAGGATGTGGCAGATGTCGAGACAATCGTAGAAGACGGTACCGTACCGGCATCCGGAACAGCGGGAACAAAGAACAGTGCGATCACCTGGAATGGAGCATGGTCTAACTGGGCAGGAGAACAGACAAAGCATCATGGCGGAACAAAGACAGAAACCAGAAATGATTCAAGTGCGGCGGGAAGCTATTTTGAATACACGTTCAATGGAACAGGTGTAGAGGTTTATTCTCAGAAGCATGCCAACTTTGCAAGCTTTGATATCTACGTTGATACCGTAAAGATCGGTAATTATTCACTGAATGGTTCAAGCAGCGGAGATAATCAGCAACTGATCTTCTCCAAGACGGATCTTACAAATGGTGAGCATACGATCAAGTGTGTAGCAGTTGCACGTGATGGGAAATATCAGGTCAACCTGGATTACCTGAAGATCCTTTCACCGGGTGAAGGTGTAACGGCTGATAAGTCAGCACTCCAGACATCGATTGAGACAGGTGCGGCACTTACTAAGTCAGCATATGATGAGACAAAATGGAATGCATTTAAAACGGCTTATGATGCAGCAGTTGAGGCAATGAATGATGCGGATGCAACACAGGATGATGTGAATGCAAAGAAAGCAGCACTGGATGCGGCAATCACAGCACTTGGCACACCGGCAGTTCCTGTAGTAGAAGACCAGACAGGTTCTGCAGTTCTTGTTGAAAGCACAAAGGTTGTGCTGAGATGGGACAAGGTTTCAAGAGCAGCACAGTATCGAGTAGCTGATACAGAGAACGGAATCGACATGACAGTAAGCGGCACAACCGCAACACTGGAAAACCTGACACCGGGAACAACCTACAACTTCAAGGTATATGCCCTGAGCAATGCAGGTGAGGCATCAGCGAAGGCCATCGAGATCGGCAATGTAACAACGATTGCTGACGGAACAGCAGCAGGTGAGATCGAGTCCATTACAAAAACAGCAGTCAGTGATGATTCTGTAAAACTCACATGGGCATTAAAAGAAGGTTCTTCCTTCGCAAGCTATGACGTTTATGTAAACGGCGAGCTGAAAGGCAATACAACCAAGACAGAGTTCACGCTCAGCGATCTGGATGACGGTATCTATGTTGTTAAGATCGTTGCAAAGACAGCAGCAGGAAAGTCAGTACTTCCGAAACAGTTCTCATTTACGATTGAGAATAACGGTGGTGGTGAGACAACAAAGAATGTACTCAGCGTAACAAATCCGGCAGGAATTTCTGTAGAAGAAGGAACTGCATTTAAGGATCTTGAATTACCGGAGAAAGTAACTGTCACAGTGACAGGAAATCTGAATGAAAAAGTAGCCGTAACATGGGCGAAAGGTGATTATCAGACAACACCGGGAACTTACACACTGGAAGGAACCCTGACAATGGGTGAGAACATGGAGAACCCGGATGGCGTGAAAGCTTCTATCCAGGTAACAGTTACGAAGAAGCAGTATGAGATCAAGTCTGTTGCAAAACTGGATAAGAAAAAAGTTGCATACGGAACGGCTGTATCAGAACTGAATCTTCCAACAGAGGTAGAAGTAACCTATACAGACGGAACAACCGGAACAGCAAGTGTTACGTGGAATACAGACAGCTATGATGGAAATACGGCAGGTGATTATACACTGGAAGGAACCCTTTCCTTTGCAGATAATATTACAAATCCGAAGAACCTGACAGCTTCTGTAAAAGTGACAGTTGCGAAGAAGGCAGAAGAGCCGAAGCCGGAAACGAAGAAAGAAATTAAATCCATTGTAAATGCAAAACTGGATGATATTTCTGTAAAAGAAGGAACTCTTGCAACCAATCTCGGACTTCCGGGACAGGTTGAAGTAGAACTTAAGGATGGAACAACCGCAACGGTTGATGTTGACTGGGATCTGAGTGCTTACAAGTCAGATGTTCCGGGAACTTATACATTGACAGGAGAACTTGTTCTTGGTGATGAGTTTGAAAATCCGGATGGTCTTGAAGTCAGCGTGGATGTGATCGTTACAAAGATCAAAGGTGACGACAGCAATAAGGGCGATGACAACAAGGGCGACGATAATAAGGGTGACGACAACAAGGGTGACAACAACGGTACAAATACTGGCAACAATACAGGAAATAATACCGCAGGTTCTACATCAGGAACCAATGCCGGAACAACTTCATCCGACAAAGCAGCAAAGACCGGAGATGCTACTCCGCTGATTCTGTGGGGAGCTATGGCAATGCTGGCAGCAGGTGCTGTTGTTACAGTTGTGACACGCAGACGTAAAAGAAGATAAAGATTCTTTCCGAAAGGTAAGATGAAAAAGGAAAATTTAAGAATTTTCTGTAAAAGAAAAGGAGTATCGCGATGTGCGGTACTCCTTTTTCGTCTGAGAAATTTTCGGATCACTGGTTTCGCAGAAACTGCTTGCGGTAGGCAGTCGGTGTCATACCACAGGATTTACGGAAACACTGCGTAAAGTAACTGGAGGAAGAAAATCCACATTGCTGTGCAATCTGTGCAAGACTCATATCGGTGGAAGTCAGCAGTTCCTGACTGGTAAAGATCCGCTTCTGGGTCAGATAATTCATCGGAGAGATCCCATAGGTTTCTGTGAAAGTATGAGAAAAATAATACTTGTTGATCTGTGCAATCTCTGCAAGTTTATCCAATGTAATATTTTCCCGGAAAGAAGAATCAATATAACGCTTTGCCCGGCTGCATTCGCGGGATTCCATCTTATGGAACGGAAAAATCTCTACAGAAGAGGAAGCGTAGCGGGAAAGATGGACGACCAGGATGTTCAGCAGATTCTGGCAGACCTTTTCGTAATCTTTCTGCGAGTTCTCTGTCTCTTCCAGGATCGTACGGAAATAGAAATCAAGCCGGTCTTTCATTTCATCGGAATGGAACAGAAGATATTCATTTGCATCGTCAATGACAAAATTCAGACCATCCACACCCAGTACAATATATTCCAGCGGGTCTTCGAGGCTGGATTTTTCGGTGTGGGTGATATTCGGGTTGATCACGATCAGATCGTGCTTTGCGATCGGAAAGGTTTCGTCTTCAACGAGAAAACTGCCACTTCCTGACAGCACAAAAAAAAGTTCTGTAAAATAATGTGTGTGCGGATAACTGCTCCAGTCCTCTTCATATTTTGAATAGGTAGAATACAGAAGATGACAGGTGTGGTCATGCCTTAAGGGGGAAGTAAAAGTGTGTCGTATATTACCCATAAGTGTCCTCCACAAAATTTAGAAATATTGTCTTGAAAACGATTTCAACTGGTTATACAAATATTATAAAGAAATTTAGAGGTTGATTCAACAGGATTCGGGAGAGTTTAGCAAAAAAAAGGAACATTTTTTATGTCAGTGTGTGAAAAAATAACAAAAGAATATGAAAAAACATTTTTGGGGGTCATAAGATATGGTGATATTGGGAAATAGTCCAAAAAGCAAGATTTATAAAAAAAAAGGCAAAAAGAAAGGTTGAAAAAGAGGGAGAAATAGTATATGATAGACATACCAAGTAAAACTGGAAAAAGTTATAAGGAGGAACTATTTAAATGAAAAAGAAAAAACTTATCAGCCTTGTGCTTGCAGGTACTATGGTTTTCGGACTTGCAGCATGTGGATCCAATGGTGGAGACAAGAAATCTGAAGGAAATTCAGACAGTGATAAGGTAGTAAAGGTTGCAGTAGTTGAGACAGCATACGGTGCAGATATGTGGAACGATGTTGCGGCTGCATTCGAGAAAGAGACAGGTGTTAAGGTTGAGCTTACAATCGACAAGAACATCGAGGATATCATTCAGCCACAGATGAAATCTGGAGAGTATCCGGACGTAATCATGAGAGCTGTTGGTTCTGAGTCAGCTATCACAGAGACATTCATCAAGGACAACAACGTAGAGGAACTTACAGACGTTCTTGATATGACTGTACCGGGTGAGGACGCTAAGGTTGGAGACAAGATCCTTCCAGGATTCACAGAGAACTCCATCGTTAATCCTTACGGAGACGGAAAGACATACCTGATGCCAATGTTCTACTCACCATGTGGACTGTTCTACGATGCAAACCTGTTCAAGACAAAAGGATGGGATGTACCGGAGACATGGGATGACATGTGGGCACTTGCTGACAAGGCAAAAGCTGAAGGAATCTCACTCTTCACATATCCTACAACAGGATACTTTGATGCATTCTTCTATGCATTACTGCATGAGACAATGGGATCAGAAGACTTCACAAAGGCTCTGAACTATAGTGAAGGAATCTGGGATACAGACGGAGCTAAGAAGGCATTCGATATCGTTACACAGCTTGCTTCTCACGTTGAGCCTACAACAACAGCAAATGCTAACGACAATGACTTCCGTAACAACCAGCAGCTTGTTCTTGATGACAAAGCTCTGTTCATGCCAAATGGTAACTGGGTAATCGGTGAGATGGCAGACGCTCCGAGAGCAGACGGATTCGATTGGGGATTCACAGCTCTTCCGGCAGTAGAGAAAGACGGAGAGAGAGCTTCCTATACATTCTTCGAGCAGATCTGGATGCCATCAGGTGCTGAGAACAAAGATCTTGGAAAAGAATTTATCGCTTATATGTACTCTGATGCAGCAGCAGAGATCTTCGCTAAATCTGGAGCAATCCAGCCAATCGAAGGAATGTCTGACAAGCTTGACGGAGACAACAAACTGTACTACTCAATCTATGATACAGGTGCTGTAGCTGTTATGGATGCATTCGCTACAACAGATCCAGTAGAAGGTGTAACAGTTCGTACAACATTCTTTGATCCGGTTAACTCTCTTGTAACTGGTGACAAGACAGAAGACGACTGGGTAAATCAGATTAAGACAGATAGCGACAAACTTCGTGCTGCTTTAAAATAATCTGAATAAGTTACCGGGAATTTCCTTACAACTATAAAATGATTTGGAAGGAATCTCACAGGTGAGGCAGGCGGTGAAATCTCTTCACCGCCTGTTTTAATGCCGATATCTGCTATGACGGTATGAATAGCCGTTGGATGGCGGCGGTTATTCAATGAAACGGATTTATAGAATTGGAGATGAACCAATGAAAGAAAGAAAAGGCAAGGGGCTGTTTGTATTCTGTTGCCTGGCCCCGGCAGCAATATTATTTATCTTATTTATGATTGTTCCTACGATCGAAATCTTCCGTATTTCCTTATATAAATGGGGCGGATATACAGATAACAAGACATTTGTAGGACTGAGCAACTTTAAATCGTTGTTACAGAATCAGAAGTTCTATCAGGCGTTCCAGAACCAGATTCTTCTGATTGTATTAGTTACGATCATTACATTTGCATTTGCGTTAGTGTTTGCATACATACTTTCAAGAGAAAAAATCAAAGGACAGGGATTCTTCAGAGTAATCTTCTATATCCCGAATATCCTTTCAATCGTAGTTATCAGTGCTATCTTTTCTGCTATCTACAAACCAAATACAGGACTTCTGAATTCCATCATCGGAATCTTCAAGCACAGTGATGATCAGATCCTCTGGCTTGGTGATCAGAAGGTAGTTATTTACAGTATTGTGATCGCCATGGTATGGCAGGCCATTGGATATTACATGGTAATGTATATGGCAAGTATGGCGAACGTATCAGAGAGTCTGTACGAATCTGCCAGCCTTGAAGGAGCAGGTAAGATTTATCAGTTCTTTACAATTACGATTCCGTTGATCTGGACAAATATCAGAACAACACTTACATTCTTCGTAATCAGTACGATCAACATGAGTTTCCTTCTCGTTACAGCAATGACGAGTGGTGGACCGGACGGAGCTTCCAGCGTATTCCTGAGCTATATGTACCAGGAGGCTTATACAAACTCTTCATATGGATATGGTATGGCAATCGGTGTATCAGTATTCCTGTTCTCCTTTGCACTTGCCGGACTGCTGAACGTTGCAACAAAACGTCAGGAAGTAGAAATTTAAGGAAAGGGGAATCGGAATGGAAAAGAATACATCAAAAAAACCGTTTGGCTTTAGTAAACTGATTGTGTATATTTGCCTGATTCTTCTTGCAATTACAATCATCGTGCCGGTAGCATGGGTCTTCCTTGCATCGGTAAAGCAGAATAAGGAATTCTACGGAAATCCGTGGACACTTCCTGAGAAACTTTATTTTCAGAACTTTGTAGATGCCTGGACGAAAGCAGACATGGGATCTTACATCCTGAACTCTGTGATTGTTACAGCACTTGCGATTGCAATGCTGATCGCAGTTGCACTTCCGGCAGCTTATGTACTGTCAAGATTTAAGTTCCGTACATGTAAGTTCTGGAATCTGCTCTTCATGGCAGGACTTTTCATCAACGTAAGTTACATCGTAGTACCGATCTTCCTTATGTTGAACAACTGGGACAAGTCACTCAGACAGATGATCGGAAGAGGCTTCTTCCTAAATAACTTGTTCATATTGGCGGTTGTATATATGGCAACGGCACTTCCGTTCACAATCTACCTGCTGTCAGGATACTTCAGTGGTCTTGCAAAAGACTTCGAGGAAGCAGCTTATGTGGATGGTGCAGGATACTTTACGACAATGGTTAAGATCATCTTCCCGATGGCAAAACCAAGTATCGTAACGATCATTCTTTTCAACTTCCTGTCATTCTGGAATGAGTATGTAATTTCCATGACATTGCTGACAGATGCCAAGTTGAAGACTCTGCCGGTAGGTCTTATGAACCTGATGGCTGCTCAGAAATCAGCAGTTCAGTATGGTCAGATGTACGCAGGACTGGTTATCGTTATGCTTCCTGTTCTGATTCTGTATATGTGTGTACAGAAGACACTTACTCAGGGAATGACTCTGGGTGGATTGAAAGGTTAAGGAGGTATTTACAATGAATGAAAGAACTAAAAAGATTATCACTGCGATTGTTGTTATCGTGATTTTCGTTGTTTGTATCGGCCTTATCATTGTCGGACAGAGAAATATCGGACCAAAGGGTCTTCTTACTGAGATCGTAGGTCTTGCAGGTTTGGTCGGACTGCTGGCATTTTACAACAGCAAATATAAATAATTGTCTACATTGCAGGAAGGATACCTGTGATAAGAAAGCATAAGGAAATCTGCCGATGGCAGATTTCCTTATATAAACTAAAAATCAGAGTATTTAAAGAATAGAAGAGGATAATTCAATGGAGAAATCAAAAGGACTCGTTACAATTCCTACTGACCTGGACGTAGTGCCACAGACACTGGAATTAATGAAGCTTTGGGGTGCTGATGCAATCCGTGATTGCGATGGAACAGATTTCCCTACAGAGCTGAAAGATGCAGATGCAGAAATTTATTCAACATATTATACAACTCGTAAAGATAATGCATGGGCTGAAGCCAATCCGGAAGAAATTCAGCAGATGTATGTTATGACACCTTTCTATACAGCAGAGTCTGAAACTCTTGAAGTGGAAGTAATGAAGGGACTTTACCCGGATATGCTGAAACCGAATACAAGAGATGATATCAAACGTTGGTGGGAAGTAATCGACAGAACAACAGGAGAAGTTGTTCCGACAGATAAATGGGACTACAGTGAAGAGACAGGAAAGGTTACACTTGCGGCTGTTCCGTTCCATGAGTATACAGTAAGTTTCCTTGCTTATATTATGTGGGATCCGGTGCATATGTACAATGCAGTTACAAATGACTGGAAAGATGTTGAGCATCAGATCACATTTGATGTACGTCAGCCAAAGACGCATGAATATACAATGAAGCGTCTTAGAAAGTTTATTGAGGATCATCCGTATGTAAACGTACTTCGTTTTACCACATTCTTCCATCAGTTCACACTGATCTTTGATGAGCTTGCAAGAGAGAAATATGTAGACTGGTATGGATATTCAGCTTCTGTAAGCCCATATATCTTAGAGCAGTTTGAGAAAGAAGTCGGATACAAGTTCCGTGCTGAGTATATTATCGATCAGGGATACTACAACAACCAGTACCGTATTCCGAGCAAAGAGTATCAGGATTTCCAGGCATTCCAGAGAAGAGAAGTTGCCAAGATCGTAAAAGAGATGGTAGACATTACTCATGAGTGTGGAAAGAAAGCCATGATGTTCCTGGGAGATCACTGGATCGGAACAGAGCCGTTCATGGAAGAGTTCAAGACACTTGGACTTGACGCAGTTGTAGGTAGTGTGGGAAATGGTTCTACATTAAGACTGATCAGCGATATTGACGGAGTAAAATATACAGAAGGACGTCTTCTTCCGTATTTCTTCCCGGATGTATTCCATGAGGGTGGAGATCCTGTAAAAGAGGCACGTTATAACTGGGTAACAGCAAGAAGAGCTATCTTAAGAAAGCCAATCGACAGAATCGGATACGGCGGATACTTAAAGCTTGCACTTGACTTCCCGGATTTTATTGATTATGTATCACAGGTATGTGATGAGTTCCGTACACTGTATGATAATGTAAAAGGCACAACACCTTTCTGTGCTAAGAAGGTAGCAGTTCTTAACTGCTGGGGTAAGATGAGAGCATGGGGATGCCACATGGTACATCATGCACTGTATCAGAAGCAGAACTATTCTTATGCAGGAATCATCGAGTCTCTGTCAGGAGCACCGTTTGATGTGAAGTTCATCAGTTTCCAGGATATTCTGGATGACAGCTCCATCTTAGATGACATTGATGTTCTTATCAATGTGGGTGATGCTGATACAGCACATACAGGTGGAGACTGGTGGGTAAATCCACACATCGTTGAGGCTGTCAGAAAGTTTGTTTACAACGGCGGTGGTATCATTGGTGTAGGTGAGCCGACAGGACATCAGTTCCAGGGACGTTTCTTCCAGCTTGCAGATGTATTTGGAGTTGAAGAAGAGCATGGATTTACTCTTGGTTATGATAAATATAACTGGGATGAGCATGAGCATTTCATTCTGGAAGAGACAGAGAGTGTTGATTTCGGTGAGGGCAAGAAGAATATCTATGCACTTGCAGGATCTACAATCCTTGTTCAGAAGGACAAAGAAGTTCAGATGGCTGTTAATGAATATGGGAAAGGACGTGCTGTATATATCAGCGGACTTCCGTACAGCTTTGAGAACAACCGTGTTCTTCATCGTGCGATCATGTGGAGTACTCACAGCGAGGATGAGCTGAAGAAATGGTTCAGCACAAACTACAATGTGGATGTACACGCATATCCGAAGAATAACAAATACTGCGTAGTAAATAATACAGATGATCCGCAGAGTACAACAATCTATCGTGGAGATGGAAGCAGTTTCGATCTTGAGATGGAGCCGAACGGAATCATCTGGTACGAGATCCAGTAATTGAGGATTTGAATTTAATGTGAATTTCGAGAGCTGAAATATCCAAAAGATATAAAAGCGGATCGGAAAGTATAAATCGGAGATAATCCGGGTAATAGAAATGCCGCATACCTGCTGAGTAATTCAGAGGTGTGCGGCATTTACTTTTCGGAGTATATTTGCTATGATAAGAGCGTTAAGCATGATAGCTGGACGAATCTTTTGCCCGGCATAATTTTTTAAAAAGAAAGGAATAGAGGAATGAAAATCGGAATTGGAAATGACCATTCAGCACTGGAACTGAAAGCAGAGATTATTGAACTTCTGAAAGAGAAGGGACATGAAGTAGTAGATTATGGGACAAATTCACCGGAGAGCTGTGATTATCCCGTTTATGGAGAGAAAGTGGGACGTGCAGTTGCATCAGGAGAAGTTGAAAGAGGAATCCTGATCTGTGGAACGGGTCTTGGTATTTCACTGGCTGCGAACAAAGTAAAAGGGGTTCGTGCGGCCGTATGCAGTGAGCCGTTTACAGCCAAGATGTCCAGAGCTCATAATAACTGCAATATTCTTGCCTTTGGTGCGAGGGTTGTCGGTGCAGAACTGGCTAAGATGATTGTGGAGACATGGCTTGATACAGAGTTTGAGGGTGGCCGTCATCAGAGAAGAGTGGATATGCTGATGGATATTGAAAACCGGAATGAGTAAGGTGTGGGTATGAATGTATACACACTCTCTCAATGGCTTTTATTTTTCTTTTTATACAGTTTTTTTGGATGGATCTGGGAGAGCTGTTATGTATCGCTAAGGGAACACCGATGGGTAAACCGTGGATTTATGCACGGTCCAATGCTCCCACTGTATGGTTCGGGAGCTGTCAGTGTACTGATTATTACGTTGCCGGTGAGAGATAATCTGCCGCTGGTATTCATCATGGGGATGATAGGAGCGACATTGCTGGAATTTTTTACGGGGATGGTCATGGAATCCCTGTTCCATGTCAGATACTGGGATTACAGCCATCTGAAATTCAATGTAAAGGGATATATCTGTCCGGTTGCTTCTCTGTGCTGGGGCGTTTTCTCTATTATGATGGTGAAAGTTGTGCATATTCCGATTGAAGAAGTGATTCTGAAAATTCCGATGGCGATCGCAGACGGACTTGCATTTGTTCTTACGGTTGTGGCTGCGGTGGATTTCACCCAGTCTTTCAACGAGGCAATGGATATGAAGAAGATGCTTGCCCAGTTGGATGAGACGAAAGTTCAGATCCGGAAGCTGCAGGAGCGGATCAGAGAGGCGTCAGAAGACATGTCCGAAAAACTTCGTACAGCAGCAGGAGAGGTGCCTGAAAAGCTTCGCAGTGCAGCAGCAACAGCAGGCGAGATGCCGGGAAGATTGCGTACAGCAGCAGGGGACCGCTCCGAAAAGCTTCGTACAGCAGCAGGGAACCGCTCCGAAAAGTTCCGTACAGCAGCAGGAGATGTACCGGAAAAGCTTCGCCTGGAGCTGGCAGAATTAAAAGAAAATGCGGCAAAAGAACTGCAAAAGATCTTATCCAGATCGGACGAAACTCATGCAGGAGCAATGAAGCAGTTGCGTAGAAACCCGACAGCAGCATCTTCAAGATTTAAAGATGTACTGGAGGAATTAAAGAAATATACAGAAAAAGATAAGTAGGCAGACGGGAGGGTGAAGTCATGACGAAGAAGCAGCGGGCATTAGAAGTGATCGAGAGATTGAAAAAGGAATATCCGGATGCGGATTGTACCCTGGATTATGATGAGGCATGGAAATTGCTGGTCAGCGTCAGGCTTGCCGCACAATGTACCGATGCAAGGGTGAATGTAGTTGTAGAAGGACTTTTTGAAAAGTATCCGAATGTAGCCGCTCTTGCAGATGCAGCGGTGGAGGATATAAAGGAAATTGTCCGCCCCTGTGGACTGGGGGAGAGCAAGGCACGTGATATCAGTGCCTGTATGAAGATGCTGCGAGATGAGTATGGCGGTAAAGTGCCGGAAGATTTTGATGCATTGTTAAAGCTTCCGGGGGTGGGCAGAAAGAGTGCAAATCTCATCATGGGAGATGTATTTGGAAAGCCGGCAATCGTCACAGATACCCATTGTATCCGTCTTGTGAACCGGATCGGTCTTGTAGATGGGATAAAAGAACCTAAAAAGGTGGAGATGGCATTATGGAAGATCATTCCAGCGGAAGAGGGAAGTGATTTCTGTCACAGACTGGTGTGGCATGGAAGGGAAGTCTGCACAGCGAGAACAAAGCCACATTGTGAGCGTTGCTGCCTGGCTGATATCTGTAAAAAGAACGGTGTATCATAGAATCAATGGAATCATAGATAAAGATATATGAAATGCTATAAAAAGCAATATGAAAAGATATCTGAAATGATATACAGTAAAAAATCCGCAGGGACGAACCTGGAAGGTTCGCTCTGCGGATTTTCTGCTGAAGGGATTCATTACGGTGAATAAATCCCCTCTCTGATACGTTGCAGAATGGATTACAGCTCGATGTAGCTGTTACCTCCTGCACATGCATAATATGCTTTTTTATCCTCTGGTTTTACATAGATCTTAAGATCAGCACTGTCCATGCCTTCTGCCTTGCATTTCTCAAGAATCTGTGAGGCAAGCTCTTCAGCATTGTAGTCAGCTCCCTGATACTGGATGTAAAGATCATATGCTGCAGACGGCTGGGAAACCGGTGCTGTAGTCTCTGCAGCAGGAGCTGCGTCATCTGCCTTAACCGTGGAAACAGTTGCAACTGTGACTGAAGCCTGGGAAACTGCGGATTCATTCATTCTTTTTAATTTCTTTTTATCAGTTCTTCTGCTCATGATTTTATCCCCTTTTCTTTTTTTGTTCGACACTTACTATTATATAACGTGTCTGCTGAGAAGTCAAAAAACTTTCGGAATATTTTCTGTAACAGGTGAAAAGACCGAGAAAAGATCACATAGCAGAGAACAGACAACCAGGCGATCTACTGCTTTGTCATACTCTGGATCGCACGGATAAATTCAAGATCCTCCGGTTTTAATTTGAGGTTCGTCTCAAAATGCTTTCCCTCGGGAGTGGTGACGGACATTTCGAGAAGCGTGCCTTCTTCGAGAGCCTCGCGGGTTACAGCCCCAAGGAAAAGAGGAAACTTGGGATGATTGGAACGAAAAAGATCAAGATGCTTTTTTAACTCCTGCAACTTTCCTAATTGTGAAAAATTCATAATATACTCCATTCTGTCATATTGAAATAACGCTTTTTTGGGTCGGATCTACCGATAAGTAACATGATATACATTCTGATTCAAAATAGCAATAAAAAAAGTATAAAAAATACTTGCAAAAATAAAAATAATATGATATTATATCATTCGTGTCAGAGATGACGCGGGTGTAGTTCAATGGTAGAACACCAGCCTTCCAAGCTGGATACGTGGGTTCGATTCCCATCACCCGCTTCTTTTTTTATTTTTCTAAAAATTCTCTTAAATCTGCGTTTCTTCTTATATTCTTGTTATTCCCTTGTTGTATTCTTGAATGTAGATATGATATACTTAAAAGAGTTTACTTTTGGATAAAGAATGAAATAAAGGAGCAATGAACGATGAGACTTGATGTGACGGATAACCCGGTAATAAGTGGTATGTCAAGAATATTCGATATGATGTGTCTGAATGTGCTTTGGCTGGTCTGCTCTCTTCCGATTTTTACGATCGGTGCATCTACGACAGCGATGTATACGGTGATGCTGAAGGTTGTAAAGAATGAGGAAGGATATATTGTAAAAGGCTTTTTTAAGGCATTTAAAGAGAATTTTAAAAAGAGTACGATCATCTGGCTGATCCTGCTGGTGATCGGGGGGTTCCTGGGGGCAGATTTATATCTGACGAGTTCGGCCAAAGGTTCTGTGGGAATGGCGTTAAGAGCGATCTTTGCAGCACTGGAACTGCTGGTACTTGCAGTCGGGATTTATGCATTTGGACTGACCGCGAGATATGAGAACAGTATCAAGGGAACCATCCGTAATGCATTGACGCTGACACTGGCAAGATTTCCGTCTTCCATACTGATGGTAGCCATCATGATAGCGTTGATCGGTATATCAATATGGAATCTCCAGTTGATCACATTTGCTCTTCCATTTTGGGCATTATTTGGAGTTTCGATCATTTTCTGGATCAACTCAAAGTTATTAAGAAGAATTTTTGCAGGAATTGAAGATCATACAGAGGAGGAAGTAGAAGAATGAACTTTTTAGAAGAGAGAATTATGAAGGACGGTGTTGTAAAAGAAGGAAATGTCCTGAAAGTAGACAGTTTCCTGAACCATCAGATGGATATTCACCTGTTGAATGAGATGGGAGCAGAGTTTAAAAGAAGATTTGCAGATAAGCAGATCAACAAGATTCTGACGATCGAGGCATCCGGGATCGGAATTGCCTGTATCGCAGCTCAGCATTTTGATGTGCCGGTCGTATTTGCAAAGAAATCCCAGAGCATCAATTTAGATGGTGATATGTATGTGGCAGAGGTAGAGTCGTTTACTCATAAGTGTAAGAACCATGTGATCGTGGCACAGAAGTTCCTTTCTCCGGAAGATCATGTACTGCTTATTGATGATTTTCTTGCAAATGGCTGTGCATTACAGGGACTGATCCAGATCGTGCAGTCGGCAGGTGCTACTGTAGAGGGAATCGGGATCGCAGTGGAGAAAGGTTTCCAGTCGGGTGGAAGGATGATCCGTAATCTCGGATTCCAGTTAGAGTCACTGGCGATCGTTGACGGAATGGACGCGGCGACAGGTGAGATCACATTCAGAGAGCAGCCACAGTGGGATGCGAAGTAAATAGATAAAAATGAACCGGTCTTTGAATGAAAAGGCCGGTTTTTCTTTAGAAAATCTTTGGAAACTTGTATCTGAGACCTTTAGATTTAGCAGCTAATATAAGGATATGCAGGAGGGAAAAGCAATGGAAATGAATCATGTACTGGTAGTAGAGGACGATAAAGAGATCAGGGAAGGCGTAAAGATCTATCTGAAAAGTCAGGGATATGAAGTGTACGAGGCTGCGGATGGTATAGAGGGGTTGAAAGTACTGGAAAAAGAGGAGATCCATCTGGCGATCGTGGATATTATGATGCCGAGACTGGACGGAATACGGATGACGATGAAATTAAGGGAAAAGTATGATTTCCCGGTTATTATGTTATCGGCAAAGTCAGAGGAAGTAGATAAGGTGATGGGACTGAATATTGGGGCAGATGATTATGTGACGAAACCTTTTACACCGATGGAGCTGATGGCGAGGGTCAATTCCCAGCTCAGAAGATACCGGAAATTTATGGAGCGGCTTGCACCGAGGGAAAATATCCATGTGATCGGAGGTCTGGAGATCAACGAGGATACGGTGGAAGTATCTGTGGACGGAGAGCCGGTCAGACTGACACCGATCGAGTACAAAATTCTGCTGTTGCTTGCAAAAAATCCGGGAAGAGTTTTTTCTTCAGAGGAAATTTATGAGCGTGTATGGCAGGAAAAAGCGATCAATACGGATACGATTATGGTACACGTAAGAAATATCAGAGAGAAGATTGAACTTGATCCAAAAAATCCGAAATATTTAAAGGTGGTGTGGGGCGTTGGTTACAAAATTGAAAAGCAGGGATAATCTGAAGTATCTGATCCTGGTGATCCTGATCTGTATCTGTTCAACCGTATTGCTCAGTCGGTATGGATCGTTTTACGAGGCAGGAGAAAAGGCTCAGAAAGAGAAGGCAGATTCTATGGAAAATGTCATTTCTGATATGGGTGACGGACTTGCGATCGGAAACTGTATTCTGGACAATGAAATATCCGGAGGGCGAGAGCAGTCGGAGCTGTTGGAAGAATATGGAATGTCTCAGTTTAATCTGCTGAAAAAATATATGGAGTACGGGGCATTTGACCGAAATGGAGAGAGTCTTTTAAAGAGTACGTCGGATTCTGTGGCAACAAGGCTTCTGTCGGATTCGGATTCCATTTATGGTATTCGGGTGGCATATACTTATGATGCGGATGGGGAACTGTCAGATATTGAAGTGTCAGGCAGCAGGCTGACACCGGAAGAAGAATATGAGGCAGAGCAGAGCTTTTTAGCTGATGTACGGTTTATGGAAGATGCTTATGGGATTGAATTATCCGGTGGACAGAGTATGACGCTTATTTATGGAATGTCGGCTGCGAATGTAGAGAGTTATGCTGAAAATTTTTATGAAGATCAGAGAAGCGGGGATATGGTCATATGGTATAGTGGACTGAGCCGTTCTGTCAACTGCATGATGCTTTTGCTGGCAGTGGCTGCGGCACTTCTTCCGACACTTTTAAGGACAGAAGAATATAAAGGAAAGATTTTCCGCGTACCATTTGAAGGAGTCATATTGATTCTGATTGCTATTTTTGGATCGAGTGCCGACTGGCTGTACTATCCGGCAAATATTCTCTGCAGGACAGTCGATGGGACATTGGTGCATATGATAGGACCATTCCGGCAAATGGCAGAGATAGGAATTAATTTGGCGATGTGGAGCGGTATTTTTCTGATTCTCTGCTGGGCAGGGGCGTGTCTTTGTGGTATATTTACGAGAAAGAGAGCATACTGGAAGGAGCAGACGCTGACCGGCATGCTGATCCGGTGGAAAAATCAGCATGAATTGCATATGGGAAAAGATTTTGTGAGCCTGGTAAAAGGGATCATGAAAAGGCTGAAAAAGCTGGTACGAAAGCAGTATGATGCTCTGACCCATATAGACTTCCGTGATAAGACGAATAAAGCAATCTTAAGAATTGTTATAGTGAATTTTGTTATACTTGTAGTGGTTGAATTGGTCAGCTGGATGTGCGGATTTGAATTTTATGCACTGGTGATCTACTCGATTGTACTGTTCCTGATCCTGAGAAAGTTTTTCCGGGATGTACAGAGAAAGTATCAGATGCTGCTTCATGCGACAAATGAACTGGCAGAAGGAAATCTTGATGTGGTGATCGAGGGGGATGCAGGAGTTTTCATGCCGATACAGAAGGAGCTGTGCAGGATCCAGCAGGGATTCAAAAAGGCAGTGGATGAAGAGGTAAAAAATGAGCGGATGAAGACGGAACTGGTGACGAATGTTTCACATGATCTGCGGACACCGCTGACTGCCATTATCACTTATACAGATCTTCTGAAAAATGAGACAGATCCGGAAAAGCAGAAAGAGTATATTGAGGTACTGGAGCGGAAATCTTTCCGGCTCAAAGTGCTGATCGAGGATTTATTTGAGATCAGTAAAGCAGCAAGCAAGAGCGTGAAGATGAATTATATGCAGGTTGATCTGGTGGGGCTGATCCGGCAGGTGGAGCTGGAAAATGATTCTAAGATCCAGGATGCAAAGCTGGAGTTCCGCTGGAAATTGCCGGATCATAAGGTGATTATGTGGCTGGACAGTGAAAAGACCTACCGCATTTTTGAAAATCTGATCGTGAATATCACAAAGTATGCCATGGCACAGACGAGAGTTTATATAGAAATGAAAGAGTTTTCGGATAAAGTCAGCATTTCTATGAAAAATGTATCAGCAACAGAACTGGATTTTGATGTGAATGAGATCACGGATCGGTTTGTCCGTGGCGATTCTTCAAGAAATACAGAAGGATCAGGACTGGGACTTGCGATTGCAAAAAGCTTTATTGAATTGCAGCATGGTACGTTGCAGATTACGACAGAGGCAGATCTTTTCAAGGCTGAGATCGTGCTGCCCAGGCTGAGCGAGGGACAGACCGGGCAGACAGAAGTTTAAAATAACTGCGACTCAGGAATGCATTGTCAGAAATCTGGTTTGAATTGTATGAGCAATGCAAAGATCAGCTTGGAACAGACAACGCTATAAATAAAAATAATGATAAGATCAAGCTGATGATGGCGTATATTCATGATCATTATGCAGGAAATATGTAAATAGATCAATCTGATATGCAAGACTTGACTTTTCGACAGATGTCACTCAAAATGAAAAGAAAAGAGGAGGTCTTGGGTATGAGATACGAAATAAAAGGTGATACACTTCCTGTTGTTGTCTGCTATCTGGAGGGTGGAGAGGGCGTTTTCAATACAGTAGTGACAGGACCGGGGCGGGTCTGGCTGCAGACGATGCCGATCTCTAATGTAGCAGGTGAGATCCTGAAATTTATGCCGTCAGGTAAATAGAGGATTGAAAGGATGAAAATAGTTACGATATTTTGGATCCTGCTGGCGGTTCTTTGTGGTGGATATGGACTCCTGATCCGGGCGATTGGTTCGGGAACCGGTTTCTTTCTTGTGTGGATTGCACTGGCAGTCATTTTCGTGGGATGTTCGGCAGCAGCACAGGCCGGCTTGTGGGGAATCATGCCACAGTTTCTGCGGAGAGTGACATTGGTATTGTTATGTCTGATATTGGTACTTTTTACAGGAATTGGTGGCTGCATCGGAAGTAAAATGAACACAGAAGGGAAACCGGGACTGGACTATATCATTGTTCTTGGGGCACAGATCTATGAGCGTGGTCCAAGTGCAGTTTTAAGGTTTCGGCTGGATAAAGCAGTGGAATATTTAAATGAAAATCCACAGACCAAATGTATTGTATCAGGTGGAAAAGGCAGCAATGAACCTTGTTCCGAGGCAGAAGGAATGAAAAAATATCTGATCCGGCAGGGGATCCCGGAAGAACGGATTTTGAAAGAGGAGAAGTCGACGACGACGGCTGAAAATATCCAATATAGCAAAAAGTTCATAAAAAGCAAGGAATCAGTTGGCATCGTCACGAATAACTTTCATATGTTCCGTGCGTTGCAGATTGCTAAAAGGCAGGGACTGGAAGACCCGTCAGGAATTGCTGCAGAATCGACAGCATTGTATCTGCCGAATAATGTGCTAAGAGAGATACTGGCAGAGATCAAGTATTTGATTTTTTAGAAAAGAACATATAAGATGTCAGGGTCAAAAGGTCTGAAACCACGTGTGCTTGCACACTGGTGGTAGAATGACCTTGAGACCCGCCCCGATATGAGCATAAAAGTGGGGCGTAAGCACCATGATATGCGAATAGCGGGTAGGATTGTGGGGCTTTTGCCCCCCAACATCCATATAAGGATAAGATAAAATGAGACAGACAGGGAATACCCGAAAGGAGAAGGCAGTTCTCTGTCTGTCTTATTTTTATGAGAATCAATCGTATTACAGGTTATCTTCAGTCTCAGAACCGGAAGTCTCTCCGGTTATCCTGCTCAATCAGTCTGAGGTTTTCAAGCACGATCTTTCTTGCTTTTTCATTCGGAACATTCAGGACTTCCTTTTCAATCAGCCGGTTTCCGATTGCTGCCGTTTCAGGAGAGGCATAGTCTGTCAGATATTCTTTCAGTGTCATCAGGGCATTTGGGTGGCAGCAGTTCTGGATCTGTCCACTTTTACACAGCGACATGAAGCGGTCACCGGTACGGCCTTCCCGGTAACAGGCAGTACAGAAGCTGGGGATATAATCCATTTCCATAAGCCAGCGGACGACTTCATCCAGTGTCCGGGTGTCGCTGACGTCAAATTGTTCCGATTTTTCATCTTCAGGTTCAGGTTCGCAGTAACCACCGACGCTGGTACGTGATCCGCCGCTGATCTGAGAAATACCAAGATGAAGAACACGTTCTCTTGACTGCTGATTCTCCCGGGTGGAAATGATCATTCCGGTATAGGGAACTGCAATACGGATGCAGGCAACGATCTTGGCAAAGGTATCATCATCAATTCCATTGTCAAACTGGTCAGGATCAATATCATCGGCATGTCTGAGCCGTGGAACGCTGATGGTATGCGGGCCGACTCCGAATGCGGCTTCAAGATGTTCTGCATGCATGAGCAGTCCGGCAAATTCATAGCGATATTTGTCAAGCCCGAACAAAACTCCGAGGCCGACATCATCAATTCCACCCTGCATTGCCCGATCCATGGCTTCGGTGTGATAATTGTAGTCATGCTTTGGTCCGGTCGGATGAAGTGACAGGTAACTTTCCTTATGGTAGGTTTCCTGAAAGAGAATATAAGTTCCGATCCCTGCCTCTTTGAGCAGTCGGTAATGATCGACAGTTGTTGCTGCAATATTGATATTGACCCGGCGGATCGCTCCATTTCTGTGGTGGATACTGTAGATGGTCCGGATACATTCTAAATAGTAGTCCATGGTATTACGGACTGGGTCTTCGCCTGCTTCCAGGGCAAGACGTTTATGTCCCATATCCTGGAGGGCAATGACCTCTTTCCGTATTTCTTCCTGCGATAACTGTTTCCTTGCGATATGCTTATTTTTGGCATGATAAGGGCAGTAAGTACATCCATTGATACAGTAATTTGACAGGTAAAGTGGTGCAAACATCACAATTCGGTTTCCATAGAAATCTTTTTTGATCTGTTCTGCAAGCCGGAAGATCTCTTCATTTTTTTCCGGGATCGGACAGGCAAGAAGCACGGAGGCTTCCCGGTGTGACAATCCTTTTCTTTTTTTTGCTTTTTGAATAATAGAATCGATCAGGGTACTATTTTCTTTATTTTGATCTGCATAGGCAAGTGTATCAAGAATCTCTTCATGATTAATGAAATCATCTGCACAGGATGAAGTGATATCGTACATAAAAGCCTCCTTAAGTATACTGAGTTAAATTGATCGGTTTCGTGAGTCTCCTCTGGACACAACAACCTGGTATCCGATGGATGCCATTCTCTGTTCAAGGCAGCCCCTGCACTGAGCAGATTCTTCACCGGTACAGATCTTGTTGTCGTACAGGAGATAATTCTTTCTTACTTCTGTTGGGGAAAGATTCGGCATTACGACATTTGCTCCTGCCCGGATTCCCAGTTCCCGTCCCTGGGGTGAAATCGTTCCAAGAGCCGTAGTTGCGGGCAGCAGTACTTTCGGAATCATCAGCCGGATCAGGCCCAAAAGAAAGAGCGTCAGCTCCAGAGTTCCGGGTGGCTCATGGGAAAATCGGGTATCGTGATGAGGAATGAAAGGTCCGATCCCGACCATCTGTGGATTGAGTTCCTTCAAAAAGAGAAGATCATCAGCCAGATTTTCTGCGGTCTGAAATGGAGAGCCAACCATAAAGCCTGTCCCGATCTGATAACCGATTTCCTTCAGATCCCAAAGGCATTTCCGTCTGTGAACGGCAGAAAGCGAATCAGGATGAAGCCTGCGGTAATGGACAGGGTCATATGTTTCATGACGGAGCAGATAACGGTCAGCACCCGCATCGAACAAAGCCTGATAGCTTTCCCGTGAACGTTCACCGATGGACAGTGTAATAGCACAATCAGGAAAATGCGAGTGAATCTCTGCAACAATCTCTGCCATCCGTTTTGTTGTAAACCAGTTATCTTCACCACCCTGAAGTACAAAGGTGCGAAACCCCAGTTCATAACCGATGTGGCAGCAGGAAAGAATCTCAGACGGAGACAGGCGGTAACGCAGAATGTTTGGATTGCTTTTCCTGATACCGCAGTAATAGCAATCGTTGTGGCAGTAGTTGGTAAATTCAATCAGTCCGCGGATATAAATATCATGGCCATATTCGCGGATGCGGACTGCTTCAGACTTTTCAAAAAGATATCGTTCCAGTGCATCAGAACGGTGTTCGATCAGAAAGATCCATTCATCGCGTGAAAGAAACTGATCTATTTCTAATTGATCGATCAAGTGAAATTCTTCCTTCATAGTTCCCTCCTCACAGAAGAAATATTGAGAAAATTATATCATTTTGTTGAAAATTTGTAAATGAAAGTGTCGAACTTGAGTTTCCGCAGTTTTATCCACAGACCTCTGATTTTTCTCCATTCATTATCAACAACTTTATGAAAATGCCCAAAATATAAGGAATCTGACTTCTTTTTGATGTAAAATTAAGCTACTAAACAAAAACCTTACTAAACAAAAAAGAAGGAGATTCCCTATGGCTAATTTTACATCAAATACTTACACTTTGAAACGAAAAATTTTAACTTTTTCAAATAAAATTTCAAAACAGCTTTCCAAGCCTGATCGTAAATTTACAGCAGATATCACTTATGGTATGTTAGCTTCCCAAAGTTGCCTTTTAACAGATGTCGTTGACCAGCTTCACGAGGACTCTAAAAAAATAAATATTGTTGACCGTCTTTCCAGACACCTTGATAAAGGTACCCCTGGAAAAGCTGCGGTTATTGATGAAATAGACGATACGCACATAAGCAAAATTCCAATTCCGCTCCTCAGAAATCATGATGTCCAGGAAAAAATCAATACTCTTGCTCTTGAAGCCAATAAGAAACGATACGAGGCATATAAGCTGGAGTAAGAAGCATTGGAGATTATGGATAAAGAAGTTATCTACGCAAAGTGAGGTGAACCGGAATGCCAGGATATAAAGATTGGATAGATGCAATCGACATAAAAGTTGACTATTTTTCCGCATTTATGAAAGCTTGGATTGCCTTTAATGCGTGGTATAATTTTAGCGGTGAAGTCACGGGAAAAATGACAAGGAATGTTATAGGGAACTGACACCGTATCGTATCACGAGTGTTCTTGCATCAGGACAAAATACAAAACAAATTGGTGCATATAATTTTGTAAATGACGCTAGAAAAATAAGCGAAGCTATCGTAATCATACTATATATGCTTCGTTGCTGTCTTGCTCATGGTGATATCTCGCCGGATGAGTCAGCAAATGAAGTATATAAATATGCCTATGAAGTATTGTGTGCACCATTAAGAAAACTCAAATAAACAAAAGCCCCCGTTGGTAAACTATCAAAATACCAATGGAGGCTTTTGTTATGTCAGTTGTAATAATTTTTGCGTTTATTTCTGGAGTTGCTCTAATGCCAACCCAATCAATCGATCCGCCTGATCTGCCATGAACAGCGGGATATTCAGCACATCATCGTCCAGTTTCAGATTGTCCAATGAGAAACGGATGCGAAGCCTGACCTTATCAGGGAACAGTTCCTTGAACTTCTTCATACTCTTGCTGGTTGTGTTGGCTTCAGATTTGACCTCTACGGGGAAGATGTCGTTCTCCCGCTGAATGAGGAAATCCACCTCGTAAGGTGGGTTGTTCTGGCTCCAATAACGGGGCATAACTTCAAACTGAGTAATTAAAGTCTGCAACACAAAGTTTTCGGTTAATGCACCTTTGAATTCAGTAAATAGGCGGTTGCCTTCGCCAAAGGCCGTGGGGGCCAGCTGGGCCAGACGGCGGAGGAGACCCACGTCCACCAGATAAATCTTGAAGGCGGACAGGTCATCATAAGCGGCTATCGGCAGGCCGGGAGCGGAGCTGCGGTAGACCTTATGCACCAAACGGGCATCCACCAGCCATTGCAAAGCATCCTCGTACTCACGGGCTCGTGCACCTTCCTTGACCACTTTATAGATGAACTTCTTGTTCTCCCTTGCCAGTTGAGAAGGAACAGACTTCCAGATCATTGAGATTTTTGGAAACTCGCTGAGATTAGGATGTTTGGCAAAGTCACGCTCATAGGCTCCAATGATTCCGGACAATGCTTCTTGCATGGCAGAAACATCTCGTGCCTCCGTCCACATCAATACCGACTCCGGCATACCACCGGTGACATAGTACATTTTCAGCTTCTCATACAGCGGATTAAAGAAGGCGTCAGGGATGGGTTCAAGGGTGTCCACCTGTTCCAGATACTGTGCCAGGTTTTCATCACCGTTGGCAAGCAGGAATTCATTAAAGGTCATCGGGTCAATCTGCATAAAGTTGACCTTACCGACCGGAAAAGAAGAGGGTTTCGCCAGAGCAATACCTAACAGAGAACCGGCGCAGGCAACGTGATACTGCGGTGCGTTCTCGCAAAAATACTTCATAGAGTTAATGACCTTAGGGCAGTCCTGCACCTCATCAAAGATGATAAGGGTTTTTTCAGGCACAATTTTTTGACCGCTTGCCAGCATAAGGTTTTGTAGAATCCGGTCCACATCCTTGGTTGTTTCAAAAAATTGCTTATATTCTTCATTTTCGTCGAAGTTAAAGTAAGCTGTATTTTCATAATAACGTCTGCCGAACTCTTTCAGAATCCAAGTCTTTCCTACCTGACGTACGCCCTTCAATATTAAAGGCTTGCGGTAGGGAGAATTCTTCCAAGCCAGCAACTTTTTTAAGATAAATCGTTCCATAGAATCACCCGTCACATTTTTATTGGAGTTTTATGCTTGATAATCACATTTTTATTAGAGTTTTGTGCTTAATAATCACACTTTTATTATATGCGAAATTCATGAAATTACAACCGAAAACACAAAATTATTTAATTTTAATGCTTAGCAATCACACTTTTATATGAGAAAGGACTGGAAATGGATTGCTCCATTTCCAGTCCTTGCCCTCATTGCGGTATATTTCACCCGAATTCGGTTGCTGTAGCCGCTACTGCGCCCTCATCTGGGC
>OLPW01000321.1_pt1 | contig 59226 bp, 51 predicted proteins | sample 1672161 | NCBI WGS metagenome assembly OLPW01 (sample SAMEA3136654, study PRJEB25190) | human gut metagenome
CAAAGGAGGCGCCCACCTTGTGGCAGCCGGTGGGGAACCACTTGCCGGACATGGCCACGATGCGGCAGGGCACACCGGACAGCTTGCTGGGGATCTCCACATAGTTGGGGACCTTCTGGAACAGGCCGCCGCTCTCCTTGGCCTCGTTGTGCCAGGAAATACGGAACAGGTTAACGGGGTCCACGTCCCACAGACCGGTGTGGCTCAGCTTGGCCTTGATCTTCTCGGGGATCAGATCGGGATTCTGCATCTGCGCGATGGTGGGGATGATGACGTTGTTCTCCTTGGCCTTCTGGATATTATGCTCCAGGCCGACTTTGTTGATGGACAGATCGATCATTTTTTCTTTTCCTCCTGTTGCTTGTTCGCGTCAATGTAAGAGTATAAAGTATATTTGGAAATACCGAAGTATTTTGCCACTTTGTCGCCGGACTTGGTGACCAGGAACGCCCCCGCCTTGTTCAGGAACTGGATGGCCTTGATCTTGTCGTCCTTATTCATCAGCGCCGCCGGCTTGCCCACCAGCGCCACGGACTGCTCGATCAGCTCGTCCAGCACATCGTTGACGTTGATGATCTTCTCCGGCTCCGTCTGTTCCTTGTCCTGGGTAGACAGCATCTCGGTCAGCTGCCGCTGCATCATCATCAGCCCCGTCACATCGTAGTTGATGGAAAAGATGGCCGTCACGGCGCCGCGGCTGTTGCGGATGTACAGGGATGAGGACTTCAATATCTTGCCGTCCGGCGTCCGCGTCAGGTAGCACAGATGGTCCTGAGGCTGCTCGTGCTGGTGCTCCAGCTGCTCCAGCACCACCATGGACGCGCCGTCTCCCACCTTGCGGCCGGAGACGTGCCCGTTTTCAATATGTACGATGGTATGCTCCGGATGGCTGCTGCTGACGTCGTGGATCACGACCTCGCATTTGTCGCCGAATTGCGCCGCGATGCCTGCGGCAATCTGTTTCAGTGTTTCCAGTCGCTTCGTCTCCAATAGGCCGCCCTCCATTTTTGTAGCTTTTTACGGTTCTTTCGGCTTTTACCACTACTATCATACCACACTTTGCGAAGAAATCAACGATTTTTTCAGATTTTTTTTTTGGTTTCATAAATTTTTGTTTGACATCCGGCGTCTGTGTGTTATGATAGGGATAGCACCAAAAGAAAAACCTTATTTTGTATGTTTGGAACAAAGAAAATATGCGGAGGTACGTTATGGATTTCGAAGCCATCAGAAAAGCTGCCGAGGGCTATAAGCCCGCCATGGTCAAGTTCCTGCGTGACATGATCGCCATTCCTTCCGAGTCCTGCGAGGAGGAGGGCGTCGCCAAGCGCATCGCCGAGGAGCTGAAGGCTCTGGGCTATGACAAGGTGGAGTTCGACAAGCTGGGCAACGTCATCGGCTGGATGGGCGAGGGCGACAAGATCATCGCCGTCGACAGCCACATCGACACTGTGGGCATCGGCAACATCGAGAACTGGGAAGCTGACCCCTATCAGGGCTATGAGACGGACGACATTATCTACGGCCGCGGCGGCTCCGATCAGGAGGGCGGCATGGCCGCTGCCGCCTACGGCGTGAAGATCATGAAGGATCTGGATCTGCTGCCCAAGGGCTACAAGATGATGGTGGTCGGCTCCGTGCAGGAGGAGGACTGCGACGGTATGTGCTGGCAGTCCATCGTCAACGAGTACTTCAACGGCCCCGAGGACGCCCGTGAGAAGATCGAGTTCGTCATCTCCACCGAGCCCACCGACGGCGGCATCTACCGCGGTCACCGCGGCCGCATGGAGATCCGCGTGGATATGCACGGCATCTCCTGCCACGGCTCTGCTCCCGAGCGCGGCGACAACGCCATCCACAAGATGGCCGAGGTCATTCTGAATGTCCGCGACCTCAACGAGAATCCCGCCGATAGCTCCACCGAGATCAACGGCCTGGTGAAGATGCTGGATCCCAAGTTCAACCCCGACCACTACGAGGATGCCCGCTTCCTGGGCCGCGGCACCTGCACCACCAGCCAGATCTTCTACACCTCCCCCTCCCGCTGCGCCGTGGCGGATAGCTGCTCCATCTCCATCGACCGCCGCATGACCGCCGGCGAGACCTACCAGTCCTGCCTGAAGGAGATCGAGGATCTGCCCGCCTGCAAGAAGTACGCCAAGGACGTGAAGGTGTCCATGTACATGTATGACCGTCCGGCATGGACCGGCCACGTCTACGAGACCGAGTGCTTCTTCCCCACCTGGATCAACAAGGAGACCGCACCCCACGTGCAGGCGCTGGTGGACGCCCACCACAACCTGTGGGGCGACAAGCGCCTGATGCCCACCGAGCTGGCCGCCTCCAAGCGCGAGGGCCGTCCCCTCACCGACAAGTGGACCTTCTCCACCAACGGCGTATCCATTCAGGGCCGCTACGGCATCCCCTGCGTGGGCTTCGGCCCCGGCGCCGAGTCTCAGGCTCACGCCCCCAACGAGGTGACCTTCAAGCAGGATCTGGTGACCTGCGCCGCGCTGTACGCCGCCGTTCCCGGTCTGTACAAGCCCGAGAACAAGGATGGCTCCGCCACCAGCTTCCGTCAGGAGCTGACCGGCAACGACATCAAGTAAGCATTTCTATGAAACCACTTATTTTGTAAGGAGAATAAAGAAAATGAGCAAGACTGTTGAGCTGGCACGTCATCTGTCCACCCTGAACATCAACAATATGTACAAGACCGATTTCTATTGGACTTGGGACAAGACTGACGATGAGATCGACGCCATCTTCACCGTGGCCGACGCCCTCCGCGACCTGCGTGAGCGCAACAAGAGCACCCGCGTGTTCGATTCCGGTCTGGGTATCTCCATCTTCCGCGACAACTCCACCCGTACCCGCTTCTCCTTCGCCTCCGCCTGCAACCTGCTGGGCCTGGAGGTGCAGGATCTGGACGAGAAGAAGTCCCAGATCGCCCACGGAGAGACCGTCCGTGAGACCGCCAACATGGTGTCCTTCATGGCCGACGTCATCGGCATCCGCGACGATATGTTCATCGGCGAGGGCCACAAGTATCAGAAGACCTTCATGGACGCCGTGAAGGAGGGCTACCGCGACGGTATCCTGGAGCAGCAGCCCACTCTGGTGAACCTGCAGTGCGATGTGGACCACCCCACCCAGTGCATGGCCGATATGCTGCACGTCATCCACTACTTCGGCGGCGTGGAGAACCTGAAGGGCAAGAAGGTCGCCATGACCTGGGCCTACTCTCCCTCCTACGGCAAGCCCCTGTCCGTGCCGCAGGGCGTCATCGGCCTGTTCACCCGCTTCGGCATGGACGTGACGCTGGCCCATCCCGAGGGCTACGATGTGATGCCCGAGGTGGAGGAGGTCGCCCGCAAGAACTGCGAGAAGTACGGCTCCAAGTTCCACAAGACCAACGACATGAAGGAAGCCTTCAAGGACGCCGACATCGTGTATCCCAAGAGCTGGGCCTCCTACGCCGCCATGGAAGAGCGCACCAAGCTGTACGCCGCCGGCGACAAGGAAGGCATCGACGCGCTGGAGAAGCGCCTGCTGGCCCAGAACGCCGAGCACAAGGATTGGGCCTGCACCGAGGAGATGATGAAGCTCACCAAGGACGGCAAGGCTCTGTATCTGCACTGCCTGCCTGCCGACATCACCGGTCTGAGCTGCGCCGAGGGCGAAGTGGACAACTCCGTGTTCGACCGCTACATCGTGCCTCTGTACAAGCAGGCATCCTACAAGCCCTACGTCATCGCCGCCATGATCTTCATGGCTCAGGTGAAGGATCCCGTCAAGGCTCTGATGGAGCTGGACGAGGGCAAAGACACCCGCAAGATCTTCTAAAAAACGCACCACCCGCAGCAGCGGCGGCATCGCCGCCGCTGCTGCTTTTTCCCGCTGAGCCAACATTATTCTGACTGTTTTGAGGTAAACAACTATGTCTAAGAAAATCGTTATCGCACTGGGCGGCAACGCTCTGGGCAGCACTCTGCACGAGCAGGCCGACGCCGTACAGATCACCGCCAAGGCCATCGTAGACCTGATCGCCGAGGGACACGAGGTCATCGTGGCCCACGGCAACGGCCCTCAGGTGGGCATCATCAACAACGCCATGCTGGCCCTGATGCATGAGGATGCCACACAGGACAGCACCCCCCTGTCCGTCTGCGGCGCTATGAGTCAGGCCTACATCGGCTATGACCTGCAGAACGCCCTCCGCGAGGAGATGCTGAACCGCGGCATCGACGAGCCCGTGGTCACCATGGTCACGCAGGTGGAGGTGGATCCCAAGGATCCCGCCTTCAACGATCCCAGCAAACCCATCGGCAAGTTCCTGTCCGAGGAAGAGGCCAAGGTCATGGCCGCCAAGACCGGCTTCCTGTTCAAGGAAGACGCGGGCCGCGGCTGGCGCCGCTATGTGGCCTCCCCCAAGCCCCAGCAGATTGTGGAGCTGGGCGCCATCCGCGCCCTCAGCGACAGCGGCAACATCGTCATCTGCTGCGGCGGCGGCGGCATCCCCGTCTACCGTACCGAGCATAACCACCTGAAGGGCGCGGCCGCCGTCATCGACAAGGACTTCGCCTCCGAGCTGCTGGCCGAGCAGCTGGACGCCGATATGCTCATCATCCTCACCGCCGTGGAGAAGGTGGCTATCAACTTCAACAAGCCCGACCAGAAGGGGCTGGACGATCTGACCCCCGCCGAAGCCCGTAAGTATATGGAGGAGAACCAGTTCGCCAAGGGCTCCATGCTGCCCAAGGTACAGGCGGCCGTGAAGTTCGCCGAGTCCAAGGCCGGCCGCACCGCCCTCATCACTCTGCTGGAGAAGGCCAAGGACGGCATCGAGGGCAAGACCGGCACGAGAGTACACCAGTAACTCCCACGCGGTGAATTTCCCGGCGGCGCTGCGTCTCCGGGCCCTTGATGGCCGCATTCGCCAATAACGTTTCCGCGGCAGTCTGCCAAAAGAATTTCTGATAGTACACATTTTCAGTTGAAATCTTGCGTGCTTTCCTGTATAATACTCCCATCCTGTGTTCGTGAATCACGGGCTGTGCCCGTTGTTCAGGCATGCGGTAAATTTACCCTTACCTTCAGCCGCATGTCACATATTAAAAGGAGGAAAACAAGAATGAAAAAGTTCCTTGCACTGATCATCGCCCTGGTCATGGCTCTGAGCCTGGTGGCCTGCGGTGAGCAGAAGCAGCCTGAGACTCCCGACGTCCCCGACAACGGCGGCGAGCAGACTGCTACCATCAAGGTGGGCTTCATCACCCTGCACGATGAGAACTCCACCTACGACCTGAACTTCATCAACGCTGCCAAGGAGGCCATTGCGAACCTGGGTCTCACCGAGAATGACTACATCCTCAAGACCAACATTGAGGAAGGTCAGAAGTGCTACGACACCGCTGCCGAGCTGGCCGACGCCGGCTGCAACATCATCTTTGCCGACAGCTTTGGTCATGAGTCCTACATGATCCAGGCCGCCAAGGACTTCCCCAACGTGCAGTTCTGCCACTCCACCGGCACCCGCGCCCACACCGAGGGCCTGTCCAACTACCACAACGCTTTCGCCTCCATCTATGAGGGCCGTTATCTGGCCGGTATCGCTGCCGGTATGAAGATGAACGAGATGATCGCTGCCGGCAAGTTCACCGAGGCTGAGGCCAAGATGGGCTACGTTGGTGCGTTCACCTACGCCGAAGTGGTCTCCGGCTACACCTCCTTCTATCTGGGCGCCAAGTCCGTCTGCCCCTCCGTCACCATGGACGTGACCTTCACCGGCAGCTGGTACGATGAGACCCTGGAGAAGGAAGGCGCTCAGAAGCTGATCGACGGCGGCTGCAAGCTGATCAGCCAGCACGCCGACTCCCTGGGTGCTCCTACCGCCTGCGAGAATGCTGGTGTCCCCAACGTCTCCTACAACGGTTCCACCATCACCGCCGGCCCCAACACCTACATCATCTCCTCCCGCATCGACTGGGCTCCCTACTATGAGATGGCCATCAAGGCCGTCATGGACGGTACTGAGATCCCCGCTGACTACACCGGCAATCTGTCCACCGGCTCCGTGGTCCTGACCGACCTGAACACCGCTGTGGCCGCCGAGGGCACCCAGGCTGCTATCGACGCGGCCAAGGCCAAGCTGGAGAGCGGCGAGCTGCACGTCTTTGACTGCTCCACCTTCACTGTCAGCGGTGCCAACGTCAAGGACACCATGAAGGTCGATGCTGACGGTCACCTGACCTCCTACATGGCCGACGTGAATACCGACGAGGCGTACACCGGCGACACCGAGGTCGTGCACGACGGTTACTTCTCCGAGTCCGAGTTCCGCTCCGCTCCTTACTTCGATCTGTTCATCGATGGCATCAACACCCTGGATACCGCGTTCTGATCGACGTTTTCCAAGCCACAAAAAGGACGGGCTGCTTTGCAGTCCGTCCTTTTTTCATCCCATTTTTGCCGTCCTCCGCCGCCGCTGCGGGAGGCGCTATTTTCTCCTCCCGCAGCTGGCTTGACGTTTTTCACAAGTCGCCACACCCCTCTTTGTATAACCTTACATTTTTTGTGCATCCCTTACAATTTTTTTGTGATTTTTGATTTACAATGCTCGACATGTATGGTAAAATAAACCGCATGGAACAAAGCCCCGGCGTTTGCGAGGTGTTGCAGCCGTCTGCGCCGAAAGAAAGGATGACAGCCTTGGAAAACAAATGCGCGATCAAAATGGAGAACATCACCAAGCGGTTCGGAAAAGTTGTCGCCAACAACGCGATCAACATGGAGCTGCGTGAGGGTGAGATCCTGTCTCTGCTGGGTGAAAACGGCAGCGGCAAGACCACTCTGATGAACATGCTCTCCGGCATCTATTTCCCCGACGAGGGGCAGATCTACATCCACGACAAGCCCGTGACCATTGCATCGCCCAAGGATGCGTTTGCTCTCGGCATCGGCATGATCCATCAGCACTTCAAGCTGGTCGATCTGTTCACGGCCACGGAGAACATCATCCTGGGCCTGGAGGGCAAGCTGGACCTTGCCAACGCCCGCAAAAAGGTGCAGGACATCTGTGACAAGTACGGCTTCGACATCGACCCCGACATGAAGATCTACGACATGTCCGTTTCCCAGAAGCAGACCGTCGAGATCGTCAAGGTGCTGTACCGCGGCGCCGACATTCTCATTCTGGATGAGCCTACCGCCGTGCTGACGCCCCAGGAGACGGATAAGCTGTTCACCGTCATGCGCAACATGAAGGCTGACGGCAAATCCCTCATCATCATTACCCACAAGCTCCACGAGGTGTTGGACGTGTCCGACCGCGTGGCCGTGCTGCGCAAGGGCGAGTACATAGGCGATGTGCTGACCAAGGACGCCGACCAGCAGTCCCTGACGGACATGATGGTGGGCCGCAGTGTCAGCCTGAACATCAACCGTCCCGAGCCTAAGAACGTGGCCACCCGCCTGAAGCTGGAGGGGCTGACCGTGTTCGACGAACTGGGCGTCAAGCGTCTGGACAATGTGAGCTTCGATATCAAGGCAGGCGAGGTACTGGGCGTGGCCGGTGTGGCCGGCTCCGGTCAGCGTGAGCTGCTGGAGTCCATCGCGGGCCTGTACCCCATTGCCTCCGGCTCCGTTACCTACTACTCTCCCGAGGACAACAAGCCTCAGGAGCTGGTAGGCAAGGATCCCATGGATATCCGCAAGGCCGGTATCGCCATGTCCTTCGTGCCGGAGGATCGCCTGGGCATGGGCCTGGTTGGCTCCATGGGCATGACCGGCAACATGATGCTGCGCTCCTGGCGTAAGGGCCACGGCATTTTTCTGGACCGTAAAAACCCTGAGGCCCTGGCCCAGCGCATCTGGCAGGAGCTGGAGGTCGTCACTCCCAGCACCAACTTCCCCGTCCGCCGTATGTCCGGCGGCAACGTGCAGAAGGTGCTGGTGGGCCGTGAGATCGCGCAGCAGCCCGCCGTGCTGATGACGGCTTACGCCGTCCGCGGTCTGGATATCAACACATCCTATACCATTTACAACCTGCTGACGGAGCAGAAAATGAAGGGTGTTGCCGTGGTCTACGTCGGCGAGGATCTGGACGTGCTGCTGGAGCTGTGCGATCGTATCGTTGTGCTCTGCGGCGGTCAGGTTTCCGGCGTGGTGGACGGCCGCACCACCAACAAGATGGAAGTGGGCGCACTGATGACCCGTATGGGAGGAGGCAAGGCAGATGAATAAAAGAGGATCGCTCTTTCATATTTCCAAGCGCGACACGCTGCCCCTGCCTAAGGCACTGGCCATCCGCGGCGGCATCATCCTGCTGGCTCTGGTGTTCTGCGGTCTCATCACCACCCTGCTGACCGGCGAGAACCCCATCAATGTGTACGGCACCATCCTCAAGGGTGCCTTCGGCACTGTCCGCAAAAGCTGGGTCACGTGGCAGAACGTGGCCATCCTGCTGGGCATCTCTCTGGCCGTAACGCCCGCGTTCAAGATGCGCTTCTGGAACATCGGCGCGGAGGGTCAGACCCTCATCGGCTGTCTTGCCTCCGCCGCCTGTATGATCACGCTGGGAAAGACCCTGCCCAACGCCCTGCTGATCCTGGTGTCTCTGGTGGCCGCTCTGCTGGCCGGCGCCCTGTGGGGCTTCCTGCCCGCCTTCTTCAAGGCCCACTGGAACACCAACGAGACGCTGTTCACCCTGATGATGAACTACATCGCTACCCAGCTCACCGCTTTCTTCATCATCATATGGGAGGTGCCCAAGGGCGCCGGTAAGATCGGCATCATCAACCAGTCCTCGGAGGCAGGCTGGCTGCCCCGTCTGGCCAACCAGCAGTACCTGCTGCCCATTCTGGTCATCGCCATCATGACCGGCCTGATGTACGTCTACCTGCAGTACAGCAAGCACGGCTACGAGATCGCCGTGGTGGGTGAGAGCCAGCGCACCGCCAGCTACGCCGGTATCAAGGTGGATCGCGTCATCATCCGGACCATGGTGCTCTCCGGCGCTATGTGCGGCCTCATCGGCTTCCTTCTGACCACCGGCGTGGATCACACCCTGACTACTACCATCGTGGACGGCCGCGGCTTCACCGCCGTCATGGTGTCCTGGATGTCCAAGTTCAACCCCTTCATTATGATCGCTGCCTCCCTGCTGCTGGTGGTCATGGACCGCGGCGCCAGCGAGGTGTCCAGCGTGTTCGGCCTGAACCACTCCTTCGCCGACATCCTGACCGGTATCATCCTGTTCTTCATCATCGGCACCGAGTTCTTCATCACCTACAAGGTCAGCCTGCGCAAGAACAGCAAGAAGGAGGCGTAATCGGATGTTTTTTAAGTTTATTGTATCGTTCTTCCCTCGTGCCGTCATGCAGGGTATCCCTCTGCTGTTCGGCAGCACCGGTGAGATCCTGACGGAGAAATCCGGCAACCTGAACCTGGGTATCCCCGGCATCATGTACGTTGGTGGCATAAGCGGCGTCATCGGCGCGTTCTTCTATGAACAGAGCGCCGCCCAGATGAACGGCTTCCTGGCCGTGCTGATCCCCCTGCTCTGCTCCCTGCTGGGCTCCCTGCTGATGGGCCTGCTGTACTGCTTCCTCACCGTGACGCTCCGCGCCAACCAGAACGTCACCGGTCTGGCCATGACCACCTTCGGCGTAGGCGTGGGCAACTTCTTCGGCGGCTCCCTCATCAAGCTCACCGGCAGCGAGGTCCCCTCCATTGCCCTGTCCAAGACCAGCCTGTTCTTCAAGACTACCCTCCCCGGTGCGGACAGCACCGGCTGGTTCGGCGAGCTGTTCCTGTCCTACGGCTTTCTGGCCTACGCCGCCATTCTCATCGCCATCGGCACGTCCTACTTTCTGAACCGCACCCGTCCCGGCCTGCATCTGCGTGCCGTGGGCGAGAGCGCTTCCACTGCCGATGCCGCCGGTATCAACGTCACCAAGTACAAGTACCTGGCCACCTGTATCGGCTCCATGATCGCGGGTCTGGGCGGTCTGTACTACGTCATGGACTATGCCAATGGCGTGTGGTCCAACAACGCCTTCGGCGACCGCGGCTGGCTGGCCATCGCCCTGGTCATCTTCACCATCTGGCGTCCCAACACCAGCATCTGGGCCTCCATCCTGTTCGGCGGCCTGTACATTCTGAACATCTACCTGCCCACCGGCACCCAGATGGCTGTGAAGGAGCTGTACAAGATGCTGCCCTACGTCATCACTCTGGTGGTGCTGATCATCGTCTCCCTGCGTAAGAAGCGGGAGGATCAGCCCCCTGCGTCCCTCGGTCTCTCCTACTTCCGCGAGGAACGCTGACCACACACAAAAAGAGTAGGCCGCTTGCGGCCTGCTCTTTTTTCCTATCTATTTTTAAGGAGGAAACGCCATGTCCACCCTGCTCATCCGGAACATCGCCCAGCTGGTCACCTGCGATGACGGCGACCGCATCCTGCAAGGCGCCGACCTCTACTGTGAGGCCGGTTTCATCAAGACCATCGGCCGCGATCTGGACGTGGAGGCCGACCGCGTCATCGACGGCAGCCATATGTTCTGCTACCCCGGCCTCGTCAACACCCACCACCACCTGTACCAGGTGTTCTCCCGCAACCTGCCCCAGGTCCAGAACATGGAGCTGTTCGACTGGCTGCGCACACTGTACGAGATCTGGAAGAATCTGGACGCCGACGTCATCCGCCTGTCCAGTCTCACCGGCATGGGCGAGCTGATGAAGCACGGCTGCACCACCTGCTTCGACCACCACTACGTCTTTCCCGCCGGCAGCGGCGACCTGCTGGGGGCGCAATTTGCCGCCGCCGATGAGTTGGGTATCCGCATGTACGCCAGCCGCGGCAGCATGGATCTGAGTAAGAAGGACGGCGGTCTGCCGCCGGACAGCGTGGTGCAGACGGTGGACGAGATCCTGCGCGACAGCGTCCACGCCATCGAAGCCTACCACGATGCGTCCTACGGCGCCATGCACCGTGTGGCGCTGGCCCCCTGCTCCCCATTCTCCGTGTCCGCCGACCTGCTGCGCGAGAGCGCCAAGCTGGCTCGCCAGTACGGTGTACGGCTCCACACCCACCTGTGTGAGACCAAGGACGAGGAGAACTTCATGCTGGCGCGGGAGGGCGTCCGCCCGTTGGCCTACATGGAGCGGCTGGGCTGGATCGGCGATGACGTCTGGTTCGCCCACGGCATCCATTTCAACGATGAGGAGCTGCGTCTGCTGGCCCAGACCGGTACCGGCGTGGCCCACTGCCCCATCAGCAACATGAAGCTTGCCAGCGGCGTGGCCCGCATTCCCGAGATGCTGGAGCTGGGTGTGCCGGTGGGCCTGGCGGTGGACGGCTCCGCCTCCAACGACGGCTCCAGCCTGCTGGAGGAACTGCGGATGGCATTCCTGCTGCACCGCCTGACCTCCAGCCGCAGGGCCCCCACCGGCTACGACGTGCTGAAGATGGCCACTCGCGGCAGCGCCCGCCTGCTGGGCCGCGACGACATCGGCCAGCTGGCCGAGGGCAAGTGCGCCGACCTGTTTATGATCGACGCCCGCCGGCTGGAGCTGGTTGGCTGCGGCTGCGGCGTCGGCGACCTGCTGGGCACTGTCGGTGTCCGCGGTCCCGTGGACTATACCGTAGTCCATGGCCGCGTCACCGTGGAGGACGGCCGCCTCACCACCGTGGATGAGGAACAGCTGGCGCGGGAAGCCGAGGCCAAGTGCCGCGCCTATCTGGCCATGTAGCAAAAACGCAGGGCCGGTATCTACCGGCCCTGCTGTGTTCCTTATTCCAGCTCGCTGCGATTGCCCGCCATGGTCTTGGCAAACAGTGACGCACTGCTGGGCGGTGTGTAAGTGATGGCGTTGGCCCCCGCGCGGATGGTGGCCAGGATGCTCTCCTCCGTGGGGCCGCCGGTGGCGATGATGGGCAGCTCCGGATAGCGCTGCCGCAGGGTCCCAACGATCTCCGGCGTCCTGGCCGCACCAGACACGTTGATGATGTCCACCCCCGCCGTCAGGTAGGGCTGGATGTCCGTATTCTCCGAGATGACCGTATACACCACGGGGATCTCCACCGCGTCCTTGATGGCATGGATGGTCTCCACCCCGATCTTGCTGTTGCACACCACGCCGTAAGCCCCCTGGTGCTCCACGTAGGCGGCCATGCTGGCGGAACGGACGCCGTTGGTCAGGCCGCCGCCCACACCGCAGAACACCGGCACCTCCGACACGCCGATGATAGCCTGTGTAATGGCAGGCTGGGGCGTGAAGGGATAGACGGCGATGATGGCGTCGGCGTTGATATTCTTGATGATGGCCACGTCTGTGCTGAACACCAGCGACTTGATACGGCGTCCGAACACACGGATGCCGCTGCACTCGCTGATGCAGCGGGGCACGGACAGCGCGTGCTTGCGCAGGTTGCCCTCATAGGCCGGTACAAATTTTCTCACTGGTATTCCTTTCCCGCTGCGATATGTCTATTCTGATCGGTTAATTATACCACGCGGTCGATGCTCTGTAAATATTTCCCATTAAAATTTGAACAGTTTCTTAATACTGTCTGCTTTTCTGCACTTTTCTGTGAGGTGACTTTTATGCTTTTCATCGTGCTGGGCGACATCACCCGATCTCACGCTGACGCCATCGTCAACGCCGCCAATACCTCCCTGCTGGGCGGCAGCGGCGTGGACGGCGCCATCCACCGCGCCGCCGGACCGGAGCTGCTGGCGGAGTGCCGCACGCTCCACGGCTGTGAAACAGGGCAGGCCAAGCTCACCGCAGCCTACCGCCTGCCCTGCCGCTATGTCATCCATACCGCCGGTCCCATCTGGCGGGGCGGCGGACACGGCGAGGCATCGCTGCTGGCCGCCTGCTACCGCAATTCCCTGGCGCTGGCGGCGGAGCACGGCTGCCGCAGTGTGGACTTTCCCTCCATCTCCACCGGTGTCTATGGCTATCCCGTGCTGCAGGCCGCCCACGTGGCCCTGAAAGCCATCATGGACTTCCTCCGCGGTCATCCGGACATGGATGTGCGCATAGTCTGCCACGGGGAGGACACCCTCCACGCCTATCAGGTGGTGTGGAACATGCTCTATCAGGACGTGAGGCCCCACGAAGAATAAAAGAAGCCCTCCGGCCCATGAAGTGGGTCGGAGGGCTTCTTTTGCGCACCAATGCGTCAGATCTTGATGAGTTCGTAGTCTCTGACGCCGATGCCGATCTTCTCGCCGTGCTCCAGACAGCTGCGCCAGTCCGTGTCGGGGTGGATGCGCCGGAAGTGGTCGTGCTCGTGGACATGACCCTCTCCATCGTCGACGGCGGACCCCCGCAGGGGCGTCTGGGCGTTGACCGCGTCCACGCAGGCCATGTCCAGTGCCACGGGATCGAACGATGCGAACATGCCCACATTGGGCACGATGGGCATATCGTTCTCCGGACGGCAGTCGCAGTTGGGGGACACATCGATAACCAGTGAGATGTGGAAGCAGGGCCGCCCGTCCACCACGGCCTTGGTGTACTCCGCGATCTTCCGGTTCAGGTTAGTGGTGGTCTCGTCCCAGTTGATCTGTACCGCGTTCTTGGGACAGACGGCGATGCAGCGGCCGCAGCCCACGCATCTGTCGTGGTCGATGACGGCCTTGCCGTCGGCGATGATCGGTGCGCCGTGGGCGCAGATCTTCCAGCACTGGCCGCAGCCGATGCACAGCTTCTGCTTCACATGGGGCTTGCCGGCGTTGTGCTGCTCCATCTTACCGGCGCGGCTTCCGCAGCCCATGCCGATATTCTTCAGGCAGCCGCCGAAGCCCGCCTCCTCATGGCCCTTGAAGTGGGTCAGAGAGATGAACACATCCGCATCCATGACGGCGCGGCCGATTTTGGCATTCTTCACGTATTCGCCGCCCACCACCGGTACCTCCACCTCATCGTTGCCCTTGAGACCGTCGGCGATAATGATCTGACATCCGGTGGTCATGGGGCCAAAGCCGTTGAGCATGGCGCTGTCCATGTGGTCCAGGGCGTTCTTCCGCCCGCCCACGTACAGGGTGTTGCAGTCGGTGAGAAACGGCTTGCCGCCCCGCTCCTTCACGAAATCCGCCACCGTTTTCGCCCAGTTGGGCCGCAGGAACGCCAGGTTCCCGGGCTCACCGAAGTGCAGCTTGATGGCCACGTACTTGTCCTGGAAGTCGATGTTGCCCATGCCCGCCGTTTTCATCAGCCGGGTCAGCTTCTGCTGCAGGTTCTCGTGATAGTCCGCCCGCAGGTCGGCAAAATAGACCTTCGATGCCATTTCGTCATCCTCACTTTCGTGGATAGTATTTTCATGATACCACATTTCCCCCGTTTGTGCTATACTCTTTTCATCGAAAGGAGGTGCCGCCGTGCGCATCTTGTCCCATACCGTCATCGCCGCGGAGTCCGGCCGCACCGCCAAGGAACTGCTGCGCGGCCTGTGGCACATCTCCGGCAGCCTGCTGAGCCGTCTGAAATTCCGCGGCGCCATTACCGTCAACGGTGCGCCCGTCACGGTGAATCACCTGCTCCACACCGGCGATATCCTGCAAGCCGATGTGTCTGACCAGCCCGGGGAGAATCCCCACATCCTGCCGGTGGACTACCCGCTGGCCATCCTCTACGAGGACGAGGACCTGCTGCTTCTGGACAAGCCCGCGGGCATCGCCATCCACCCCGCCGCCCTGACGGAGGAGACCGCCACCGTCGCAGGAGCTGTGGCCCACTACCTGCAAAGCGACAGCTTCCACGCCGTGAACCGGCTGGACCGCGGCACCACCGGCATCATGGCCGTAGCCAAGACCGGCTTTGTCCACGCCCGCTGCATGACCCTGCTCCATACCAACGACTTCCAGCGGGATTACCGCGCCGTGTGCGACGGCCTGCCGCCCCAGCCGGAGGGCGATATCGACCTGCCGCTTGGCCGCGCGGAGGGTTCCCTGCTGAAGCGCTGCCCCGATCCCCACGGCCAGAGCGCCCACACCCACTATCAGGTGCTGTCCGCTGCCAACGGTCGTGCCCTGCTGCGCCTGACGCCCACCACCGGCCGCACCCATCAGCTGCGGGTCCACATGGCCGCCATCGGCTGCCCACTCACCGGCGACTGGCTCTATGGCACGGAGGATCGCACCCTCATCGCCCGCCCTGCCCTCCACAGCTATCACCTGCGGATGGTCCACCCCGTCACCGGCGCCGTCATTGATGTCACCGCGCCCCTGCCGGAGGACATGCGCCGCCTGCTTTGATCTCGCCAAAAGAATATACCCATACCAGCCATTGTCAAGCCGTTTCTTTCGTGGTATACTGGACCGCAAGAACGACAAAAGGAGCAATGCCATGGATCTCTGCGACCGCAATGACATACAGGCCCTGCTGGCACGGCACGGCTTCCGTTTCTCCAGGGCACTGGGCCAGAATTTCCTCATCGAGGGCTGGGTAGCGGAGGACATTGCCGCCGCCAGCGGCGCGGATGCCGATACCGGCGTGGTGGAGGTAGGCCCGGGCATCGGCTCCCTCACCACCCAGCTGGCCCGCCGCGCCGGTAAGGTGGTGTCGGTGGAGCTGGACCGCCGCCTGTACCCTGTGCTGGCGGAGACCATGGCCCCCTACGAGAACTTCACGCTGGTGGAGGGCGATGTGATGCAGCTGTCCCTGCCCGCGCTGGTGCAGGAGCATCTCGGCAGCCTGCGGCCCGTGCTGTGCGCCAATCTGCCCTATAACATCACCACGCCGTTTCTCACTGCCTGCGTGGAATCCCACTGCTTCGACAGCCTGACGGTGCTGATCCAAAAAGAAGTGGCCCAGCGCATCTGCGCCGCCCCGGGCACCGCAGACTACGGCGCGTTCACCCTGCTGATGCAGTACTACACAGAGCCGGAGCTGCTGTTCACCGTGCCCAGCACCTGCTTCCTCCCCGCCCCCAAGGTGACGTCCGCTGTCATCCGCTGTAAAACCCGCCCCGCCCCGCCGGTACAGGTGCAGAGCGAGGCCGCTTTCTGGCGCACCGTCCGCGCCGGCTTTGCCCTGCGGCGCAAGACGCTGGTCAACAGTCTGCAAACCGGCTGGGAGCTGCCCAAGGACACCCTGACGGACATCGTCACCGCCTGCGGTCTGGAGCCTGCGGTCCGGGGTGAACGGCTGGGTCTTGCGGAGTATGCCCGCCTGTCCGACGCGCTGCTGAACGCCAGTCGATAAGTTCACATAACAACACGCGAGGTATGCTCATCGCATACCTCGCGTGTTCTGCATTTTTCACGACAGCTTTTCCCAGCGCCGTGTCTGTAACGAACCTGCTGCAACGGGTACACCCGCCGCCTTCACAAAGCTGGCCGCCCAGGGCAGAGCTGTTTCCGGCGCGTCCACCTGGTTGACGTAAATCACATCGCACAGCCCCTCCGCCGCGATGACGCGGGCAACCATTTCCGGCGTGATGACCGAGCCCCAGCCGACTCCTGCCAGCCGCGCGAAAATGGCTGGACGGTGGGCCGCCTGTCGGATGGGCTGACCGAAGGCCGAGGCTCCCACCACGCAGATGGTCCGCGTCCGCTGGGGCGGCAGCACTGGCTCCCATGTCTCGTGCGCCTTGGCGGGCAGGCGTTTGGAGCCGTCCGCTTCCACCAGCACGAAGTCCGCCGCCTGCTGCCAGCCGTCAAAGTCCGGTGCGGTCAGCTTGCCCTCCGGTGTGAAGCTCCCTGCACAGGCCACGCCCTCTGCCGCCAGCGCCGCGGACAGCTGCTCCGCCGTCTCCGCAAACGGATACTGGGGCGGCTTCATGATGTGGGTGGTGGTGGCCAGCAGCACCGTGCCGCAGGGCCGCAGCTCCTCCGCCAGCTCGTACAGCAGACTGGTCTTGCCGCCGCTGCCGATCACTGCCGTGAGGCCCTGTGTGACGCCCAGCAATTTCCAAAGCGGTTCCATACCTCCACCTCCTGTTTTTTCCCATCATACCACGCCAAACTACCTCTTGCAACGGAAAACAGGTGCAAATCGTCAAAAATCACGGTAAAACTTGACAAAAAATCCAGATGGTGTTATACTCCACAAGTATTTCTGATCGGTAACAAAAGTTACAAATTGTTTCAGAATCTTTTGCCGCCCTGTTTAAGACTCCCTCAGAGCGGCCATACTGCGAGGTACTATGGAACGAATCGAACCTGTGAGACGGCCCGCCGCACCGGTGCGCCGCCGCCCAAAATTGACTCCCGTTTCCGTGTGCCAAGCCATCCACGACGCTCCTTACGGTCTTGCGCGCCTTGTGCGCCGCGGCGTCGGTGCCGTGGGTTACTGGCTGGCCTGGACGTGGGACGCTGTGGTCACTGACCAAAAGCAGATGTATCACGACTTTCTCCGCTCCCGCTTTGTCACCCGCTGGCGCGCCTTCTTCCGCAGCCCCACCCTGACGGGCTTCACGGCGGCGCTGCGGAGCAACTGGCTGGTGCGCCTGACGGCCATGGCCGCGCTGACCGCCGCCATCTTCGTAGGCGTGTCGCTGGACCCCTCCGTCCCCACGCTGGACGCCATCTGCATTCTGGTGGACAGCTCCGGCCCCCACGTGGTGTCCCAGGACACGGAGGAGCGGGACACGGGCTACCTGTCCCTGCGCCGCAGTCTTGGCGGCAGCCACGACATGCAATACCTGCTGCCCGCCGGGCAGAGCATCAACGTCACCCACAATGGTCAAACTATCACCGCCGTCTCCCAGGCCGAGCGCCTGCCTGCTTTTCTGGACCGCTGCGGCATCCAGCTGGGCAGTGACGAGATGGTGGAACTGAACCTCACCGGTGACGAGCTGTCCATCCGCATCAGCGGCACCCTGACTTACCAGCACTTCGTGACGGTGGAGACGGACTACGAGATCAAACGCACCCCCGATCCCCTGATGGACCAGGGTACGGAGGAGATCATCCGCAAGGGCGTGGCCGGTCAGATCGTGGAGACGTATGAGGATACGGTGGTGCGGGGCGAGGTGGTCTCCACCCGCTACGTAGGCGCCAGCCACGACACCTCCCACGCCGAGCTGATCCGCTACGGCACCCGCGTCTATGAGGTAGACCGCGATGACACCATCGAAAAGGTGGTGCCCTACGACAGCGGTGAGGGCGGCATCCTGTACTTCAAGTCCGGCGTTACCATGACCTATTCCAAGGTCATGACCTGTAATTCCACCGCCTATTACAGCGGCGGCGACGGCGGCGCAGCCTGGACCACCGCCGTGGGCGCCAAGGTGGGCATCGGCACCATTGCCGTGGACCCCACCGTCATCCCCTACTACACCAAGATGTTCATCCAGACCTCCAACGGCAGCCGCGTCTACGGCATGGGCACCGCCCTGGACTGCGGCGGCGCCATCAAGGGCAACATCGTGGACCTGTGGTTCCCCTCCTTCGCGGACTGCCGCAGCTGGGGCCGCCGCAACGTCACCGTGTATATTCTGGACCGCAAGTCCTCCTGAAGTGTATGAAAAAATCCCCTGCGGCGTGCCGCAGGGGTTTTTTCATGTTTCAATGACCGCGTTTTCCCGCAGGGGACAGTCTCCCAGCAGCCGCTGGGCCGCCGCCTGATACTCCGCCAGCGTGCGTGCCTTGCGGATGGCCTTCAGTTCCCGCTCCGCGCCGTCAAAGCTGCCGCTCAGATAGTTCCACAGCTCCCGCATCCGGTGCAGCACCGGCGTATCGCCGGACAACCGCCGCCGGTAATCCGCCAACAGCCGGTGATGGAACGCCTCCAGCTCCTGCCGCGACGCGGCAGCGCCGCCCCGCAGCCGGCGGCCCAGCGCCGGATCGGCCACCAGTCCCCGTCCCAGCATCACCGCCCGCACCTGGGGGTATTGGCGGCAGAAGTCCTCCGCCTCCGCCACGGTGAACAGGTCGCCGTTATACACCGGCGGCTCCCGCCGCCGCGCCAGTGCCAGCTCGAAGGCGTCACGGTGCACCGCCCCGCGGTAGAACTCCTTCTGCACCCGCGGGTGGACGATGAGCTCCGACACGGGATATTTTCCGTAGATGGCCAGCAGCCGCCCCCACTCCGCCGGATCGTTCTTCCCGATGCGGGTCTTGATAGACACCCGCATGTCCGGCAGCGCCGCGAAGACCTCCTCCAGACACCGATCCAGCTCCTCCGGATAGGCCAGCAGCCCCGCCCCCTTGCGCTTGGCGGTGACGATGCCGGAGGGACATCCCAGATTGAAGTTGACCTCCCGAATCCCCATGGCGTACAGCTCCCGCGCCGCCCACACGAAGTAGTCCCCGCGGTTGGTCAGCAGCTGGGGCACCGTGTCCGTCTCCCCCTGCGACACCTCATCCAGTTCCTTTTGCTGGAACGCCAGATTCCCGTTGGGCGACAGGAACGGCGTAAAATACTTGTCCACACCGCCGAATACCTCCCGCTGGGCCCTGCGCCAGATGTAGGTGGTCAGCCCCTCCATGGGTGCGGCGTATAGTTTTATGTCAACCATTCGATCCCTCCTCCAGCAGGTGCGCCAGCGTCTCGCCCCGTACCGGGGTGTAGTCGTACTGCGCCAGCGCGGGGAACACCTGCCCCACCTGCTCCGGCACATTCAGCAGCGCCAGCTTCGCCGCCCGCGGCAGCGTCTTGACCGCGTACTCCAGCCGTGCCGCCGCAGTCCTCTCCCCGCAGCGCCACAGCCCCTCCAGCTCCTGCGGCGGGTGGGAGCGGGTGTACTTCGCGCCCCTGCCCGCGGCGTGCAGCGCCATCCGCCGGTGCAGATCGTTGGTCATTCCGGTGTAGAGACTGCCGTCCCCGCAGACCAGCACATAGACATAGTACAAGACCTCCGCCCCCTTTCTTTCCCCATCATACCCGATATTCCTTGCATTGGCAACAGCCTTATGATAAGATATGGTGTTGGAAAGCGAGGGATACTATGACCCTTTTTGACTATTATCTGCAATACATGACCCAGGTGTGGGAGGGCAAGCGCCCCGCCCCGGAGGGCATCACCCTGCCTGAGGACGGCGACGAGGCCGCCCGCATCCAGACTTTGGGCCGGCAGCTGCAAGCCATGGGCATGGCGGCCTTTGTCCGCGCCTGCGCCGCGCAGGACGGCACGGTGCTGCCGGAGGAGCTGTTCGTCACCGAGAGCAGCGATCTGGGCGGATTTCAGGTCTTCCTGCAGGGTGCGGAGACGCCGGAAGCCGCGCCGGAAGCTCCTGCCCAGCCGCCGGAGCCGGACCCTGACGCCGGCAAGCACGCCTTCGAGGTCTTTCTGGACTGCATCGCCATGGACGATGGGCTGGTGCAGTACCTCATTGACGTACTCAAGCGTATGGACCGCGCCGAGTTCTTCAAGCTGAGCCAGATCACCACCAAGCTGGACCTGGACCCGGAGGAGTTCCTGTACTGGCTGGCTCACCGGCAGGACTACGCCGGTGAGGATGAGCGGGCCTGCGCCGCCGTGATGGATGCCGTCCTGCTGCGTCTGGCGGAGGAGGGACGGCTGGATGCGGTGGCCGCCCTGCTCAGCGGCGACCGGAAGACCTTCGAGGCCCTGCGCTGCGAGGCGCCGGAGCTGGTTCACGCCCCTGTGGCCACCTACGACTGGTACGCGCAGCACTATCTGGATCGGGACTACCCCATCCGGCTCATCATGCGCCTGAACGGCGTAAAATTTCCTGACTGAGGTATCGAACATGCTTGAACAATATAAAGCTCTGGGCGTCAGCGACGCCGTGCTCACCTTCGGCGAGGGCGTCCTCGCCGACCTGAAGGATCGCTTCGCCGGTATCGACGCCATCGCCGAGGCCAACCAGATGAAGGTCATCGCCGCCATGCAGAAGAACCGGCTGGCCGCCAACCATTTCAACCTCTCCTCCGGCTACGGCTACGACGATGAGGGCCGCGACACGCTGGAGCGTGTCTACGCCGACTGCTTCGGCGCCGAGGCGGCGCTGGTGCGTCCCCAGATCACCTGCGGCACCCACGCGCTGGCGCTGGCGCTGGGCGCCAACCTGCTACCCGGCGACGAGCTGCTGAGCCCTGTGGGCGGCCCCTATGACACGCTGGAGGAGGTCATCGGTATCCGTCCCTCCGCCGGCTCTCTCAAAGAGTACGGCGTCTCCTACCGGCAGGTGGATCTGCTGCCGGACGGCAGCTTCGACTACGACGGCATCCGCGCCGCCATCGGCCCCCAGACCAAGCTCATTACCATCCAGCGTTCCAAGGGCTACGCCACCCGCCCCAGCTTCTCCGTGGATCAGATCGGCCAGCTCATCGCCTTCTGCAAGCAGTGCAAGCCGGACGTGATCTGCATGGTGGACAACTGCTACGGCGAGTTTACCGAGCTGCGGGAGCCGTCCGACGTGGGCGCGGACATGATCGTGGGCAGTCTCATCAAAAACCCCGGCGGCGGTCTGGCCCCCACCGGCGGCTACGTCTGCGGCAGGGCTGATCTCATCGACCGCTGCGCCCGCCGCCTGTCCGCCCCAGGTCTTGGGCGGGAGGTCGGCGCCAATCTTGGCCTGCTGACCCAGCTGTATCAGGGATTTTTCCTGTCCCCCACCGTGACGGCCTCCGCCGTAAAGGGTGCGGTGTTTGCCGCCGCCTGCTACGAAAAGCTGGGCTTCCGCGTGGTGCCCTCCGCCGCCGAGACCCGCCACGACATCATCCAGGCCGTGGAGCTGGGCAGCCGCGAGGGCATGGTGGCCTTCTGCAAGGGTATCCAGTCCGCCGCGCCGGTGGACAGCTATGTGACCCCCGAACCATGGGCCATGCCCGGGTACGACAGTGAGGTCATCATGGCCGCCGGTGCCTTCGTGCAGGGCAGCTCCATCGAGCTCTCCGCCGACGGCCCCATCCGCCCGCCCTACGCCGTGTACTTTCAGGGCGGCCTGACGTGGTATCACGCCAAGCTGGGCATCCTCATGAGCCTCCAGAAAATGCTGGAGGCCGGCCTCATCTCTCTTTAATTATGTAAACTTACAGAGACAGCCCTTCCGCTGCCAAATCACCATTTTCAGCGCCGTCTGCGAGACGGCGGGCCGGTTCGCCCATATCTACGCTCCGGCCGCCCCATCATCACCGCCTGCTGTGCGGCCCTCGTGCTGTGGAACCGCCTGTTCCTCAAGGAGAAGCTGAGCCGGAAGCACTGCGCCATGATTTTACTGGTAGCCGCGGGTATCGTGATCGCGGGGCCGTACAACGCATAACAACATAAAAAGAGGAGACGCGGCGCGTCTCCTCTTTTTATGTTGTTTACCGGCCGCTCATCACAGTCATGACCTCCATCTCCTCGGGGTTCAGGGTCTTTTTCATGGCCAGCCCTTCGTCGATGTCTACACTGATGATCTGCTCGCCCTTGGCGCAGATGATGCAGTTGGTCTTGCCCTCTGCCAACACCTGCACAGCCTCATAGCCCATGCGGGTGGCCATCACGCGGTCCTTGGCGCTGGCGTTGCCGCCCCGCTGGATGTGGCCCAGAATGGTGACGCGGGGATCCAGTCCCAGCTTTTCGCGGATCTCTTCCCCCACGGCGATGCCGCTGGCCGCGCCCTCAGCCACAACGATCATGAAATTGGTCTTGCCGCTGAGCCGCGCCCGCCGGATCTTCTCCGCTACATGCTGTTCAAAGTCGTACTCCCGCTCCGGCACCAGCACTGCCGTTGCTCCCACGGCCACGCCCACATACAGCGCCAGATAACCGGCGCGGTGGCCCATGACCTCCACCACGGAGCAGCGCTCATGGGACTGCATGGTGTCCCGCAGCCGGTCGATGCACTCCACCGCCGTGTTGGCGGCGGTATCGAAGCCGATGGTGTAGTCGGTACAGACGATATCGTTGTCGATGGTACCCGGGATGCCTACCACGGAGATGCCGAACTTGGACAGGTCCTGTGCGCCGCGGAACGTACCGTCGCCGCCGATAGCCACCAGACCGTCCAATCCCAGCAGCTTGCAGGTGTTGGCCGCCTTCTGCTGGCCCTCCTGAGTACGGAACTCGTCGCACCGCGCGCTGTACAGGATGGTGCCGCCGCGGTTGATGATGCGGCTGACGCTGGCGCCGTTCATCTCCATGATGTCGCCGGAGATCAGGCCGGCGTAGCCCCGCCGGATGCCCACGCACTCGATGCCGCGGGCCAGCGCACTGCGGACCACGGCACGGATGCAGGCGTTCATACCAGGTGCGTCTCCGCCGCTGGTCAGCACGCCGATACGCTTGACTGCATTGCTCATAAGATCTCTACCTCTTTCCTCGCTGCCGGCGCCCGCAGGTGCCCGCTATTGCTGCATTGCCCGTATTGTACCATACGTTCGGGCTGTTTGCAACGTCCTTTTCACGAAACTTGTCCCGTGCCTTTGGTCCCTTCCCGTAAATTCCCCCTTGACAAATCCGCCGCGCCGCGCTATGATAAGCACATGATTAGAAAATTAATTTTCGTTTATGAGGCGATACCATGACCCAGCGAGAGCGCCAGTTGTTGGAGTGGATCCGGGAAAATCCCATGATCTCCCAGCAGGAGCTGGCCGAAAAGGCCGGTATCACCCGTTCCAGCGCCGCAGTACACATCTCCAGCCTGATGAAGAAGGGCTATATCGCCGGACGGGGCTATCTGCTGCGCACCGACCCCTACATCGTGGTGGTGGGCGGCGTCAACATGGACATCGGTGCCGTGTCACACGCGCCTCTGGTGGCGCGGGACTCCAATCCCGGCCGCGTCACCACTTCGCTGGGCGGTGTGGGCCGCAACATTGCCCATAACCTGTGCCTGCTGGGCGAGCATGTTTCCATGGTCACGGTGCTGGGGCAGGACAGCTTCGCCCAAAGCGTGCGGGAGAACGCCGCTGCCATCGGCCTGGACCTGACCCACAGCGCCGTCATCCCCGACGGGCGCACCGGCACCTACCTGTTCATCGACGACAGCGACGGTGACATGGCGCTGGCCGTCAATGACATGTCCATCTACGACCACATGACGCCGGACTTCCTGCGCCAGCGTCTGGACTTCATCAACCACGCCGACCTGGTGGTGGTAGAGACGAACCTGCCGGAGGCGTCGCTGCACTGGCTGTGCCAGCACTGCACCGCGCCCCTGCTGGCCGACCCGGTCTCCACCATCAAAGCCCCCAAGCTCCAGCCGGTGCTGGGCCGCCTGACAGCCCTGAAGCCCAACCGCATGGAGGCGGAACTGCTCAGCGGCGTCCCCATCCATAATGAGGCCGACGCGGCCCGTGCGGCGGAAAATCTGCTGGACACCGGCCTGCAGCAGGTCTACATCTCCCTTGGCAGCGACGGCCTGTACGCCGCCGACCGGCAGGGCCATACCGCGCGGGTGGTCTGCCCCAAGGTCCAGATCGCCAACGCCACCGGCGGCGGCGATGCGGCAGCCGCCGCGCTGGCCTCCTGCATAGCCCACGGCAAAACGCTGGAGGAGACAGCCCATCTGGCGATCGGTGCCGGCGCGCTGGCCTGCACCTCACCCGAGACGATCCACCCCGGCATGAGCTGGGAGAACATCCAATATATTCTTGACAAGGAGGAACTTTGATATGAACCGTTATCTGGACGTTGCACCCGAAGTACAGGAGGCCATCAAGGCCGGTAAGCCCGTCGTGGCGCTGGAGAGCACCATCATCAGCCATGGCATGCCCTATCCCCAGAACGTGGAGACGGCCCTGAACGTGGAGAAGATCATCCGCGAGGGCGGCGCCGTGCCCGCCACCATCGCCATCATCGGCGGCCGCCTGAAGGCCGGCCTGACCCCCGAGGAGATCGACTATCTGGGCAAGACCGGCGCCGGCGTCACCAAGGCCAGCCGCCGCGACCTGCCCATTCTGGTGGCGGAGAAGCGCGACGGCGCTACCACCGTCACCACTACCATGATGATCGCTGCCATGGCCGGTATCGAGGTGTTCGCCACCGGCGGCATCGGCGGTGTCCACCGCGGCGCGGAGACCACCATGGACATCTCCGCCGATCTGGAGGAGCTGGCCCAGACCCCCGTGATGGTGGTGTGCGCCGGTGCCAAGTCCATTCTGGATCTGGGCCTGACCCTGGAGTATCTGGAGACCCACGGCGTCCCCGTCATCGGCTACCAGACCGAGGAGCTGCCTGCCTTCTACACCCGTAAGTCCGGTTTCGGCGTGGATTACCGTCTGGACACACCCGCCCAGCTGGCCGAGGCGTTCCATGTCAAGCGTGAGCTGGGCCTGCGCGGCGGCATGCTGGTGACGAACCCCATCCCCGAGGAGTACTCCATGGACGCCGATGTCATCAATAAGGCCATTGATGAGGCCGTGGAGGAGGCCAAGGAGCAGGGCATCCACGGCAAGGCCACCACGCCCTTCCTGCTGGCCAAGATCAAGGACATCACCGGCGGCAGCAGTCTGGCTGCCAACATCCAGCTGGTGTACAACAACGCCCGTCTGGCCACTGCCACCGCAGTGGAGCTCAGCAAGCTGCGTAACGCCGACTGACGGTGAAGGAGCTCCTGACCACCCCCGCCGGTGTACTGGCCCTGTGGCTCATCGTCATCAACCTGGCCACCTTTGCGGTGTACGGTATCGACAAGAGCCGCGCCAAGCGGGGCGTGTGGCGCGTACCGGAAAAGACGCTGTTCCTGCTGCCCCTGCTGGGCGGCAGCATCGGAGCTCTGCTGGGCATGCGGACGTTCCGTCACAAGACGAAGCACTGGTACTTCGTCTGGGGCATCCCCGCGATCCTGCTGGCGCAGATCGCGCTGGCGGCATGGCTGCTGTACCGATAACAAAACCGGCTCTCCGTCTGACGGGGAGCCGGTTTTCCGCGAAAAAGCAGGTGACAGCGCCGCTTTCGGATGCTATAATGCCGGTGAGGTGAGCAACATGATGATCCGAAAAGCGGCCGCCGCCGATATCCCCGCCATCGCGGCCATCTATAATGCCCTGCTGGACCGTGAGGAGCAGGGTCTGCTGACCACCGGCTGGACCCGCGGCATCTACCCCACGGAGCAGACGGCCTTGGACGCCCTGACCGCCGGCACCCTCTACGTGCTGGAGGACGAGGGCCGCGTCACCGCTGCCGCCAAGATCGACCAGCACCAGATGCCCCAGTACGCCCAGTGTCCCTGGCAGTACGAGGCCCCGCCGGAGCGGGTGCTGGTGCTCCACACGTTGGTGGTGGACCCTGCCGTCAAGGGCAAGGGGTATGGCACCGCCTTCGTCCGGTTCTACGAGCAGCTGGGCCGCGAGACGGGACGGAACTGCCTGCGCATCGACACCAACGCCCGCAACACCCCCGCCCGCACCCTGTACGCCCGTCTGGGCTATATCGAGGCGGGCATCATCGGTGGCAGCTTCAACGGTATCCCCGGCGTACAGCTGGTCTGTCTGGAAAAAACCGTCTGATTGTTGCATATGCCGCTGATATTCGGCAGAACATTCCATATACTAAAGAAAATCATCCACAAAGGAGGACGTGTCATGGCCATTGTACACGCAACGACGCAGAGCTTTGAACAGGAGGTCCTGCACGCGGACAAGCCGGTGCTGGTGGACTTCTGGGCGGCATGGTGCGGTCCCTGCCGGATGCTGGCCCCCGTGCTGGAGTCCCTGTCCGATCGGGACGATTTCAAGATCGTCAAGGTGGATGTGGATGCGGAACCGGCCCTTGCCATGCAGTTCGGCATCGAGAGCATCCCCACCCTGCTGGTGTTCCGGAATGGCCAGCTGGTGAACAGATCCATCGGACTTGTCTCCCAGCCGGAGATCCTGCGTCTGATGCAGTGAACCGAATGCCTGTACCGCCGCTGGTACAGGCATTTTTCCTGTTGACAACCCGTCTGCGGCTGGGTACAATGGGGCAAAATCAACTGACAGGGGGTACTTCCCAATGAACATCGGACTGCTGGGCTTTGGCGTGGTGGGCGGCGGCGTGCTGGAGTTGACCCAGAGCCGCAGCGACATCGCCGTTTCCCGTGTGCTGCTGCGCAGCCCCAAGGCCGGCCTGCCGGAGGGCCTGGCCACCTACGACTTCAACGACATTCTGACCGATGACGCCATCGACACGGTGGTGGAGGTCATGGGCGGGCTGCACCCCGCCTACGAGTACGTCAGCGCCGCTATGGAGCGGGGCAAGAACGTGGTCACGGCCAACAAGGCCCTAATCGCCGCCTACTATCCGGATCTGACGGCACTGGCAAAGAAAAAGGGCGTGGCCCTGCGCTGCACCGCCGCCGTGGGCGGCGGCATCCCGTGGCTGGTGAATCTGGCCCGTGTCAAGCGGCTGGACACCGTGGGCGCCGTGGGCGGCATCATGAACGGCACCACCAACTTCATCATGGACGCCATGCACAAGTCCCCCGTGGACTTCCCCGCCATTCTCAAGGAAGCGCAGGACTTGGGCTACGCGGAAGCGGACCCCTCCGCCGATATCGACGGTGATGACATCCGCCGGAAGCTGTGTATCTCCGCCAACATCGCCTTTGACGCAGTACTGGAGGAGACGGCCATTCCCACCTTCGGCATCCGCACCGTCACGGCGGAGGACATTGCCGCCTTCAAGGCCCACGGCTTCGTGTGCAAGCTGCTGGCCGCAGCGGAGTCCACGGAAAACGGCGTCTGTGCCTATGTGGAGCCCACACTGGTGGACGCCGGTGAACCGGAGGCCGCCGTGCCCGCCAACTACAACCTCATCACCTGCACCGCCGAGCGCGTGGGCCGCCAGAGCTTCTTCGGTCAGGGCGCGGGCCGCTTCCCCACCGCCTCCAATGTGGTGCAGGACTGTCTGACCATCCTGTCCGGTGACAAGTCCTTCTACACCGGCAAGGCCGACACCGCCCAGCTGGACGGCTCCGCCGAGGCCCACCCCTACTACGTGCGCACCGCCGCGCCGGACGACTTCCTGCGCAGCGTCACCGCTGACCACTGGGGCGCGGGCGTCGTCACCTCCGCCGTCAACACCTACGCCATGCTGGCATGGGCCAGGCGCCAGCTGGCGGCGGACCCTGCCTGCTTCATCGCCGGTATCCGCTGAACTTCTTCATCACGCAAAAAGAGGGCTGCGCTGCGGCTCTCTTTCTCCGTTTAAGGAAATCTTTATGATTCGTTCAAATATTCCCCCGTTTTTTGTGGTAGGATACCATGCAGCATGATGAACTATATTTCCACGAAAGAGGCCCGCACACATGAAACAGCACCGCGCGTTCACTGAAAAACAGAAAAAGCTGCTGTCCGGCGGCGCGATCGTCATTTTTGTCCTGCTGTCTGCGGCGCTGGCCTGGTTCGCGGGCCGTCCCATGGTCCGTTTCGCCAGGGAGCCGGAGGCGTTCCGCCAGTGGGTGGCCGGTCACGGCGTCTGGGGCATGGCCGCCTACGCGGGCATGGTGTTTCTGCAGGTGCTGGTGGCCATCATCCCCGGCGAACCGCTGGAGATCGCGGGAGGCTACGCCTTCGGCGCCGTGTGGGGCACGGTGCTGTGCCTGCTGGGCTCGATCCTGGGCAGTGTGACGGTGTTCGCCGTGGTGCGGAAATGGGGTATCCCGCTGGTGGAGGTGTTCTTCCCCAGGGAGAAGCTGGAAAAGCTGTCCTTTCTGCGCACGTCCCCTAAGCGGACAGCGCTGCTGTGGCTGGTATTCACCGTCCCCGGCACACCCAAGGACCTGCTGTGCTACTTTGCGGGCCTCACGGACCTGAGCTGGTCTTCCTGGCTGCTGATCGCCTCCGTGGGCCGCATCCCCTCCATCGTCACGTCCACCGTGGGCGGCGATGCTCTGGGCATGCAGAATTACCAGTTCGCCGTTGTCACTTTCCTCGCCACGCTGGTCATCGCCGGTGTCGGCCTGCTGATCTACCGGCAGGTCTGCCGCCGCCACGACGCCCACCGCGGCTCTGCCAACAGTGATACGTGACATGCAGGAGCCATAGTATATCGTCCGTCATCGAAACGCCGCCCGCCGGGGCGGCGTTTTTTCTGTCAGCGGCGAGGGCAGGTTGACAATTCTATTCGGTGGGTTCATACTGATGCAGCATATCTGATGCGCGGCCGCTGCCGGCAGATCATAGCACTTCGCCCGCTCCGGCATCTGAAACGCCTTTTCGTCTGCTTGTCTCCTTCGGCAGAATCTCCAATTTTGATTTGTAAAATTTTCCTCTTTGCACAAAATTACTTGTAGATTTTTCCAGAGAATGCTGTATAATATCGTTAAAATACTGTCAAGAACGCCCGTGCGATTTTGGTTTTTTCTCATTCGGAGGACTGCGCCCTGTGCGCCCGGAAAGGAGGCGTTGGCATGGCCGGGAATTTGAAAATACGGACGCTGGGCAACTGGAGTCTGGGGATCACCGCGGTACTGGCGATCCTCTGTATCGCCGTGTCCATTCTGGGCTTTCGGAAATACGAGGTGCTGCAAAGCTCCACCCGGGACTACATCGCCTGTGAGGCCGCAGCCCAGCGATTCCAGACAGGCTCGGACACGCTGACCCGTCAGGTGCGGCTGGCCGCCGCCACCGGTGAGCAGACCTATATCGACGCCTATTTCGAGGAGGCCAACGTCACCCGCAGCCGTGAGACCGCGCTGGCGGACCTGTCCGCCCTCCACGGCGGCGAGGACGCCAAGTCCGAGATCGCCGGCGACGTGGATGCAGCTCTGGCGTGTTCACCGACACACTGACGGCACGGCAGCAGCGGGCGGCGGATGTGTTTGCCCGCATTTTCCGGACCATCACCGTCTGCGTGGTGCTCTTCGCCGCAGTGATGCTGCTGGAGTGCATGGTCATCCGCCGCGGCATCGTACACCCCCTGCTGGAGTATAACGAAAGCATCCACCACGGCGTCATCGCCCCCATCCACGGAGTAGCGGAGCTGCGGACGCTGGCGGAGACCTATAACAGCATCTACGAGGAAAATGAGGAACGGGAGATGCTGATGAAGCATCAGGCGGAGCACGACAGTCTGACGGAGCTGCTGAACCGCCGCTCCTTCGATCAGATCCTGAGCCTGTATGAAAAAGACCGGAGCAGCTTCGCTCTGATCTTGGCGGATGTGGACGTCTTTAAGCAGATCAATGATACCTGCGGCCACGACACGGGCGACCGCATCCTGAAAAGGGTGGCCGCGCTCCTGCACACCACCTTCCGTTCCACCGACTACGTGTGCCGCATCGGCGGCGACGAATTTGCCGTCATCATGGTGGATATGAGCCGCGAGCTATACTACACCATCACCGATAAAATCGCGGAGATCAACGGCCTGCTGGCCGTACCGGAGGACGGCCTCCCCGCGGTATCCCTCAGCGCAGGCGTGGCCTTCTCCGATGAGAATGGCTTCTGCGGCAGCCTGTTCAGGGCGGCGGACAGCGCCCTCTATACCGCCAAGGCCCATGGCCGCTGCGGCTGCAGCGTATCCCCCGCGCCAGACGAGACCGGCAGCAAAAGCTGAGGCGCGACGCATCATGACCCCGGAAACCTTTCGCCGGCAGCCGGGCGGCCCGGGCGCAGCTCTCCCCCCCAACCGATGCGCGGCATCGCTGTCAAACAAGCAAAAGAGGAGTAGTAGAGATGTCATTGAAGAAACAGATCCTTGTGGTGGAGGACAACCAGATCAACCGCGAGATGCTGCGCATGATCCTGTCCGGCCAATACGACGTGACAGAGGCGGATAGCGGCCAGACAGCCCTGAACCTTCTGCGGGATCGCAAGGACGATATTGCCCTGATCCTGCTGGATGTGATGATGCCGGTGATGGATGGCTATACGTTTCTGGAGCTGGTGAAGCAGGACCCCGAGCTGGCCCTGATCCCCGTCATCGTCACCACCCAGAATGACAGCGAGACCGATGAGATCGCCGCGCTGGAGCACGGTGCCACGGACTTCGTGCCAAAGCCCTACCGCCCCCAGATCATCCTGCACCGCGTGGCCAGCCTCATCAACCTGCGGGAAAATGCAGCCATGGTCAACCAGCTCCGCTATGACCGGCTCACCGGTCTTTACAGCAAGGAGTTCTTCTATAAGCAGGCGCAGGAGCAGATGCGCACCCATCCGGAGCGGCAGTATACCATCATCTGCTCCAATATCGAAAATTTCAAGCTGTATAACGATGTGTTCGGCATCGCCGCCGGCGACCGCCTGCTCCGCGAGATCGCCAACATGTTTCTGGAGCTAAAGGGCCGCGATGAGATCTGCGGCCGCTTCAACGCCGACCGCTTCATGCTCCTGCGCAGTCAGGAGCACCGCACTGCAAACTACGATCACCTTGTGGAGACCGGTCAGCAGATGCTGAGCGCGGCGAAGAACACCGTTATGAAGTGGGGCGTGTATGAGGTGGCCAGCGAAGGCGTCTCTGTGGAGCAGATGTGCGACCGTGCCTTTCTGGCAGCGGACAGCATCCGTGGCCAGTACAACACCCATTTCTCCGTCTACGATGACAGCCTGCGCAGCAAGCTGCTGCGGGAGCAGGTCATCACCGAGTCCATGGAGGCCGCCCTCGCCCAGAGGCAGTTTCAGGTCTACCTCCAGCCCAAGTTCAGCCTGCTGGACGACCGACTGGCCGGTGCCGAGGCGCTGGTGCGCTGGATCCATCCTGAGATGGGCTTCCTGTCCCCCGGTGAGTTTATCCCCCTTTTTGAAAAGAACGGCTTCATCACCCAGCTGGACCGCTACGTCTGGGAGGAGGCGTGCCGCCTGCTCCACGACTGGCAGAGCCGTGGGCTCACCACCGTCCCCGTGTCCGTCAACATCTCCCGCGCCGACATCTATCAGGCAGACGTGGCCGATGTGCTGCTGGGTCTGATACGAAAGTACCGGCTGAAGCCCGCCCTGCTGCATCTGGAGATCACGGAGAGCGCCTATACTGAGGATCCGCAGCAGATCATCGACACCGTGGCGCATCTGCGCTCCCTTGGCTTCATCATCGAGATGGACGACTTCGGCAGCGGCTACTCCTCCCTGAACATGCTGAACCAGATGAAGCTGGACATCCTGAAGCTGGACATGAAGTTCATCCAGAGTGAGACAGCCAAACCGCCGGAGCAGGGCATCCTCTGCTTCATCGTCGAGCTGGCCCGCCGGCTGAACCTCAGCGTGGTGGCCGAGGGCGTGGAGACCCGGGAGCAGCTGGAGCACATCCGCGACATCGGCTGCGACTACGTGCAGGGCTACTTCTTTGCCAAGCCCATGCCCAGCGCCGAGTTTGAAAAATACCTGACCGAGGAGCCCTCTCGCGCCATCATAGGCCGCGCGGTGTTCACCCGCCCTGCCCAGACTCTGCTGGTGGCGGACGAGGATCCCGACTACCGCGCCCAGGTGCGCGCCACCTTTTCCGGTCTCCGCCAGGTGCTGGAGGCCGCCGACGCGGTCACGGCTCTTGCCTGCGTGGCGGAGCACGAACGCGACGAGACGTTCGCTGTGCTGCTGAGCATGACCCTGCCGCAGCAGGGAGCCTTCGACGTGCTGGCCGCCATCCAAGCCAACCCCGCCCTCTGGCACGTCCCTGTTCTGGTAACATTGCCACAGGACGAAGCGCTGGAGAGCCAGGCCCTGCGCGCCGGTGCGGATGACTTCATCAAAAAGCCCCATACCCAGGTGGGTCTGCGGAAGCGGCTGGAGCTGCTGACCGGCTTATCCACCCACAAGGCACGGGAGCGCACGCCGCAGAACCATACCTGCCGAGACTATCTGACGGGTCTGCTGAACCGCCGCGGCCTCCATACCGCGCTGGATTCCCTGTGGCGGGAGGACCTGCCTCTGGCACTGTATATTTTCGATCTGGGCGGCCTGAAAAAAGTCAGCGACGGCTGCGGTCACGACCATGACAGCCAGCTGCTGAAAGCCTTCGGCGAGCTGCTGCGCAGGCGCACCCGAAACGGCGACATCCTCTGCCGCTACGGCGGGGACGAGTTTGTGGTGATCCTCCGCCGCATGGACAACGCCGAGGCGGTCCGGCGCAAGGGTACCGAGATCTGCCGCGCCATCGGCGAGCTCCTGCCGGGTGCGGAGCTTCTCGGCAGCTGCTCCGCCGGCGCCGTCCTGTGCGGCGACGAGGAATGTCCCTTTTCCGAGCTGCTGGAAAAGGCGACCAAGGCCCTGTACCGGGCCAAGCGTCTGGGCAAAGGTACCTGCTGTCTCTGGCACGACGAAGCCGAGAAAGATATCTGCCTGTAAAGACAGCGCAGACATAGAAGCAGGGAGTAAAAACAAAAGGCAATTCGGGCCGGGCACGCCGGCGCTGATCGATGTCGGTGCTGATGCTGGCCGCCGCAGGGAATTCCCTGCGGCGGCCTTTTTTGCTATACTCATTTTATCGCCTCGCCAAGTATCTGCCGCAGCAGCTCCGCCGTGGTCACCTCGCCCCGCAGCACACGCTGGCACTGCTCCCGCATCTGGGGCGTCACCTGGCAGCCCTCCATGCGGACGGAGGCCTCCGCGTTCTTCATAGGAAGTGTATATCGTTTGTCGCTGCTCTTGCACATAGAAAAACTCCTCGCGTCATCCGCGAGGAGTCTGGAGCTTGTGGCCGGATTCGAACCGGCGACCTGCTCATTACGAGTGAGCTGCTCTGCCAGCTGAGCCACACAAGCACAGTGAAATACCAGATGATAGTATAACATATCCCCGTGCCGCCGTCAACCGTCTTTTCGCCGTTCCGGCGAAATAATACATAACGTAATCTCCCCATCGAAGCCTGCCGCTTTTTCTCACGCCGCGAAAATCCGCTCCCTTCCCCGTTTCCGTCACACCCTGGGAAAAAGCTTCGCTTTTCCCTATTCCCCCGCTTTTCCCTGACAATTTCGCTATTCCGCTGCAAGACGTTCCCTTTACATACATTTTACATAATCCTGCATTACATAATTTTTACAAAGAGTTATCCACACTTTCCACAAAGTTTTCCACAGCTATGTGCTCCCTGTATTTTCAATACTTTTCCTCCTTTTTCGCCAGATTCACCGACACTCATACTTCGGTTTCCACTTTTCCAATTTCCCTGTTTTACTTTACATAACATCACAAATCGACGCGCACAGCCATCTTGTTTACCATAACGACCCCTTCTGCCAGCCATCGGAGCAGGAAAACGCCCCGCTCCCGAAAGAGCGGGGCTGCACGTTATGTCAGTGTACCCAGATCCATGGTGGCGTAGGCATTGAGGTCCAGTCCGGCACGGCGGCCCGCCAGATACTCGTAGTAGCCCTGCGCGCCGATCATAGCGCCGTTATCTCCGCACCATCGCAGCGGCGGCAGGAACAGCCGCGTCCCCGTCTTGCGGCAGGCGTGCTCCAGATCCCCGCGGATGACGGAGTTAGCCGCCACGCCCCCGGCGGCCACCAGCGTGTCATACCCTGTCAGCTCCAGCGCCCGCATGGCACGGGGCACCAGCTCGCCCGACACGGCGCAGGCGAAGTCCCGTGCCAGCGCGGGGGCGTCCAGTTCCTCCCCCTTCTGCTGGGCGTTGTGGGCCAGGTTCACCACCGCCGTTTTCAGGCCCGAGAAGCTCATGTCCAGCTCCGCGCCGGACACGTGGGCACGGGGCAGCTCATATTTGCCGCCGGCGGACTGCTGCGCCAGCTCGTCCATGGGCTTGCCGCCGGGGTAGGGCAGTCCCAGCACACGGGCCGCCTTGTCGAAGCACTCCCCCGCCGCGTCGTCGCGGGTGGCGCCCAGCACCGTCATATCCGTATAGTCCCGCACGTCTACGATCAGGGTGTTGCCTCCGGAGATGGCCAGTGCCACGAAGGGCGGTTCCAGCTCCGGAAACGCCAGATAGTTGGCGGCGATGTGGCCCCGCACATGGTGTACGGGGATCAGCGGCACCCCCAGTGCGTAGGCAGCGGATTTGGCGAAGGACACCCCCACCAGCACCGCGCCGATAAGCCCCGGGGCATACGTTACCGCCACGGCGTCGATGTCTCGCTTCGTCAGGCCCGCGTCGGCCAGCGCCTTGTCGGATAGGGCGGCGATGGCCTGCACGTGCTTGCGGGAGGCGATCTCCGGCACCACGCCGCCGTACAGGGCGTGCATGTCCGCCTGGGAGAGAATCGCGTCGGACAGCAGCTGCCGTCCGTCCCGCACCACTGCCACAGCCGTCTCGTCGCAGGAGGATTCAAAGGCCAGAATGTTCATTGTGCCGCCTCCTCCGTGTAGTATTTTGTGAGAATGAGAGCATCCTCCTTGGGCAGGTCGTAGTAGTTGCGCCGCCGCCCCACCTCCCGGAAGCCGAAGCCCTCATACAGCGCGATGGCCGCCGCGTTGGAGGGCCGCACCTCCAGCGTCAGGAACGCCAGATGATTGCCCTTTGCGAAGTTGTCGAACACCTGCAGAAGCTGGGCTGCCACACCCTGCCTGCGGCAGGAGGGGTCCACGGCCACGTTGGTAATGTAGCCCTCGTCGGCCACCACCAGCAGGCCCGCGTAGCCCACCGCCTTCTCCGTCTCCGGCTCCACCGCCACCAGAAAGGCGGCGCACTGGTTGTCCAGCTCCTCGGCCAGCATCTTCTTGGACCACGGGCGGGAGAAGCACATCCGCTCCAGCTGCTCCAGCCGGTCCAGATGCTCCGCCGCCATGGGTACGATCTTTACCTGTTTCATGTCTTACTCCTTCGCTGCCAGCCAGTTTTTGCCGCTGTGCGCCTCGGCGATCAGGGGCACGGACAGCTGGGCGGCCTGCTCCATCTCCTCCGTCAGCAGGCGCTCTACCTGCTCCCGCTCCGATGCCGGACACTCCACGATCAGCTCGTCGTGTACCTGCATGAGAAGCCGGGCGCGCAGCCCCTCCCGCTTCAGGCGGTGGTGTACCCGCACCATGGCCAGCTTCATGATGTCGGCGGCGGTGCCCTGCACCGGCATGTTCAGGGCCACCCGTTTGCCGAATTCCCGCATGTTGAAATTGCTGCTTTTCAGCTCCGGCAGGGCGCGGCGCCGGTGCATCAGCGTCTGGACGTAGCCGTCCTGCTCCGCCTTGGCGACCACGTCGGTCATATACTGCCGCACGCCCTGATACGTCTCAAAATACCGCTCCATATACGCCTTGGCCTCCGCCACGGATACGCCGATATCCTGTGCCAGTGAGAAGGCGGAGATGCCGTAGACGATGCCGAAGTTCACCGCCTTGGCGCGGCGGCGCATCTCCGGTGTCACCTCCTGCGGCTCCACATGGAACACGCGGGAGGCGGTGACGGTGTGGAAATCCTCCCCTGACCGGAACGCCGCCTGCATCTCGGTGTCGCCGGCAATGTGGGCCAGCAGCCGCAGCTCGATCTGGGAGTAGTCCGCGTCCACCAGCACGCAGCCCTCCGGCGCGGTGAACATCCGCCGCAGCTGGCTGCCCAGCTCCGTGCGGGTGGGGATATTCTGGAGGTTTGGCTCCGTGGAGCTCAGCCGCCCCGTGGCCGTCACCGTCATCTGGAAGCTGGTGCGCACTCGCCCGTCCGGCTCGATGACCTTCATCAGCCCGTCCACGTAGGTGCTTTTCAGCTTGGCGTACTGCCGGTAGCGCAGCACATCCGCCACGATGGGCGCATCGTACCGCAGCTTTTCCAGCACGTCGGCATTGGTGGACCAGCCGGTCTTGGTCTTTTTCCCGTGGGGCAGGCCCAGCTTTTCAAACAGGATCACGCCCAGCTGCTTGGGAGAGTTGATGTTGAATGTCTCCCCCGCCGCGGCGTAGATGGCCTGCTCCGTCTCATCCATGACACCCTGCAGCGTCTGGCCGTACTCCGCCAGAGCCTTCCGGTCCACCAGAAAGCCCGCCGTCTCCATCTCCGCCAGCACGCGGCACAGCGGCAGCTCCACCTCGTAGTAGAGCCTGGTCACGTCCAACGCCTCCAGCTTGGCCGCCAGCGTCCCATGGAGCGCCGACACCGCCGAGGTGTAGCTGATGAGCGCCGTCTGAGCCGCCGTATCGTCCCCCAGCAGGGACGTGAACGCCTCCGGCTCCAGATGGGCGGGCTTGGGCAGCTCCTCATTATAAAAAGAGAGAAACAGCTTGGTGATATCGTAGCTGCCGGCGGTGGCGTCGCAGAGGTACGCCGCCAGCGCCGTGTCGAACACAAAGCCCTCGGCGGGCAGCTCCCGCTCCAGCAGGGCGCGTATCATATCCTTAACGTTGTGCCCCACCTTCTTGATGTCTGCGGCGAACAGAGCCTCCAGCAGGTCGTGCCAGTTCCCGCCGTACCGGTTCTCGTACAGCTCTGCCATCCGGACGGTGCCCTCGCCCGTCTCGCAGGCCACCGCCAGCGCGCTGAAGTCCGGCAGACCGTAGACGGTAACATGGTCCGCGCCCCGCCACAGGTCCAGCAGCTCCTGCGCCCGCTCCGCCGTCTCCAGGATCTCCACCTCGGCGGCAGCGTCCGCCTTCTCCTCTGGCTGGTGCTGAGGGGACAGACCGTACTTGTCGATGAGCTTCTGGAACTCCAGCCGCAGAAACAGGTCGTACAGCTCCGGTTTGAAGGGCTGGCGCAGGTTGTCCTCCGGTCTGAACTCCAGCGGCGCATCGGTGACGATGGTGGCCAGCCAGTAGCTGTGCCGCGCCGACTCCTCTCCCTCCTGCAGCTTCCGCAGGGCAGCGGGCTTGGCGTGAACGTCCGGCATCTGTGCGTACAGCTCATCGATGCTGCCGTACTCCTGTACCAGGGCCATGGCGGTCTTTTCCCCGATGCCCGGCACGCCCGGGATGTTGTCGGAGCTGTCGCCCATCAGAGCCTTCAGGTCGATCATATGGATGGGCGCGAAGCCGTAGGTCTCCTGAAATGTCTCCGGCGTCATGTCCTTGGTGGTGGTCTGGCCCATGCGGGTGGACACCAGCTTCACCTTGGTGTGGTCGGTGATAAGCTGGAGGCTGTCCTTGTCGCCGGTGACGATGACGCAGTCCCAGCCCGCCGCCTCGCATTTGCGGCTGATGGTACCGATAAGGTCGTCGGCCTCGTACCCCGTCAGCTCATACCGAGGAATGCTCATGGCCGTCAGCACCTGCTTCAGCGGCAGCATCTGCATCGCCAGTTCCTCCGGCATTCCCTTGCGCTGGGCCTTGTAGGCCGCGTCGGCCTCATGCCGGAACGTAGGCTCCCGCCGGTCGAAGGTGACGCACAGCGCCTCCGGCTTCTCCTCGTCCAGCAGGCGCTGCAGCGTGGTGATAAAGCCGTAGATGGCGTTGGTGTATAGTCCCTGCCGCGTGGTCAGGGGGCGGATGCCGTAATAGGCGCGGTTGACGATGCTGTTGCCGTCAAGGACCATCAATTTCATAGGGAGCCTCCGTTTTTATCCATAAGTAATTGTATTATACGCCGATTTCCCCCATAAAACAACCGTTTCTCTTGACAGCTTTCGGTTTTGTGATAGACTTGTCTGGTGCTTTGCGGAATTTTTATAAAGACATCGGCGCGCTGCGCCATTGGATAAAGGAGGCTCCCTGGCATGATCGAATCCTTTCTGACGGTGGGCCGTCAGATCATTACGCTATATCTGCTGATGGCCGTGGGCTACGTGCTGGGGAAGCTCAAGCTCATCGACGACCATGGCGCCGCCAGCATGAGCACGCTGGTGATGTATATCGTCAGCCCCTGTATGCTGCTGGTGGCCTTCCAGCGTCCCATTGAGCAGGATACGCTCCACAACTTTTATGTCGTGGTGGCTGTGTCCCTCCTGCTGCATGTGGCTTTCATTGTACTGTCCCGTCTGATGATCCACGACACGGACCGGCATCGCCGGAACCTGCTGCTGTTTGCCGCCGTGTTCTCCAACTGCGGCTTCATGGGCTACCCCGTGATGACCTCTCTGATCGGCACCATCGGCGTATTCTACGGCTCGGCCTACAACGTGATTTTCACGTTCCTCAGCTGGACCTACGGCATCTACGCCATCACCGGTGACAAGACCCAGCTGAAGCTGCGCCCCCTGCTACTGAATCCCGGCGTCATCAGTATCGTGCTGGCTTTGGCCCTGTACCTGCTGGAGATCACTCTGCCGGATATCATCATGACCCCCGCGACGTACCTCTCGGCCCTGAATACGCCGCTGCCTATGGTGGTGGTAGGCTCCCAGCTGAGCCACGCCGACTTTCGCGCCGCTCTGAAGGGCGCCAGCTCCTGGATCACCATGCTGCTGCGTCTGGTGGCGTTCCCCCTGCTGTCTCTGGGCATCTGCCTGGCCCTGGGTCTGAACAGCGATCTGACCATGGTCCTGGTCATCGCCGCCAGTGCGCCGGCAGCCGCTCTGCTGAGCATGCTCACGGCCAAGTTCGAGCTGGACACGGAGCTGGCCTCCTCCATGGTGTCGGTACAGACCGCCTTCTCCGCCCTGACCATGCCCCTGGTCGTGAGTCTGGTGGACTATCTGGCCTGATTTCTTCTGTGCATAAAAAGCCTCCCGCAGCCCATGCTGCGGGAGGCTTTTCGCGTTCTTCACTTGTTGTTCAGCTTCCCCAGATACCGGTAGATGCTGGCCTCAGAGCTGTGGAGCGCCTGGGCTACGTGGCTGACGGAGCCCTTCAGCAGGAACACGCCCTTGCGGTTCAGGATGTCCATGATCTCCATTTTCTCGTCCTGGGTCAGGCGGTCCACCTCCACCGGATAGTCCGCCACCACCTGAGACACGATGCTGGCGGTGGCGCCGGCGATCGACGTGGGATATCCGCTGCGCACCGGCATCTCCACCGGATCGTTGCTGTCGGCGATGAGCCGCGTACCGCTGGGTACGCCGCGCTTCAGGCCGCCGCCGCACAGCTCCATGACCTTGCGGGCCAGTTCCTCATAGCGGCTGGCATCGAAGTTGATGCACAAAAATCCCGTCAGCTCGCCGGAGCGGCCGCGAATAAGCATGGAGTTGGAGCACATGGTCTTGCCGGTGGCGGAGACCGTCTCGAAATCCAGCACATAGTTCTGCGTCTCGCTGAGATTCCCTGCCAGATACTCCAGCATCTTGTTGCTCAGAGGCGACCCCAGATGACGTCCCGTCAACTCGCCGTTGGCGATGGCGATGATCTCGTTGGAATCATCCTTCAGTTCGTGCAGCGCGATCTCGTAGTCGGGGCCCATGACGTGGCCCAGAAAGTCCACGAGCAGCGTATAGTGCCGCTTCAATTCTTTGTCCATGGGAGTCAGCCTCCTTTGTTTGTTATATTACGCCTCTTCCGGCTGCTGGACAGCCAGCTTGGCCTTCTCCTCGTCCTCCAGTACGCGGTAGGCCACCTTGCCCACCAGCGTCTTGGGCAGTTCCTCGCGGAACTCGATGTCGTAGGGCATGGCGTACTTGGCGATGTGCTTGCGGCAGTAGGCCAGCAGCTCCTGCTTGGTGGCATCGTCGGCGGGAACGCCGGGCTTGAGCATCACGAATGCCTTGACCTTCTGCATTTTATAGGCATCGGGCACGCCGATGATGCAGCTCATCTGCACCTTCTCGTGGGCGTCCAGAATGTTCTCCAGCTGGCCGGGGTACACGTTGTAGCCGGAGGAGATGATCATCCGCTTGGCGCGGCCCTTGAAGTAGATGAAGCCCTGATCGTCCATGGTGCCCAGGTCTCCGGTGTACACCCAGGTCAGGCCGTCCGCGTGCTTGCGCAGGGTTCTGGCCGTCTCCTCGGGGTTGTTCATGTACTCCTTCATCACGGTGGGCCCGGCCAGCAGGATCTCGCCCTCCTCGCCGTAGGGCACCTCCTCGTCGGTGTCGGGCTTCACGATCTTGATGTACGTGTCGGGGAACGGCAGGCCGATGGAGCCCTCCTTATAGATGTTGGTGGGCGTCAGGCAGCAGGCCGTCACCGTCTCGGTGGTACCGTAGCCCTCCCGCACCTGGATAACGGCCTTATGGTCGTACAGGAACTTGTCGAACTTCTTCTTCAGCTCGATGGACAGGCTGTCGCCGCCGGAGAACACGCCCTTCAGACTGCTGAGGTCGGCGTTGTCCATGCTGGGCAGGCGCAGCAGCGCCTCGTACAGCGTGGGGACGCCGGCGATGAAGTTGCAGCGGTACTTGACGATCTGCTTGGCGTAGCTCTTGGCGGTGAAGCGGGGGATGAGGATGCAGCGGCCGCCGTTGGCCAGCATGGAGTGGACGCACACGCCCAGGCCGAAGCCGTGGAACAGGGGCATGGCCGCCAGCATCTTGTCGCCGGGCCGGAACATGGGGTTGGTGGCGATGATCTGCTGACCCAGCGCGTTGAAGTTGCCGTTGGTCAGCACGATGCCCTTGGTGGTGCCGGTGGTTCCGCCGGAGTACAGGATGACGGCGGGATCGTTGAAGCCCCGCTCCACCCGGTAGTTCTTATAGAAGCAGTACCGGGACATCTCCATAAACTCCCGCCAGCGGATGACAGGCGCATCCTCGGGGATCTTCTGGATCTTGCGGCCCTCTGTGAGCATGTAGCCGGCGCGGATGGTGCGGCTCAGCTCATCCTTCACCGATGCGATGATGATGTTGATGATATGGGTGTTCTGGCGGATATGCTCGAACTTGTTGTAAAACTGGTCCAGCGTGATGGCCGTGGTGGACTCGGAGGCGTTGAGATAGAATTCGATCTCCTTCTCCGCCGACAGGGGGTGGATCATGTTGGCAATGCCGCCCACCAGGTTGACGGCGTAGAACATGTAGATGGCCTGGGGGCAGTTGGGCATGGCGATGGTGATGCGGTCGCCGGGCCGCACGCCAAGGGTCTTCAGGCTCTTGGCACACTTCTCGATCTCCTGCACCATCCGGCGGTAGGTGACGGAGCGGCCCATAAAGTCAAACGCGATATAATTGGGATACATGTCCGCCATACGCTCCACAGCGTCGAACATGCTGCCCTGAAAATAGTCCAGATGCATGGGCACGTCGCCCATATAGTTCTCCCACGGGGTCTTTACTTCACTCATACTGTACCTCCTCGCTCAGCGGTTTTTCCAGTTCCTCGGGGTGCTCCAACAGATATTTCAGCAGCCGCACGGACTTGGAATAGTAATAGCCGTCTGCCAGACGCTCGTCGATGGTCAGGCCAAGATCCAGCGTCTCCCTCATTGTCACGTTCCCGTCCGCATCATAGAAGGGAAACAGCTTCTTCTCGCCGATGATGCAGAACAGGGAGCAGGTGCCCCAGTTGGTCAGGTGGTGATAGCCGCATTTGAGCTTGATAGAGCCCAGATTGGAGATGACCACCGAATTATAATAGGGGTCCGTGGCGATGATATCCTTGGGCACCCAGCCGTGCTTATCCAGCCACATCAGGATGCGGATAGCGGCCTTGCTGACGAAGCGGGGGATCTTGTTGAGATAGTCCATGACGCCGGTGGTAGGGTCCACCTTCTCGCTGCGGCACTCCGTCACCTGCTGGCGGATATACTCGTGTACATCGGCCAGGGTGTTGTCCTCCTTGCCGCGCATGACGGCCAGCGCCTCGGCGCCCTTGTCGGAGAACTGCTTTTTCACTACAAAAGAGGCGGAGATATAGTTTCTCTGATAGAAATTGCTGTTGGCAATGAAGCGGTTCAGCTTGGGACGCAGCATGATCGTCTTCAGCAGTGCCGCCACCACCAGATGGAACATGGTGTAGGGAAATTTCGTCTCTTCCTTGTTCTTCTCGGCCAGATAGGCGTTCATGGCCGTCAGGTCGATGCGCAGGGAGACATAGGCCTCGTTGTCGCAGCGGTTGGGGTAGATGATGCCCGTGATGTAGTGGAGGGAGTCCAACTCCCGCAGGAGCCGTCCGTCCTTCCGGTCACCACGGCGTTTTTTCTGTGTTTCCATATTTTTCTCCTGTAAGTTTACCTAATAAAAATGTCAACTATTTACAAGCACACCTAATAATTTATATCAGATAGCATCAATAACATGACTAACCTGCAGTTTTTCATTATAGCAGGCCGCCCCCCAAATTACTACCCTTTTTTTCGTTTTTTTGCAGTTCATGATGAAGAAGTATCAAAAGGGACTGCGGCACATGGCCGCAGTCCCTTTGCCTGCACGGTTTTTTAGAAATCGGCGCTGCCCACAGTGCGGGGGTGCAGCTCCACATCACGAATATTGCTGACACCGGTGAGGTACATCACCATGCGCTCGAAGCCCAGGCCAAAGCCGGCGTGGCGGCAGGAGCCGTAGCGCCGCAGGTCGCAGTACCACCAGTAGTCCTCCGGCTTCATGCCCAGCTCGCGGATGCGGCTCTCCAGCAGGTCCAGACGCTCCTCGCGCTGGCTGCCGCCGATGATCTCGCCGATGCCCGGCACCAGGCAGTCCGCCGCGGCCACAGTCCTGCCGTCGTCGTTGAGGCGCATATAGAACGCCTTGATCTCCTTGGGATAGTCGGTGACGAATACCGGCTTTTTGAACACCTGCTCTGTCAGATACCGCTCGTGCTCGGTCTGGAGATCGGTGCCCCACTCCACTTTGTAGTCAAACTTATCGTTGTTCTTTTTCAAAATCTCCACGGCGTCGGTGTAGCTGACGCGGCCGAAGTCGGAGGAAGCCACATGCTCCAGCCGCTCCTTCAGGCCCTTGTCCACGAAGCTGTTGAAGAAGTCGATCTCGTCCGGGCAGCGCTCCAGCACCCTGCGGATAATGTGCTTGATCATGGCCTCGGCCACGTCCATGTCGCCGGCCAGATCGCAGAAAGCCATCTCCGGCTCGATCATCCAGAACTCGGCGGCGTGGCGCTGGGTGTTGGAGTTCTCGGCGCGGAAGGTGGGACCGAAGGTGTACACATCGCCGAAGGCCATGGCAAAGTTCTCCGCGTTCAGCTGGCCGGACACGGTGAGACTGGTCTTTTTGCCGAAGAAGTCCTGAGAGTAGTCCACCTGACCGTCCTCGGTCTTAGGGACGTTGTTCAGATCCAGCGTAGTGACCTGGAACATCTCGCCGGCGCCCTCACAGTCGGAGCCGGTGATGATGGGAGTCTGGACATACACGAAGCCGCGGCTCTGGAAGAACTCATGGACGGCGTAGGCCGCCGCAGAGCGGACGCGGAACGTGGCGGAAAACAGATTGGTGCGGGGACGCAGATGCTGGATAGTCCGCAGGAATTCCACGCTGTGGCGCTTCTTCTGCAGGGGATAGTCGGGGGTGGACTTGCCCTCCACCTCGATGGTGCAGGCTCTGACCTCCAGCGGCTGCTTGGCATCCGGCGTCAGCACTACGGCGCCGTGGACGATCAGGGACGCGCCCACGTTCTGCGCGGCGATCTCCTTATAATTGGAGACCTCCTCGGCGGACATGACCACCTGCAGATTCTTGAAGCAGGAGCCGTCGTTCAGCTCGATGAAGCCGAAGGTCTTCATGTCGCGGATGGTACGCGCCCAGCCGCAGACCGTGACCTCTTTGCCGCCCAGAGACTCCTGATCGGCGAAGATCGCTGCGATTTTCATTCGTTCCATAGTCTTTCACCTTTTCTGTTGATATTTCGGGACACACGCTGTGCCATAACATGCTTTGGCAACATATTATACACTGCCGCGGCAGATTTTACAAGGAGGAGTTTCGGGAAACCGCCGGAAGGCTCCTCTCTCCGCTTTTGGCATATTTTTTTCGATTGCAGGCGGGCAGCCCCGCTCTGGCAGGAGAACAGGGCTTGACAGAGCGCCATGCCATCCTGTACAGTAAAGGGATGAACTATTCCCGAAAAGAGGAACACTTACATATGACGCTGAGAGAATTAGAGGCAGGTAAAAGCGCCGTGATTCGCCGGGTGGGCGGTGAGGGTGCGCTGCGGCAGCACTTTCTGGATATGGGCATGATCCCCGGTGCAGAGGTAACGGTGGTAAAGCTGGCCCCCATGGGAGACCCCATGGAGGTGCAGGTCCATGGCTACGAGCTGACGCTTCGTCTGGCGGAGGCCGATCAGATCGACATCGAGCCGATCCGGCAGCGCAGCCGCAGCCATGTCGGTGTGGATCGCGCCCGGGACCCCGACCATCCCGGTCTTGGTGAGAGCGGCAAGTACCACAGCAAGGAGGACGAGCATCCGCTGCCGGAGGACACCGTCCTGACCTACGCGCTGGTGGGCAATCAGAACTGCGGCAAGACCACACTGTTCAATCAGCTCACCGGAGCGAGACAGCACGTGGGCAACTTCCCCGGCGTCACGGTGGACCGCAAAACGGGTGTGATCCGCGGCTATCCCAACACGGAGGTCACTGACCTGCCGGGCATCTACTCCATGTCCCCGTTCAGCAGCGAGGAGATCGTGTCGCGGAACTTCGTGCTGCAGGACAAGCCCAAGGCCATCATCAACATCGTGGACGCCACCAACATCGAGCGAAACCTGTATCTGACCATGCAGCTGCTGGAAATGGGCATTCCCATGGTGGTGGCGCTGAACATGATGGATGAACTGGTGGGCAATCAGGGTTCCATCGACGTCAACGCCATGGAGGCCATGCTGGGTGTTCCGGTCGTCCCTATCTCCGCCGCCAAGGACGAGGGTGTGGATGAGCTGGTGCAGCACGCTGTCCATGTGGCAAAATATCAGGAGCCGCCGCTGCAGCAGGACTTCTGCGGCAAGGACGACCACGGCGGCGCGGTACACCGCTGCATCCACGCGGTGGTACATCTCATCGAGGATCACGCCGTGCAGGCCGGTCTGCCGGTACGCTTTGCCGCCACCAAGGCCATCGAGGGCGACAGCCTTATTCTGGCGCAGCTGGCGCTGGATGAAAACGAGCGGGAAATGCTGGAGCACATCGTGCTGCAGATGGAGGCGGAGCGCGGTCTGGATCGCAGCGCCGCCATCGCAGACATGCGGTTCGATTTTATTGAACACCTCTGCGAGCAGACGGTCATCAAGCCCCACGAGAGCCGGGAGCGCGTGCGCAGTGAGAAGATCGACCGCATCCTGACCGGCCGCTATACCGCGATCCCCTGCTTTATCGGCATCATGATGCTGATGTTCTATCTGACCTTCAATGTCATCGGGGCGTGGCTCCAGTCCCTGCTGGCAGCCGGGATCGACAAGCTGTCCGCCCTGACAGACAGTGCCCTGACAGGGCTGGACGTGAACCCCGCTGTCCACAGTCTGGTCATTGACGGCATTTTCACCGGCGTGGGCAGCGTGCTGAGCTTCCTGCCCATCATCGTGACGCTGTTCTTCTTCCTGTCCCTGATGGAGGACAGCGGCTACATCGCCAGAGTGGCCTTTGTCATGGACAAGCCGCTGCGGAAGATCGGCCTGTCCGGCAAGAGCATCGTTCCCATGCTCATCGGCTTCGGCTGCACCGTCCCCGCAGTGATGGCCACCCGCACCCTGACCAGCGAACGGGACCGGAAAATGACCATTCTGCTGACGCCGTTCATGAGCTGCACGGCCAAGCTGCCCATCTACTCGTTCTTTGTCAGCGTGTTCTTTCCCGGCCGGGGCGGCCTTATCATGGCGGGACTGTACCTGCTGGGGATCCTGGTGGGGATCCTGGCGGCACTGCTCTATAGGGGCACGCTGTTCAGCGGCGAGCCCATTCCCTTCGTGATGGAGCTGCCCAACTACCGGCTGCCCAGCGCTAAGAACGTGGCGCAGCTGCTGTGGGAAAAGGCCAAGGACTTTTTGCAGCGGGCCTTCTCCGTCATTCTCATCGCCACGGTGGTGGTGTGGTTCCTCCAGAGCTTTGACCTGCGCCTGAACATGGTGTCCGACTCCGCGGACAGCATGCTGGCCATGGCCGCCGGCGTACTGGCTCCGCTGTTCGCGCCGCTTGGGCTGGGCGACTGGCGCATCTGCACCGCCCTCATCAGCGGCTTCATGGCCAAGGAGAGCGTGGCGTCTACGCTGGAGGTACTATTCGGAAACAGCATCGGCAGCATTCTTTCTCCGCTGGCTGCGGCGACGCTGCTGGTGTTCAGCCTGCTGTACACCCCTTGTATCGCGGCGGTGACATCCGTCCGGCGTGAGCTGGGCGGCAAATGGGCGGTCGGGCTGGCCGTATGGCAGTGTCTCATCGCGTGGGTGGTGGCTTTCGTGGTCCACGGTATCGGGAGTGTGCTGCTATGAACGTCTGGGACATTCTCATTCTCGCAGCGGTGACGGCAGCGCTGTTTCTTGCGTTCCGCACCGCCGTCGGAAACCGGAAAAACTGCTGCGGCGGCTGCAAAGGATGCAGCAGCCGCGGGAAACACGACCGGTCCTGCTCATCCTGCCGGTCGGCCCGCAAGGAGGAGACACTATGAAGAAACCCCATAAGCCCATTCCCAGCCCTCGTGACCTGAAGGGCACCATCCGGCGGCAGCCCGTGGTATTCGCGGTGTATCTGGTGCTGCGGCTCATCGTGCTGGGCACGCTGGTGTCCTCCATCATCCGCGGCGAGTACGAGAGCGCGTTCATCTGCCTGCTGGTGTTGGCGCTGTTCATGCTGCCGTTCTTTATCCAGCAGAACTTCGGCATCGAGCTGCCGTCCACGCTGGAGATCATCATCCTGCTGTTCATCTTTGCGGCGGAGATCCTGGGCGAGCTGGAGTGCTATTTCATCACCTATCCCCACTGGGACTCCATGCTCCACACCACCACCGGCTTCCTGTGCGCCGCCACGGGATTCGCCCTCATCGACATCCTCAACCGCAACAGCCGCATCAAGTTTGAGCTGTCCCCTATCTATGTGGCGCTGGCAGCGTTCTGCTTTTCCATGACGGTGGGCGTGCTGTGGGAGTTTTTTGAGTTCGGCATGGACCGGCTGTTCCACATGGACATGCAGAAGGACACCGTGGTGCAGTCCATCACCTCCGTGATGCTGGACCCCACCAACAGCAACACTCCCGTCACCATCGACGGCATCCACTCCGTAGCCGTCAACGGACAGGACCTGGGTTTTGACGGGTATCTGGACATCGGACTGTACGACACCATGGCGGACCTGTTCGTCAATTTTATCGGCGCAGTGGTGTTCAGCGCCATCGGGTACTTCTACATCAAGCACCGCGGCAAGGGCAGGCTGGCCCGGGCGTTCATTCCCACCATCACAGAATCGGAGAATGCCGCCGAGGAGTTGCCGGACACGGAAGAAACGCCGGATACACCGGAGGAAACGTAAAAAAGAGACGCCCGAGGCTACGTTTTCACAAGTACACATTGTGGCACAAGGGTAGCTGGTGCGAAAGTCGGTAAACGTCAAACCTAAGCACGCATAAAGCTGCAGGGAGGCAGGCCATCGGCCTGCCTCCCTGATTCGTTTATTCAGCTGACATCCTGCATGGGTAGGGATGAACTGTGCTACTCGTGCGGTACCCGTTTCGCTCAGTTAGAGCACAGCCAGCAGCCCCCAGAGGAGATAGCGGTACGCGCAGATTTTGTTTGACAGCTATACTAAGTCAACATTATTCTTTCTACGCGGTTGAAGCGGACGGCAAATTCGTACAATCAGTCCGCAACCTGCGCCATATCTCAGTCACAGTTAATTGCAATGATAATCAGTTAGTGCTGCAATTCTAGGCACTTTGCTTTCCGCTAAAAGTTTTCGAATCGCCTTCTCATTTTTGCTGTTTATGATGCCATTTTCATAGGCAGCTTTAATTATTTCCGGGCAGCGAAATTCTTCTGCAATTGGCACAAGTTTCTTTGCATTTTTCGTCAAATATTCCATAAATATCTGTATGGTGCTCTCTGAAAGGTCAATGGGTTCAAGCACACGCCCCAACATACCCAGCAAGCGCGCTGGCATCGTGTACTTGTACACAGGTCCATTATTTATTAACTCTAAATCATATTTCCTCAATTTGCCCGTTTGGACAAAATCAGTAAAATTGTCCGAATTTTCTTTTGTCGAGTATGCCCAAAAAGAAACGCTGTCAGAGTCTGTAGCTAGCACGGCGGCTTTGCAGCGTGAAAATACATGACAATTCAAATCGGCAATCCGCGATTTAGGCAAGACTATTTGTTTTAAAAATTCACACCGGCCAAATGCGAGCGTCCCTATACTCTCTACGCTGCTCGGAATTAGAACACTATGAATGTCTCGCTCGAAAAACGCCACATTGTCTATAGCAACAATACCCTCTGGGATAGTAATCCGGTCTTCCGTATAGCCACAGTAGGAATAGACAGTATTTTGTACAATAACCAATCCGTTCTCGTCCGCTAGAGCACGGCAGCCGCTAAATGCTGATTTGCCTATGTGTTCTACATCTCCGCATATTATTAACTCACTCAAATTTTCGCATAACTCAAATGCACTATCGCCAATGCATCTTACACTATTAGGAATAACAATGCGGCGAATCCTATTATCCCACGCAAATGCACGGCTATCAATTTTCGTAACACCTACTGGGATTTCTATATTCTCACATGGTTTACAGCATCCATACAGAACATCCCTCACAATAATGAGTCCATTTACATCAGCAAGTGCGTTACACCGGTAGAAAGCGTTACTCCCGATTTTCTCTACGCTGTTTGGAATCATAATGCTAGCTAAGTTAGCACAATCAGAAAACGCTTTCTCACCAATAGTCATAACCTTAGCCGGGATATTAATGCTACTCAGCTTGCCACAATTGGAAAACGCACCTTTCTCGATGGTAACAAGACTGTCTGGAAATGTGATACTTGGAATATTCCAACAATTTGCAAAAGCATCCTCACCAATATAAACTAAACTATTCGGCAAATTAGCTTTTTCTAAAAATATGCAATTGCCAAACGCATGGTCTTCAATACTAGAAACACTTTCCGGAATATCAACGCTTTGCAGATATTTGCAACCGAAGAAAGCTCCGCTCTTAATGGCGGTTATACCTTCCGGTATAGCAACAAGGGATTCACTGCCAAAATAGCCATATAATTCATCCTTTAAGATTAAAAAACCATTTTTATCTGCTAAAGCTTTGTCACCCGAGAAAGGATTCTTCTCAATACGTGTTACGTTATTTGGTATAGTAATATCTTCGAGATTTTTACAATCTGCAAATGCTCGATCTCGAATTGTTGTCACACTATCCGGGATTACGATACTACGTATGTTTTCACAGTTCGAAAAAGCGAAAAGCCAAATATCAGACACGCCATTAGGAATAACTACATCTACAACCCCTGGCTCTTCCGTATATTTCCTCAAAATAGTTCCTTCGATTTTAAATCCCATAACTATTTCCTTTCTTAATTAGTGAAAAAGCCTCAACTCAAAGGCGCATTTTTCTTTCATCTCATCTGAGAGAATCTCAGGCCATGTTCAGTACTTCCTCCAATTCATCCAAATCATCTTGGGTAAAATTCTCCGGATCAACACCGACAGCAAAGCAAGCGCGATTAAAGGTCTGCCTGTCAATGTACGCTTGTCCAATCTCTTGAATCTCTCTGGCTACTCGCCGGATATGCTCGTCTGTGATGCCGTTAAATCCAGCATCATCCATTGCTGCTAACATCCAAGGCTCAAAACCCATGGTTGCTCCTCCTTTATGTTTTATTTTATGGGATAGGTAGCTCTGAAATCATTTCAACAATACGAATGCCCTCTTTTTCACAGTACCTATTTGCATAGTAGCCGCAGGAATTTTTGCCCTCCGCCTATATACGAATCACATTTCCCTGTAACTGCGGCAAATATGCCTCTCTGCATGTGAGGAAGATCACCTGATGCCGTTCGGCACAATCCCGGATTAACGCGCAGGACTGCTCCACGCGCTCCTCGTCCATATCTGTCAGAGGATCGTCGAGGACGATTACGCCGCCTCCATTCGGGAACAGATGATCCAAAACAGCAAGTCGGAATGCGAGATACACCGTTTCCTTTGTCCCTTCGGACAGCCGTCTGTAATTAACAAGTCGATCGCCGCTGTAAATATTCATGTCCAGTTTGTCTGTCTGCGGGAACTCAGGGAATACCTTGCCTCCGGAGATCAGCCCCAAATAGCAGGCAAAATGCTTGGTGATATCTTCCATCGGGTTGCCGCGCAGCTGTGCCTTTTGCTCCTCGAATACGTCTCTTATGTGGAACCAATGCTTCAGCAGTGCCTTTTGTTCCTCAAGCTCACGCTGCGCTCGCTCACAGTTCTCAAGAAGATCCTCACCGTCCATTTCGTTCTGATAGCTGTCCAGATCTCTTTCCGCCGCGGTTTTCTCTTTCAAAGCATCTTTGCACTCGGCATCAGCAATCTCTTCCGACCGCTTCAGCTTTTCAAGATACGCCTTTGGCTCCGTGACATGCAGGTATTCCTCCGGGATCTCCGGCATCTCAGCCATGCGTGTCTCCGCTTCGCGTCTCTCTTTTGCCTTGGAATCCACAGCCGCCGCCAATGTCTCCGTGCTGCTATATTCCTTTGCATATCCCTCAACCATTGCGTTCTTACCGCCGATGAATGCTGCAATGCTCTCCTTGCCGCACATAGCGTGAATATCTGCTGCAATGGTTTCCTCATCACGAACCGGCGTGATGATGGCAGACGCTCTTGCTTCCAATTCCTGCAAGGATTCACCCGCTAGGTGCATCTTCAGCCGGTCACCCACACTTTTCTCTGTACTGCGTGCCTGCTGAATACGCTCCGCGAGCATCTCAAGACCGTCAATGCTCTCCTGCTGGTAGGCAGCCAGAATACCGTCCACGATATCCTTTTGGACGCCAATCTCCTTCTCGATCGCGGCAGCATCAACATCCGCCGGCGCCAGCTGCAGCTCCATAACGCCGGGAATGACCAGCTTGACGGCCTCTGTAATGGCAAGCCGCCCGCTATCTGCGCAGACGGTTTCGCCTGTACGCAGGGATGTGACCGTCAACCCATATCCGCCCAACATCTCAACGGCAGCGCTCAGATTCATGCCGCAGAGTTTGTTCTCCAGCTTCATTATTTCGCGCTGCGCTTCCTTCGCGCTTGCGATGTCTTCCTTGGTAGGGCACGGACGATCCAGATCACTCTTGTCGATCCCTTCCAGCTCGCCCAGGATTTCCCGAGCCTTTTGCAGGCGTGTCAGGATCGCTCTGTTCTCGTTTTCAGCATAAAGTCGTTCTGCCTTTTCCAGCAAACCTACCTGCACAGGCCAATCGCGCAGCACATCTGTGAGTTTCGCCTCCTCACCCTGCAATCTCACAAGCTCATGCGCCACTCTTTCATGATCCTCGAGCAGCCGTTCCACCTCGGCAAATCTCTCACACGCAGCTTTTGCTCTCTGCGCGCTTTCCTCCGCATCCGTAAATGTGGTGTTCGCTTTCTGGGCGGCATCCTCAAGCAGGTGCAGCTTGTCCAGTGCATTCTGTGCATCCTCGCAGGCATAATAGGCGGTCAGAATGTCACCGAGATCCTTTTTCCAGCGGTCGTTTCCCTTCTTTGGGCAACCTCTTTCGGTATCCCAATGCTTTCCTTCGATAGCAGAGATCTTTTTGTTGATCTCTTCTTCGATTCTGGAGGTTGAAATACCATCGCTTTCCGCAAATGCCTTGGTCAGCGTTTCCGATAATTCACGCTTGGCATCTGCTTGATTGTTCTCCTTCTTCTGCGCATCCAGCAGCGCCTGCAGTGATGCGGCGGCATTGCTTTGCGGAGAAAGCAGGAAATCGGAATACACACCCTCGCCATACTGAAGGACTTCCTTCATGATGACCTTGATATCATCCTCTTTTTTGATCAGATCATCATCCGGCGTCATCAGCCGGCAGCGAGGATCATCATCTCCCCATTCTTTTTCAAGCGTGTATACGCCCTCTTCGGTTTCAAATGACACTTTCCCATCCGGATATAAGTTCGCAGTGGTCTTACCCCTGCGGCTGGCAGGGTAGTACAGATCCCTGAATTCCTTACCTTGCGTACTGCTGCCCTTCACCTTGGAATCTTGGAACAAGGTTCTGGATAGGAGATTTACCAGCGTACTTTTCCCGCTCTCATTCTTGCCGTATACCACGTTGATGCCGTCTGCAAAGGAAACAGAGCTGTCCCTAAGTCCGGCAAATTGTCTACAGGAAAGATTTTTGATCTTCATATCACTTTGCCTCCCTCAAGCCATTCAGCAGGTCATACGCAAGCTGTGCTTCCTTCGGTTCATCGATCAACGCAGATAAAAATTTGGCCGAAAAAGATGTCTCCGGAAATTCAGCAGCGATCAAGTCCCTCGTGATCAGTCGGCTGAGTCCGGCATCGCGATATGTTCCTTCAATAAAGCGGGACAGTTTTCCTTCCACGATGCTCTGCCGCGCTGCGTATTCGTCCACATCAACAACTCCGCTTAAAATTAGATCTACCACACTGTCATCCCCGATTTTATTAAGGAAATAGTCCAGTTTTCTCTCCATCTCCCCAGCAGAGAGGTCCAACTCCTCTCGATAGAAGCGAACATTTCCTGTGACGACCTTCTTCGCCTGAACGCGCTTATCCTCTGCAATCTGAATAATAAAGCACAGCCCCTCTGTACGGCAGTTCACATCGGTCTGAACATGCGTCCCGGCATTGAAGATTTTTCCGCAGTCAGCATAATCGCCGGCAACATTTTTGGGGAACGGAACGTGCGTGTGTCCGATCAGCCATGCATCCACCGGAATGCTCTCCAGCTCCTGACGGCTCATCAGGAAATATGCCCCTTCATTGTCGATCGTTTCACCCTCAACCGCGCCATGGGCAATTCCAATACGGTATGTATCGTCCGGAACGATCTGCAAATCCTGGATCCAGCCGAGGTTATTTTCACCAGGGGCGGAATGCTTAGACATGCAAGGGGCCGGATACAGGACGACATTCTCACCGTTCACGGAAATGGGCCGCGGCTCATATTGGTTCAGCAGCAGAATATTGCCTTTTTCAGCTGCAATGTCCCGAAAATACTCCCACAGCTTGGAATCCTTTTCATAGTAATCGTGGTTGCCGGGGAGGACGGTCACTGTTCCGTGAAAACGAGACAGCGTCTCCAGCAGCGGCTGCATTTCTTTCTTTGTGATCCGGGTATTCTCGAACAAGTCACCGGCAATTACAAATAGTCCGCACTCCTCTTCATTGGCAATTTGAACCATGCTATGAAACGCATCCATGCGCTTTTGTGCAAGAACAGTTCCGGCAGCACCGTGCCCCATATATTTGAGGCCAATATGGTTGTCCCCGGTCAGGAAAATTTTCAACATAACAATCTCCTCATTTGTTTTCTTCTAAGACTATGGTCTCGTTTTGGCGGAGGGTTGAGGGCAACTTCTTTGCAACTATGTTTTCTGTAAAAATTGCCTCTAGTGTTATTCCAACAATAGAACTTTTGGCATATTTATTACGTTGAGAAAGGGGCACTAATTCTGTGATTTTTGCAGAGTATTCTAAGTGCCCGCTTAAAAAGGCCGGCGCGATTTCATCACTTACATCCGAAGGCAAAAAGCCAAGTGAACCGTGCTCACTTAATACCTCCAACCGCATAGAATCGTAATCGGCTTTTGATGATATTAAATATACATCTTCGTCAAGTGAACATTTTTCAATAGCATCACTCCGCCCTTCAAAACTCGTCTCCCGAATATATACCCTATCCGGCAGTGTGAATGTCGAAGGAAATGATTCAAAACGATTGTCTACAGCAGCTATTCCACATTTAAGAAGCGTCTTATTTTCCTGCTCGGAGGTGACAATCTTAAATGTGTTAAGCCACTCGGAAATCCTGCCGATAAAGTTTTCTTCCCTTTCATCGGCGTCTATACGAACCCTTTCGCCCAGATAAAATGCAAAATAGTAGATTGGATCGATGTTGATATTCGTTGTTGAGGCAACGACAATCCCATCGTCTCCCAAGTAACCTGCTAGTTCTTGGACAATATCTGTTAGGTCTTCCTCTGTATAACTCATGTCCTTGCGATTTCTATAGCATCTTTCTCCCACCTTTTCCAGTTTGGCAAGGTTGAAGCCTTTAACTGATATATTTCCGAGAGTTTCCCATAAACGCGAGTTAGACACCTGAATAACTACGGTCGAGGCATATTGCGACATTGTTAGTTTTCTCCTTCGCAAGCTATGATTTAATCGCTAGTCGTTTTGTTCTTTGATATTTGCTGTATTCTCTATGACATCAAAGCTTATAGAGCCCAGCGCATATTTTGCGCCCCCACGCCGTGCAGACTTTGGGGTAATACTCGAAATATGTGCATTAGATAATGAGACGTAGTCCAAAAAGGGAATCAAGGGATGTAGGAGGTGCAAACTCAGGGTTCCGATTGATCTTTCGCCAACTCTAACATCCCAGCCCGAGTCAGAAGGCATTATGGTCACCGGCATACCAATCTCAGCATCCTCGGCACATTCAATTCGCTCTTTACCAATGATGGCAGATTCAGTGTATTGATCAAATGCTATAGTTACATTTATGGTTTTTTCATCTTCGTGATATCTTATTTTGTCACCGCGGTGATCTCTGTACGCAACTGAATAATCTTCAATCCAATCAGTAAGCACCTGCGCAAGTTTAGGAATAATATCTTCATTCCTCTTGGCTTTGCTTTCTATCCCGGTCCTCCATTTTTCGGTCTTGCAAACAAGCCCGTCTTTGTATTGAAATACTTTTTTATTGTTATCTGCCGTGATCCGCTTGAGAAAATCGCAATGTTTAAAAGCATCTTCCGCAATATACTCTAAACCTGCCGGTAATTGCACAGATTTTAAGTCTTGGCACACAGCAAAGGCTTCCGAGTCTATTCGCCGAACGTGTGCGGGCAGGACAATGGATTGCAACCCAGAATAATAAAATGCCTCACGTTCGATTTCTCTCAAATTCTCAGGCCATTTGATATTCTCCAATCCATAGTGACCACAAAATGCGCCTTTTCCAATGATGCTTGTTTCTTCACGTATTAGAGCAGGTCCCTTCCCCCTATAGTAATTGGTAATGAGTTTAAATGTTCCGTCATCAAGCACTTGATAAATTGAATCCTCATCCTTAAATATGTGTTCGTTTTTCTCGTCGATAGTGTACTTTATCTTCTGCTCCTCAATGCAGTGATATCCATGTACAGTAGCCTGTTTAACCCTGAGATCTCGAACCGTTCTAGGGACAACTATTTCCGCTGTTCTTGACCAGTGGGCAATGATGCTTTCGTCAAATGTCTCCGTGCCGTCCGCTAAAACGATTTTGCGTAATGCATTACAGTGCGAAAATGCTTCATTTGCGTATAAAACAACATCTTTCGGAGCTTCATAAACAGTTAGCGAGGTATCCAATAGTCGCTCCAGTTTCTTTTTTCCGTTTACGATGGAATAAAATCCAGATGCGTCTGATGTAAAATATTCATTTTCTGATTCTACATCAATAGAAGCGACATCTTTCCCGATTCCATTTGCCTGTACCAGAGTGTACTTGCCGAGCTGGCGTAATTCTCTCGGTAAAATGAGTTTATCAAATTTTGCATCTACAAGTGCATTATTCTCTATTAATTCTACGCCGGCTGGTATTTTCAGGATTTTTATTCTCTTTCCCGAGTGTCCCTTATATCCAGTAACTACCTTCCTATCTGGGGAAAAGATAAGTCCTCGAAAAAAGCTTGGTATGTTTGCAGATGTTTCTAGTTCACTACCCTGCAAGATATTCGCGATAATATTCATACTGTGGTTTATCTCTTTGAAGCCAACATTATTTTTGAACAACTTATTCTTAATGGCCAGCTTATTTTCCCTAATAGATAAACATCTTGCCTGCTCTGCCGAAGGGAATCTCTTTGTATACTCTGCAGCTAAAGCCTTCTTCTGCAACTGTAACTCTCCGGGCTCGTTTTCCCCAAAAACGCGTAGAATGTGTTTTGTAGAATGAGGCGGATAAGGGGCATCTCCTTCGGAACAACGCCTAACAGAAAGAACGAGTGCAACTTTCTCTCGATTCTCAGATCTAATTGGAACAACCACAAATTTACCTGGGCTGATCTCAAAATCACAAATATAGGACCAAGAAGTTTGATAGTTTGCAGGTAACACTTCACAATATGTATATTGTTCATCAACGAACATCGTTGCACATCCCTTCCCATTTTCAGATCGTGTCGATTCGGGGATTATTCTACGCGTCCCAATCATCTCTAAATCTAAACTGATAACTTATATCCTCGTCTTCAAAATCCTCTGTTGGCATATGCCGTAGTGTCCAGTTCTCTCTCCAATCTGTGCTATATGCACCTACCAAATATCTGTCAGAAAAAAACGCACACCCACTTCTTGAATAGAGTAACTCTATTTGCTTCTCACTTCTGTTTTTTGAGAATGCAGCGACTTTTATCTTTGGATAGTGTGCGACAACCACGTCAACATCTTCGGTGTAAACAAAAAGTTCTGCAATTTGATTTGTAATTAGAATAATATCTTCAAGATCATATACATCGGGGTCTTTTTCTGCCAAATAATCGAGCACATCAACTATATCTTCGGTATTTCCTCGGCAACACGCCCATAATATTTCCCCATTTACCGGAAGTGGCATATAAGCGCAAAAGGCCAAAGACTTGGAAATACATTTCTGTGCATCTTTGTTGTCACCTGGTATTGTGCGTGCAATAAGGGCACTGCGGAAAAAGCCTCTTTCATATTCTTTTTTACCAACAACGCGCCGGATAGATTTAATCTCTGAAATCTGGCAAGGAGCATCTTCTTCTGTGTAATTCTTTATAGATTCAATCTGCCCAAATACTAAGTTACAATTTGCTCCCACCGGAACTTCGACATAGTCGCGTATGCGAAGTTTGTCCAATTTTGATTGATAAAAGTGTGGTGCAGCAACAGTCGGGAGTTTCACTGTACAAATGATAAATTGTTCACTCTTTGGCATAGCGGGTTCATGCCTTGTCCTTAGGTCACTTTGGTTTCTTTGCTGAATTAGACCAAGTGTAAGTAAATATCGCTTCAGAGGCATTCCAAAGACTTCCGAGGAAGCATTCTTAAGGCTTTTTAACTTCGGCAAATACTCGGGGTTGTCTGAAAACAAATCATCTACAGTATCAAATGGACTCCCATTAGGATATTTTCCCTGCAGTGCTTTAATAATTGCGTGTGGATCAACACTTTTAGGCCGGCCGGAAGCTTTCTTTTCACACTTGTATCCATAAGCTTCGAGAAAATCTTTACCACTTTCATATCCTAATGCCTTGTATATTTCGGAAACGGTTTCCCCCATTTTTTTATGATTGCTGTGTAAACCAACAATAATTTTATCTGGATATGCAGAATCTATTCTTTCAAAAAGAGTCTTAATCCTGTCCTTAATTCTATCTGGTTCATTTCCGGGGCTATATATAGGCATTATCATTTCCTCCTGTTCCAAACTATTTACTATTTACGTCTATAACGGTACTTACCAAATTGTTGGGTTCAATTTGCCAATTACGGAGATATAGCTTTTATATAGGCATCTGCAATATATAATGCTATTTTCTGAAGTTCTTCTACGGTGACCTGAATCTGAAAATCTGTTACGGTGTTGCCTCTTCTCTGTAGTCCCTTTAGGGAGCATTTCTTTGTTTTGCACTTACGACAACTTTTACAGGAAAACTTGTTGCTTATAACAATATAAATGTGCTTATAATTATCTACACTAATCTCGAGATTTTGGTGAGCAATACCATTTCGGAACTTATTAACAAATGTATATATTGTTTTACGATTATAAACTACATCACCATTGGAGCAACTTTGTATGGGGGTAAATATTTGAGGTGAAATCCCAATTTTCCTAATCAAATCAGGGTATTTCCCTGGAAATATTCTGCCCCCACCGGATTCCTTTGCACGTTCGTATGGCAGTATTACTAATGAAAGCAATGAATTTATTAACATAGCCGGTGAAAACTCCGTTGTTTCCGAAAAAGTCTTAATTATCCTCTTTGTTGTTTCTATCTGCGAAATATAGAACTTCTTCTGTATCGCACTATTCTTTTCGGCTTTCTTTGCTGCCACATTAACACCTCTTTTGCTCAACCCCGATTCTTTGCGGCAATTATGTATTTCGCCTATAAGGAATAGAGGAAAACGGCATCGCTTCATTTGCACCCTATGGCCTTTATGCAGAATGAACTTATCTCATTTTACGTTTTTAATCAAATATGTAGGTTTTATATAAATTTTACCACAAACAAAGACATGACACAATCCCGGTTTTGCACACATTCCATTCGTTTGCATATACACACCAAGTTTTAAGAAAATCGTTTTTACATTCACTTGTTATTCTAGGCGATGTGGTGTCCGGAAAACAGGACACTATACAATTTCTTTATATTGATTTTCACCCGATCTTGTTCGTTGACTTGTTCGCGGTTGTGTGATAGTTGTGTTTGTTACCAAAAATAACAGGGAGAACACGACTATGAAAAAGTTGATACCGCTGACTATCTGTACCATCTTGCTGCTTACAGGCTGCGGGCAGGCTGTTGCGCCGGAAGTGGACACCGTTCCCGCGATAGTGCAGGAGGAGACTATCCCCACA
>OLPW01000327.1_pt1 | contig 58862 bp, 61 predicted proteins | sample 1672161 | NCBI WGS metagenome assembly OLPW01 (sample SAMEA3136654, study PRJEB25190) | human gut metagenome
TGGGAATAGTAATATAAAAGAGGAGATTGCTCAAAGCAAACTACCACCAGTAACAGGTGAAAACATAGAAACAGAAATAAATATAACAATAGAAGATGGGTTCTATGGCGCTGAGAAAAAAATTGTGTTAAATGATTTAGAGGGAAAACCAAGAGCAATAACATTAAAAGTTCCAGAAGGTATACAAAATGGAGAAAAAATAAGGCTAATTGGACAAGGTAGACAAGGAAAAAATGGTGGAAAAAATGGGGATTTATATATAAAAATAAATATCGAAAATGGAAAAAAATACAAATTAGAAGGATATGATTTATATACTACAATTCCAATTTCACCATGGGAAGCGGCATTAGGAACAAAAGCAAAAGTCAATTCAATAGATGATAGTAAAACAGCAGTGTTAATTCCTAGTGGTATACAATCAGGAGAAGTTATAACAATACCAGAAAAAGGGTATAAAATGCAGAATGGTAATAGAGGAAATCTTATAGCACAAATAAAAATTGTAGTTCCAGAAAAGTTAACAAACGAAGAAAAAGAAATGTTTAAAAAATTAAAAGAAATATCAAAATTTAATCCTAGAAGGGTTTAGAACTTATAATAAAATATTGCAAAACGCTGAAATATCAACAAAAGTATTGACAAATGACATAAAACAAGGTATAATTAAGTATGTGAGTTCGTAAACATAAGATAAGCTATGGATTAAATCATAGGAATGAGGTGTAAATATACATGGAGATGTTACAAGGAAAACATTTTAGCATAACAGATCCAAAAGGAGTAAATACAGTAATTTATCAAATAAACAAAACAAAAAAGGAATTTTTAAAAGATTATCCCAAGTATACTGTTGAAAGATTAGATTTCACAGAGGAAATAAGAGGAGAAAATCGTAGAAAAACCTTTTATGTTGACGAGCCACAACCAAATGGAAATCAATTAGTAATATTATCATTCGGAAAAGAAAATGTTGTAATAAACTCAGGAATACTAATTGATGACGAGGTTAGGATATCAAAAACACCAACACCATTTAAGTTTAATACATTATATTCAGAAGAAGCGACAGAAATAACAGGAATTTAAAGAATTTAATTATACACCAAATATGAAAAGAGACATATGTGTTATAGATCCTGAAACTACAGAAGAATTAAAACCTAGACTTTATTATGATGAAAATGAAGATAAAGTAAAGGGCAGATGTAAATTAAAGCCATACAAATCTTATTTCGCTTTTGAAGTAAGGGATGATGATGGTAAAGTTTAAGGAGGGCAATTTACTATGGTAAATAGCACAGTAAATGGAAAAAAAATAGGAAGTGCTGCAGGAAAAGATGATAAGGTAAGACTAGATTATTGCATTTGTGGCAAAAAAAGCAAAGAAAAAGGATTAGATGCAAAGATAAATGGAGCTAAGCCTTCAATATCTTTAATAAGTTCATTAAGAGAAAATGGACAAATAATAAACGAGACTAGTGAATATGTATCTATAAAAGCATATCCTGGAAAAAATCCTAATAAAGTAAAGAAGAGCGAAGATATTACACATTAGAATATAATTGTAACTAAAGAGAAGGTGATTTATATATGAACTACAAGGTAGAAGGAGCAATAAGAAAAAATAAAAAATATTTTATATTATTTAATCATTATCATATCCTGTATGTTTGGAGGAATGTTAGGAATAAATAAAAATAATTCTGAAAACTAAAAAAACGTTTCTATTTATGAAACGATTTTTTATTATTGTTTTAAATTCCAAGTAATTTTAATTTTTTTCTAATTGCTATTATTGTTCCGATAGTTAGTGTAAGTCCTCCACCATATATCATTCCTTTATCACTTGTTTCTGGATTTTTAACTTTTGTTTTTTCATCACTTGTTTTATCATTACTTGTTTTTTCAGTTGTAGAGGCAGAAATAACTTTCTTTGTAACTGTCACTTCATTTACTTCATAAATTAAATTACCATTCTTATCTTTTGAAGTTAATGTTATTGTTGCTGTTCCTTCTTTCACACCATTTATATTTCCATTTTCATCTACAGTTGCAATTTCTGGATTACTACTTGTATATGACACTTTTGTTTTAAATCCTTGTGGTAGTTTTACATATTCTTTAAAACTTAATTTTTCTCCTAGTATTAATTTTCCTAAATTGTATTTTATTCCTGTTGGTTGTGAAAAATTATTATTGTCTAAGTATACATTATTTAATGCTATATTTTTGCTTAAATCTATTTTGCTTAATTTATTGTTTTTTAGGTTTAATTCACTTAATGCTCTATTTTTACTCAAATCTATTGTAGTTAAACTATTCCCTTTAATATCTAAAATTGCCAATTCTGTATTATCAATCAAACGTATTGATGTCAAATTATTATTATTTAAAAACAAGTTTACTAATTTAGTATTTTTTCTTAAATCCAATGTACTTAAATTGTTATTATTAAGGGATAGTGTTGTTAAAACTGTATTTTTACTTAGATCTATTGTATTTATCTTATTATCATTTAAATTTACACTTGCTAAAGCTGTATTTTCATATAATGATATTGTACTCAAATTATTATTATTAAGATTTAAACTTGTCAAGGTTGTATTTTTACTTAAATCTATTGTACCTAAACTATTATTGCTCAAATTTAAGTTTGTTAAGGCTGTATTTTTACTTACATCTATTACATTTATACCATTACCACTTAAATTTAAATATTGTAATGCTTTATTACTATCTAAATTAACATTCATTATTTGATTGTTATTATAATCAATTTGATTACTTAAATCCAAATATTTTAATCCTGTTAAGTATTTAATTCCTTCTATAGATGTAATACCTTTATTTTGGCATTCAAGTTTTGTAATTTGAGTTAAACGGTTTTGAATGTCTCCTTGACTTGCTGCTACTTCATCCAAACCAGCATATTTTTCATTATAAGCTTCTAATACACATGTTTTGAAATTTCCTGTTTCAATAAAAAAACCCAATTGTGACTCAGAAATGTGTGCCGACACTTTTCCTATTGTCATTAAACTACAAAATGCTATTGATAAAATTATTGTTTTTTTTAGTTTCATTATACCTCTCCTATCTTAAGCTTATAATATCATGTTTATTTTTTAAAGTCTATTTATTTATATCATAAAATACATAACTTTACATTTTTTTACTTATTTTTCAATATATCAAAAAAACATGAAACTTTTTTTTCATGCCTTTTCTATTTTTTCTTTACCACCCATATAAGGTCTTAAAGCTACAGGTATTTTAATACTTCCATCCTCTTGATAATTATTTTCTAAAAAAGCAATCAACCCTCGTGGAGTTGCAAGAACAGTATTATTTAAAGTTGAAACTAAATAATTTCCATTTTCACCCTTAGCTCTAATAGATAGACGTCTAGCTTGTGCATCACCTAAAGTAGAACAAGAACCAACTTCAAAATATTTCTTTTGTCTTGGGCTCCATGCTTCAACATCACATGATTTTACTTTAAGATCTGCAAGATCTCCTGAACAACATTCAAGAGTTCTAACAGGAATATCTAAGCTTCTAAAGAAATCTACAGTAAACTTCCACATTTTGTTATACCAATCCATAGCATCTTCTTGTTTACAAATAACAACCATTTCTTGTTTTTCAAATTGATGAACTCTATATAGACCTCTTTCTTCAATTCCATGAGCTCCAACTTCTTTTCTAAAACATGGTGAATATGAAGTAAGAGCAATAGGTAATTCTTTTTCATTTAAGATTTGATTTTTAAATTTTCCTATCATTGAATGTTCACTAGTTCCAATTAAATATAAATCTTCATTTTCAATTTTGTACATCATTTCATCCATTTCTTCAAATGACATAACACCATCTACAACATCACTTCTTATCATAAACGGAGGTATACAATAATTGAATCCTCTATCGATCATAAAATCTCTAGCATAAGATAACATAGCACTGTGAAGTCTGGCGATATCACCCATTAAATAATAAAAACCATTCCCACTTGTTCTTCCAGCTGCTTCTTTATCAAGACCACATAATGATTCACAAATATCTGCATGATATGGAATTTCATAACTTGGAACAAATGGCTCTCCAAATTTCTCAACTTCCACATTTTCACTATCATCCTTACCAATTGGAACAGAACTATCAATGATTTGTGGAATAACTAACATTTTCTTTCTTAATTCAGCATTTAAAACATTTTCTTCTTTTTCAATATCAACAAGTTTTTTATTTATCTCTACAACTTGTTGTTTTCTTTCATTTGCTTCATCAACCTTTTTATCACGCATTAAAGATCCAATTTCACTACTAATCGTATTACGATCTTTTCGCATACTATCCCCTTGTTGTTTTAAACTTCTAATTTTTTCATCTAATTCTAATACCTCATCTACTAATGGAAGTTTTTTATCTTGAAACTTCTTTTTAATATTTTCCTTAACTAATTCTTTATTCTCTCTAACAAATTTAATATCTAACATTTTATTTCTTCTCCTTCTTCTTTATTTTTTTATTATCATAACTAAATTCAACTAATTTTACTTTTAAAGCAATCAAATTATTACTATTTATAATTCTTTCAATAAACATCTTTTTTGTTTCATCCTTTTTTTGTGTAAGTATCTTTATTGTATTTACTATATCATCAGAAAAACCTACATCAAGTAATTCCTCTGGAAAAATATTTATCTCTGTAATTATATCTTTTAGTAAAAAAACTATCTTTTCGGTAACAGAGTTCATCATATCACAATTAGAATATAATTTATCTATATATTCATCTTTACTTTTATATACTCTATCAGTAATAATTAAAGCTTTATGATACATATTATCTTGTCTTTTTAACTTTCTATATTCCGCTAAATCAAAATAATTCAATAATCCATTCATTTGATAACCTCCTAAAAAGAAAAAAAGACTAATTATAGGAGCAAAAATATGCGGTACCATCCTAATTAGTCTTAATTTAAATAACGGTATTAACCGGAAATGTTTGCATTTCACTCAAGAGTAGATTCATAAAAGATTAATGTAAGTTTCCATCAACCACTTACTTTCTATAAAAAATTACTTTTATTACTATTCTCTATCAACGTTTTCTCTTAAATATTAACACGTTTTAATTATTTAGTCAATCCTTTTATATTTTTTAGCTATCATCTCAGCCATTTTAATCCCATCCATAGCCGAAGTCGTAATTCCTCCTGCATATCCTGCACCTTCACCACATGGATAAATGCCCAAAATATTAGAATTATATTCTTCATTACGAATTATTTTAACCGGTGATGAAGTACGACTCTCAACACCAGCCAAAATTGCATCATCACTACCAAATCCTTTTATTTTTGTATCAAAATAAGCAATTCCTTCCTTTAATGAATCAGATATATAACTAGGAAAAATCTCATTTAAATTAGCAAATGTATAATTTCCCTTAAAAACTGGTTTTATACTCTTAAATTCTTTTGATACTTTATTGTTACAAAAATCTTTATATAGTTGAATGGGAATTTTACCTTGACCAATCTTATATGCTTTTTCTTCTAAAGTACGTTGAAATTTAATTCCGTCTAAAGCATTAGGTCCAAAATCTTTTGGTGATATGGTAACAATAATTGCACTATTAGCATTACTACTATCCCTTTTATAATTACTCATTCCATTAATAGCTAAACGATTATGTTCAGAAGATGCATCAACAACATATCCACCTGGGCACATACAAAAAGAATAAACACCTCTTGTACCTGCTTTATATGTTAATTTATAACTTGCAGGTTCTAACATATCACTAAAATTACCATACTGGGATTTATTAATTAGTTCTTGAGAATGTTGGATTCTAATTCCTACAGCAAAAGGTTTAGACATCATTTCAAGATTATTTTTATATAACATTTCAAAAGTATCACGAGCACTATGTCCAATTGCAAGAACAAGAACATCACAATTAATTATTTCTTGATTATTTACTTCAATAGACTCAAGTTTATTATTACTAAAAATGATATTAGTAAGCTTAGTATCATATCTAAATTCTCCACCATTTTTTATTATTTCATTTCTAATATTTATAATTACATTCCTTAAAATATCAGTACCTATATGCGGTTTATTTACATACATTATTTCTTTAGGTGCGCCATGTTTTACAAAAATTTCAAATACTTTTTTCATTCTAAATTCTTTATCTTTAACAAGCGTATTAAGTTTTCCATCAGAAAAAGTTCCTGCTCCACCTTCACCAAATTGTACATTAGAATTAAGATCAAGTTTACCTGTTTTCCAAAATTCTTCTATCGATCTTACCCTTTCTTCTACTTTTTTACCACGTTCAATTATGATTGGTTTATATCCATACTGAGCTAAAAGGTATGCTGTAAAAAGGCCTGCTGGCCCACTTCCAACTACTATTGGGCGGTTATTTAGTTTTTCTTTTCCACAAGCATTAAAATGATATTTTTCGATTGGTGATTCAAAAACATCTTTGGATATGTTTTTTTTCAAAATGTTTTTTTCATTTTCGATTTCAGCATCTACTTCATATATGTAGCAAATATTATTCTTTCTTCTAGCATCTAATGATTGTTTATTAATTTTTATCGTTTTTATAGCACTATCTTTTATTTTTAATTTATGAGCTATATATTTTTTTATTTCATTTAGATTATTTTTAGCTATTTCTACTTTTATTTGTCTTATTCTAATCATTATTTTCACCCTTTATACTTCTACCTGCCAACATACCACTAATCCAAGCAAATCCTAAATTATATCCACCACAATCTCCATCAACATCTAAAATTTCCCCTGTTAAGTACAATCCTTTTATTTTTTTTGTTTCAAATGTTTTTATATTTATCTCATCTAATGACACTCCTCCACTACAAACTTGAGCGCTATCAAATGATTTAGTGTCAGTGATTTTTAATTTAAAACTATAAAGGTTATTGATCAATTTTTTCTTTTGAATTTGTGTTAGTTCATTTAGGTTTAGGTTATTATTTATTTTGGCTTCTTTTAATAAAACAGATACTAATTTATAATTTAGAACGCCTTCTAAAAGTTGTGAAATAGTTCTGTTTTTAACGATTTTATTTCTTTTTAGAAGAAAGTTTAAAACTTCTTCTTCATTTTTAAGCCATGGCAAAAAATTGATTTTAACACTAACTTTATGTTTTAGGCTTAAATATTTAGAAGCATATCTACTTAAGTTAAATACACATATTCCACTTATTCCATAGTTAGTTAATTGAATTTCACCTAATTCTTTTTTGATAAAATTATCATTTTCATATATTGATATATCTACTTCTGTTCTAATTCCATTCCAATTTTTAAAGTATTTTTCTTCACCTTTTAATTGAACTAGCGAAGGTAGAACTGGTGTTACTAAAATTCCAAGTTTTTCAGCTAAAAAATATCCATTACCATCAGATCCAGTTTTTGGAATAGCTTTTGATCCGGTTGCAATAACAACTTTATCTGCAAGCATTTTTCCTTTGTTGGTTTTAACAATGAAATTATTTTTATATTCTATGTCACTTACAAAACAATCAGTAATTATTTTTATTCCATTTAGTTTTGCTTGTAATAATAAAGCATATTCAACACTTACAGCTTGGTTAGAAAAAGGATAATAATAACCTTCTTTAATTTTCGGAATTATTCCAATTTGATCAAAAAAAGATAAGACATCCTTTTGATTTTTAGGTGTTATTATTTTTTCTAATTCTTCTTGTTTATTTGAATTATAATGATTTACTTGTTGATCTTCATTCCAATAATTACATCGACCATTACCTGTCATTAATAGTTTTTTACAACAACTGCTATTTCTCTCTAAAACAACGACTTCATTATTTTTACTAGTCGCATGAATAGCTGTCATTATTCCCGAAGCTCCTCCACCAATTATAATAACCTTTTGCATAGTTTCACCTCTTTTTTATTATACCATGGACAATGTTAAAAAGAAAAACTACATACTTGTAGTTTATAAATTATTTAACTGTTCTATTGATAAACCTGTAGCTTCTACTATTTGTTCCTTTGATAGTCCCATTTTGATTAATTTTTGTGCAGTATGAATTTGAGCCTCATTTTTTCCTTGTTCTATACCCTTTTTTATTCCTTTTTTCATTCCTTCTTCAGTGCCAACTTTTGTTGCATAAAGTAATTTGGTATTCCATACTTTTCTTTCAACTTCTTCTGCATCATACAATCCTACTATATTTTCATCTTGACTTAACTCTTCCAAAGTTCTTACAGCTTTTTTCATAACATTATCATCTCCTGTTATCTTATATGCCTCTTTTACGTCATCAAACAAAAATATTTCACATAATTTTTCTAAACGACTTAATTTTTCTTTATTATAACATTTTTCTTTTAGATATGGTAGGCTTATATGATAACTTTCATAATTTTCTGTTTCTAATTCTAATGTTTCATCTTCTTTGATTGTAAATCTATATAAAAGTTTGTCTCCCTTATATTTTTTATAATTATCTATATTTATTTGAATTATTTTTTTACCATCTATATAATTTTCACCTTTATTAAATCTATCACCAAGCATTCTAAATAGATAACTATTGTTTTTTTCAATTATTCCTTCATAATAACTGGCATTCATTTCTAAATTAATTAATTGTTTAGCAATACCAATTATAATATCACATTTATATCTTTTACTATTTTTATTTATTATCGGTAGTTCTATATTTTCAAACACAGCTTTTTTCATTATTTCTTCTTTTGGTATCCCTGTTATTAAATTGATAAATTCTGCTGTATACTCAATTGTATTTTCATTCATGAAGAAGTTTTTAAAAATTACATCACTCGTTAAATTTAACAACTTAGTTTTCTCATGCATCATATCACCTCACTATTATTATTTAAGGTTATTAAGCACTTTTCCTTTTTCCAATAATAAAAAAAGATGGTTTATTTCCATCTATTATTAGTAACAACTTATTTTATAACTTACAAGGTTTGTTCTACATTTAATTCTTACAATACATCTTCTACTCCTATTATTAATTTTTTTACAATAATTCTAAATATTTATTTAACATTTCAATTTCTAATTCATTAACTAATTTAACAAAATCTGTATAATCTCCAGTAGTATGTGCTTTATCTAATGCATTATAGTATTCTAATCTTTTTTCTTTTTTTACGATTACTGGAAGATATCTACTATTCATTAAAGATAAGTTCATAACTAATCTTGAAGTTCTACCATTACCATCAATAAAGGGGTGTATTTTAACTAATTCTCCATGTAATAATGCTGCTCTAATAATAGGATGATATTTCTTCCAATCTTTATAGTTAATAATTAATTTTTCCATTAATTCAGGAACAATTAAATAATCTGGTGGAATATGTGCAGCACCTTTTATTTTTACATTTTCATCTCTATATTTACCAGCACTCTCATCATCTATTTTTTTTAATATTAATTGATGAATATTTTTAATATTCCATTCAGTTATTGGTTCTTTATCCTTAATAAGGTCATCTAAAAATAATATTGCTTGTTCATGATTAATAACTTCTAAGTGTTCTTTTAATGATTTACCACCAACTGTAATACCTTCTAAAACAACTTGTGTTTCTCTTAAAGTTAATGTATTTCCTTCTATACCATTACTATTATAAGTCCACTCTAAATTAATAGATTCCTTTAAAGATTTTAATGTTTCTTTTGATATAGGTCTTTTTAAATTTAACTCTTTATTTAATTCATCAACTTTATTAAAATAGTTTTCTGGTAAATTAAATTTAAATTCAGTATTATCTAATTTAATACTTCTTTTATCAGCTGGTTTATTAGCATTAATAGGAATATTCCAATTATTGCCTACTTTGACAGCACCTTCAATTCTTCCGTCTTGTAACAATTGTCTTATTCTTCTCTCACTAATATTCCATTTTTGTACGGCTTCTTTTGTAGTCATAAATTTCATAATTTCCACCTCTGCTTTTATTATACCGTTATCGGTATCATTTTGTCAATTTTGTTATACCGTTATCGGTATATTATTATAATATTACAAATAAATAAATTTATACAAAAAGAAGCCTTTCAGCTTCCTTTATATGCATTTATCATTATTGGACATTACCAAAGATGGTTTATTTCCATCTTTCAAATACATCACAGTTACTACTTTGTGGTTCTGGATTTGGTTTATCCATTTTTATAACCATAGGAACTTTAAAAGCTTTACCAAAAGCAACGCAAGTACCAGGTTGTAAACTTTTTTGTTTTTCAACTATTTCAGCATTAATATTTGGTAACATTTTTTTAATATAATCCAAGTCTCTTGGATGATTCATTTTAAATATCAAGAAATTACTACATTGAGAAATAACGGTTTCTGATATTTCAACGGGTCTTTGTGAAATAAGATTAAATACTAATCCATATTTTCTTCCTTCCTTAGCAACTCTATCAAAAATGTTATACCCGATCAAATAGCTATCATTATCATTTTGAACATATCTATGAGCTTCTTCAAGTAAAATATGAAATGGAATAGAAGCTCTTACTTTAAGTTTTTTAGTAAATTCAAACAACATTCTTGTATATATTTTAGTCATTACTTTAGCAATTGTATCGTCAATATCCTCTAAATTAAAATTGATAATTTGCGCTTTTTTATTATTTGGACAACTTACTAAACTTGAAATATAATTATCCAAATTTATATAGTTATCATAAGAGAAAAATCTAGCATTTTCACTTATTGCAAGTGAATGCAATCTTACTTTAATTGTAATAGCATCAGCATATGTTTTCTCATTACGTAAAAGTCCTTCTGAAATTAAAGTGAAGCTTAAAGCTTTCTCTAAATCATCTAACGTGAAATAATTATTTTCAGATGATTCATACTTATCTAATGAATCATCAATATAATTAGAAATATATTCTGTAACTAAAATTCCATCTGTAAATGATCCATCTTTATCAATTGTAAAACATTCCCTAAACTTTCTTGTATAACCGATTCCTTGAACTGGTGCTTCAGAGTTAAATTGTGGCGTTGAACAAGTTGTAAAAATAGATAAAATATCATTTCTTTTACTTGAAGGTGTTTGATTTGAATATAAAATTGACATAATAGCCCTAGCTATTAAATGGTTTTTATATTTTAACGCCATTTCTCCTGACTCTGAGAAAATTTTAACTAACTTCATCATTCGTTCAATAATTGGAATTTGTGAATGCTCAGTTGCTCCAAGTAAAAGAGTCATATCATCTAAAGTTAAAAGCCAAAGGGGAATTTGAACTTGTGAACCTTCCGTATCATACTTATTCGTTGTATAGTATTTAAAATTTAGATTAGGATTTATTTTTTCTATTCCCTTAAAAGCATTATGATATTCTCCATAAGCATCAAAAATAAAGAAATTAGCACGGTATGGAACCATTTTAGGATTAGAAAAAACATTCTGCATCAAACGAGCAAGTCCATATGATTTACCACTTCCCGTATTACCAAAAATAGCCATGTGGTTACTAAAGAAATCATTTATATCGATATAAACAGGAAAATTATATAATGGCGATTTTCCAAGATAAAAATTACTTTCCTTGTCTTCTCCTACTAAGAGCATTAATTCTTCTTTTGTTATAACTCTTATCTTTGAATTTAAACTTGGTTTAGCTATAACACCACCTAAAAAGTTATTTCCTACAAACTCTCCCAAAAAATGAACTTTTAATAAATCATCCTGAATATCCTCAATTTCACCAACAATTCTTCTATTACCACCATTTTCATTATCTTCAAAAATAATATGTAGATTCATAAGATTTGTTGTTAATGTTTCCTGGTTTATTTTAACATGAGCTATATTATCACTTATGTATACAATCTTTCCAAACATGTAATTACCCCTTTTCTATAATAATTCTAATATTTCTTCTTTTATTTCTTTTTCACTAATTAATTTAGTTAATTCTTCTATTCTTTTATGTTTTTTATAAATTTCTAAACATTGCTCATAATGTTTTAATTTTTCTTCTACTTCTTTTAATTGCTTATGAACAGCATTACGACTTACTTCATAATTTTCACTTATTTCTAAAAGCGTTAAGTTGTTGAAATAGTATTCTTCAAAATAATCTTTTTGTTTTTGAGTTAATAAATCTCCGTAATAATCATAAAGATTTATTAAATATAATCTCTCATCCATTATTTAATATACCCAATAAAGGAAATAGCAAATGAAACTATACCAACAATAAGATATATCAAAGTAAAATATTTTCTTTTAAAAGATACATGATTATTAAAAGCCATAGCTAATAATAAAAGACCAACAAGCATTCCAACAATTGTCGCAAATGATGATATGTTTGATATTAAATATAATAATACAAACATAATTAATGCAACTGTTATTACTATTTGTACAAGTATTCCTGCATCCTTATATTTTTCTTCCCTATTTACCATTATTCTTCACTCCATTCTTTAAATAATCCATATATATAATTTTCAATATCAAATACTCTTAAATCTGTTTCTTTTTCACCAAGTCCAACAAATTTAACAGGTATTCCTACACTATCTTTAATAGCTAAAACAATTCCACCTTTAGCAGTTCCATCTAATTTTGTTAAAACGATTCCTGTTATATCCGTTATTTCTTTAAAACTTTTAGCTTGACTTATTCCATTTTGACCTGTTGTGGCATCTATAACAAGTAATGTTTCATGAGGTGCGCCATCTATTATTTTGCCAATTACTTTATTAATTTTTTCTAGTTCATTCATAAGATTAGTCTTATTTTGTAATCTTCCAGCTGTATCTATGAATACAACGTCATAATTTTCTTTTTTAGCCTTTTCTAAGCCATCATATACAACACTTGCTGGGTCTTTTGCTTCTTTATAGACAACATCAATTCCAAGACGATTTCCCCATTCATTTAGTTGTTCTGTTGCTCCTGCCCTAAATGTATCACCAGCAATCATTAAAACTTTTTTACCTTCATTTTTCAATTTATATGATAATTTTCCTATGGTTGTTGTTTTTCCAACTCCGTTTACACCAACCATAAGAATAACAGTTGGTCCTTCTTTTGCATAATTAATTTTGTTTACAATAATATCATTTTGAACATATATAATAAACATCTCATCAACAATAATTTCTTTTAAATCAGAAGCACTTGTAATATTTTCACGTTTAACGCGTTTTTTTAATTTAGAAACAAAATCCATAACCGTATTAACACCAATATCAGCGGTTATTAAAATGTCTTCTAATTCTTCAAAATATTCATCATCAATTTTATTATGTTTAAGAGTTAGCAAATTAAGTTTTGAAGTAAATTCTTTTCTTGTCTTTTCTAAGCCTTTGTCATATAAATTTAATTCTTCTTTGTTTTCTTTTTTTATCAATGTTTTAAATTTATCGAATATTCCCATTGGCTACCCTCCATATACTACATTTTAGCACATTAATTAAATAATTAAAATAGATTTTATATAAATTTTATTTGTTATATTCTAGAGTGATTAATCTAATTAATGTTTAAAACTAGACAAAATTTTAAAAAAAGTGTATAATCTAGTAGTCGAACAAGCAAATAAAAGAAAGGAGATTTATTTTGAAATTTTTTGAAAATAATAATGATACAAAAATATTTGCTTTAGGAGGTCTAGGAGAAGTCGGAAAAAATATGTATTGTGTAATGCATAACAATGAAATAGTTATTACGGATGCAGGAATGCTTATTCCTGAAGGTGATCTTATGGGAGTTGATTATGTTATTCCTGATTTCACTTTTTTAAAGAAAAACGAAAGTAAAATAAAAGGCTTATTCATTACACACGGACATGAGGATCATATTGGTGGAATTCCTTTTTTACTTCAAACGGTTAATATTCCATTTATATATGCTCCAAATCAAGCTGCTGGTTTAATTAGAAAAAAACTTGCAGATCGTAATATTACATATAAAAATTTAATTGTATATAATGAACAAACTAAGGTAAAATTTAAATATATAACGGTAGAATTTTTTAGAACAACACACTCAATACCAGATTCACACGGAATTTGTATTACAACTCCTAACGGAACAGTTGTTACAACAGGAGATTTTAAATTTGATTTAACGCCAATTGGACCAATGGCAAACTTACATAAAATGGCTGCTATTGGAAAAAGAGGAGTTACGTTACTTTTAAGTGATAGTACAAACGCTTTAAATGAAGGTATGAGTATGAGTGAATCAAAAGTAGATAATGCTTTATCTGAAATATTTAAAGTTCAAAAAGGACGTATTATTATAGCTACTTTTGCTTCAAATATTTATCGCTTAAAACATATAGTTGATACATGTAAAAGAAATGGTAGAAAAATTGCAACTTTCGGAAGAAGTATGGAAAATAATATTGAAATTTCCATCGAAGGTGGTTACATAAAAAACAAAGAAATATTTGTAACTCCTGAAGAGGCTAATAAATTACCACCTAGTAAAGTATGTTTACTATGTACAGGAAGCCAAGGAGAGCCACTTGCAGCTTTATCTAGAATTGCAAATGGATCACATCGTCAAATTAAATTACAATCTGATGATGTTGTTATTTTCTCTTCATCAGCTATTCCTGGTAATGCATTAAGTATATCTAGAACGATAAATAAATTATATTTAAAAGGTGTTAGCGTATATACTAATACTCTTCTTAGTGATATTCATACTTCTGGTCACGGTAGTGAAGAAGAATTAAAATTAATGATTCGACTTATAAAACCTAAATATTTTATGCCATTCCATGGTGAATATCGTATGCTTAAACGTCATGCTGATATTGGTGTATTATGTGGCATTCCTAAAGAAAATACTTTTGTTCTAGGTAACGGAGATATGTTATCAATGTACAAAGGAAAAGTAAAAAGAGCTGGTTCTATTCCAGCTGAAGATGTTTATGTTGATGGTAATCGTATTGGTGATATTGGTGCCGCAGTTATTAAAGATCGTAAAATCATGTCTAATGATGGAATTATTGTTGTAATTGCTAATATCGATATCAATAAAAAACAAATCCTTGGACATATTAATATTACAACTAGAGGATTTGTTCAAGTTAATGAAAACGAAGAGTTATTAAAAGAATTAGAACAAGTTAGTAGACGAGCAATTAATAGTAAATTAAATGGTCCTATTAATTATTCTGATATTAAAAACGAAATTATAACTAACCTATCATCATATACATATGAAAAAACAGGAAGAAAACCAATTATTCTACCTGTTATTATGGATATTAAGAAAAATTCTTAATGTCCTTTTTTTTATAGGGTAAAGTAATAACTACTTTTGTTCCTTTATTTTCTTTAGAAAAATATCTTATATTTCCACCATGTGCTTCTATTATTTCATTACAAAGATATACGCCTAAACCTGTTCCTCTTGTTTTTGTAGTAAAGAAAGGACTTTTTAATTTTTCTAAATTTTCTTTACTTATTCCATCTCCATTATCTTTAATATAAATTTTTATATTATTTATGCCTTTTTTCATATAAACACTTATTATTCCATTTCGATCTTTAGGAATTGCTTCCATACTGTTTTTAATTAAATTAATTAGAACTTGTTCTAATCTATTATAATCGGCTAAAATATAAAATTCATCTTCATCAATACTAAAATCGGCTTTTATATTTTTTGATCTAAAGATAGGAAAAAATCTTTTCATCATTTCTTCTAATAATAAATTAATATCAATTATATCTTTATCAATATTAATACGATTTATTGATAAAAAGTCTTGTAACAATAGAAGTAATCTATCAATTTCTGATTTTAAAATAGGGATATATTTTTTACTATGTTCAACGTTATTTACATCAAACATATCAAGATATCCTTTACAAACGGCTATGGGATTTTTTATTTCATGTGTAATTTGAAATAAGGAATTAGTGATATCTTTTTGATGTTCTATTTCACAAAATTTTAAATGTAACTCTAAAATATCCTCTGCTGTTTTAAATAGATATATAACAAAATGGGATATTAAGTAAAACATAACAAAGATAACAATTATTTCCAAATTATTACAATCAATTTTTGAAATAAAGTTTGGTGACATAATAAATTTTATTACCAAAAAGCCTAGTTTTATCAAAACAAAAATATTAACAAAAGTTTCTATTTTTATCTTTTTTATTTTTATAAATAGATATAACAAGTAATAAATAAAATATTCAATAATCAAAATTATCAAATTAAAATCAAGATAATAATGATAATAGTTAATAATAAGAATTGACAAAACGATAATCGAAAAATGTCTTTCTTTATAATAAGCAATAAGTAAAGGAACATTAAATAATAAAATAGGTAACTTTGTTGTTTGATCTATTCCAAATTTAACAATTAAATACATTGAACTAAATAATGCGAAATCCAAAAATATATTACTTTTTTCTTTATTCATTGTTTTTGAATATGCTTGATATAATAACCAAAGCGTTAGTGGAAAAGCAATAAAAACTAAATAAAAAATAATTGTTTCAAATACATTCATATTATCACCCCTCGACATAATTATACAAATTTCAAATGTCGAATTTTGTCGAAAAAAATAGAACCATTAAATAAATGGTTCTATCTCATTAATTCATTAATTTGTTTTTTTAGTTGTTTAGCTTCATCACCTAAAATTATTTTCAATTGGTTATCAATTTCAACAATTCCTTGTGCTCCCATCCTTTGTATAGCTTCTTTATTAGCTAATGAGACATCGGCTAATGTTACTATAAATCTTGATTTATTAAATTCATATGTAATTATATTATCTTTTCCACCAAGATAAGTAACTAGTTTATTAATTTCAATTTTAAAATCTTTACGTTTTGACTTTGTAATTGCAAGTGCAATAATAATTAGTAAAACTGTTATAATTAAATATTGTAAGTATTGCATATCTATCACCTATTAATTATTATACTATAAAATCAAAAAAATTACAAAATATTTGTCAAAATATAATAGTTTAATTGTTTAAATAGTTAATTTGGTGTAATATATTTATAGGTGATGTTATGAAGAAAATATCTAAATACAAAGTTGATAAATCATTATTAATAACATTATTATTATTCGTTGCTATTAGTATTGTTACAATATATAGTGCTCAAAATATGCTTCATTCAGGATCTGATTTAGCGCTTAGACAAGGAATTTGGTACTTTATTGGTTTTATACTAGTATATTTGATAATGTTTATAGGAAATGATGTAATTATTAAAAATGCTTGGATTTTATATATAATTGGGAATATTATGCTTGTTTTACTTCTTATTTTTGCTGATCCTATAAGTAATGCTAAGTGTTGGTTTTCAATTCCTGGTATTGGTACTATTCAACCAAGTGAGTTCATGAAAATTATTTTAATTATTATTCTTGGTAAAGTTATTAAAGAGTTCAATGAAAATTTTGCTAATCCAACAGTAAAAGAGGAATTTTTCTTTTTAATAAAAGTAGGATTAATTGTAGCTGTACCAAGTATTTTAACTTTTCTTCAACCTGATACTGGTGTTGTTCTTATTTATTTACTTATAACTATTATTATGTTATTTATTGCTGGAATTAGGTATAGATGGTTTATTATTTTATTTTTAATTTTGTTTTTATCCGTTGGTGGTGTTTTATTAATATATTTCGCAAGCAATAATTTATTTATTAAAATTTTTGGTTCTAGTTTTTTCTTAAGAGTTGATCGTCTTCTTGATTGGTCAAACAAGTCTGGTTATCAATTAGAAAATGGTATAACAGCTATTGGATCTGGTGGTTTATTTGGTCATGGATTTAATAATACACCTATTTATTTTCCTGAAGCTCAAACCGATTTTATTTTTGCTGTTTTCGCTAGTAATTTTGGATTAATTGGTTCTTTGTTACTTCTTCTTTTAATTGCTTTCTTTGATATTAAATTAATATTAACAGCTATGAAAAGTAATTCTAATATAAATAAATATATTATATCCGGTATTGTTGGAATGCTTATTTACCAACAATTACAAAATATTGGTATGACCTTTGGATTAATGCCTATTACTGGTATTACGTTACCATTTATTAGTTATGGTGGTTCTAGTTTACTTAGTTATATGATTATGATTGGTATTATTTTTAATATTTCAAATCAAGCTTTAAGAAATATAAATTAAAAACTACAGCATTAAATACTGTAGTTTTCTTTATATAAATAATTATTTATGATAATTTAGATTTTGAGATGGTTATAACTGGGCGGACGCCGTCGTCAGTAATAATCACAATGCTGTTGTTCAAGTAGCCGCTGCTAGTGACGTGCCAAGCATGAATTGAACTACCCTTATCTGGTGAGCTTGTCCAATATCCCCATGTATTTTAATCTGCTTTATTACATCCAAAATTTGTGCATCCATTTGTATAATCAAATAACCATGCATATGTCGATTTATTTGTTGAATTTGCTGTTTGTGTTTGATTATTACTATCTAAATAAAAACCAGATTGTCCTGTCTTACTTGCATCAAATGTTGGATGTCCTGTTATTTTAGCTATTTCATTTGCTTCTATTAATCTTGGATTTAAATCTCTCTTCCAATTACTTGTATTACTTTTTAAAGCTTCTGCCACTTCTTTCATTCCACTATTACTTACAGTTGAATTCCAAGCTACACCTGCTGTTGTATTATGATCTAAGATGACATTTACAGTTGCATTTCCTTCCTTATCATTAAATGCATACCATTTCATACATCCACTCTTTGTTCCTGTTGTACTATTTCCTTCAGTATAATCATCACATTTCTTTCCTGTTTCTGGATTATAAAATACTGCTGTTCCATTTTCATACTTTTTAGGTGTTATTTTATCACAACCATCAATTCCAACTATACAGGCATTTCCCGATGCATCTATACTAATTTCTTTAGTTAAAGATATTTCTTTTCCAGTTTTTTGATCTATTATTGGTTGTTCCAATTTTCCAGCTTCAACTAAATCATTTATAGTAATTGTTTGATAAGTATTACCGGTTTCATTTGCATAAAGCTCTGCTGCACTTAAAATTATCTTCTGACTGACTTTACTAATTTCTTCCTTTTTATCAGCAAATTGTCCCGTAATATTTGGCAAAATTATCAAAGATAAAATAGAAATAACAACAATAACAGCTAGCATCTCCAATAAAGTAAATCCTTTTTTCATTTTTAACACCTATCCTCTTTTATAATTATAACTTTTAATAAAAAAAAAAGCAACTAATTAGTTGTTTCTTCTTTTGTTATAACTTCTTTTCCTTTATATGTTCCACATTCTGAACATACTCTATGTGGTCTTATACTAGCTCCACATTTTGGACATTTGATTGTACTATTTTCGCTAATTTTGTAATGAGTACGTCTTTTTCTTCCTCTTGTTTTACTAACTTTTCTAAAAGGTACTGCGAAAATTTGAATATCTAATTTCATCATGATAACACCTCACTTTTCATTTTAACAAATCTTTCAATTTTTGAAGTTCTGGATTTAATTTCTTCTCCTCTTCTGTTATAAGTTTCCAACCATCACCTTCCATTTGAAGATTTTGGTTTTTATCGCCTACAACACGAATAGGAATTTCCATTAATATATTTTCCCATATTATTGGTAAAATATCAATAGTATTTTGATTTTTTTTCAAAGTTTCGTTAATTTCTTTTAATAATTCATCAATATTTCCTTCTATTTTTATTGAAAATTTATAATCAGTAGGTTCTAGTGTTAAACTAGAAGGTAAAACCATTATACCATCAACATTTACATCAAGATCATAATCATCAATACTATTACTAGTAATATATCCTTTAACACTAATATTATCTAAAGATATAATGTCTGTCTTTTTTAGCATCTCTTTATCAAAAGAATACAACATGTCAATTTCTACTTGACTATCAATTCCACTTTTTAATCTAGTAATATCTATATTCATATAATCACCTGTATAAGTATATCATAAACATATATATTTTTCAAATAAAATATGTTATTATATAGTTAGGTGATAGTATGAATAGTGTTGGTATAATTTGCGAATATAATCCCTTCCATAATGGGCATTTACACCATTTAAATGAAATAAAAAAAATGTTTCCTAAAGCAACTATTGTTTTAGTTATGAGTGGGAATTTTACTGAACGTGGTGATACTAGTATCATTAATAAATGGGATAAAACTGAAATTGCTCTTAAGATGGGAGTTGACCTTGTAATCGAATTACCATTCGTCTTTGCAACTCAAAGTGCGGATACTTTTGCGAAAGCTAGTATTCAAATCTTAAAAGAAATGAAAGTTAATTATCTTGTTTTTGGAAGTGAAACAAATAAGGTTGATAAATTAGAAGAACTAGCTGAAGTTCAATTAAATAATAAAAAATATAATAAGTTAGTCAAAGAATATCTTGACCAAGGGCTTAATTATCCAACCGCACTATCTAAATCTTTATATGAAATTACTGGTTTAAAAATGAATAAACCTAATGATATTTTAGGAATTACATATATTCGAGAAATAAAAAAACAAAAGGCAAATATTATCCCTATCACTATTAAACGTAACAATGATTACAACGGTTTTGATTTAGAAGACAATATTAGTAGTGCGACAAGTATTAGATATGCTTTAAAAAACAAATCAAATGTTGATAAATATGTCCCTGAGTTTGTCAGACCTTATTTAGAAAAAAATAATCACTTTATTGATGACTACTATAGTATTTTGAAATACAAAATTTTAACCGAAAAAGATTTTATAAATCATTATAAAACAGTTGATGAAGGTATTGAGAACAGAATCAATAAATACATTATCAAATGTAGAAATCTAGACGAACTTATCCTAAAAATTAAAACTAAAAGATACACTTATAATAAATTACATAGAATGTTTACACATATTTTGTGCAATTTCACAAAAGAAGAAGCCGAAGAATTTAGTGATATTGAATATATAAGAGTTCTTGGTTTTTCCTCACAAGGAAGACTCTATTTAAAAGAAGCAAAAGATAATACTGAAATACCAGTTATTACTAACTATTCTAAAATTAATAGTAAAATTCTTGAAATTGAATTTAGAAGTACTTGCGTCTATGCCAGTATTTTAGATGAAGAAGAAAAAATAAAATTAATTGAAAGTGAATATAAAAACTATCCAATTATGATTGGATAGTTTTATTATTACATTTTTTCAATTTTCATAAAGTTTGTTACTTTAACACCAGTATTAGGGAATCCACCAGTAATAACAATTTTATCACCAGCTTCTAAATCCATAAATTTTTGAGCTTGTGCTTTTCCATCTAATACTAATTCATCAGTTGAATCATATTCTCCAACAACTGTTGAATAAACACCATAGTTAAGTGCTAATGCCTTAGCTATTTTTTCATTTGGAACAGTAGCTAAAATCATTGCATTTGGTCTTAAATTACTAATTGAAGCAGCTGTATGTCCTGACATAGTTGCAGCTACGATTACTTTTGAATCTAATTTGTTACTTGCTGTAACAACACTTTGAGCGATAATAGAGTTTATATCTCTTTCATCATAACCATATTTATTATCATATCTATAATAACTTTCTACTTTTTTGCAAATTTCAGCCATGTTTTGAATTGTTTCAACTGGATATTTACCCATAGTTGTTTCATCACTAGTCATAACAGCATCACATCCTGCTAAAACAGCATTTGCAACATCTGTAACTTCTGCATTTGTAGGTCTGATATTATTTTTCATACTTGACATCATTTGAGTTGCCATAATAACTCTTTTACCTTTAGCGCGACATTTATCTATCATCATTTGTTGATATAAAGGTAGATTTTCAACACCTGTTTCAATTCCTAAATCTCCACGTGCAATCATAACAATATCTGTTTCATCGATAATTTCATCTAAATTATCCATTGCATATTGTGTTTCAATTTTTGAAATAATTGGCATATTAGGTTTACCAAATTCAGCACATAAATTTCTAACTTCTCTAATATTATCTGCTGTATTAACAAAAGATATAGCTAAATAATCACCATCATGATCACAAGCATATTTAATATCTTCTTTATCTTGTTCACTAACATATGGAACATTTAATTTAACACCTGGAATACATACTCCACGTCTACTTTTAATTGAACCACTATTTTCAATACGGCAAGTGATTCCATCTTCTTCTACACTGATAACAGTTAATTTATAAAAACCGTCATCAAGTAAAATAGACATTCCTTCTTTTATATCTTTTAAAATTCCTTTGTAATTAAAAGATATAGCTTCTTTAGTACCAAGAATATCTTCTTCAACAATACGAATTGTATTTCCTGCTACTAATTCAATATAATCGTTTTCAAAAGTACAAGTTCTAAGATCTGGTCCTTTTGTATCATATAAAACTGCAATATTTGTTCCAAGTTCTTTATTTGCTCTTGCAACTAGATCTTCATCAATTTTTCTTTCTTCAAGTGTAGCATGTGAGAAATTAATACGTGCTACATTCATACCAGCATCAACAATTCCTTTAAAGCTTTCCCAATTTTGTGTTGATGGTCCGATACTACAAATTATCTTTGTTTTTTTCATTAATACTACCTCTTTCCTTTTTTAGAAAACCTAGTTTATTGTAACATATTAAGCTCATTTATGCAATATTTAATAATATTAAATCATATATTTTAACATGAATAATAATAGTACTAAAGAAGATGAAATCAAATTATTAGATATTCAAATTATTGCTACTGTAATATATATTTTAAGTTTATTTATATCTTACATTATAACTTATAATGACAAATATAAAATTTTAAATAACAAACCTTTTTTAGATAAAAAAATGTCTCAAAACATTTCTGTTTTTAATCGTGTTGTCGTTGTTGTTTTAACGCTTACTTTTTTATATATAAATTATAAAAACATTGAGATTGCTAAAATTAAAAATAAAAAGGATTTAACTCCTTTTAAATTACAAATTACAGCTTCTGAATTATCAACTGTTGCTGCTATTATTGTTTTATATACTGTTTTAACTAGTGGTGAGTATAGCGTTATTGCTGGTGCTGAAAATCCTTCTTTATAACTGCTCAACAAAATTTTTTACTATTAATTTCTTATTATTGAATTCTTCAAAAATATAAGTTATTACAAATGTTAAACTTCCAAGTGATGCAAGTATCATATCCATCATTGTATCATTTACACCTGTTGTTAAAACATTTTGGGCATCTTTTCCAAATATATTATCACTAATGAATTCAAAAAATTCCCAAAAGCTTGCACACATTGTATTAAAAGCTATAATAAATAAACAAGTAAAAAATATTTTTTTAGAATCATATCTATCTAGTTTATAAAGTAGTTCTAAAGCAAAAAAGGCTATTACAATTCCTGATAGATAATGTGTGAAATTATCATACCAATATATTTTACCATAAAGATTAATAACTGATCCTAAAAAGTGAGCTATAAAAACAAATATAATATATATTATTTCACTTGCATCACTTATTTTAGTTTTAAAGGTCACATTAATTATTTTTGGTAAAAAGATAACTGGTATAACGGATAATCTAATAAGAATACGGTATAAGTTTTGATCTAATATTGCATCTACTGTATAGCACAAACTACAAAAGATAACAACAAAAATAATGATGTTTTTAAAGATATTAATTTTCTTCATATCCTATTTGCTCCATTTCTACCTGATTTATAGAAGTAAATCTTTTAGTTATTTTCTCAGTTGTTGTATGGATTTCTTTTACATCTCGTCCTACTGTTTCTATACTTCGAGACAATTTATCCCAACGATCTTTATATCGTTTAAATTCTTCTGAAAGAAGGTTTAATTCTCTATGAATAACTGAAGTATATTTATCTCTTTCCATGTTTTTTATTATCACTTGAATTGTTGTTAATGTACTAATAAGAGTTGTAGGGCTTGTTATCCATACACGTTTTTTATAAGCGTATTCAATTATATCACTATGATATGCATTAATATAAGCAAATATTGCTTCTGCAGGTAAAAATAGAATTGCTTGATCTGTTGTTACATCTGGAATGATGTATTTAGTTGCTATAGCATCTATATGTTTTTTCATATCTATTTTAAATTGTTTTTCATATTTTTCTCTTAATTCCTTTGAATTATTTTTATCCACCATATTACGATAGTTTTCTAAAGGAAATTTTGAGTCAATTCCTATTAATCCAAGTGGTTCTGGTGCGAATAAGGCACAATCAACTATTGTTCCATTTTCTAAACTATATTGCATTTGATATATTTTTTTGTTGTTTTCTCCAAAAACACTAGCCATAATATTTTGTAAGTTAACTTCACCAAAGATTCCTCTTGTTTTTTTATCGGTTAAAATTCCTTGTAATGAAACGATATCGTTAGATAATGTATCTATCTTTTTTTGAGCTTCATCTATTTTAGATAGTCTTTCTAAAACTGATGTAAAGGTTTTATTTGTTTTTTCAAAGTTTTGATCTAGTCTTTCATTAACATGATCATTTATCATACGAAGTCTATTTTCTATTTTTTCATCTAAATTAAGAAAATCGTTATTAAATTCTTTAGCTAAATCTGCTTTAAATGTTCCAAGTTCTTTAACTACTGAAAGTTCTAGTTTTGACATTTTATCATATACATCATTATTATTATTTTTTCTAATAATTAAAATTACAACGCATATTAAGATTACTACCAATATGGTTAAAATTACATACTCCATAAATAATACCTCCTAGTTAATATTGAATTTTTTTGTCACTATCTTAGATAATATAAAAGCTATTAAAATTATTACTGCTATTTTAAGTAAAACACCTATATCGGTAATGCTTTCTACTAAAGTTGTTCCTATAAATCCCCAAAAATATACAATTGATATTTTTGATATTAAAAGTGCAAGCAAATATTTTTTATAGGAAATATTTGAAAGTCCTGCTCCAATATTAATAGAAAAAGCTGGTGTGAAAGGAAATGCTAGTATGATTACTAAACTACTGAAGGAAATTTTTTCTATTTTTTTCATTAAATCAACTAGTTTTTCTTTTTTACTTATATATTTCCATGCTTTATTTTTTAATGTTCTAAAAATATAAAAACTAAGTGTACATCCTATAATTGTAGATATCCAAGAAAGTATAAATCCAATAATGTTTCCAAAAACAAGCATATTTATAGCTATAAATACAGCTAAAGGTAGCATTGGAATAATTGATTCTAGAATAATCAATGACATCCCTATTAGTAAAGCTATAAATATATTACTGTTTTGAACAAAATCTTTAAGTACATCTATATTTGTTTCTATAAAATTTGCTATCATATTATCTCCATTCTTATACTATTATAATACATTTAATTTCAAAATAAAAGAAAGTTATTAACTTTCTCTTAAATTAGTCTTTTTGCATTATCCATTCTTCATATCCACCAATTATATCAACTACTTTATATCCATAGTTATTTAATATTTGACAAGCTTTTTTACTTGTTAATCCTTTTTGACAATAAATAAAGTATTTTATGTTGGGATTTAAATATTTACTAGGATATGTTATTAGTTTTTCAAACGGAACATTAATTGCATTTGGGATATGATTATTATTATAACTTTGAATATTTCTAATATCTATAATATTACTAGGATTTATTTTTAACATTTCTTTAACAGAAATACTTGATATCATTTTAACCACCCTAGTACATTATATGCAATAAAAAAAAATAAATAGAGGCTCTAGCCTCTATTCTCCATCATAGAAGAAATCATCAAAAAATTGATCATCTGTAATTTTTTTAGTTTCTTCCTTTTTTGGTTCTTTATTTTCCACTTTTTCTGTTTTTTTAGATTCTTCTTTTTGTTTCTCAGCCTTTGCTTTATTTTCCTTTTCTTTTTCTAATCTTTCTTCTTCTTCTAATTCTGCTATTTTAGCATCTATTCTTTTTACTAAATCATCAACATTAAATCCGTTGTTATTATTTTTTGGTGTTGGCATAGCACCAAACATTCCAGCTGGTGGAAATGGTGGTGTTTCCTTTCTTTCATTTCCCATATTTAATCCTGATCCATTTAGCATTTCATCTATTTTCTTTTGTCTTTTTTCTTCAACAAATTTTTTCAAATCAAAAACTTTAATTTTTTCTCTATTTCTTTCAGGATATTTTGCTTTACCATATTTTTTACCCCAATCGATTTTATAATCAAATTTTAGTTGTGTTTTATATGGTCGCATTCTTGATCGAAGAATTATTGCTTGTTCTTCTTTCATATTTTGTAAATCTGTTACAGTTACAAGTGGTCTTGATGCTGTTTTATCATCTTTTTTTGATTTAACTTCCCCACACATTTTACTTATTTCTTCTAGGGCTGCAAGTTCTGTACTAAGAAGGTAAATGGTATTACCACAGTTACCTCTTATTGTTTCAGCTTTTTCTTTTCCATAAACATCGTTAAGTTGTGAGAAGTTTTGAATAATGAACGATAATTTTATATTTCTTGAACGTGCTGCTGATACCATTGCATCTACATCACTAAGTGGAGGCATGTTAGCAAATTCATCCATTAAAAAGTTAGTTCTATATTTTAGTTTTCCACCAGTTTCTTGAGCAACTCTTACTAATGTTTCATAACATTGTTTTAAGAAAATGGTTACTAAAGGATGGTATGTTTTTTTCTCATCTTGAATAACAATAAATACTGCTGTTTTTTTTCTTCCTATTTCTTCTATATCAAAATCACTACAAGATAGCATTTCTGATAAATTTTTTCTTGATGAAAATAATTTTATTTTTTGTTTAAATACTGATAAAATACTTCCTTTTGTATCTGTTGGTGCCATTAAGGTACTTGAAGCATTTACGTAAGCTCCTGAAGTTTGATCTTTATCACTAAAATATTCTTTTATATATGTTGTTGCACCTATTTTTTCTTCTCCAACAGTACTCATTAAATTAATACTATTGATATTAATTTCTTCTTCTTTGGCATCATCAAATAGGGCTAATGTAAGTCCTGTAAAATAGTCTGCAGATGTATTTTCCCAGAATGGATCATTTCCTTTTGATGACTCGTCATAAAGGATATTTTTGGCTAAATCCTCTAAAAGTTCTGTTGCTTTATCTATGTCGCCTTCTTTATAAAGTTTATAAGGTAAATAGAAAGGATTCCAACAGTTTCCTTTTTGTGGATCACGAAAGTTTAAAAGAATTATATTATATCCACGTTCTTCAAGTTCTTTTGCTGTTCCTTCATATAATTCACCTTTTGGATCGGTTACAATCATTGATTCGCCAGCTTTAGCCATTACTCTTATAAATGGAAATGATAATGCTTGTGATTTACCACTTCCAGTAGATCCTATAATCATGTTATGATATCCACTATTATCAACCCATAATTCTTTACCATTATTTATTAATGGAATTCCACCATATTCGGTTGTTTCATCCGTTGGATATAGCATTTTTAGTTGATTTTTAAATTCTTTATCCTTAGCCCATCTAGAATATCCTTTTTCATCTTTTGGTGATGATTTTATTCCTATTCCTTTTTCTCTTTCGAAGAAAGTTGAAGAAACACTACTAATTATAGCTATCATTAAAGCTATATAAATAATCATTGCTAAAGCAAAATAATCATGTGTAAAAATTGGAAATGGGTTAAGCCCACTAAATGTTCCATTATCTATAAATGATACTGCATTTAATACTCCTATTGAAACGATATAAAACAAAACAAAAGAAAAGATACCAAAGATAGTCCAATCTTTTTTTTCCGCTCTAAATTTTAATTTCATATTCAAAACCTCCTAAATTTTATTATTGTGCTTACTTTTCAAAGAAATAAATAATACAATTAAAATCCCTATTGAACATACTACCACTAAAATCAATATATTATCATTCTGCGTTTTTTTTACTTTTGGTTGTGTTTGATCCATTTCTAAATCTATATAATGTGTTTCATAATTATCATTATTAAAATACCATATATATTTATTACCAACTACCTTATCAGCGTTATTGTGGACATTTTTATAATTTTTTGGCACTTTTATTGATACCGTTACTTCATCAACTATTTGTTGATATTCATCTTTTAAGCAACTTATATTTTCTGTTTTAACTATAAATTTATTATCTGAGGATATAATATCTTTTTTATAAAAACAGCTATTTATTGCCTCAGAATTTATGATATTATTAGTACCATAATCATAGCTATATGTCAATAATAATTTTTGTTTATTTGATTCATCTAGATTAACATTATAGTAATAATCCTTTGATAATGAAGATGAATGATACGCTAATTGTTGTTTTTTCATCATATTATTTACTATTTTTTTATTATTTTTTGTATTTTCATACGGAATAATTATTTCTTCTCGGATTTTATTGTCATTGGTTACAATCAAGTTATACTCAACCTTAGAACAACCTGTCAAAATGAATAAACAAAATATTGGTATTAAAACTTTTTTCATTTTACACCTAGCCTTCCAACTCTAAAAAGTAAATATATCCTGAAAATTTCTTACCTGTTGCCGCTCCTTGTACTCCTTCAGTCTGAACCCAATCTTCAAATTGTTTTCTAGTCATTGTTTGCGATCTAAATCTAATACATGACCATGTTCCAGGGCAACTACTACCGCCATTTGCCCAACCATCAGTTACAATAACCTCACTATCAGTTGCACTTTCAACAACAGCAACGTGTCCACATCTTGGATTACACATAGTAGAACCACCACTCCATGAAATAATTGAGCCAGATTTAACTTCTTTATAATTTTCACTACCTTTAAACAATCCTTTTGATTTTCTATACCAACCTTCTGCATTAGCACGTATACTTCCAAGTCTTTTAATAGCTTCATTTCCTGTTGTTGAATCCATTTTTCCATTTTTCATCAATTCTTGAATGATTTCTACTGCTCTTCCTTGTGCATACCATACACATTGACCTACATTATTTTTCTTTAGATAATCAAATGCTGTATCAGATTTTGTTGGGGCTACTGTTCTAATACTCCAATCTTTAGCATCATTTTGAGTACATACACTAGAATTTACCGAACTAGATTTAGTATCCCATTTAGTTAAATTATGTGATTCGATTAAATTTGTAACTCTAGAGATATAGTTTAAATCTCCTTCACAACAATATCCTCCTTTTTGAACAAGCTCTATTTGATCTTTATAATCGGTTTTAGTAGTTATTCCTTTATAATTTTTTCCATCGGCCAATAAAACTGCATAATCAATGACTGAATCATTAACAGAAGCATACTTTTTATAGATTCCTACTTTGCTGACGCCATCCCAACCACCACGTGAAAATTTATAGCCTGCATTCATTCCAAACAAGTTATTAGATCTTTCAGCTAAACTTGAACATTTATACTCTCCATCTCGCATTTGACCACAACCGCTTTCCTCTAGCATTTGTCCCAAAGTAGTTGAAGCTAATATACCTGTTTCCATATATGCCGATTGGGCTAAAGGTCCTAACAATTCAACAACTTGATCTTGATTTAAACCTCTTAAATCAGTTGCAACAATAGTTGTTCCTCTACAAAAATTAACTTTTGTAGAATCATCCGTTGTCGTTGAGGCATTTGAATCAGTTGAAAGATTTTCGAAAGCAGCAAAAATTGAAAAGCAAAAAAAGACGATAAAGAAAAGAGGGAGCATTGAAATAAGTAATCCATATTTTAAAGTTTTACCTAATGGTTTTGCAACAGCATTTGCAATTGCATCAGCTACAGGTCCAGATACAGCTCCTCCTGTTGCTGCTGCTATTGCTTTACCACCAAGTTTTCGAACTGCTTCTTCTCCTACTTTATCAACTTTTTGTCCAAGTGTATTTGCTTCTTGGTTTTCTTTTGCTTGATTTGCCATTTGATTTCTTTTATTTAAAGCTTGATTAAGTCTTTGAACGTCAGCATTTTTTTTATCTAAAACATTTTTTCCTAATTGATTAGGAGCTACTTTTTTAAAATCATTTATATTTTTAGGACTTTTTTCATTATTTTTTAAATTTACCTTATTATTTTGAGGATTAAAATTATTTAATTTATTAAATGTATTATTATTTGGTTTTTGTTTTACATTTTCTAATTCAACATCTTCTGCAGTGCTATCAAGTACACCTTCATCATTATTTAAATTTTTATCATCCATAATAGCACCACCAAACTATTTTAAATTATAACCCTCCACCGCTACCAAACGAATCTAATTCTTGTTCGGTTGCAATAACATTGATACGCATTCTCTTGTTTCCACAAACAAATAATGCTTCTCCTTGTCCGTATCTTTTTATACTTTCTTTTTCATTATCGTTTAAATCTATTAATTTAGATAAATCTTCTGTTGCTTGTTTCTTTAATCCCATAACTAGGTAATAAGAGGCATTATCAAATATTGCTTTACCTTGTGTTATTACTCCAGGATCACAGAAATCACTTGGTTGTTGTGTAATAATCATTGTTCCAGTATTATATTTTCTGGCACGTCTTTGAATTTGAGCTAAGAAATCTGCTCCTAATGTATTATTTCCAGAAAGTAATACATGGGCTTCATCAACAGTTAATACTGTATTAACTCTCTTATCTAGTGTTAATCCCCAAGCATATTTTAATATGTTGAAGAACAATGCATTTCTAATATTTGAGTCTGCATTCATCAATTCCCTTATATTGAAAACAATGAAACTACTTCTAGGCGAAATTGTTGTATGACCATCAAAATAATATTTTAATTCTTTAACAATTGGTCTAACCTTAAGTTCAAGTCTTTCTAAAACATCTTTTTCTTGACTTTGTTCTACCATTGAATTTAATCTTCCTTTTATTGTCGCATATACATCTTTAAAAGTTGGATAATCGTTTGAATTAAATTTAGTAAAATCGGTATCAAAATCCATTCCAAATCGACGATATGTTTCTTGAATTACTTCACTAAACATATTTAAAACATCTTCTGTAATCGATGGATCATAGTATTTCATAAAAGCTTTAACTGTTTGAAGTGTTCTTGTTAATACAGTATAACCAAGTCCACCTTTCATTTCTTCTTCATCAGCATCAATTACAACTTCAAGTGGATTTATCATACCATATTCTCCACCTTTTCCTAAATCGATAAAATCTCCATTATATCTTCTAGTCATTTCTTCAAGTTCGCCTTCTGGATCAATTATAACTAACTGACAATTATTTCTTATATGTGTTCTAAGAAGAACTTTTGCAGCGGTTGATTTACCTGAACCAGATGTACCTAAAATAATCATATTAGCATTATTTCTATTATGTTCTTTTCTTATTTGATATAAAAATTGATTAAATAAAATAACACCACCTGAGAAATCAACACCTAATAGTGTAGATAATCCTGGATCTTTTATACTATCAAAGATAAAAGGATACATTGCTGCAATCGTTGGAGATGGCATTGGTGTTCCTATTCTTTGTTCTATATCTTGACTTGGGAAAATCGGTAAAATTGATTTTAAAACTTTTTCTTGTTCAAAACGAAGAGGAAAAGCTCTAAGTTCCATTGCTTCTAAATAGTTTCTAACTTGAAATTTTTTAGTTAATAATTCTTCTTGACTATTTGCTGTTATCATAACATGCATTTGGAAGTCATATATTTTAGATTGACTAGCTGCTAACATTGTGATAAATTGTTCCAATGATTCATAGTCTTGTCTTATACGTTCTTGAATTGTATGGTCTTTTTCTTCTTGATATCTAGCTTTTAAATCAGCAATTTCTTTATTTAGCATTTTTTGGATAGTACTAAATGGCATTGGTATATGTTTAATAACAACTTTTATTCCTGACATACTTGTTAGTGAAGATAAAAAACCTGGGTTAATATATCTTGGATATGATATAACTGTTAATATTGTTGCATACTTATCGCTTATTATAAATTCATTTGCTTTAAATTCTAATCCCTTTGGAGCTACTTGACTTTTAATATCCATTATGCCATCACCGTTCCAAAGGTTGTAGTTTGTCCACCATTTAAGAAGTTATCCAAAATGATTCTTAAGTCATCATTAGTTACTTGATGACTATTAAGTCCTGCACTTGCAAAAGAATTTATTAACTGGCGTATTCTTTTCATTATAATATCATTATTTTTTTCTTTAAATAATAAGAAATATTCTGTATCAACAACATTATTGTTCATAAACATATTTGCTTTATTAATATCCTCCATAATTAGTTTTCTTTTTACTTGATCATGAGTTGAATTAAATAAAAGTTCTAATTGTGATAAATAAACATTTATATCAACTGGTCTATCTGCTGCTACAATCCAAAATTCATAGTCAATCATATTATAAACATTTTTCAAATTATCTATAATTGCATTTTGTGTACCATAATCTAGGATAAATATATTTCTAGGTACTATTTTAACTCCTGTAACGCGTTCATTATTATCTAGAATAATCATACCATTAGTTATACTTTTAATTGGTACAAAATTATCGTTTGTATATTTACTTCTGTTTTTGTTGTTTTTCGATTTCACTTGTAACACACCAACCTTTCCATACGAATTTTTGTCTTTGTGAGAAAAATTCTATTGTTTCTTTTATTACTGTTAAAACATTATGATAATGTGGAACTGGAAAAACTAATAATCCGGATATACATCCTGGTAAAATAGATAGTATTGCTATTTTAAAATCAGAAATTTCCAAAATCATCATAAGTAATAACGATATTCCAACCCCTGTTATAAATAAAATCAAATCAAAGGGATAAAAAATCCCTAAGATTTTTAATGATTTTTTTGAATTTGCTGGTATTAAGTAATTACCATTCATTTTATTTCACCCCTTTTTATTTATTTGAGTCTCCAAGTTGATTACTTTCAATTTTTTTAATATCAGATTTGAATTGTTTTTGTTTAGCTGAAGAATCAGCAATAGCAGATCCTAATTTTTGAACTTGGTTAAATTCATCTGCTGTAATAAATTTATCATTATTTGCATATTCACTCTCTAGCTTTCTATTCAAAGCTCTTTGCACAGCGTTTTTTCGTTCCAATTCACTTGCAAATGATCCTTGTAAATTGTTTTCTATATCAGCTTCAAGCCTACTTATTTTAGCACCATCTCCTGTTACTTTAGACATATAATCTTTATAATTTTGGTATTCCATCTTACCAACAAAGTTTCCATTATTATCTTTTGTAACACTATATTTAGCTGCTTCTACATATCCTGGAGTCCTTTCTGGTCTTGATGCTGTCAAGTTACCGAATGCTGTATTATATTGACTTTCTCTTCCTTGTTCTTGATCTAGTTGTTCATTTAACTCTCTAATTTTTCCTTTTACAATACTTGTTCCACCCATAGGTGCCTGTTGTCCAATCATATCTGTAAACTTATCTTTTACTTGATTTCTTACAGCTTTGAATGGACCTTTTATTTCTTCTTGAGCTGCTAACATATCTTCATAATTTCTATGTTGACTACTCTTTGTTATTGCTTCTCCAGCAGATTTTGCCACATTATATTTTCCACTTTTTGCTGCAGCAAATCCATTCTTAGCTCCATAGAAAGCTCCTGTACCAAGTCCACGACCAGCATTTTTAAAAGTTTCTTTCCAGTTTTTACCGTTCATCCTAGCATGTATAGCATTTGCTCCTGCACTTCCTAAAGCTGCGGCACCAGTTACTCCTGCTCCAACTGCTGCACCTGCTATAAATTTTGAGCCTAATACATCTTCTTTAAGTCTTTTAACTGGATTTAATTTGAATGAACCTGCTCCTTTCATTCCAGGAATTAATTGTTCTAATAATTTTGGCAACTCCTTACAGAACATTAAAACTCCAAGAAGCATAAATAATTTAATCCATATTCCACCAGATAAATATCGTCTATTTGGATCAATTGTATATAATCCATCCAATTGTTGTATTAAATATACTCCAAAGAATAAAGCAACAAATCTTATAAACAAACTTGCCCATGTTTTAAATACTTCTGTATACCAACGTTTAAACATTCCATCTTTTCCTGATTTAGGATCAATATATGAAATAATAGGAATTGGTGACATCAATTGTAAAAACGTAAGTTTAACTGATCTAATAGCAACGTCAAATGCCATTGAAATCAAAATAACTACTACAAAAACACCAACAATTGTCGAAACAAAATAATTATAATTTATATAATAAGTAGATGGGCCAAGTCCAAAAATCCAACGTCCAACAGTGTTTGCAAAACCTGTAAGGACTGTCCCCAAAGCGTCAACGAAAGCTTCTCCAAATGACTCTGGGTCTTCTTCTATTTTTTCAATAGGTCCATTATAAAACTGTGACTGTAAGAAGTATGAAACCGTTAATTCAGATTCTCCAAATCCACAATAATATGGTAAAAAGGTTTTTGTAAAGTATGTTTGGTCATCTTCTATAGCTCCTATTTGATAAGAACTTCTAAAAATCATAAGTGAAATATAATTTCCCTTATCAGAAGCATATGGTAATTGTTCTCCAACTAATTTCCCATCCTTTGCCGATTTTTCACATATAGGAGAAATATAGAATTCATTTCCTTTATTATCAGCATCAATATCTTGTCCAAGAAGAAGTTTTGGAATAACATTTTCCGATAATATAGCAGATTGTGCTTCATATAATAGTTTAAATCCTGTTGGTACAACTAAAATTAATATTAAAGTTATGAGTACATTTTTTATAATTCCACCCATTCCAGTTGTATTATCACTAATTTTATCAGGTGAAACAATATAACTTATAATTGAAAAAGATACTTTAAACAACATGAAAATACCCAGCAATGCATATATTCTTGAAGCAAATTCATTCATTTTTGAAATGGATAGAATACTTGTATTAGCTAAGTCTTCAATCAAATTATAAATAATTGCGATGAAATTATAAACTGCACTATCTATTGTTGCAAAAAATGCTCTTATTAATTGACTAAAAGCTGTTACGTCTGCCGCATCTTCCAATATATACATATAATCACCTAACTAATAAAAATCTAATTTAAGATTTTTATCCCTTTCTATCTAAAAGCTATAAACTGTCCATTATCCAATATATAAACATTATATCATTATTATAAATCGATGTAAATCTAGAAAATCAACTTAAACAAAAAAAATGGTTTTATAAACCATTTTAAAAGTCTAAAACGCAGTAAATTTCTCCTCTTTCGATTCCATATTGTGTTGTTACACCACTAATATCAATAACAAAGAATAAAATATAAGGAAGTAATTGCAAAACAACTAGTGCTAACAATCTTTTAATAAATTTTTTACCACATTCTTTATATTCTTTATCCTCTCCTGAAAGAAGAATTTTTAAGAAATCAGTTACTCCTAAAGCAATAACTAAAAGTGGTCCACCAATTCTTAATAAATTTAGTCCCCATTTTAATAATTCACTAGTTTTTGGGCCTAAAACATCACACCCTTTTATATTATCTGAAGTAGAAGATCCTGTATTTGTATTTTTACTCATATCTATATTTTCTAAATCAGCACCAGATGTGTCCAAAGTTGATGTCATTCCAGTATTACCACATCTTCCATTTGGACAACAAGTCCTACCATTCCATTGACATTTTTTTTTGTTTTTATCTGTATTACCACTACAATTGTTACTTGATAAAGAAGTACAAGTCTTTACACGACATTTTTTAGACACCCATGTACATGAACTGTTATTATTACAATTTTTTTTCTTTTTATAACTACTACATGTTTTGTTACTACTTTTTGAAGAATTGTATGGTGTAGCACCTACACTAGATATTCCTATACACAATGTAACTAGTATTAATAAACATGCAATTATTTTTTTATTTTTCATACTATCACCCTTAATAATTAATTATATATGGATTCTTAACTGTTCCATGTCCTGAGCTAAATGTTGTGTTTTTAGAAATATTTAGAACAATTCTTACTCTCTTTTCATTAGAAGTCGTAGTACTATCCATTGCATTAGATAAAATATATGTACGATAAGTTTTTTCTGGAGAAGGTGTCATTAACCAATAATCAAAATCCTCAAAGACCAAGTAATTATAGTTGGCGCAAGTTCTATCTTCAATTTTCTGACATGAAGAATCCAAAGAAGATCTTAAGAATTCATTTGCTTGCAACAATCTAAAAGGATACTTACTAACTGTTTTAGTTGCACACTCTACGCTTCCATCATTATTTGCCTCTTCCAAACTTCTAGCTCCTATACATAAATTATCAGAAATAATCAGTTTTTTTTGTTCAGCATCTAAAATGCTTGCCCCTTTGTACAATTTCAACATAGAATCTCTCAAGCGACTTTTTTCATAATTATTAAATCCATCATTACCTTCAGATTCATTGTTATAACGATCATCATAAACATAATATTTATTTTTATCAGGATTGTTTTGAACAATCGTCATTGTTCCATCCTCTTTTATACTTAAAACACGCCATAATTTTTCTCCTATTTTAACATAGTTATTAACATATTCACCACGATAATAGTATTCACCAACACCTGCATACAAACCATTTCCTGAATCAACTATTTTTTTTGTCAATTTTTCTGATAACATCTTTGTTTTATATTCTTTTCCACAATCTAAAACTGGTGTATATAAATAGTTCTTATATGTTTTAGTAACAATTACTTTCCCATCACAAGTCACTTCATCGTTTCTAACATATTTTTCTAATGGCTTCATCATTTCATTATCTATCAAAGCTTGAGCTTTAATTGAAACCTCTGCTCCCTCTGCTTTAGGAAGTTTTTCTTCATATTTTTCATAATAAGAAATAGCAGCATTTTTCATTTTATTTTCTATTTCCGTGTAAGATTTTTTAAGTCCCTTAATTATTCCTACAACAATAAAAAAGATTATTAATAAAGCAATAAAGCCACCACATATTATTAATGGTTTTTTATAGTCATTTACCATTTCTTTTAGCGTATTTTTTATATCCATATTTTATTCCCCACATTCTAAAAAAAATTATAACAAAAAAACCAAAATTAATCAATAACTTTGGTTTTTATTTAATTAGCAATCTTTATTAATGAAACAATTTATACAACCGCTAACATTACTTTTACTTTTGTTATCAGGGGCTAAAGCTGAAAATACAAATCTAACTATAGCTACAATAAATAAAACTAATACAGCATAAATAACTCTTTTAATTAAAGTTTTTTGAGCTTCTTTCATTTGTTTCTCATCGTTACTTGTAACGGCTTTTCCTAAATCTATCATTCCTAAAACGATTAAGACAACTGGAATAACCCATTGAATTATACTAACAACAGTGCTAGTAAGTGCTGGAATAACTTTAAGATCATCGCTATTAAGATTTGCCCCTCCAAGCGTACAACCTAAAATTTCTAACATATTTTTACCCTCCTTAAGTCTGTGTATATACACATCTACAAGATTATAATACATTATTTATAAGACTTTGTCAACGAAATCTGCACCAATAAACACTAACTTGTCATTTTATAAAAAAAAAAGAAAAAGATTAAAAACCAAATAGACCAAGTATTTTGTTTTTCTTTTCTTCTTCTTCAGTATCACTTTGTTTTCCAAAGCCTAACATAACTAAAAACTTATTTAACGCATGTATACTTTTTTCTCTCTCATCTAATGGAGGCATGTTATAAAAAATCTTTAAACCTGATTCATATTCAAAATCTAAAACATCTTTTGAATTCAACAAACTTTGATTTAAAATAACTTTTTTATTTCTTAAAGCCTTCAAGGAATTACCAGCACGATCAACAAACATGAGTTTATTTAATTTTATCACAGATGGTTCTATTAAATATAGCATATCTGTGCATAGTCCTTCTGCTTGAGAACTGTCGTTAACATCAATTACAATAACATCTTTATCACTGTGTTTTGCCACTGTATTTCCAATTTCTGTTGCGCTAGTTGAAATTAAAGTTTTATCATTAAAGTATTTAAAATCTGATTTATTTACTTCAATTGCTACAACAGAATAGTGTTGTTTCAATTGATTTTTAAGCATATAAGCTAAAGTTGTAGCTCCTGATTGTTTTGTTACATTTTTTATTCCAATTATGCGTGTTGTATGAACTGTACTATTATAATTTTCAACAATAACGTTATTAGGAGTTTCTTGAGGTTGAGGTTGTGTTCCTACAACATCAAGTTGTTGAATATGTGCAACATCTCTATATGAGTTTGGATTATTATATAGATACATTACACCCTCTATATTTTTAGTAAAGTTATATATTCCCATTGAAATTAATTTAGATAAATATAAATTGCTATTACTTTCATCTGTATCATCTAAAAATAATATAACTTTATCCATATCTAACGAAATGGATAATTTTTGTAATGTTTGGATATTTTTATAATCTTTTATTGCTGTAATATCTAAAATCATTCTTTGAAAAAAGAAGTTTTTAAATTGATTTATAATATCATCAACATCATATTGTCCTTCTAATTTTTTTATAACGTCTATATCTAGTTCATTTAACAATGATGTATATTTATTAGAAATAATTACATTCATTAATTACCCATCTCCTTAATATTCTCCCATAACTTTTGTTTCACCATATACTGGAAACTGCATATGTGCACCTATTACAGGTATTTCATAATACATAAAAGCTGCTGCTTTATAATACGAACCTCTATTTGTATCAAATTTATAAACACAGTAATTAAATGTGTTGGTATTCGTAGTTAAAGGATCAGCGCCTTTTATTTGTTTACAATCTGGTTTTGAATTTGTTACACGATAACCAGCATCTTTCAAAATCTCATCAATTTCAGTTTTTGAAGTGCATGTAGCATCTTCAGAATAGCACTCATTTTCCTCAATAATATCAACAATCCTGTTTTTGATCTTAAATGCTTTTGTATAACTCATTCCAGCCACAAAAAAGAAGATGAAAAGAATAACAAAAATAATAACAAAATTAACAACATAAGCTGTTCCAAATGCTTCTTTCATTAACTTCCACCACCTTCTTAATTTGAAAAAACATATATTTTTTCAGTTTGTGACCTGACCGGTATTTCAAAGTGTTTACCTAAAATAGGTCCAAATTCAATAAATGTAGTAATTTTATATCTTATATAATTGCCCTTTGGGTCTAATTTAGAAACACATGCATGAAATCCAGATATAGAATCACCATCTTTTCCACAACTAAATTCACCTGTTCTGTATCCTATAGTACTAAGATTTTTTGTGATTTCATCTTTTGAGTAATCATTATATCCTTCGAATTTTTCAATTGATTTAGATATAACACTGTTAACTTTAAAGGCTTTCATGTAACTTAATGTTGCAATAAGAAAACCAAATGTTATTACAATAAAGACAATTACATAATTAATTATTTGCGTTGCTCCTATTGCTTGTTTCATAAATTACACTCCTCTATTAACTTTTTGCTGTTCCTGCCGCAGTACCAGTTGTACCAGTTGTTTTTCCATCTGCTGGGTCACAGCTTTTGCCGTTCCATATGTAACCCTTATTCATACATTCGGCTTTTTCTTGCGTATTTGACATCATTTTATTAATTAATGGTGTTGCTACTGCAACAATAATAGCGATTAGGATAATAGTTACTACTGTCATATTTGCTTCTCCAGTTGCTTCCTTCATTAATTCTCACCACCTTACTTTTACTTATATTTTTATTATAACCATTTTTTTACTTTTTTTCAAGTATATTATAAATTCATCATTTGCATCATTGATGCTAAAAGAAGTAATAGAATTCCACCACCAGTTGTCATTAACATACTCATGGTTTTCTTTTCCATTCTATCCAAACGCTCTTGATATTTTTGTTCACGAGCTTTATTTTGTAATGTTGAAACGTTTTTAGCAAACATAATAAGTTGTTCTTGTTTATTTTCTTGTGATCCTAAACCTAAACGATATAATAATCTCATCATACGCATAGAATCTCTAACCGGATATTCTCTTGCAAAATCCATATATGGATCTACTGAAGAATCACCAGCTTCAATTTTTTCACATAACCTTTTCAAACCAGGTTTAAATACGCTTGGTGCTGTATCTACTGATTTTCTAAGTGCTACTGGAACTGTATAATGTTGAATTAAAATTTCTAAACCTTTTAAATAATAAGGTAACATTTGATTTATTTTTTCAAGATTAGCTTTATAATAATTATTTAATTTTATATATGGCATTTTAAATACTAAAAAGCCTAATATAAATGATATTAAAACATTTATAAAACTAAAATTTGATAATAGGAATACAAATACTAAACAAACAATTGTAAGTAATCCCTGTGTTACACGCTTATTGAATAGATAATTTACATCTAAATCTTCATCTGATCCATACCTAATAGACAAAAGAAATTTATAATCATCTTCCATTAAGAAAGAAAAATATGGTTGGATATCTGAAATAAATTTTTTTGAATCAATTCGCTTTGTATATTCTAAAACGAATAATACGATAACTGCTATTAATAAAAATTCCATTATTCAGCCCCCACATTCTCATTATAGTATTTCTCACCACTAAGCAAGAATAAAGTGTTGATGATAATAACTGCGTGTAATAAAATTTGAATATACCAAATATCAAGCATTGAAATGTAGGATTCAACTCCTAATAACATTTGTACTAACATAACCATTAAATATAAAACTATACCAAATTGTAAAAATTTCTTATGGAACTTTGCTCTATCCATTCTATCACGATATACATTTTCAACAAGCATATCAATATCAAGAGACATGTTTTCTAAGGCATCGCCTGCATTTTTAGAACCTTCATTTGTTATTTGTAAAAACAATTGATGCATATTTCTTACAATAAAATAATCATATCTATCATTCATATATTTAATTGAATCTTCAATTGTACCATTTTCATATGCTAAATCTATCATAGCTTTAACATCGCTTTTTACAGGATCTTCTAAAACATCAGATTCATATACACCTTCTAATGCTTTAACAAATGATTGAGTTGTTGCAAATTCCATTATTGTGTTTGTAGTATATACTTGAATTTGTTCAAATATAAATTCGCTATATATTCTTTTACATCTTAAATAAGTCAAATATGGAATTGTTGCTACTGCAATTAAGACATATATAATTGATACAATTAAGTTATAAAAATACAAATATGTAATAATTGCTGTTGCAATAGAAAAGACAGCTATTTGGATTGTATATTGTCTTTTTGTATACTCTTGTCCTAAATCTTTTACTTTTTGTCTTACTTCTTTAAAAGAATATGGTGCATATTTATCATATAAATTTCCTGCTGTTTTTGAAACATATAAATATATATTTTGTCCTGCACTATTTCGATAAGCAATGACAAAAACTATTACAAATGCAGCAAGGAGAAAAATAATAAATTCCATTTTATACCTCCTTTATTCAAACATACTTTCAAGATTTTCAATTTCGTTATGATTATTTATCCTCGAAGTATTTATATTTGGTTGATTAGTAACTACTTGATTTGAAGTTACATTTGATTGAATAGCACTAGGTTGTGCTTTAACAACACTAGTTGGTGTTATTCTTGGATGAGATTGTCCAACTTGGTTATTTGGAACAACCCTAACATTTTGATTAACAACTCTTTGATTGTTATTTACAACGTTTGGTCTACCTTGATTTACATTAGGTGTTTGATTATTATTTATAACATTTGGTCTAACCTGATTCATACCAGGATTTTGGTTTATTTGTTGATTATTTTGTGCTTGCTTTTTTTCTTTATCTTCCTCAGCAAATACACTAAAATCTCTACTAACAACTGTTTCAGAATCTTGTATTTCATCCTGATTTAAAGTAACGCCTTGTGCATCCAAATAATCAATAAGATATTTTGTTGGGTGTTTTCTTGTTACTTTTCCAGAAGTTGATTTACGATAAATCGTATTATATTTTGCTTCATTATCTTCTGTTACATAAAACTCTGTTACTTCAGCTATTTCACGTACAAAGTGTTTAGTTGCTTTGTCTTGAAATCCACGAATGTATACACCTAATTGGATATATCTATAAATTGATTTCAAAAATTGATTTATGTCTTGATTAGTTTCAAGCAAACTATACATACGGTTAGGTATCGATGAAGCTTTATCAGCATGAATTGTTGATAAAATATAATGACCAGAAGAAATTGAGTTTCTAACAGCCATTACAGCTTCAGCACTACGTACCTCCGATAGTAAAATCCATTTAGGATTCTGTCTCATACATGTTACTAAAACATCTGAATATGAAGCAATATTATTTGTTTTCATTGCAACAATATCTCTATGTGGGAAAATTCTATCAAGATGAAGTTCTAATGTATCTTCAATAGTAATTATTTTTTCATCTTCTTTTGTATGTGCAGCCAAGTATTTAACAAATTCTGTTTTACCTGAGCCAGTTTCTCCTGAGACAATTATATTACAATGACCATGAACACATTTTATTAAAAAATCATGTATATCTAAATCAATATATTTTTCTCTTAATAATTTATCTTTTTCAAGACGAATTTTAGCTGGAGTTTTACGAATAACTACTGCAATTCCATTTTTAGCTATAGAATCATGAACAAAGTTAAGACGTAGCTCAGCACCCTCTGCATCTAGAAAAGGATGTGCCATATTAAAACTCTTACCCATAACATTAGAGCATTGAAAAGCTAACTTTTCAATAAATGCATTATTAATATTTGGATTCTCAACTCTGAATAATCCTTTTGATAGAGTTTTTATCCAGAGTTGTCCATTATTACTATAAGAAATATCTGTAACGTCATCGTTTTCAAGATATTCTTTTAGTGCTCCAAAATCGATTTGTGAAAATAAATTATCGTCCACTATAATTAACTCGATTTCTTAGTAGTTTTTGATGTTGTTTTTGTTGTTTTATCTGTTGTTGTTTTGGTAGCTGTTTTGTCTTTTGCTTTTGTTTCTTCTTTTTTTGCATCCTCGATTTCATCATTTGGAACAGTATTAGCATTTATAAAGTCTTTTAATGTTTGAGATGTAACCATTGTTTCTCCTTCTTCTGCTTTTACTTCTACTCCATGTGGTACTGGGAATAATACTACTGAGTAATTTCCCATATAGCTTGCTTTTCTAAGTAAAATGTTAATTTCAGACTTAACACCAAATATTAAATATGCTGGTTGTCTATCTTCTTCTGTATTTTCAAAAACATGTTTACCTGAAGAATCTTTAACAGCTAAAACTTTAACGTTTTCAATTAATTTTCCAACCATTAATTTTCCTTCTTCATTATTAGCTTTCATATAAATATCAATATAATTTTCTGGGAATATTGAATTTCCATATGTAGAATCCATATCTACTGGGAAGTTATAAGGAATTTCTCCTTTTTTTAAATTTACAAAAGCTGAATCTGGAAGTTTTGCTTCATCGATTACTGTATCATTATAGAAGAAACTTCCTTTTGGAATTACAGTGTTATAATTACTATATTTTCCTATAATTGCACTTGATGATTGAATTATATTACCTTTTTGTAATACTACTGGAGCAATGTCCACATATTCAATCATATCTTTAGTTATTTCTGTTCTTGGTTGAATTGTCTTAGTAGAAATAGGAATATCCTTAACAGGACTTACCATTTTATTTATTTGGTAACGATAACCAAAAAATAAAATTAATATTACAGCTAAAACTCCTAAAATTGTAACTGTATTTTTGTTTTTAAAAAATCTTTTTAGCGAAATCACAAAATTATTCATTTCTCTCTCCCTTTCTAACTTAATAAGTTGTTTCTAATATCGCATCTAATCTATTCTCAATATCAAAATCTATAACTTCACTTTTGCTAAAACTAACAGCAGTTACATTAGATCTTAATTTTGTTGAGACTTTTAAACTAACTTTAGGTGGTGTTTCGTTAACATCATATATTTCAATGACATATGTATTCCCTAAAGTAACACTTTCTGAAAATCTTCTAACGAAGTTTTCCACAAATTTTTCTCTATCAATTGATAATTGGCCATGTAACTTAGAATCAGTCATATCTACAGCATCATACATTGCGGCTTCCGTAACTTCCTTTAAAAGCATATAGTTTTGTTCATCTGTATTAGTATAAGTTTGAAAGAAGTTAATAAAAGCTATACATATGATACCTAATATAAGGATTAAAACTAACCAATATGTTTCTTTCATTTTTAATCAGAGCTCCTTTCATAATAATTAACACATCCAGTAGAATAGAAGCTTGTAGGATCAGATGTTACGTTACCACACTTACTTTCATTTTTTTGTATACCATATCTTTCATCGTGAACAAAGCTACTTACACATGCTGACGTTGTTTTACTATCACAAATCAAGTTTTCTATATAGTCATAACCGTACGTTTTATTATACTTTCTAATTTCTTCTATAGTTTTAGAATCTAATATTATCGTATACATAGGTGTTCCATTATAATTTGCATTATCAGTTTTTAAAACTGTTTCAATATCATTATCAGACCAATTTGATCCAGGTGTTCTACCCTCGCCTTTTACTCCAGGAAATGATATTTTTTTATCACTTTCAATACTATTACCACCATTTAATTGAACCGTTCTATAGATAAACGCTGGTTTATCACCATCATCATTTTGACATGTATCATTTTTCTTTTTGCATATTTCATTTGAAAGATTATAAATTTTATTAATATCTGACAAATCATATTTTCTCTTTTTAGCCTCATTAAACACATCAAGTCCTATGTAATAAGTATGAGTTTCGTTATTTTTGTTTTTTAATTTGCATGTATATTCTTCAGCACCATGTTCAACACATTTTTGGTACTCAATTCCAGCAATTAAGCAATTAGTTATAGATTTTCCATTTAAATCAGTTGGCTCCTCATATCCATTAGGGTCAGATGATAAAGATGTATCACGGCAGACCATCGAAATTGCTTCTGCACATGTGGCGCCAGAACGAAATTTTTCCAATTTAGTAGCATCTTTCAATAAATCATTATTAATCCAATAATATGCATTTGTTCCAGCATGCACTGTACTAGACGGACATGCACATGTTATAGAAGATGAATCTTTTTTTATTTTAACTTCTACATTGTTAAAATTACATATTTTAGCATCAGAATCGTTTTTTAGATTGAATATTATATTATTGGTACTTTCTTTATCATCATTATTTTGGGTATTCTGACCAACAACTGCAGAAACTTTTTCATTATTCCAAGTACATATATCGCTTCCACCTTTTCCTAAATTTTTAGAGACTTTATTAGGAACACTATTATATTGTGTTGGGTCATTTGATTGACTTGAATTATTTTCATTTCCCAGATTAAAATTAAAGGTTTGATATTCTGAAAGTTTATATGTGTAATCTATTGTCGCAGTAAAAGCTCCTCGTTCTGAAATTTGCTTTTCATAATATTTTTTTAATAAGCATATTGACTTGTAGTCATTCCCCGTAGCTTCAGGAAGATTTCCAGTTGTCCATTTCATTTTAGAACATTCATAAGATGCAGCTAAACTGTCTTGTGCTACACTCATATCATCAGAATTTGCAAGAGATAATCCCTCATTTGCCCCTGAAATAGTAACACCACCTTCTGGTGTTATTTCGCGATCGTTTCCATCATCATCAGTTACAGACATTTTGTTTGCTTTTGATATCATGTCATCAGTCAGTTTGAAATTAGCACACTCAGAATAACTATTTTTAATGGCCTTCCAATTATTTATCCAAGCAGAATAATGAAATGCCATTGCTTTATCTGGATCACCATTAAGATTTGGGTTTCCATCTTTATCAGTGCCAAACGAATTAACACAAGCATTGATTTCAGACAAGCTGCAATTACCACTAGCACAAGGAGTTGTAGGGCATGCTCTTGCTGTAGCTTCTATAGCACAGGCTTGTAATGATTTACCTGGGCAAACACTATCCCTTGTTGATCTAACATTATATAGAGTCTGGGCAAGTATTGCTTGAGCTTTTGTTATTCTATTTGGCCTTTCATTATATGTTTCATCTATAGTTTTCTTTTCCCAAGCAACAGGTTCACCATAAAAATACTCAAAATCAATCTTACAATCATAGGTTCCAGATTTTGTTAATGTAAAATTATCACTATTATTAATTGTAGCCCAAGGTACTTTTAACACTCCAATATTAGATTCTGGCACTTTAAATTCTATATTTTTCTTACAATAGACATGACAATATTGATTATTTTTCAAAAATTCTGTTGCTATAACTCCAGCCGATGAATCAGAATATGTGTTTCTGTCCTTGCAGGAATCACCAACTGTTGGTTCATCTGATACATCAGAATATATATTATATGTTTGATCATCACAGCCACTTTCTTTTTTATAACAGTAATACTCCGTTGCTGTAGTCTCTGGTTTATCATTACCTCCGTTTTTTGATTTCAATCTTAACAAACCAACTCCTAATCCAGTTTGTCCACCATCTTTAACTAAATCTTTCATTTGATAAGTACTTTTTTGTTCGCCTTTCTTAAGTTGAATATCAAGCCAACTTTGATTTTTTTTCAAATACATATTAGTTGCTATTTTTTTTGTGTGTGGGTGAGTACTTCTATCCTCGTATACCGTCTTACATTTTCCTAATCCATTATTAGTGGATTGACATTTTTGTGTTTGTGCTATCATTTTTTGACCAATTTGATTAGCTGTATATAAATATATATTAAAGCTTGGTGTTGCACCCTTATTAACGCTATCAGCTTTTTCCAAATCTTGAACTTTTAAATAATAAAGTGGTTCTATTACAAAGTAAATTTTATTTTTTGATAAATAATCAGATAAATTTTTATCATCAGCACCCGAATAATTTTGTCCTGTTGAACTATTTATAATGCTTATAGTCCAGGGCTCTAATGATTTTATTCCATTTTTAACACTATTATAAAATTTATTTTGTTTAGATTTAGTATTTAGTCTAAAATTTTCTTTTCCTTTTAAACTAGAAATATCAAAATATTCACGATGTGACACATCCGTAAGAAATCTTGTTTTTTGTCCTGAGGTACTTACACCTTTCAAAAATGTTTCCCAAGAACTCTTTTTCATAGTATTAGTATCAAAAACATTATAACCAGATTTCGGTGTGCCGTTTACAACAGGCGTTATTCTAATAGCAGATAATCCCATTATACAAACATAAGAATTGCTTGGGCAAGCTTCTTTTCCGCCCTCTTTTGTCACCATGTCTAAAATCACATCAATTGAAACGTCATCACCACTATCCGCCTTAACATTTCCAACAAATAGGAAACTTAATATCATAAATAAACATATAGTTATTTTAGATAATTTTTTCATTTACTTTTTTCACCTCCTAAAATAACCTATCCTTTTTATTCAATTTATAAATGCCAATTAAACAAACTACTATTATAATTGGTAAAACTATATAATACGTATTAACAAAAATATTAGCTAAATAATCAAAAATTCCTTTATATTCTTTCTCTGAAATTTGATTATCATTTTCATTAACACTAGTATTTATTTTTTGAATTTGTTTTTCAAACTCACTTCTGTCACTAATATAATTTCCCCATTTTTGACAAACATCATAATCATGCAATCCTTGACATAAAGGATCATTATAATTTGCATTATAAATAGGTAAAGTAACATATATAGTTTTTATCATTTCATCATAACAAGTACTATCATTTGTCTTAACCACAAAGTTATAACTATTACCAGGTATAAAACCAGTAAGAGTTGTTTCTTGATTAGGATAAACTACTCCATTAAGAGAAAGACTAGTTTGAAGATTAGTAAAAATAATATTAAATGTTTTAGTATTTTCATCAAAAACATAAGTATAATCAATATTTTCAGCTAACTTTTGAAACTTAACCTTATCCTTGCTATAACAAAAGGCTTTAATACTAAAAGGAAATAATAACAAACAAATAAATAACATCATAAATGCTTTTTTCTTCATATATTCCCTCCTATAATAGTACTAATATCATTATAACATTATCTAATAAAATTCACAAACAAAAATTTAATAAATTTGACATTATTTAACAGCATATTTATATTCTTTATCACGTATTACAAAACTAAGATAAATTTTACTAGCATCTTTAACTTCCTTATTTACCTCTATGTAATAAGTATCATCATCGTTTACTTTATTAGGTTTTACTTGTTTTAAATTAATATTCACAACTTTTTCTTCTCCATTTAAAACATAGGAAACCTTGCCATAAATTTCTATAAATTTATATAAATTATCAATTCCATTTATTTTTTTAGTTTCATCCCAAGTAATATTTCCTGTAACTTTAATTAAAGCTTTATCTTCATTTCCAGTATAAGTTGGAACTAAATATTCATACGAATCAACACAATTGCTATCTATACATAATTTATAATTGCTTTTAAAATAATCATTCACTTCAAAAGAATCTAGTTTTAACGTTGTATTTCCTAAAATACTATCATTAAGTTTAATAGTATCACCTAAATTATAATTATATAATTTTGAATCTTTAAAATCATTTGGTTTTATATTGACAGTTACTTCTTTATCATTGTAATCAAAATATTTTAATTTCATTTTTTTATTTTGATAGTTCTCTGGAATTTCAAAAACAACTATATAATTATTATCATCTTTAGTAATATTTTGATTAGTATAAAGTGTACCTAAATCACTAAATTCTGTTTTATAATCTTTTTGTGGATAAAATAAATGTTTATTTATTTCAAGAGCTATTCGTGCCGTTTCAAATTTTGTCTTATCTAAATAGTTACTTCTCAATTTTAAACTTACAACAACGAAAGAAGCTTTATCCTCTATTGTATTTCCATTATAATCAGTTCCTACTTTGTAGGAATCATTAACACTAATTTGATAATTTGTAACATTAAATCTTTGATTTTCATAGTATGCTCGATTATAAACACCTATGTTTAAATAAACTATCACACCTATAATAACTAAAACAATTATAAAAATAACATTAATTATTGTTTTGTTTTCAAAGTATACATATTTAAAATGACGAATTTGTTTTCTTACATTTCTTTTAAATTTATCAAAATCAAATTCTAAATTAACTTCTATTTCTTCGTTATCTTCAGAAGTAATTTCTAGTTCTTCTAAATCTCTTTCAAAATCAAATTTTTTAATATCAAACCCTAGTGCTCTTATTACTAGTGATATTGTACTTGGTACTTGAATAATCATGGCAATAACAAGAAAATCTTGAACCATTTTTAAGGTTCTAATACTAACCAAACCTATTTCTAAGCTTTTAACAATACTATGTGCGAATATATATATCAAAATTAATACAATATAAACAATAATGTTAATGATATAAAAACGAATTGGTTTTTTCTTAAGTTTCATAAGAAGTGCGATTAAAATGCTACCTAAAATAATAACGATTGCACTAATCCACAACAAACTATTAAACAAATCAGTTGAAACTGAAGTACTAGGTGAAATTGACATTATATCCATATACTCTAAATAAAAACTAAGAACCTGATTAGTTTTTGTAATTAAATAAATAGCACATATAGCAAGAATTAGATGGATAAATCTAAAATGTTTAATAAAAAATGCAAATGGTTTTCTTAATATCACAATGCCACCCCTATCTTTACATATATAGTATAAACTAAAAAATTAAAAAAAAAAAGTTAATCAAGAAACTTTTTTAATTATTTTTCAAATATAATTAATTTTTTTAATTTTTTTGTTATTTCTTCTAGTACTTTTTCTTTATTTTCAATTCTATTTTTTTTATCAACATATAATTCATAAGAATAGATTTTATCATTGTTTTTATCATAAATACTAAAATAAACTTTATTATCTTCTCCACTTATATTGTTAACATCTACTCTATTTAGTTTTCCAGTTACACCTATAGAATAATCTGAATTTGTAAAAGCACTTATTTTTTTACTCATTTCATCTGCCACTTCTTTGCTATAAACACTATATTTATCTATTATTTTTTTATCAACACCCATTTTCTCTTTAAATTCATTTGAGTAAGTTATCGCACTATATTTTAAGACTTCACTAGCGCCTTCTATATTAGTTATAGCATTAACAACAAAGCCACCTGTACAAGATTCCATTGTAGAAATAGTCATATGTTTTTCAATTAATTTATTTACAATCTCTTTCAAAATTTCCATCTTCTTTCTTATCTTTATGAAAATAATCTAAATATTTTTTACTATTAATCTTTTTAGCTGGAATACCAGCTATAGTTATGTTAGACTCAAAACTTTTGTTAACAACACTATTGGCTCCAATCACAATATTATCTCCAATCGTAATATTACCATATATTCTTGCTCCTGGTCCTATCCATACACCTTTTTTAATTATTGGTGCCTTTTTACTTCCAAGTTTAGGTGCAATCGTAGTCATAGGATGTATGCGTAAATCTTGACCAATTTTAGCATTTTTATTTATGTATATAGGTCCTAAATGAACTATTGTTAGGCCTTTTTCTATTGTATTAATAGGAATGAATATACTATATTTTTCACACAATATATCATATTTCATATCTATTATTTTTTTCAAAAATATATTTTTTTTACAATTATAATAATATTCTTTTTTTCTATATATTTTTAAAAATTTCATTATGTTTTTATGCTCTTTAGTTAAATGTGGATATGATTTATAATATCTATTTTTTTCGTATTTTAAATATTCTTTATATTCTTTTTTACTTTTAATCATTTGATATCACCTTATTAATTAATACTATTGTACTATAAAGTTTACTTTTTTTCTACTAATGTTTTTTATTGTACTAAATAAAAATATATTGAAAATAATGATAAAAAACCAACCCATCAACTTGTCAAAAAAATTTCTTTATGTTATCGTGTATTTGTCAACAAAATTTGTATACAATAAAAAGGAAACATTCAATTTTGCGAGTTGAATGTCTACCTAAATAATTTAGATGCGACACTCATTGAATGGGTGTCATTTTTTTATAACCGCTACCAATAAAGATAGGAGTAGATACCCAAACAATTGAAGTTCCCTAAATTGATTATACTATTAATATATCAAACAAATTAAGTTTTAATAATTACTTTTTTATAATTACATTTAAATTATTTTAAAAAAACTATTGCCATTTATTAAATTTGCAATTTACTACCTATTTTTTTAAATATTGTTTTCTTTTTTCTAATTTTTCAGGGTGATGAGCTAGTGCATCAAATTTTTGAATTTTATAAAGAAATATTGCATCATTATAATTATTTTCAATTAATTTATTAGATATAGGATTATCATGATTTTTAATATAATAACAAATTTTTTGGATATAATCTTCTTCAAAACCTATTCTTTTTAATATATCATAGGACATAATAGCTGAAACCTTTGGATGTCCATTAAAATGTCTTATTCCATCTTTCTCTTGAAATGAAAAAGGTTTTCCTATGTCGTGTAATAAAAGAGTTAATCTTATATCAAAATCAATTTCAGAAAAACTAAGCGCTAATAAAGTATGCTGCCATACATCTAAATGATGATGTGGATGTTTGTGTTCGAAACCCATCATATATTTAATTTCAGGAATACATTTTACTAAATAATCTAAATTATTGTTAATACTTTCTACAACATTTTCATCACTTAAAATTTCATACAAACTCATATTAAATTTCTTTTCTTAACTTTCTTAATCATAAAAATTCTCCTTATTTTTATAAAGTTTCATTTTAAAATTAATAATCCCTTTATTTTTCAAATTTATCTATTTTTATTATATTAAATCCCATTGCCAATATAGACAGTGTTAATAGTACCATAACAATATTTAAAATAAATTGATTTCCACTTAATCCTGCAAATAATAACATCAAATATCCAAAAATTCTACCACAATTTAATATACCTTCTCTTATTGCAAAAAATTCTGTTTGATTATTTTTATCTACTATATAACTATCTGCTAAATTAAATAGTCTTATTTCCCTTGTTAATGTAAGAAGTGACGTAAATATAACATAACAAACATTATAAATTATAATAGTTATATTATTTTTCCACATTAATAGCACCAAAACAGATATTACAGGTAAAATACTAGAGATTGTTATTATTATTTTGTCATCTTTATTCTTGTATACTTTTCCATAAATATGAACAAAAATCATTGATAATATTGTAGTAATTGAGGTAATTATTCCAAGATTCATATTAGTTTTAAATGAATCAAATATAAGAATAGTCATTAAAATTTCCAATGCCCCATCACTTACATTCATACCTATTAAAAATTCTACTAACGACGTCTTTCTTATTTGATTATTATCTTTTAAATTATTCCAAGTGTTTTTTAAATTAAATTTAGGTAATTCATTTTCCTTATCAGGAGTTAACATAAATGAAAGAATTATTTGTATTATTGATATAAATAATATAATTACTGCAGTTAACTCATAATTAGTAGCTGTTATTATTGTTCCTAATAAAATTGGACAAATTATTCCAATAGTCGATGAAACAATTTTAGATTTTACTGTATATTCCGTTCTTTTAATATTTTCTATTTTATTTATTGAAAACAAATTATATGAAAACCAATATGTGCTGGAAGATATTCCATAAAGAATTGACATTAATCCTAAATGATCAACAATTTTTTCTTTTAAAATAACAATAAACATTATATAGAAAAAATTTAATATAACACCTATTCTAAACATTCCTATTCTAAATTTATTCTTTATAATACTTGCAACTAAAAAACTTCCAATAGCGAGTATTATATATGAAAATACATAATATAAAGATAAATCTATTAAACTTTCTTTAGATGTTTTTATAAAGTATGCTGTTAAAAATGGACCTAAAAATAATATCATTATCTTTTTCATTGCATTTATTGCAATTATTATATCAGCTTCTATTTTTTTGTTTTTCATACTACCACCTACATTATTTCATTTATTAATTCCGACACACTATCATATTCTTTTTTTGCCACTTTTTTTAATTCATCAACTGATTTTTTCATGGCATAACCATTAAAATTTTTAACCATTTCAATATCACTATAACCATCACCAATTGTATATACATTTTCTTTTGATAGTTTTAATTTATTTATTAACAAATCTATTGCTTTTGATTTGTTAGTTTTATTAGATATTATTTCTAATGAATTTATTGTAACGTAATAAGAATTGACAAATTCAAAATATTTAGCATTAATATTATCATTTATTTTCATTGCTTCTTCTTTTGAGTTATATCTTACATTTATTTTAGTTAAGCTTTTATGATTAAAATCAACTCTACTTTCCAATTCACTGCAACAAAAACCTTTGATAGATTTTTCAAGTTGTAAATCATTCTTTATATGTGGTATTATTTCATTTTTTATTGGAAAATTAATTAATATATTATTATTTTTATCTAGTATTGTTGCTCCATGATTTATAATTACATAATCATAATTGAGATTATATTCATCAACTTTGTTTTGAAAATCAAAATAGCTTCTGCCTGTTGCAATAACAAAAATATTTCCTTTTTTTCGAAATTCATTTATAGCTATTTTGTTTTTTTCTATATCTTCATCATTTAAATAAAAAGTTTGATCATAATCACTAACAAAAATTTTTTTATTTACATCCATAGTTATTATTTCCTTTCTTGTTACTTATTTTAAAAATTTATCATCTATTTTTATTTTATCTTTTTCTATTTTTACATTAGCTCCGATTGGAATTATATTATTAACAATTTTATGACCAAAATCATTACATTTAACAATTGGAAAATTATATTCTTTAGTATACTCAAGTAATATATCTTCCATTTGTGGATATTTACTTCCATTCTTTTGTAAGTCATAATTATATCCAATAACAATACCATTTATTTTATCAAAAATACCATATTGTTTTAAATGTGAAAATCTTCTTTGACATTCGTTTGGAGAAGTTTCATAACTCTCAATAAATAAAATATTATTGTCCATATCTGGCAAATAATTTGTTCCTAACAAATACATCATACAACCTAAATTAGTTCCAATAATTTTTCCTGAAGCACTACCATCTCTTACAATTTTTTTATTTTCATTATTAAACTCATGTAATTTTTTATTTATAAAAGCATCTTCAAATATTTTATATTGTTCCTCAGCAGCCTTTATTCCAAATGCTACAAAATCTGGGCCACTAAATGTAATTAACCCCGTTTTTTTATAAATTGTTTGAAGTAATACTGTTATATCACTATATCCTACTAATATTTTAGGGTGCTTTTTTATTTCTTCATAATCTAATAAATCTATAAATGTATTACAAGTTTGGCCACCTTCTAAACATATAATTGCTTTAACTTCATCATCAAGAAACATATCCATAAAATCTTCTGCTTTTTGTTGTCTTGTTCCACAAGAACCATAATAGTCTTCATCTATATATTTTCCTAATTTAATTTTAAAGCCTTTGTTTTCTAAAAAACGTTGTGCATTAATAAAGTCATTGTATCTGTTATTTAAAGCAAGGCTATTTGATACACCTACTACTCCAATAGTATCTCCATAATTTAATTTATCTGCTATCATAATTTTTTCCTTTCTTTTTTTACACTTAAATCATATAATAACCTAATACCAATTATAAATAATTGTTTTTGTGTAACTAACTACTACATAATAAATTTTGCTCCAGAATATATTTATAAATTATTTCGGATAATCTTCCAACATTTTCTCGATCTCCATTTTTCTCTGGAGTATCGTATACTGAAATTCCAATAAAATATATTTGTTTATTTAATTCAAAAATGCCAACATCACTATTCAAATACTCAAGGGATCCTGTTTTATGTGCAAATTTAATATTTTTAATATATTTATTAATTTGATTATTTACCTTTTGTTTATATAATATACTTAGTGCTAAATCGCAAAATTCATTTGTCAAAATTTCTTTATTTATTATATATTTAAAACATTTATACATATCGTTTAGTGAAGTATAATTATTTTTACCTTTATTTATAGCTTCCTCATCTAGCATATATCTCTCTAATTTAGTATTTTTTAATCCTATTTCTTTAAAATATTTGTTAATCTTTTCAAAACCTAAATATTTAATTAATACATTTGTAGATGAATTATCAGACACTGTAATCATCCATGTTATTAATTCTTCTATGCTATATTGATATATTTCCTTTTTAAAACATTTATTATCACTCAATATATCATCTTTATCTATATTAATGTAACTATCTAATTTAATATCACTATTCAACACATAATTTAATATAGCTAACATAATAGGAACTTTTATAATACTAGCAGAAACAAAAATATTATTTTCTTGATAATTATATAAAATAGTATCACTTGTAATATTTTTGACCATAACATTTATATTTTCATGTTTTTGTATCACTTTTACAAATTTGTTTATTTGTTTATAATCCATTATTTACTCCTTCTATTGAAACATCTTATCATTAAAGAATAATATTTCCATCAATTTATATTTACATTTTGTATTTTTTATTAATTTAAGCCTTTCAAAAACAACTAATGTTTTATCATTAAATGTAGAGTCACCTTATCCATCTAAACTTGATTTTCAATTCTAACAAAAGCTTTTATTTTTCAATCTTTTTTCGATGTAATATCGTCACACACTCAACATGATATGAATGTCTATTATGAATAACTGTATTTTATGTGTATGTTTATAATTGACTACTTCATAATAAACGTATAACTATTAAGAATGTTTATTATGTATGTATTAATCTTCTTATAAAGCAATTAGCATAAATTTATATTATATATTTATTATTTTATAAAAAATTTCTTTTATATTTTCGCCTGTTACTTGATAAGCGTTAATGCCAAGTTGTTTTGCGCCATTTACATTCCTTTGATTATCATCAAAAAATATTATATTATCTGCTTCACAATCAAGTACATCAATCACTTGTAAATAAATATCGCTAGATGGTTTTATACATTTCATTTCATATGATAAAAATATATAATCAAAATTTATTTTTTCAATTTGTTGTTTATATCTTTTGTAATCCATTAATCTAAGATTGGATAAGATTCCGATCTTATACCCTTTATTTTTTAAGTCATTTATAATTTCAACAGTATCATCATATAAAGAATTATCTAAACCATTATATATTTCATAAAATTGTTTAATTGATAAATCACTCTTACAGAATTTCAATAACGCTTCAACATGTTCATCATCTGTAGCAAGTCCCATATGAGCTTTTAAAACTAACTCATCACCCCACCAGTATTTTAAAAATTCATCATAGGGAATTTTACAATTTAATTTGTTATACAAACCATAATCATCTAAAGATTTTGCCAAAACATTTCCAAGATCAAATAAAAATATTCTATCCATAATTATACCTCAATATTGCTTTCTATATATTTATAAATATCATTATATGTTTCATATCTATCTAATGAAGTATCAAAATAACAAATATTATTTAAAATACATTCATTATAAAGATTTATACTATTATTAATTGTTTCTTTTGAAATAGATAAAAGATCTTCCTCACGGTATCCATAAGTCCAATCAAGATTAATATCATGTTCTAATATTTTATTTTTCAATTTTTCAGCAGAAATTTCTTTACATCCAATACCAATTATTAAAGAATTTTTAAATATTTCTTTAGCATTTTTAATTAAAATATCAGCCGAATCAATAACATAATAAATATTTCTTTTTAAATGTATATTGTTTTCATTAATTATAAAGTTAATAAATTTACAAAAATCTTTATTCTCAATAGTATTTTCTACTGTATATCCAAGTTCAGGATATATATTAATGAAAGCATTTCTAATGCTATCACCACTCATATAATTAAAATTATATTTCGCACACAATATAGATGCCAATGTAGATTTTCCAACTCTAGATGGTCCAATTATTATTATATTTTTCATACTTTTCCTTCTTTCGAAACAAAATTTCATAATTTATATTTATTATTAACTCTACAACCCATACCACCTAATATGGTATGAGGAAACATATTCTCCTAAAACAGCTTCCTTAAATTTTTTCTGTTTTTTTGGCGAAAATTAGTGCTTTTTTATCAAAAATATGCTTTTTTTAATAGGCACTGAACAGTTGATTTTCGCATTAACATAAAGCTTTATTTAAGATTTAGAACACATACGCATTCAACATGATAAGTATTACAAAACATATCAACTGGTGTTATCTCTAAAATATCATATTTACTTTTTAATTTTTCCAAATCACGTGCTAGAGTTATCGGATCACAGGAAACATAAACAACTCTATCAGCCTTAGTTTTAATTATGTTATTTATACATTCATCATTAAGACCTGAACGTGGAGGATCAACAATTAAAACATCTATTTTATCTTTTACTTGATCAATTAAAACAGATGCATCTCCACACATAAATTCAATATTATCAACGTTATTTAACCTTTTATTTTTAATAGCATCTTTATTAGCATCCTTATTAATTTCAATACTTATAACCTTTGAAACTTTACTACTTAAATAAATTCCAATTGTCCCCGTACCCGAATATAAATCTAAAACCGTATCCGTCTTTTTTAAATCAGCATACTCTAAAACTTGATCATATAAATTTTCAACCTGTCTTGTATTAACTTGAAAAAAAGAATCGGGAGAAATTATAAATTCATACTTACCAATTTTATCACTTATATAAAGTTTGCCATATTCAACTTCATATTTTTTACCATCATAAAAAACAATTGAACTAACAATACCTTTTAAAGCATCAACATTAATTTTTTTAGTTGTGTGAAAGATAACCATATCGTCATCATTCTTTAAACTAGACCTAATAGTTATCTCTTTGACAAAATCAAGATTTATATTATTTCTTATTAAGTTTAAAATATCATTTATATTACTATCAGCAATTAGACATCTCTTAACCTCAACTATATCATAACTTTTCTTTTGATAAAAACCAATTTTTTTTCTAACTTTAAAATTAACCTTATTACGATAAAAATACTTAGAATCACAAGGTATTATCTTCTTTACAATCTTTTTATCCAAACTTGTATACCTTGAAATAATATTTTTAACCTTTTCTTCCTTATAACGTAATTGATCTTTATATGACATATGAAGTAAATCACAGCCACCACAAATATCAAAATAAGGACAAACAGCCTTTATTCTTTTTGGACCTTTTTCTAATAGTTCAACTAATTCCGCTTCAAAATAATTTTTTTTCGTTTTTGTAATTTTAACAATACATCTATCACCTATCAAAGTCTTAGGAACAAAAACAATTTTATTATCAATTCTAGAAATTCCTCTTCCACTATGATCAATTGAACTAATTAAAACTTCATATTTCATACTTCATCACCACTCTAATTATAAAAGAAAAAAACAGAAAATTCAAATACATTTTTTATAATAAAATTCCTTTTTTTGGTAATAATAATATAGAAATAGAGGGATATTTATGAATTTAGATAAAAATATAGATAAAATACTTGAAACAATTCAAAACAAATATGGAAACAGTAGTGATCTTGTTTCAAGAAAAATAAAAATAAATAAAAAAGAAATATTATATAT
>OLPW01000332.1_pt1 | contig 58250 bp, 49 predicted proteins | sample 1672161 | NCBI WGS metagenome assembly OLPW01 (sample SAMEA3136654, study PRJEB25190) | human gut metagenome
ATTTTTGGAACAGAACCCGTAGTCAGGGAAGGGAAAATGTCAGGGAACTCAAAGGAGCGCGGCAAAATGTAGGGCCGGGCTACGGGTTGGGATGAAATCAGCTTCCCCTGTGCGGAATGAGCAGAAGCGAATGGCGGTTCACTTCCGCTATGTTAAATTAGCGGAAGTGAATCTCGGTTCGCTTCCGCAATGGTTAAAGCAACAGAAGCGAAATCGTGAGCAAGGGGCATCGGCGTGAGTCCCTAGGAGATTCTGCGGCCGTTGCGGCAGGAGATGCGCGGCGGCCGCAGCTCCGCACGGGGTTACAGTTCCACTTCGTCGATGAGGTGGATGAGATCTTGCTGGCTGTGGATGTTCAGCTTGCGGTAGATGTGGCGGATGTGGGTCTTTGCCGTGCCTTCGGAGATGTAGAGCTGCTGCTGGATGTGGGAGGACTTGTAGCCGCGGGCCAGGTAGTACATGACCTCGCTTTCGCGGCGCGACAGCAAGTAGGTGTTGGCGACGATCTCGCAGCGCTGGCGGAAGCGGCCCCGGGCGGCGGGCGTGTCGTCGGCGGGCGCGGGGGCGACGGCCTCCTCGGCGAAGATGGAGCGCGAGAAGTCCATGGCCTGACGGGCGGGGGAGGGGGCATTGGAGGCAGAGCTTGCGGTGTCAGAAGCGGCGCTTGCATCCGATGCATCGTCCTGCATGGCGTCCACGGCGGTCGGGCCATCTGCGGCGGAAACGACAGAAGATGCGGAGGCGATCTGCCCCGATGCCGCGCCGGAGGTTTCGCCCAGCTCGGCAAGGGCGGCCACGACGGCGTGCTCCCAGTTTGCAGGGACCTGGGTGCGCACGTCGGCCTGCTCGGGGGCAGAGGGGACCGCGCCTTCCCGGGCACGTTCCAACGCATCTGCTTTCCCCTCGTTCACCACGATGAGCGGGGCCCGCGAGGCGCTCTGTACGGCCACCTTCCTCGGTGTTACGGCCACGATGGAGGCCATCTCGCGCTCGTCGGGCAGAAGCGCGTAGGCGAGCATCATGGCGACCAGCACGATGAGCACGGTGCCCATCTCCCCCAGACCCGTCGGCGCGCCGAGGGCGCCGGTGAACAGGGGAAGGGTGGATCCGCCCAGAGCCGCCAGCGCCATAACGCCGCGGCCGAGGCCGAACACGAAGATGGGGGAGAGGCGGAAGCGCTGGGAAAGCTCCGAGAAGAAGATCCACATGAGCGCCTCGAAGGACATGTAGCCGACGAGCACCACCGAGGTTCCCCAGAACGACGCGTCACCGGCGGTGAAGGGGATGAACACGGCCGTCACGGCGATGAACGGGATGAGCGGGCGGAAGAAGGTGTGCCAGCGCTCGTCGCCGCCCAGCGCCAGGAACGTCACCATGATAAGCACCGTGGCGGCGCAGGCGGTGACAAACAGCAGTGCTTGGTCTTCGAAAGCGCTGCCGGGCAGGATGGTCTCGATGGAGGTCTGGCGCATGATCCCTAAGGCCACGCCGAGGAAGAACACCGGCAACCCGAAGCGCAGCACGAAGCGCGCGTGGTTGATGGGCAGTGGCTGGAAGATGAGCTGGCGATTATCGAAATCAAGGCTTACGTGGCGACGAAGCACGAGCAGCAGGGCGATTTCCGCGAAGGGAATGAGCGCGCTTGCCACGCCTCCCCACGGGAAGGGGATCTGATGCAGCACCAGACCGTAGATGCCGAATCCGATGGCGATGGAGAGTGCTCCGTTGATGACGACGGAGGCTGAATCGCGGCGCGAGAAGGCGATGCCCCAGGCCAGCAGCAGCACCGACGATCCGGCGCCGGTGAGCACGCCGGAGGCAAGCTGCAGCGCTTCCGAGCTAAGGAGCGATCCGTCGGGCGCGAGCAAGAGCAGTGTCCCCGTCGAACCGAGCAGAGCGGCGATGACGAGGGTGGGCGTGGCGTGCAGCGGGCGAATGAGCCTGGTATCGAGAACGCTCGCGACGAGCAGCAAGAGCCCGTACACGAGAATGGACACGAAATAGGCGAGAGACAGCTGATCGTTGAAGGGCCCGGCCTGAAGGCCGCTGGTTCCGAAGATGCCGCCCTTGTCGAACATCGAGCTGTAGATCCAGGCCTGATGCAGGCCATAGCCGAGCGAGATGATGCTCAACTCGCCGAAGGATGTGCCCTCTTTGAAGTCGATGTTGATGGTGACGCGAGGAACCTGAAACCCCATAATCCCCCTCCTGCGGGCCCGGCCGTCTCGCCGGGCGGGATGACGCATTATTGCTGAGTCAGGGGATTATAGATAGCGGACGGTGCCTCGTCAACTTGCTCACGGATCCCCTGGCCCGTAAAACCTCCTGTTCGGCGCGCTGCTATGCCGTTGCCATCGGCGTGCTCTTGCGCGCTGCGGTCGGGGCCACCGCTGGTCGACGATGGCCCCGCGACGGTCGGCGACCTACTTGGTCACCGTGATCACCACGTTGTCGTAGCGATCGAGAACGGTCGAGCCATCGCCCTTCGCGGGGGCGGTGTAAGCCTCGCTCACGTTCTGGGACGTGGCGGCGTAGGCGCCTTCCGCGTCCTTGTAGGCCTGCTGCTCGCCGGTGGCATACACGCTGATCTCAGCGTTGTAGCCGTTGGCGGCGAGGTAGTCGGCCACCGACTGAACGTCATAGTTGTGAATGGCGTCCAGCCCGTTTTGGTTCTCGCTGGAGATGATGCCCTCGGTAAGGACGACATCGGCCGTGCTGCCCGCCGGAACGAACATCAGGTCGGAGTGCACGTCGCCTCCCACGGCGGTCTCGTCGACCACCATGAAGACCTCGTAGCTACCCAGACCGTCAGAGGAATCCGACACGCTGTCGTCGTGCACGTAGTAGAAGCCGTACGCCGGGACAGCGATCAGGGCTGCGCACAGGCAGGCCAGAACCGCGATGGCAAGAACCTTCTTGCCGAATGCTGCGTTGGTCATAAGTGCTCCCTCAATCGTGGTCGCCCCGCAGTTTCGCAACGCAGCCCCATTATGGCGCGCGCACGGAAAAGGTCAAGGGCAAAACCCCAGGTGCAGCGCACAATCATCCTCGTGGAAGGGCGAAATCATCACGAGAGGATGATGCCGTTTTTCGCAAAGATGGGCCTGGTCGTATGAGCTGGGCGCCGCGATGCTTCCTAGAATGTAGGACGAAGAGGATAGGAAGCGGCGTCTGCTATCGGATTGCTCGAGCGAACGAAGGGCGAAAGAGCCTTCCGCGCATCGGGGTTCGCGATGACGACCGCACGCGAAACGAGAGAGGAAACCTGTATGGCCTATCAGCATCAGGGTTCTTGCGCGAGTGCCGGGGACACCCTCGAGCTGCTCGCCTTCGACGACGAGTTCGACCCTTTGGCGGTGGACGACTCGGAGATCGACCAGGAATGGATGGATGACGAGAACCCCTACGACACCATCGACTACCCCACCATGCGCAACATGCCCGAGACGGTGCACCACGATCCGGTGTACTCGCCGGCACGCCAAGGCAGCGCCACCGAGGCGCTTCAGGCGCTCATTGTCCGCAACCCCAACCGTCGGCCCGTGCTGCTGAACATCATCGGCCTGTGCGAGGGCGGCTGCCCCTCGAGCGTCATTTCCGAGCGCGTGGATGAGTGGCAGCGCGACAACTGGTCGGTATACGCTCCCATGACGCTTTGCCGCATGTTGGAGCGCGCCGGAGCGCTTACGTTGGAGATGCCCGACGTGTCCGAGGAGCACGAGAGCGCCGAGGAGGGTGTGGCGTACCTGGAGATTCGCGAGACCGTGGATCCGGTGTGGCGCGCGACTCCCGAGGCGTTGGCCTTGCGCGTGGAGTACCTCGCTGGCAAGAGCTTCCGCGCGGTTGTGCTGGGATCCGACGAGGCGCGCTACGCCGAGGTGTACGCGGCGGTTATGGAAGCCCTTGAAGAGGCGCCGCGAAAGCTGGACGCCATTGAGAGCCTGACCGACGCCATGGAGATCACCAAGTCGCCGCGCCGCTTCGGTCAGCACTTCATCGATGTGCTGGAAACCTGCGACTGCGTCATCTGGGGCGATGGCGCCTGGAACTTGACCGATTTGGGGCGGGCTATGCTCGCCGAGCTGAAGAGCGCGAAGGAGGCTTAACGCTATGGTCGTTATGGAAGAAGCCGTCGTCGAGGGAGCTGCCGCTTCCGAGGATGTGAACCTCGTCGAGCTGATGAACGCCCGCGCCCGATCCTACGGCATGCTGGCGCGTCTGTTCCGCGAAGAGGTGGATCTGCCGACGCTGCGCGAGCTGCAGAAGATGCGCTTTCCCCAGGCCACGGGCAATGCGGCCGCCGATGAGGGCTACCACCAGCTGTACGACTACCTGAAGCGCGCCTGGGACGACTCGGTGACCGAGCTCGCCATCGATTACGTGAGCACGTTCATCGGCCACGGCGTGAACGGGTATTCCGCCGCCTATCCGTACGAGTCGGTGTACACCTCCGAGCGCCGTCTGCTTATGCAGGAGGCGCGCGCCGAGGTGCTCGCCACGCTGCGCGAGAACGAGCTGAAACGCGGCAACTGGAACGAGGCCGAGGATCACATCGCGCTGGAGCTGGAGTTCATGCAGCGCATGGCCCTTCGCGCCGCTGAGGCGCTGTCCGACAACGCCGAGGACGAGGCGATCGCCTACCTGCGCACGTCCTACGACTTTTTGGAGAATCACCTGCTGAACTGGGTTCCCATGCTGGTCGCCGATATGCGCATGCACGCCCGCACCTTGTTCTACCAGGGTCTGGGGCAGCTGACGCTCGGCTCCCTGCAGGAGGACGAAACCGTCCTGCGCGAGCTTTTGGATTCCGTGGAAGCTTAAGCGGCCTTTTGCGGCCCAAACCTTACTAACCCCTTCCTTCTTCCCCCTCCCTTCATCGGCCCCGCCCCTCCTCGGCGGGGCCGACCCATTTTCGCGTGCTGCCCCGCGGTGTGCGAGAGGAAGCTACTTGGAAAACAACGGGTAGCGTACCCAGAAACTACGCTACCCGTTGTTTTCCAAGCAGAATGAAGAGCGAGGAAAGAGAAAAACTACGCTAACCGTCATTTCTCAAGCAATTGAGGGATACCGTCCGGCGGTGAGGGGGGGAAATGGCGAAACAAGAAAAGCCCCGGTTGCGGGGCTTTTCTTGAGAGGGTTTGTCGGCGGTTGATGGGCTGCCGTGGCTCTAGTCGATGCCTGCGTCGGCGAGGAGGGCCTGGCCGCCTAAGGTGATGGGGGCGGCGGCGCCGGCTTCTTCCAGGAAGCAGGTGGGGCGCAGGGTGGCGATGCGCTCGCCGTCTTCCATGCGCACGCGGGCCACCTGCATCTTCGTGCGCTCGGCCAACTCGAGCGGGGCACGGCTGAACGTGGAGAACATCAACGCGTCGGTGGCTTTGGCGACGCCAGCGGCAAACGTGCGGCGATCGGCCTTGCGCACGCGGTCGCGGTCGGCGTCGGTGGAGACCACCTCGAAGGCGTCGCGGGCGGGCATGAAGCCGTCCACGCAGCCGGTGACGTACAGGGCGCGGTAGCCGCAGCCGCACAGCTGCTCGTAGGAGCTGACGCGCACGGCGCGGACGTTGGCCTCGTGGGTGGGGAAGAACTGCGTCTCGCGAACCATGGCGTACAGGGTCGCGGCGTCCTCGTCGCCGGCTAGCGTCGCGGAAAGCGCTGCGAAGTCGCGCAGCTTGTCGGCGTCGAGGGCCGCCAGCAGGTTGTGTCCGCGGCGTCCCGCATGCGCGGCGATCATCGCGCGGCCGGCCTCATAGCGCTCGGCCAGACGCTCGGCCCGGGGGAAGGGCTCCGCTTCGCCGGCGGTGCGGGCGGCAGCGGCCGCCTCCAGGGCATCCAGGATGCCGGCGTCGTGCTCGTCGCACCACTCCATCAGGAAGTGCCAGCCGTCGGAATAGGTGAGGTAGTTGCCGAAGCCCACCCATGCGCGCCAGGCGAACGGGTCGTCCGGGTCGGCCAGCAGGTTCAGCGATGTGTAGGCGATAAGCGCTCGGGCGCGGTTCGTATCGCGCGGATCGCCGGCCAGGCGCTCGAAGCCCAGCGACGACACCGCAAAGCCGCGGCGGACGAGCATCTGCTCGAAGGCGTGCGCCCACTGCTTGTTGGGGGCGACGACGCAGAGGTCGGATTGGGCCGCCTCAGGATTTTCGGCGTTCACGGCGAACAGGTAGCGCGTCAGCCCGTTGAATTCCTCGTCCGGCGTGTTCCACTTCACGGTGGCGATGTCGCGTATGGTTCCCTCGCGCTGGTCGGCCGCAAGCGCCTCCTCGTTGCCCGCGCGGACAACGGCATCGCAGAACGCGGTGACGTTGGGATTGCCGAAAGCGGTGTCCAGGGCGAACACGGTCACGTTCCGGCGCAGGGTGTCGAAGGTGGCGAAACCCTCGGGGGCCGGGAAGCTCGTGGCGACGCGCACGGTCTCGTCGGGATTGCCGGCGATGATGAGCTGATCGCGGGCGAGCAGACACAGGCAGGTCTGCTGTGCGACGGAAAGGTTCTGGAAGTCGTCGGCGAGCACGAGAGAGAACCGCTGTCGCGCGCCAGCGCCCGCATCACTTTGCAGGTAGCGCCCGCAGAGGTAGGCCACCTCGTCTTCCAGCATGGCGTTCGTGGCACCGAGCAGGCGATGGGCCAGCTCCAGCACGTCCTTCTCCTCGCCCACGGCCCAGTCGTCCTCGGGGGCGAGCGCGCACCACTGCTTCTTGATATGGCCGAGCTCCGAGCGCAAGCGGCGGGCGGGAGTCCCCAAGGTCTTCATGTCCTCCAGGAAGAAGTTGCACTCGAAGGGCGCGAGCACGCGGGGAGTGTGGCCGGTGGCGGCGCGGGCCTCGGGCGTTTCCAGCACGGCAAGGCACACCTGCTGGGCGCAGGCCACGGTGATGCGGCCGGCGATGTCTTCCACATCCTGCACCCCGGCGGCGGCCAGGGCGTCCACCAGGCGGCGACGCGCCACGCGGGCCGCCTCGGCCGTGGAGGTCTCGATGAGGATGTCTTCGGGGGCGCATCCGGCGGCCACGGCGGCAGCAGCCCGGCGCAGCAGCGCCTCGGTCTTGCCGGAGCGCGCGGGGCCGACGATTTTGGCCGTGCGGCCGTCGAAAGCGGCGATTTCTGCCATCATGTCAGTCATGAGTGCCTCCTAATCGGCCAAGATGCCGCTGGTCGAGTCGAAATCGCGCGTGGAGCCATCGGCGTAGACGACCGTCCACTGATCGAAGGCGAGGGCGAAATCGGCATCGGGCAGGGCGTACTTCTTCTGGATGTCCTCGCCTAGATGCGCCTCCTCGGCGATGCGCTCGGCCACGATTTCCTCGGCGGTTTTGTCAAGCTCGCCGCGCTCGACTTCTTCCAGGTCGTGGGCGATGCGGGCCCGCACGACGATATCGGCCGCTTCCTCGGCCTCAAGCGCCGCTTCGGCGGCCTCGGCTACCAGAGCGGGGGAGGCCATGAACGACTCCTCGGCGGCCCTCTCGGCAGCCTCGGCCTCGGCTGCGGCCGCCTCTTCGGCGGCGCGGGCCGCAGCGGCCTCGGCCTCTTTGCGGGCCTCAAGCGCTTCCATGCCGGCGGCGTACTGCTGCTCGTAGGAGGCCGCGGAAGGCAGCGTCACGGCGACGACGTCCTTGCCGAGCGCGCCGGCGTTCAGGGCCTCGCGCACGCGGCTCACCCACTTGCTCTCCTCGGGGTCGATGCCGCAGGTGGAATCCAGCCGCATGCGCACCACGAGGCGACCGCCCTGCAGCTCGATTTCCAGCCACGTGAACACAAGCTCGGGCTTGCTCTCCTCGCGCTGGCGGCGGTTGAAGATCTTCATCTGGTTGTCCACGGCGTGCACCTGGTTCAGCAGCCAGTGCTCGATGTAGTCGCTCCACAGCGCGTCGGCGCCTTCCACGGAGGAATCCAGGTACTCGCGGGCTCCCACGCGCACGGTCATGCGGAGGGTGTTCACCAGCTCGCCGTCGCCCGCCGGGTGGGTGCGCACCACGGGCGTTCCCAGATAAGAGTAGCAGCGGTCGATCTCCAATCGCAGCTCGTGATCGACGATCGCCTCGTCCAAATCAAGCGTGAGGGCCATGGAAGGATGGGGCTTGCTCATCCGTCTCTCCTTTCTTTTTGGCAGGTTCCGCGAAAGATCCTTCAGCCAGCTTCGGCTCGTCTTGAATCCTGAGGGGAAACTGCCGCCTATCCTCTTCGCCATCCAGTATAGAGAGGCCTCGAACAGGTAAATCATCCCATCGAGATGAGCGCGCGGGATGATTGCCGTCCCTTAAATCGGCCTGCTCTTATGATTGCGCGGCCCGCACGGCCCATACCATTTTCAACCGTTGGGCAACAAAACATCGGTGGCCGCTCGACAGCGGAGGCGGATCTTCACCCCCTCCACTCGCGAAGGCCGCCGACGCCGCCGAGGGCCGCCGGTGTTTTGTTGGAAAGCATCGAACGAAAGAGAGAGGAGGACCCATGGCTAAACTTTCACTGACTCGTCGCAGCTTCCTGAAGGCGGCCGCCGTCACGGGCGCTGCGAGCACTCTGAGCTTTGCCGTAGCACCGTCTGCGGCTTTGGCCGAGGGCGTCGACGAATCAGCTGGTGAGGTCAAGCGCATCCGTTCCTGCTGCCGCGCGTGCGGCAAATGCGAATGCGGTGTGTGGGTCACCGTGCAGGACAACAAGGTCATCAAGGTAGAAGGTGACGAGTCCAACGCACACAGCCGCGGCCACTGCTGCGCGAAGTCCCAGGCGTCCATGCTGGCGCTGTACCACCCCGATCGTTTGCGCTACACCATGAAGCGCACCAACCCCAAGGGCGAGGACGATCCCGGCTGGGTGCGCGTCAACTTTGCCGAGGCCATGGACGAGATCGGCGCCAAGTACAACGAGCTCATCGACAAGTACGGCGGAAAGTCGATCTTCTCCATGGGCGGTACCTCGCGTGTGTGGGCCCAGCCGCCCTACGGCACCCTGAAGTCCGTCTTCGGAACCCACAACTTCCATTCCGCCTACGAGATCTGCAAGGGCCCGCGCCACTTCGGCGGCGTGCTCACCGACGAGAAGGGCTCGCCGTGGATGGAGGTGGAGCAGGGCCCCATCGTGTACGTGCAGTGGGGTACCGCTTCCGAGTATTCCAACTACGACTCCACCAACCGTACCGTCGTGGACTGCTCGCAGCGCGCCTACAAGCACATTCTCGTTGACCCGCGCATGAGCCCGCTGGGCAAGGAGGCCGACCTGTGGCTTCCCATCCGCGTCGGCACCGACCTTGCCATGTCGCTTGGCTGGCTGAAGTGGATCGTCGACAACGACGCCTACGACAAGAACTTCGTGAAGCGCTGGTCCAACGGCCCGTTCCTCTACAACCCCGAGGCCGACGGCAAGACCTACAAGGGCTACTTCCTGGAAATGAACGGCGGCATCCACATGACGAGCCGTCTTCTCACCGAGGCCGACCTCGACCGTGAGTGGGTCTCCCAGTTCTGGGAGCCGGCGCCGGAGCAGTACTCCTACCGCCGCTTCATCTGCTGGGACGCCGCCAACGAGAAGCCGACCTACTGGGACGCCGAGGAATGCCAGTGGGAGGGCGAGAAGCACAAGATCCCGACCACCGGTACCTGGATCGAGCACCCCTACAAGCCCATCATCGCCGATGCGTGGCTGCCCGACCCCTCGAAGTTCGCCGACCCGGCCGACCCGGCCTACGATGCCTACTGGACCGGCGAGGGCAATGAGAAGGGCGCCAAGTCGAACCCGAAGGGCCTGCCGAAGGATCCGGAGCTGTGGCCCGACGGCGTGCAGGTCAAGCTCGCCAATGGCAAGATGATCGAGGCCAAGTCAGTCTGGCAGGAGTGGGAGCACAACCTGGAGGAGTACACGCTCGACCGTGTCTCCGAGATCACCGAGGTTCCCGCCGACAAGATCGAAGAGGCCGTGCGCACCTACACCACGCGCCTGAACCCGCTTCACGGCAACGGCGGCATCCACTACCAGCTGGCCCCCGACCAGACCGGACACGCCGTGCAGAACACCCGCGCCCTGCAGCTCATCGCCTGCCTCACCGGCAACTCCGACGAGCCCGCCGGCAACCGCGGCTCCTCGAAGGCCCAGGTAGACGGCTGCTGCGGCCGCGCCAACATGATCGTGACCGACCACGAGCCGGTCGACTGGGGCATTCGCGAGGGCATCGGCACCATGGAGCTCGGCAACACGCCGCGCGACCTTTCCGTGGAAGACCAGATTCCGCTGATCCAGAACTTCGTGAAGTACCTGCAGGACGAGAACTCCCCGCTCATGGAGCGCTACGGCAACCACATCCCCACCGATGAGGAGGCCCGCATCATCGCTATGCGCAAGGGCGGCGACTACAAGGGATCGCGTTCCTTCCCGGGCCTGAAGACCCCGTTCGAGAACAATGCCGATCAGATCTCCGCCGAGCGCTTCCCGCTTCTGCGCTTCTGGAACTCCTGGACCGACGCCTCCTCCATTTGGGACGCCATCCGCGAGATCGATTCCCCCTACAAGCTTTACGGCGGCATCTGCATGTCCGGCGACTTCATGAACCAGTCGAATCTGCTGGAGGCGTGGGACGCGCTGACGCAGCTGGACTTCTGGGTGGACATCAACCTGTGGTCGTGCCCGAACAACGGCACCGCCGACTACGTGTTCCCCTGCACCCACTGGCTGGAGACCAACACGGGCCGCGTGTCCCAGGGCGCCGGCGGCATCTTCGGTGCCGGTCAGCGCTGCGTCGAGCCTATCGGAGACGTGGTCTTCGACCCGACCTTTGTCGTGTGCCTGCACAAGTCCATGGGCGTGCCGTTCAACGATCGCGACCCCGAATACGACGAGTGGTTGAACCTCGACTACCACGACTTCATCCAGGCCGGCGGTTCGGTGGGCTATGAGGAGCAGGAGTACCGCGTGCTCAAGGACGCCACCGACTGGTGGAAGACCGAGGAGTACCCCGACGGCCCCGACTTCCCGCAGTACGCGGCGAAGTTCCAGGAAGAGGGCTGGTTCGACTGCCGCAAGTGGCATCCCGAGCGCTGGGGCACCTACCGTCGCTGGGAGATGGGCTACCGTCGCCAGCAGGCCGGCTACAACCTGTACGCCGCCGTGGACGAGAAGTGCGCCTTCGGCACCCCCACCGGCAAGGTGGAGATCTGGTCGACCATCTGCGAGTCTTATATCGGCGACACGGTGACCGAGTCTTATGTGCTCGAGACGCCGGGCACTGCCGCCAAGGTGGGCGAGAAGACCCCGTACTTCGCCCAGGTGTGCTCCCCGGATCGCGACGCCTACGCCGGAGACATTCCGGACATCGACAAGTTCCCGCACTGGTTCGAGCCGAAGAACTCCCGCGTCCAGGCGCCCGAGTGGTACGACGCCAACCTGGTGGACGGCGCGTCCTACAACAGCGACAACTACCTGAACAAGCCCTACCACGGCATCGCCGGCGTGGGCAACGGTCAGGCGACCGACAACGGCACCACCGACAACCTTGAGGCCTACAAGCAGGCCGTGAAGGAGAACCCGGAGGCGACCTTCATCTGCACCTCCGGCGCCCGCCAGCCCGTCTACTTCCACTCCGAGCACCGTCAGCTGCCCTGGTGCCGCGAGCTGTGGCCGTCTCCGCGCTTCGAGATGAACCCCAACGACGCCGCCCGCCTCGGCATCGAGCAGGGCGACTGGATCTGGGTGCGCACCCCCTGGGGCGCCATCCGCGAGGTGGCCGATCTGTACTACGGCATCAAGGAAGGCACCACCAACGCCAACCATGCCTGGTGGTACCCCGAGATGGACCACGCCGCCCACGGCTTCGAGCTCGTCGGCATCAACTGCACCATGGACAAGTACGCCCAGTGCTGGATCTGCGGCGCCTCCCAGCTGCGCGGCAACCCGATGGTCGTCTACAAGGCCACCGAGGAGAACTCGCCGTTCGGCAACCCCGTGCCGTGCGACCCGTGGGGCAACGAGGCGATCACCAACGCCAACGACCCGCGTCTGAAGGAATGGCTGGCCAACGACCCGCGTCTGGACGACTCGAAGGTGGAGCTCACCTACGCGAGCGCCGATGCCAAGGGCCTGCAGACGATCAGCCTCATCAAAGAATAGAAAGGAGGAAGATCAATGGCGAATTACGCGATCATCACCGATTTGAACCGTTGCACGGGCTGCCTTGCCTGCACCGTGGCGTGCAAGGCCATCAACGGCGTGGACGTGGGCAACTTCTGGATTAAGACGCTGCGCGTCGGTCCGCATCCCATTGAGGGCGGTTCCGGCACCTTCCCGGACGTGGAGATGTACTTCCTCCCCGTTCAGTGTCAGCACTGCGAGAACCCCGAGTGCGTGAAGGTGTGCCCCACCGAGGCGTCTCATGTCGCCGAGGACGGTACCATCCAGATCGACAAGGACAAGTGCATCGGCTGCCAGTTCTGCGCCATGGCCTGCCCCTATGGCGTGCGCTACCTGAACCAGACCGAGCGCGTTGTGGAGAAGTGCACGCTGTGCGAGCAGCGCACGAGCCAGGGCGAGCTGCCCCAGTGCGTGGCCCAGTGCGGCGCCCGCGCCCGCTTCTTCGGCGACCTCGATCAGGGCGTCGAGAACTTCGAGGCTCCGGCGCACCCGGACACCCCCGGCTGCCAGTACGACGAGATGACCAAGACCCGCGTCAAGCTCAAGGACTACGTGGAGGCCTTTACCGAGAACGACATTCATCACCTCACCAACAAGGGCAACAACCCCAAGCTCATGTACTTGTTGCGCGAGGGCCGGAAGTGGAGGGAGTAACAACCCATGGAAATTCAGTGGCCCCTTATTCTCTTCACCTTCTTTAATTGCCTCGCCGGCGGCATCTTCCTGATGCAGGGTATTCTCACCCTGTCCGGCAAGGGCAAGGCCATGCAGTTCGTCTCCTGCGTGAGCGCGATCGTTGCCCTGGCCATCGGCGGTCTGTCGGTGTTCTTCCACCTGCAGCATCCGCTGCGCATGCTGAACGGCTTCGGGCACATCACCTCCGGCATTACCATCGAGCTGATCTTCGTGATCGTGTTCGCCATCGCCGTGGTGCTGTACTTCCTCATGATGCGCCGCTCCGAGGAGGGCGTGGCCCCCAAATGGTGCGCCGTTCTGGCCATCGTCGTGTCGCTGGCCCTGCCGTTCGCGACGGGCGACTCCTACCTGATGAGCGCCATTCCCGTGTGGGACACCATGCTGCTGCCTCTGTACTACGTGGTGGCCACGGTGATGCTGGGCGGTCTGGCCGCCATGATCATCGCCGGCGCCACGAAAGCTGAGGACGCCGTGAAGCTGTCCGCCACCGTGGCCTTCATCGGAGCCGTGGTGTGCGCCATCGTGAGCGTCATCTACGCGGTCGCTATCTCCGGCATGGGCGCGAACTATACCGAGATGCAGTACTACTTCGACCCGACGCTGCCCGACGTGGCCATGCGCCAGTCCGAGCAGATCACCGGCGCCATTCTGGCCGGCGAGCATGCCGTGGCCTTCTGGCTGGGCAATGTGGCTATCGGCTGCGCGGTGCCTGCCGTGCTGGCGGCCCTGGTGATGACGGGCAAGATTCCCGCCGAGAAGGCCCTGGCTGTGGCGGTGGTTGCCCTGGTGTGCGCCGTGATCGGCACCATCGTGTGGCGCGTGCTGCTCTACGAAGTGGCCGTGAACGCCCTCATCCAGTTCCAGTGGGCGCTTTAGCAAGAGGTTGAATGTGAGAGGGGTCATCTCTGGTCGGTTGGCCCCTCTTTGAAGACGAATGTTGGGCAGGGCGGCTTGACGTAACGGTTTACGCCCCGCAGGCGACGCAAGTAAACCGCCCTGTCTGTTTTGAAATGGCTTGCAAATAACGATTTTACGGTTGGAGGACGCGGCAACCGTTATCTGGAAGCCATTTAAGCAAAGAGTGAAGAGGAGACGCTATGGCTCAAGAGGAAAAGAAGGACGCGGCCGAGGCCAAGCGCGCACCTCGCGGCGGCATCACGCGGCGCGGGCTGTTCATCGGCGTGGGCTCGACGGCGGCGCTGCTGGGTCTGGGCGCTTTGCGCTACGCGGGCCACAACCCGCTGAACCGACCGCCGGGAGGCACCGACGAGGCCCATCTGGTGAGCGGCTGCATCCGCTGCGAGCGCTGCTACGAGGCGTGCCCCCGTGAGGCCATCGTGCCGGCGAAAATCGAGGACGGGCTGCTGGGCATGCGCAGCCCCATGCTCGACTTCAACACGGGAAACTACTGCGATTTCTGCTACGAGGAGAACGGCGGCAACCCCTTGTGCGCGGCCGTGTGCCCCACGGCGGCCCTGGAGCTGCCCGCCAGCTACACGGTGGGCAACCCGGAGACCGGCGAGACGGGCGACATCATCATCGGTACGGCGGAGATCGATCCGCGCACGTGCTTGGCCTATCGCATGACCGGCTGCCGCGACTGCTACGACGCCTGCAACTACAGCGCCATCGAGCTTAAGGACGAGGGCGGCGCGAACCCCATTCCCTACGTCGTGGAAGACAAGTGCAACGGCTGCGGCGCCTGCCAGGCCGCCTGCCTGTCGCTGTCGTCCGGTTCCATCAAGTCCACCGAGCGCGCCATTGTAGTGCGCCCTATTGAAGCCTAAAGGGGGTAAGTTATGGCTCAGAAGAAGGAAACTACGGAAGCGTCCGTTTCATCTCAGGCTGCGGGCGTGAAGGGGAAGGGCTCTGCGAACGCGCTGGCCGCGAAGCTGAAGACGCGTCGGCTGCGCACGGCTGTGGGAGCCGTGGTGTTCGTCGGCATGGCCGCCGGGCTTGTCGCCGGCGTGAGCATGGGCACGATGTCCGGCTTCGGTTGGGACACGTTCTCGATGCTGTGCCCCTTGGGCGCGCTGGGCACCATGATCGCCACGAAGACTATGATTCCCCGCGCGGTGGTGTCGCTCGTGCTTATCGCCGCGCTGGTGCTCGTGTTCGGCCGCGCGTTTTGCTCGTGGCTGTGCCCGACCATGCTCATCGACCGCATCCGCGACTTCTTCCGCTCGCCCAAGAAACGCCGCGAGCTAGCGGAGAAGAAGAACTCCGAGATCAAGGCCATCTCGCAGCAGGAGCTGACGAGTTTGAAAGCTGCGAAGGACGGCCACGCCTGCGGCGCCTGCGGTAAGTGCCAGCCGGTTCATCACGGCAAGGTGGACTCGCGCCACGCAGTGCTCGGCGGCGCGCTGCTTTCCACGGCCGTGTTCGGGTTCCCAGTGTTCTGCCTCGTGTGTCCGGTGGGCCTCACGTTTGCCACGGTGCTCGTCATCTGGCGCGCCTTCGCCCACGGCGACGCGACCATCGGGCTCATTCTCATTCCGGCCATGCTCGTCATCGAACTGGTGGTGCTGCGGAAATGGTGCTCCAACTTCTGCCCGCTTTCGGCCCTCATGAACCTGGTCGGGCGCTTCTCGCGCACGTTCGTGCCTACCATTAATGATGAGAAGTGCCTGGAGACGGCCCGTGCCACCTCCTGCAGCAAGTGCGCCGAGGTGTGCGATGCCGACATCAATATCCGTCATCCCGAATTCGGGCTGCGCACCATGGCCGACTGCACGCGCTGCCGCAACTGCGTGGACGTGTGTCCTACCCGTGCCATCACGATGCCGGTGTTCGTCGGCAAGAAGGCGGCCAAGACGGTCGTGGAAATTCCCGATCCGGTCATGGACGAGCTGGAACCGAAGCTGGACTAGCGACTTGTTGGGGCGGCCCGCGGAACCCGTGATCACCGCCCGCTGATCGCTGTTTCCCGCTGCGAACGCGGCCAAGGAATCAGCGAAGATGACGCACATGAGTCGGTACTATCCCGGCATCGTTGCTGCTGAAGTGGAAGCTGATTCTTAAGAGCCGCGTTCTCCGCGGGGCGATCAGAGGTCGTCGATCACGGGCTCCGCGGGCCGCCTCGCGAGGTGGCATCTGGCTGCAAAGGCGGGAAGGACTTTGGGAGAGGTTCGACTGTCTTGGAAGAGGAGAAACAATGGTTGAGACGATTGATGCGGGGGCCCATCGCTATGTGGGGGCCGCGTTTACGGTCGTGGACAGCGGGACCATTCGGGTGCATCGGGAGCGGTGCGCGAAGGTGCGCAACCGCAATGTGGACTGCCTGAAGTGCGCGGCGGCGTGCACTTCAGGGTGCCTTTCTTTGGATGATGGCGAGTTGGTGATCGATGCCTCGAAATGCGTCGGCTGCGGCACCTGCGCCACGGTGTGCCCCACGTGCGCTTTGGAATCTTTGAATCCGTCGGACGCCGAGTTGAAGGTCGCCTGCCTGCGCGCCGCGCGCGGTGACGAGGTGGTCATTGTCTGCAGCCAGATGGAGGCGGCCTTGGGCGATTTGCTGGTGCCTGGTGTTGCGGCGTCCGTGATTTGCGCAGGGCGCGTAGATGAGTCGCTTCTGGCGGGGCTCGCCGCCGAGGGCGTGGGCTGTGTGACGGTGCTCTGCGGCGACTGCGAGCGTTGCGCCCAGCGCCACGGTCGCGACACGGCGGAGCTCGTGGCCGAAACGGCGCGTCAGGTGCTCGGCGCTTGGGGCAACGAGCTGGAAATCGTCGTGACCGACGTGCCTCCGGTGGGCGTTCTTGCTGATGGCGTCGATACCGGAGCCGTCGAAGCTGCCCGCGACGCCCACTTTGCCCAAGAGCCGGCTTGTCCGCCTGTTCGCGAAGCTGAAGAATTCCTCACCGGTTCATCTGTAGAGGCGGATGCCCTGCGCCGTCCCGCCCATTCCCTCCATGTCATGAAGGACGGCACGCTGCCGCACTTTATTCCCGATCGGCGCGAGCGATTGCTGGACGCATTGGCGCAGCTAGGGGAGCCTGCGAGCGGCAAGCTGGAGACCCGCCTGTGGGGTGCGGTGGTCATCGACGGCACGAAGTGCGTTTCTTGCCGCATGTGCGCGACATTCTGCCCTACCGGCGCCATCGCGAAGTTCGACGACGCCGACGGCACCCTAGGCGTTGCCCACACCCCGGGCGACTGCGTGAAGTGCGGCAGCTGTGGGGACGTGTGCCCGGCCGGCGCCATCACGCTGCTCGATGCCGTGCCTGTAAGCTGGCTCACCGACGGCAGCCGCCACCGTTACGTCATGACGCCGCGCCCCGTGAGCCTTACCGACAACCCACACCAGATCCTCGACACCTTCCGCCTCGACTTCAACGGAGACATCTTCGAACGGTAGGGGAGCCGCACCGATCGCCGGGGCCCTCCGCGCAGGGAGTCGGCGAGCCGTTAGCGAGCCGTCCTTCCACGGCGTCTCGCCGAAGCCCGCACGGCGGCGACGGGATCGTCGTGCGGCGAACTTCAGACTTCTCCGCAAAGCAGGAGAGGTCGCATCTCCCGACTGCCCCGGCATCCGCCCCGGCAGCCACGCGACCTCGATCTGCCCCAGCCCCCCGGCGCCCCTATCCTCTTCACGGCGCCGGGGGCGTTTTATACCAAGGGCAAGCGCAGAGTGAAGGTGGTGCCTTCTTGTGCGGTGCTGGTGACGGCGATGGCGCCCTTGTGGGCTTGGGCGATGTCGCGGGCGATGGCCAGCCCCAGCCCGTAGCCGCCGGCGCCGTCGTTTTCGCTGTCGACGGCGTTGTGGGTGCGGGCTTTGTCGGCGCGATAGAAGCGGTCGAACAGGTGGGGCAGGTCGGCCGCATCGATGGGCTCGCCGCTGTTGCGCACGGAAAGGACGGCATCTCCCGTCGCAGCCCGCAGCGTCACGGCCACGGTGCCCCCGGGGTCGGTGTACTTGCAGGCGTTGTCCAAAAGCACGGCCACGGCCCGTTGGAGGCGCGCGGCGTTGCCCCGTACGGCAATGCCGCGCGCGACCGTGCATTGCCAGGTAAGATCCCGTTCGAAGGCCACGGCCTCGAAGGTGAGGGCCTCGCCCTCCACAAGGCGGCTGAGGTCGACGACGGCCGCGGGGTCTTCCGAGGTTTGGGCGCCTTGCGGGGTCGGTCGGGCCAGATCGAGCATATCGGTCACGAGGCTCTGCATGCGCTCCGCCTCCATCTGGGTGCTCTCAATCCACTGGCGCTGGCTGGCGATGGTGTCACTGCCGCGCTGCCGCAGGATGGCGTTGTTGGCGAGGATGACCGTGAGCGGGGTCTTCAGTTCGTGGGACGCGTCGGCTATGAACTGCTGCTGCTGGGCCCAGGCCTGCTGAACCGGGCGCAGCGCCCAGCGGGAGAAGACGAGATTCAAAAGGAACAGCAGCCCCAGCGCCCCTAGGCCCACGGCGGTGAGCACGAGGGCCAGCGAGCGCCAGCCGTCGGCGGCGCTTCCGTCGGCGAAGGCCACCATGAGGTCGGGGCCTGCCTCATGCTTGGCGAAGTACAGTCCGACGTCGGGCAGATACCCCCAGGGCGCTTCAGCGCTGACGACTTCAGGAATGGCGTGCACGAGCAGCGCCTCGGGCACGGTGGCTCCCGAGCGGTCGGTCAGTTGCATGACCGTGCGGTCGGCAATATAGTAGACCGCCACGGGCAGCGAGGCCTCCTCGGCGGTGCCGGGGCCTCCGATGCGGGGCGGCGCGAAACCGGGATCGCTGGTGCCGGCGCCGATATCCTGGGTGGGAGCGGGGGCCGAGCCGTCCTCTGTGGGTGTTTCCGCGCCTTCCGCACTTTCGTCTGGGTTTGCGCCTGCGTTGCCGCCCGGGGCGCCTTCCGCGTCACCCGCCTCAACGTCGCTGGCCGCCTCGTCATCGGCGCGATTGCCGCCATCTTCCGTATTGCCGGCGTCTGCGGCGTTCTCGCCGTCTTCCCGGGGGGCCTCGCCCCGATGGAAAGGCTCGGCGTCGGGGATGAGCTGCGGTTCGTGCAGGGAGCGGCTCGTGGCGGCCATGAGCCGGTTGCGCACGTCGTCGATGTCGGCGCGGTAGTCGGCGTAGCAGATAGTGGCGAACGAGGCGGCCAGCACGAGGGCGGCCAGCGTCATGTTCAGGGCTATGAACTTCGTTCTCAGCTGGCGCAGCATGGGGGCGGCTTCGTCGGCTGCGCGCTTCGGAGTCCTGACGCCCTTCGGGTTCAGACAGGAGGCGAGGCGCGGTTTCGGAGGGAGTCCCATGGGCGCTTAGCCCTCCTCGGCGAGCCGGTAGCCCACCGAGCGGATGGTCTCGATCTTCGCCTTCGACCCCACGTGGGCCATCTTCTTCCGCAGAAACGAGATGTATGCCTCTACGTTGTTGTCGCTGGCGCTGGATGAGGGCCCCCAGGCGCGGCTGATAAGCTGCTCTTTCGAAAGCACTGCTCCCGGCGAGCCGAGCAGGATGCGGGCGATGGCGAACTCCTTCTGCGACAGGCGGATGGATTCGTCGCCGCAGGTGAGATCCATGGATTCAAGATTCAGCGTGAGATCGCCCACGGTGAGCGTCTCGAAGACGACATCGCCCTGGCGCCGCGTGAGGGCGCGCAAGTGGGCCAGCAGCTCGGCGGGGGAGAAGGGCTTGGTCATGTAGTCGTCGGCGCCGGAGTCGTAGCCGCAGATTTTGTCGCTTATGGCATCGCGGGCGGTGAGCAGCAGAATGGGCGTGCCCACATGCGCTCGGCGCAGGCGCTGGGCCACGGTGAAGCCGTCGGCCTTCGGTAGCATGACGTCCAGGATGATGACGTCGTAGGTGCCGGTCTCGCCGTAGCGCACGCCGGCCTCCCCGTCGTGCACGACGTCGGTAGTATAGCCGTTGTCCTCAAGGATGCGGGCCAGCGCCTCGGCGAGGCGAGCGTCGTCTTCCACGACCAGAACGTGCATGGTGATCCTTTCCGTAAGGGGCTGCCGCCGAGAACCGTCGCGCGCCGACATCTCGGGCCTCGTTGCGGTATTTCGCGGTGCGCGCCGGGACCGTTGCGGCCCCATGGAGCGCCCAGGTTCATTGTAACGGCCCAGCTGAAGGCAACCTGAAAGGAATTGGCTGCTTCAGGCGGTTTTCAGGAAGTCCCCTTATTGTTGGGGCCGGCTCGCGAGGGATCCAGGTTTCGCGGACCGGCGAGAATCAGGATCCGCGGCCAGCGAGGAAGGAGTATCCGTGACCGCCTACAACAGCGTGTTCAAGCGCGTGGAGAAGAAATACCGCATCGATGTGGCCGAGCGTGCGGCTGTGGAAGCGGCGGCGGAGCGCCTCATGGCTGTTGATGATTACGGTCGCACCCGCATCACAAGTTTGTATCTGGACACGCCCGAGCGCGCCATGATCGCCCGTTCGGTGGAAAAGCCGCTCTATAAGGAGAAGCTGCGTCTGCGCGCCTACGGGGATGCGGCTGGGGTGGCTCTCATGGGAGCTTTCGGTGCCGGGCCGATTGTGCGTGAGCCAGGCGGCCTGCCGCTTTCCGATGGGGAAGTGGAAACGCGGGTGGCTGCGGGGCTACGAGTGGCGAGGACGGCCGCAGGGCTGCAAGTGGCGCCTGCTGCCGCCGGGCTGCAGACGATGGGCGATGCTGATGGGGATGCCGTGGGAAGTGTCGAGGCGTGCAGGCCGTGCGCTGGAGAGGCGCTTCGGGGCAACGGTTTGTCAGCGGGCTTCCCTGTGTTTTTTGGCATCAAGAAGAAGTTCAAGGGCATCGTGTACAAGCGGCGGCTCGCCCTGACGCTGCCGGCGGCGCTGGCCTTCGTGAGCGGCTTGCCCTACGAGCAGGCCTGTGCCCGTTGGCCGCTGCCGGATGCGGGGCTTGCGGCCGTGGCGCTCGCGCCGGCCACGCGCCAGATCGCCCGCGAGCTAGAGGCGGCCATGAACCGTTGGCTGCCCCTGGCGCCCTCCATGGGCATCGCCTGCGATCGTGTGGCCTGGGCCTATCGGCCCGAGGTACGCGAGGCGCGTGGGTGCGATGAGCTGTTCGACGCCGATCTGCGCATCACCTTCGACGACTGCTTGGCGTATTTCGACTGTCATCGCTTCCGTTCGCCATGGCGGCCCATCATCGAGTCGAGCGAGTCCGTCATGGAGATAAAGAGCGCCGTGCCCTACCCGCCGTGGCTGGTGGACGTGCTGTCGGCCGAGCGGATCTACCCGGCTTCATTTACCAAGTATGGCAACGCTTATCAGATGGCAACGGCTGTGCCGCGCGCTCGAAATCATCGAAGGGCTATGCGTGGTGGTGCGTGAACCGTTCGGGAAATGCGAGTCCTGGAAATAGGCGAAAAAACGGAGTTGTTAGACATGGGCTAAGCTTCAAGGTCCTTCAACGGAGGAAAAGTGATTCGATCTGAGGCGAAAAACCCACTCGCAGACCCTCTTTTCGGCGAAGCTCAGAACAAAGAAGTCTAACAAGTCGGAATTCCTGCCCAAAACGAGGGAGCGCATTGTCTGGAAGGTTGCTCGCAAGAGTAGGCAGAGAATGAACAAGAAAGGAAACTCATGCTTGAATCAACGTTCTCGTCAGTGTTCGGAACAGCGGAATCGCTGGTAGGGGCCGTCTCGGCGGCGGACTTCTTGCTCTGCTGCGTGTTCTCGGTGGTGCTGGGCGCGGTCTGCGCCGGTGTGTACATGTTCCGGCACAGCTACTCGAAGAACTTCGTGGTGACGCTGGCGCTCTTGCCGCTCATCGTGCAGATGGTCATCACGCTGGTGAATGGGAATTTGGGAGCGGGCATCGCGGTCATGGGCGTGTTCAACCTTGTGCGGTTCCGCTCGATTCCCGGCTCGGCGAAAGATATCGGCAGCGTGTTTCTGGCCATGGCCATCGGCTTGGCCACGGGCATGGGTTTTCTGGGGCTTGCCGTCGTGTTCACCGTGGTGGTGGCTGTGGTGAACCTGCTGTTCGTGCTGACGCCCTTCGGCCGCCCGCGCGAGCCGGGCAAGACGCTGCGCATCACCATTCCCGAAGACTTGGAATATGACGGCGTGTTCGACGCGGTGCTCGGGCGTTATGCGGCCGAGTCGGAGCTGGTGGAGGTGACGACTACCAACATGGGCAGCCTCTTCCAGCTGACCTACCAGCTCCGCCTGCGCGAGCGGGGGCTTGAGAAAGCGATGATCGATGAGCTGCGGTGTCTGAACGGGAATCTGAAGATATCTCTGGGGATGACGCCGCAGGGGCGCGAGACGCTTTAGGTCCTCGGGGCACTCCGCGAGGTGCTTTCCGGCATCGGTGCTCGCCGCCCGCTGATCGCTTTATCCCGCTGCGAACGCGGCAAAAGAAATAGCGGAAGGAACGCACATGAGTCGGTACCATCCCAGCATCGCTGCTGCTGACGTGGAAGCTATTTCTTAACGGCCGCGTTCTTCGCGGGGCGATCAGAGGTCGGCGAGCACCGATGCCGGAAAGCACCTAGGGAGATAGACCCAATAGCAGCGCAAGACCATAAGGACGAACGATCAAAGGGAGAAACATGTTGAAGTTGAAGACGAACGAGATAATGGGCGCTTGCGTGGCGCGACGACGGGCTTGGGGCCGCGGGGCCTTGGCCGTGGCGCTGGCGGGATCGCTGGCGCTGGCGGGGTGCACCGGGGGCACCTTCGAAGAGGCCGCCGAAGGTGCCGGCGAGAAGACCGGGCAGGGACAGAGCGGCCAGGCCCAGGGCGATAACGGCGCCACGGGTGCGACCGATGCGGTGGACTGGGCGTCGCTCATCGACATCCCCGGTATGGATTTCGCGTACTCCGACCGCGACCGGGACGCCTCCTACGATGAGGCCGCGGCAACGAAGATTGCGCTGACGGGCCAGGGCGCGACGGTGTCCGGCGAAGGGGCTGCGGTGGAAGGCTCCACGGTGATTATTACCGCGGCGGGCACCTACGTGGTGAGCGGCGAGTTGACGGCCGGGTCGCTCACGGTGAACGCGGGCGATGCGGACAAGGTGCAGATCGTGCTCGACGGTGCCTCCATTCGTAACGAGGCGGGGCCGGCACTGAACATTCAGCAGGCCGATAAGGTGTTCGTGACCTTGGCCGCAGGTTCGCAGAACACGTTGGCCGACGGTGCAAGCTACACGTTGGCGGAAGGGGAGGACGAGCCCAACGCCGCGCTGTATTCCAGGGCTGACCTGACCATCAATGGCACGGGCGCGCTGACCGTCGAGGGCAACTACCGCCACGGCGTGAACTCTAAGGACGATCTGGTTGTCACCGGCGGCACGCTTACCGTGACGGCCAAGGAGGACGGCCTGCGCGGCAAGGACTGCGTGAAGATCGCCGACGGCTCCTTCGCTATTACGGCCGGTGGCGACGGCGTGAAGTCGAACAACGACGAGGATCTGACCCGGGGCTTCGTGTCCGTCGACGGAGGTACTTTCGCCGTGGAGGCGGGCGACGAGGGCTTCCAGGCGGCCACGTACCTGCGCCTGGCCGGCGGCGATGCGCAGATCAAGGCGGCCGATCACGCCCTGCGCTCCGATGTGGAGGCGGCCATGAGCGGCGGCACCTACGTCGTGGAGGCCGGCGGCAAGGGCATGAATCCCGAGACGAAGTTCACCATGGATGGCGGCACGTTCACGGTGGCGGGCTGCGAAGAGGGCATCGAGGCCCAGGAAGTGATCGTCAACGACGGCGAGCTGAACATCACTGCGTCCGATGACGGCATCAATGCCGCGGTGGCCGAGCGCGACTCCAACGACGCGACGACGGACGGGACGACCGACGGTTCTGATGGCGCGGCGGCCGCGGGGCAGGATCCCAATGCTGCCGGTAAGAGCGGCGACGCCGATGGCCTGAACGGTGCCGATGGGTCGGGTGCGCCGGGCGGCCAGAGCGAGAGGCCGGAGTTGCCCGAGGGCGCGGAGCCCGGTCAGATGCCCGAGGCCTCCGGGGGGTTCGATCCCCAAAGCGGCGAGCGTCCCGAGTTGCCCGAAGGCGTCGAGGAAGGCCAGATGCCCCAGCGTCCCGAGGGGGCAGACGGCGAGCGGCCCGAGCGCGGTCAAGGCGGCAAGTGGGCCGATGGCGAGCGTCCCGAACTTCCCGAAGGCGCCGAGCCCGGGCAGATGCCCGACGACGGCCAGATGCCCCAGGACGGCGACTTCGGCGGTCGCGGCGGCCGCGGCGGCGCGGGCAGCGGCCCCCTGGCGGCCAACGCCAGCGAGGACTGCCTCATCCAGATCAACGGCGGCAAAGTGACCATCAACGCTGGTGGCGACGCGGTGGATTCCAACGGCTATGTGGAAGTTACGGGTGGCGAGCTTGTCGGCGACAGCTCCGGTGCCGGTGACAGCGCGCTGGACTACGAGTACGGCGCCACGGTGACGGGCGGCACGGTCATCTTGGCTGGAGGCGCTGGCATGGCTGAGACCTTCTCGGAGGGGAGCACCCAGCCCTTCGCCTTGGTGATGGTTGCGGGCAACGAGGGCGATGCCCTCGTCGTGACTGGGAGCGCTGGTGCGGAGCTGGTCGCCTGGAGGGCCAGCGAGTCGTTCCAGTGCGTGCTCGTGTCGGTCCCGGGCATGCAGGAGGGCGAAACCTGCACGCTCACGGTGAACGACGCGGCCACCGAGTTCACGGCCTCCACCACGCCGAGCAACACCATGGGCGGGGCCCGCGGCGCCGAGCGCGGAGGGCGTCCCGACAATTTGTAAGGTTTTACCGACGGCGGCCGCCTGTGCGGCTGCCGTCTTGTTCCGCGCAGAACTGCTCGAAGCAATCGAGCAGTTCCATGCGGCCCTGAGATTCGGTCTTCTGATAAATTTTGTGCACATGGGTACGGGCAGTCGACTCGGCAATGAAGAGCTTCTCTGCTGTGTATTGCATGGTGCGGCCCTGAATGAGACAAGTGAGCACTTCCGTTTCTCGCTTCGAGAGGCCATGGGCATTGGCAAAAGGAGCTATAAATGCCATTTTGTCCGGCCGCGCTTCCGCTGCCTCCTGCTGGGCCCGCTGATTGGCTATAGTGCTTAGCGCGTCGGCGGCCTTGTCGGTGAACACCAGAGAAGAGGCGGTAATGATGGCGAACAATCCGAGGCCTGTCGTGAGTGTTGCCGAGAAGCCGTCGCATAACTCGAGAATAAACCCGCCTCCGAATAGTAAGGGAACGCTGCGGTAGAGCACGTACGGCCCCCGGTTCTCGTTGAGCAAATGTACGGCGGCCACCATAACGAGCGCCAGCACGATGCTTGCGATGGCCTGAACTTGCGGTCCGCTGGTGAAGGGGTGTTCGGAGGTGGCGGTGCGACAGGAATAGAGGGCGAACGCAAACGCGTAGAGGGACAGACCCGCTGTGAGCCGGTGGAGAGAGGACGGCAATTTGACCGGCACCGCCTTGCGGTCGAACGGGTCGTCGATTTCCTGGAACAGTCCCGTAGTCGCCTGCAGGGACGAAGCACGTACGAAGTGGACAAAGAAGAATGCCGATACGACGGGGGCCGCAGCAGCGCATATTGCCATAACTGTAGGGCCGCAGGTGACAATGCCTAAGTACAATGCGGACCCGCAGGCATAGGAGCAGGCAGCATGAGAGCCAGTGCACCCACCTTCGAGTATCCGAAGTAGCACAGCCACATGAGCAACATGGCCACGTCCACCAAGGCAATGGGCGCGGCGCAAAGGGTAATGGCTACGGGCGTATTGGCCGCGATGAGGGCCGTATCTATTCCGCTGGGTTCGTTCAACGTGCCCGGTCTGCTTCTGTCCGCCGTATTGGCGGTGATGCTGAACCTGGTTCTGCCTAAGGAGGCTGCCGAGGCGGTTGTTGAGACGCCTTCGACCGGGAAGGGCTCGGGAACGGTCGAGGTGTACGACGGTTTGGTGGAGCCCTAAGGATCCATCTCATTAGGTGAAATATGGCGCCGGGCGCTTTCGCGCTTTTTGCCCGGCGTGCAACAAAGCAACGAGGGGAGTGCCCTATGGGTGGAAAAGCGGTTGATATCGAAGAGAAGCTTCCCTGGTATCGGGCATTTCCCTTGGGGTTGCAGCATTTCCTCTCGATGTTCGGGGCGACGGTGCTAGTGCCCACGCTCATGGGGTTCTCCCCCCTCGGTATCGGTGATGTGCTCCGGCATCGGCACGGCCTTGCTCTGCTTTGGCGCTCGCTATTGGGGGACGGCTTAGCCACCACGGTGGCAGGTTTTTTGGGCGCCCCGCCGGCGACCACGTTTGCGGAGAACATCGGCGTTCTCAACGTGACTCGGGTTTACGCCACTCAGGTATTTTGGTATGCCGCGGCGGGGTCGCTTGCGGGGTGGTGAGCGCCCGTCTTCGGTTGGCTTGTGACGGCCCGCCTCGTTCAAGCGGTGGGCACGGGTATTTTTATTCCGCTCATGATGAATGCTATCTTGGAGATGGTGCCCTCGCATCGACTGGGAACGTTTCTCGCTATCGGTAATGGGATGATCGCCTTGGGGCCGGCATCTGCTCCGATGGTGACGGGCGTGATGGTGGATGCGTGGGGGTGGCGCAGCGTGTTTATCGTACCACTTGTCGTCTCGGTGCTCATTGGCTGCTGGGGCGCGACAGTTCCAAGTAGGATGCCGATGCCTCATGGGCCGGATGCGCGGTTCAGCCCGAGGGGGATGGTGGAGAGCCGCGGGTTTGCGGGAGCGGCGGTGCTGGTGGTAACGACCATGAGCGTGTATTTCTCGCTGAATGTGATGGTGCCATTGTTCCTCGGAGAGCAGGTTCATTGGGAGTCGACGGTAGCGGGGTTTTGCATGGGCCGCTTGTGGTCGCCTATGCCCTGGCATCGTTGGCGGGCGGCCGTATGCTCGACCGGAAAGGCCCTCGTCCTTTGCTACCGGGAGGGCTGGGGGTGGCATGCCGGTTCGCTGCTTATGATGGCCGCCGGCCTTACGGCCAGCGTGCCGCTGGTGCTGGCTGGTGCGCTCGTCGTGTTTGTTGGATGTGGCATGACGGGCGCCTCGTTCCAAACGGTCGGTCTGCGACGCCTGCCTGCTTCTCAACATGCTATAGGTGTTACGATAATGACCATGGCTGTTCAATTGGCGGCATCCCTCGGACCGCTGGTCTCCGTAGGAGTCATGACAGCCGCCCAGGGGGAAATGGGAGTTGGAGGTGCGAGCTATGCCGCTGCATGGCTCCTTAACGCTGCGGTGTGTGCCGGTGGCGCGGTGGCCGCTTGGAAGTTATCGAACCTAAGGGGAGGCTCGGCCGTTGTCGACTGATAAAATCGAGGAGCTCCTGCAGGATGTCCGAGAGGCGGGGCGAACCTCTGGGAAGCTGCTCGTAAATTCCGGTCTGCGGTTTTGCTCCGCGTCGGGAATGTTGCTGTTTCGGGACAGTCCTACGAGTGCGGTAAGTTTTATAATTGACCGATACATTGATACGAGTGAAGGAGCTATTGGTATGCGAGACATCGATCCTGTCTGCAAAATTGCGTTGGTGCAAGCGGAGCCTGTTCTATTCGATAAGGAGGCGTCCCTGGCAAAAGCTCTTGACTACATCGAGGAAAGTGCGTCCCAAAACCCCGACGTGATCGTATTCCCGGAGCTTTTCATCCCCGGCTATCCCATCGGTATGGACTTCGGTTTTAGCATGGGCAAGCGGACAGAAGCCGGCCGGTCCGATTGGAAACGCTATTACGACGCTTCCGTGGTAGCGGGCGATGCGGAGTTTCAGGCCCTTGCCGATGCGGCCAGAAAGACGGATGCCTATATCAGTCTCGGCTTCTCAGAGCGCGATGCGGTCAGTGGGACGCTGTACAACAGCAATGTCATTTTCGAGCCCGACGGCACCTACCGGGTGCATCGCAAGCTCAAGCCGACGGGTTCTGAGCGGGTGGTTTGGGGCGATGCCGATAAGGGCTATTTCCCTGTTACTCAAACGCCCTGGGGGCCTATCGGTGCCCTGATCTGCTGGGAGAGCTATATGCCGCTTGCACGGGTGGCGCTCTACCAAAAGGGGGTCACCATCTATATTTCGCCGAACACGAACGATAATCCCGAATGGCAGGCAACAATTCAGCACATCGCCATTGAGGGTAAGTGCTATTTTGTCAATGCGGATATGATTGTGGGAAAAAGCTCCTACCCCTCTGACCTTCATGAAATGGAGGCGATTTCCCAGCTACCGGAAATGGTGTGCCGCGGTGGAAGCTGCATCGTGGATCCTTATGGCCATTACATAACGGAGCCCGTCTGGGATCGGGAAACGATCATTTTCGCAGAACTCGATATGAATCTTCCGGCTGCTTGCAAAATGGAGCACGATGTGGTGGGGCACTATGCGAGACCCGACGTGCTGGAGCTGAAGGTCAGCGATCGATAGCCAGACGCTGTGGCGACAGATCGTTCGATAAAGGCACGATAAAGAGAATGCTTCCGATAAGGGTGAGAGGGGAGGCTCTACAGAAGCGTTCGGCTCGCCCCCGTGACGATTTCGTGACAGGTGAGTTTCTTGACTGCCCTGGTGCGCAGGGCAGTCAGCAGCCCGGCGGCATTCGGCGAACCGAGGCGGTTGCCTAGGCGATCGCCTCCTCGGTTTCGCCCATGGCGGCCGGCTCCTCGTCCAGGAAGGCGCCCGTAAGTTTGAGTACGCCGCGGTAGAAGCGAGTTTCCACCATGGTCTCGGCTTGAGCGAGGAAGGCGGACGTCCAGGAGGCTACGTGGGCGTCGAAGAAGGCGCGTTGGCGCTTCAGGAGTTCCCGGGCTCCTGTTCTGTCGCCTTCGCGCAGCGCTTGGGCCGTCTTATCGCAGAGATGGGCGAGGTAGGCGAAGATGAACGACAGGTGGTCCTCGGGCAGATCGACGCCCTCGGGAACGCGCAGTTGGTGCGCGCGCAGCTCCCGGTATACCTCGCTGCGAGCCTCGCCCATGAGCTGACCTGGCCCCTGGGTGCGAAACAGCGATTCGAAGGGCTGGGCCGTGCGGCCCTCGCGGGTGCGGATGCCGTAGAAGGCGCCGGTGAAGTCGGCGGCTAGCTCCTCTTTGGTGCCCGTGTGCCGCAGGCGCAGCGCTCCGTGCAAGTCGCGATAGGCCGGCGCGAAGGGCGATTCGCTGTCGCTGGCCAACTTGGCGAGGTCGCTGGCGGCCAGGGCATCGATCTGCTCCTCGGACAGCGGCTGATAGTACAGCGAGGCGAGCAGGCGGTACAGGGAAGCGCGATCTTCGAGAAGGTCGATGGCGCAGGCGAGGTCGGTCATGGCGGTCTCCTTAGGTGACGAGTGGGCGGGCTGGGACGATTCGCTTGACGGACCGTCCCGCAGGGGCCGGGGGAAAGTACCGGGAAGGGGCTTTCCCCCGGCCGGGGAACAGCGCTACAGGTTCAGCATCACGCTGGGGATGCCGTGGGAGAACAGGTTGAGGTAACCGTTGGCGCAGGCCCACATGAGCATGCGCAGGGCCACGCCCCCAATGGCGGCGCAGGCCACGCCGGCCACGGCCAGGGCGGCGGGCGCCTTCGCGGCCAGCGCGGTCATGCCGGCAATGGCGCAGGCCAGCACGCCGACGACGCCGCACGCCACGGCCCCGCCCCAGAACAGGACCCCTTGGGCCGCGACCGCGTCAAGGCCGAGGAACAGCCCGTAGGCGAGAATGCCCACGGCGTCCACGACGGCGCAGACGAGCACGGCCGGCCACAGCTTGCCTCCCAGCTCCTCGGCGCTGGCCGCTTTGTCGGCCGGCGTCTTGGTCGCGGCCGCCACCAGGGCGTAGGCGAAGGCGCCGAGGGCCAAAGACGTGCCCAGGTAGGCCAGGGGCAGCGTTTCGGTGCTCCAGGTGGGCTGGGCGTCGATCACGTAGCCGTGGCCGCAGAAGAACCCGATGGCCACGCCGAAGATCACCGCCAGCACCGCCACGACCCGCACGGCGCCGTCGCGGCCCTCCTCGCGGGTGAGCACCAGGTAGGCGGCGCCTGCGATGAAGCTCGCGCCCAAAAGCATCAGTTCGATGGAGATGCCCGAGAACGACAGCAGGTTCGTCACGGCGCTGATGGCGTTCAGCGGAGAGGCCAGGTGGGCCACCGAGCACAAACCGCCGATCACGAACAGGGCCAGTGCGCACCAGACGGCGCGGCGGCGCACCGTGCGCGAGCCGCCGAGCAGCTGGGAGAGCCCGGCGAAGGCGAGCATGGCGCCGCCGGCTCCGGCCAGCAGCGAGAACAGGACGAGGGGCCATTGAATCGCCATGGTTACACCAGCTCCTTCCAGGAAGCGAACTTGGGGGACAGAATGTAGCGCGTGAGCGGCTTGGCGTCATTGGGATCGGGCAGCGTGTGGATGGCCTCCTCCGGGTACTTCGCCAGCTCGCGGCTCACATCGGATTCCGGGTCGTCGTAATCGCCGAAGAAGCGCGCGCCGCAGTTGCAGTTGTGGACGCAGGCCGGCACGCCGTCGCCGTCAGCGGTGATCTGGGCGCACAGCGTGCACTTCTGCACCACGCCGGCGTCCTCGTTGAACTGGCGCACGCCGTAGGGGCAGGCGTAGATGCAGTACTGGCAGCCGATGCACTTCTCCTTGTCGATGAGCACCATGCCGGTTTTGGGGTCGCGGTAGCTGGCGGCCGTGGGGCATACGTGCACGCAGGCCGGGTTCTCGCACTGCTGGCACTGGGAGGGCAGCCAGTACTTCTCCACGTTGGGGAAGGTGCCCGTGGGGCCCACGGCGATCACCTTGTTGTAGAAATGGCCCAGGGGCAGGTCGTTTTCCAGCTTGCACGCCACGATGCAGCTGTCGCAGCCGGAGCAGCGATCCAGGTTGATCAGCAGACCCTTGCGCATTTAGAACACCTCCTCGGTGACAGGTTCGCCCGAAAGCGTGGGCATGAACGGTTGGAACTGCTCGCTCTCGATCCAGATGCGCTCGGGGCGCTCGGTCTTCTCGATCTTCACCGTGAAGGCACGGTAGCTGTTCGTGGCGAAGCAGGGGTTTTGGAACTCGTCGGCGGACATGATGTTGTAGCCGCACTCCTCGATGCCGGGGGTGATGGTCTCCTGGGTCTCATCAAAGCACTCGGGGTTCCAGAAGCGCTCGGTGATGAGCACACCGGGGGCAATGCCCTGGGTGAGGTAGGCCCGCGCGTTGGACGATCCGCGGCGCGAGGTAATCTTCACCCAGTCCAGATGCTCGATGCCGTATTCCGCCGCCGTCTCGGGGTTGATCTTCAGCTCGGGGGCGGGCATGACCTCGCGGATGAAGGGCGCGTGGCGCATGGTGCCGTGATGGAAGTGGGGCAAGCGTCCCGTGGTGATGACGAGCGGGTACTCCGGATCGTAGCCCGGCTGGCCCTCGACGGGGCTTTCCGTCGGCTCCTTGAAGGTGCAGATGGGGTCGTAGTCGTCGCAGGCCGGCTGGTCGAAGGGATACATGTAGGGGAAGCCGGTGCGGGCCAGGCGCAGCATGGCCTCGGAGTACACGTCCACCTTGCGCGACATCGTGGCGAACCCGCGGGGCAGCCCGTCGCTCACCGGCTCCTTGTACTGGTAGTAGGCCATGTAGTCGTCTATGGGCTCCTCGGTGAAGCGGTGGTCGATGTCGTCGAGCATCTCCTGCCAGCTTCCCTTGCCCATCTGCTCGGCCCAGGCGGCCCGGGCCGCCTCCAGGCTCTCGAAGAACGGTACCTTGTAGGCGTCGGGGTCGAACACGTTCTCGGCGCCGAGCTTCTCCACGGCGGACGCGGCCACCTGGTAGGGCGATACGAAGGGGTTCACGGTCTCGCCGAGGTGCGTCACCTGGCAGCGAGCGTAGTGGCGGTTGAAGTGGGTGCCCGGCGCCTCGTAGGAGTCGTATTCCAGCCACTCGGTGGTGGGCAGGAACAAGTCGACGGTCTGCACGGTGAACGAGGTCATGTTGGGGTACTGCTGGATGACGAAGTCCTGCTCGTCGTAGGCCTTCTTCCACTCGAGGGAGGGCCCCATAACGGCGTACTTGTTGCCCGACATCTCGTACATCACGCGCGGACGGTAGGGCTCGCCGGTGGTGATGGCCTGCCGCAGCTCCTTCGGCGCGCAGGTCTGCCACTGGTGGATGCCCTTGTGCTCGTTGGCGCCCATGGTGTCGCAGCGGGACTGGAAGAAGTAGCGCTGCATCTCCTTGCCGTCGCGGCCCTTGGCGTCCCAGTCGGCCACGATGGCATCCAGCAGGCGGTCGTTCTCGGCCTTGGTGAGACCGGTGGTCCAGCCCAGGCCGTAGCGCTCGAAGGTGGAGGAGAACACGCCCAGGCGCTGAGTCGGGCGATCGGCGGTGCGGCTGGCGGCGCCGTGATTCTGGAAGGCGGAGCAGGGGGACTCCACGTGGCCGAGCAGCGCGTCGATGGCGAGCGCCCCCAAAGGCGCGGTGGAGGAGTTCTCCTGGTGGTCGGAGAACACGCCGTTGGACAAGCCGCCGAAGTCGGCGTTCGCGTACAGCTCGATGGCCTCGCGGATGCGTTCCGGATCGAGCCAGCAGGTCTCGCCGGCCGCCTCCAAGGTCCAGGGCTCGGCCTCTTCCTTGTAAATCTGGCCCGCCGTCTTGGCCTCCTTGCCGTTCACGGTGGCGGTGGCGAAGATAACGGGGTCGACCGCGCAGTTCTCGGGGGCGGTGAAGGGGAAGGGCTGGACGGAGTTGGTTTTCGCGTCGAAGCACACGTAGGCCGGGGTATCGTAGACGCCGGCAGGGTCGGCGGCCGGGTTCACGTAGTCGGGCCACACCTCCTCGGCGCGATAGGCCAGGCGCGTGTCGGGGTTGATGAGGAAGGGCAGGTTCGTCCAGTGCTTCACGAACTGCTCGTCGTACAGGTCGTTCTCGATGATGTGGTGAATCCACGACAGCATGAGCGCGCAGTCGGAGCCGGGGCGCACGGGAAGCCACACGTCGGCCTTGGCGGCCTCGGCGGTCATGTAGGGGTCCACGACGATGGTCTTCACGCCGAGGTTCGACCGGGCGTCGGTCAGCCCGTGGCCGCCGTGGGCCGCCTTGGAGGAGTGCGGCTGGCTGCCCCACAGCACGAAGACGCGCTCCGTGTCGTCGCGGCGGGTGCCGTCCAGCTCGGCGTTGTCGGTGATGCCCACCCAGCGATCCACGTTGTCCATGTCAACGCAGCAGTTGAAGCCCACCGAGGTGGTGGAGACGAAGTCGCGCGGCATGGCGCACTGGCAGGCGCCGGAGGCCAGGGAGTTGCAGCCGCCGAAGGTGTAGTCGAGGCCCGAGGTCTCCCATTCGATGTAGGCGCCACCGCCCCCGCGGGCGCTCCAGTAGGCGTAGGGGCCGTACTTCTTCACGGCCGTGGCGATCTGCTCGCCGGCCAGGTCAACGGCCTCGTCCCAGCTGATGGCCTCCCACTTGTTCTCGCCGCGCTCGCCGACGCGCTTCATGGGGTGCAGCACGTGGCGGGGGCTGTAGACGGTCTGAATCTGGGACAGGCACTTCAGGCACACGCCGCCCTTGTTCAGGGGGCCGTCCGGGTCTCCTTCGATCTTCACGACGCGGCCGTCCTCGGTGTACACGCGCACCGGGCAGCAGTTGGTGCAGCCATGGCAGGCGGTCTTGTGCATCACGCGCTCCACGGATCCGGCGGCGAAGGCCTGATCGGTCGTTTCGAGCAGCGGGATCGAGCCGGCGGCCGTAAGGGCCGCGCCCGTGGCCGCTGCGGCCTTCATGAAGCCGCGTCGGCTGATGGTTCCCTTGGTCATAGGGGTCCTCTCTTTCCTCTCTACGGTCAAAATGGCGTTCCTAGCGAAGTTGCTGCAATACCTTCATTCCCCTCTCTGTGATCTTCCATCCATCGTTCCAGGCAAGGCCGCCCGAGCGTTCCAGTGCGTCCACGAAGAAGCTCGGCTGCAGGGGTTGGCTTGAGGTGGTGCTCGCGAAGGCAGCGGCGGGTCGGGTGCGCAACAGCGCCTCGATCTCCTTGAAGGTGCGCTGCTCGCGGCAGAAGTCCATAAGGTCCAGGTAGGTGGTAAGCCGCTGGGGTACGAGATCGAAGAGGCGTTGCAGCCGCTTCTCGGGCGCGAGGTCCTCGGCCACCTGCTCGCCGACCGGCGTGGTTACCACAGCGTAGGCGAAGGTGGCGTCCTCGATCTCGTCGGGAGTGAGCCCCGCCTTGGCCTGGGGCGTCAGGGGCCGGCCCGTCTCGTCCAGCTCCAGCCAGTACAGGCCGCCGGCGTGCACGAGGGTGCGGATGAGCCGGTAGGGGCTTTGGGCCACCGAGGAGAACTCGGGGCAGGCCCGAGCCGCCTCCTCGGCTTCGGCGAGCGTACGCTGGGTGGTGCAGAAGGCGAGCAGCTTGAGGAAGATCTCGCGGTGCAGGGGCGCCCGGTTCACCGTCTCGGTAAGGGCGGCCACGGCTTCCTCGAAGGTGGCCTCGGCGCTGGCGTCGGCTTCGGGTGTCGATGCGGGCTCGGCGGCCTTGGGCGCGAGGTCGCCGTCGGCAGCGGCGACGTAGGGCGCGGGTGTGCTAGCGGTTTCCACGGGTCAGTCCTTTCTTCGTGAAGCGGATGGCGTCTGCGGGGCAGGCGGCGGCGCACTGGCCGCAGCGGGTGCACTCGGCCAGGGCCCGGTCGCCCAGATCTCCCGCCGGATCGATGAACTCGGGGCAGGCAGCGGCGCATACGGTGCAGGGCGTGCCGTCCTTGCGCAGGCAGAGGTCGGGGTCGATCTTGGGACGCGTGGCCTTGTTGAAGTTGGCCACGAGCCCCATAAGGGCGCTGATGGGGCAGAAGCGGTGGCACCATTTCCGCAGCAGGGTGAGCTCGGCTACGATGATGAGGGGGAACACGATGAGGTCCAAGGTGGGCTCGTTGAACCCGACGAGGCGGTAGAGGGCGATGGCCGTGGCGAAGGTGAGGCCCACCGGGCAGATGAGGCAGAACACGGGGAATCCGCAGATTGCCGCCGACACAAGCGAACCACCGAGCACCACATGGCGCCCGTCCACCTTCGCGAACCGTCGCTTGTCGGTGCCATCGACGGGGGCAAGGGGCGTCTCGCCGGGTTTCTTCTCGCCGCAGCCCGCACAACCGGCGCACGCGGCCAGGCGCCCGCTCACGTGATGGGCCGCCTCGATGCGCGCCGCCTTGTCGGCCTCGCGGCGCTTCTTGCCCGACAGGAACCGGTCGAGCGGCGGAATGGGGCACACCCAGCTGCAGAAGGCCTTGCCCACGAGCAGCACTGCCGCGGCGGCCACGGCCAGGATGATTACGGCCCGCGCCACGAAGGCCCCGGCGCCGAAGAGCGATTCCAGCGCGCCCAGGGGACATACTGCCGCAATGGACTCGTAGCCCACCGAGCACAGGGTGCCCGAGCCGATGCCGGCTACCAGGCCGATGATGAGAAGGGCGAACACGATGCCCGGGACGTACCGACGCACGCGGCTCACCTTCGAGCGGCTGCCCTCCTCCGGCTGCGCGGAAACCTCGGCGCCGTTTTCGGGGGTTGTCGACTTAGCCATGCCACACCTCCACATTGATGCCGCGCTTGTTGCTGGCGTCGTAATTGCGATAGGCGCTCGTGGGGCAAACGTACTCGCAGGCGCCGCAGCCGTTGCAGCGCTTTTCGTCCACCACCAGGCGCCCGTTCTCGTCCAGGGACAGGGCGTCCCACTCGCAGGCATCGATGCAGGGCGCGTTGCACGTGCCCGAGATGCCGTACAGCTGGCACTCGGCCTCGTCTACCACGGCCATGCCGATCTTGTCCACGTAGGGGTCGAAGGCCGTAAGCGCCCCGGTGGGGCAGGCGGCGATGCAGCGGAAGGCGCCGTCGCACATGTCGCAGTAGCCCTCGCGAAAATCCATGATCGGCAGCCGCGCCCCGATAATGCCGGGGGTGAGCCCCTCCACGCCGATGGCGGCAAGCGGGCAGGCCGCCCGGCAACGGTCGCAGCGGATGCACGCGCCCCAGAACCGGTCGGCGTCCTGGCCTCCCGGCGGTCGCAGGCGATCGGTCTCGCCGCCGAAGGCCACCGTGGCGCCCCCGAAGGCCAAAAGCCCTGCGGCCATGGCGGCGCCCCCGATGAGCGACCGGCGGCTGAGGCCCGGCCTTCGGGGCTCAGCCGCCCCGCCGTCCTTGTGGAGGCTCTCGCTGGAATTCGTTTTCTCCCTCGTCTTCACGCTCTCCCCTCTCCTCGTCTCTTCCCGCGCCCTTATCGGCGCGGGGAATCTGCTACACTTCCGGGAGGCTCATCCACTCGTCAAAGCCGAGCCTCCCGTTGGCATCTAGGTTAGGGGCCGGCATCTGCGCTGAACATTCTCCGAAGCGCTGTAAATTGCCATAAGCGGGCCTCCACCAAAACGCTTAGGGGTTGTGTTTCCGCAGGTGAAAAGAGGGATAATGGTTGGAGCGGGAAAAGATGCATCAAATGAGGGGCGCGTGGGCGGCCCAGCGGGCCAGGCGGCGGAGAGCCTCTTTCCCGTGCGCTTTTTGGGGTTCGGGTTCTATTGGGCGTGGCTCTTTCTGGCGGGGGTGACGCCCTCGCCGCTTATCGGGGCGCTGCTCTGCTTTGCGAATGCGCCGTTCGAGATGGTCGAACTGTCGGTGCGAGCGCTGGTGCTTGTGGTCGTGCTCATCGCCTCGCGGCAGCTGGCTTCCGTCGCCGGGCAGCGCGGGCTGCTCGTGCTCGGGGTTGCGGCAAGTGCGGCGGCGGCTCCGCTTGCCCTCGGCCTCGGAGGCGCCGAGGCGGCTTCGGCCTCAGCGGTGGCGGCCGCCATCGGCGAAGTGTGCATGTTCCTGCTGTGGCTCTGCTTTTTCGGGTACATGAAGGTGGGCGAGACCTTCGTTCTGCTCGTGGGATCCTATGCTATCGGCTCGGTGCTCTTCCTTCTAACGGCGGCATTGGGCTTCAACGCCATGGCGGCCGCCTCGGTGCTGTTCCCCGCGCTATCGGGAACGGCCTTCGTGCTCTCCCAGCGTCTTATGAAAGCGCGGACGGGAGAGGAGCTGTTTGTCGAGGAGCCGGTTTCGGGTGACGGTGCTCGAGAGACGGGCGGGGGCGTGCTGCCGGCCGCTGCCGTTGCGGCCTCTCGCCATGGGGCAGCGGGCGGCGCGGAGAGTCCCGTGCGCCAGAAAGTGCGCATAGGCGTGGCCCTTGCCCTGTACTCGTTCTCCTTCTCCCTCTCGTGCGGCATCGCCCTGTTCAGTGGGGAGGGAGTGATCGGGGCCTTCACGGTGGAGCCGGCGGCCATGATTGTGCTGGGGGTTATCTGCGCGGCCTTCTTCAAGTTCGACCGTCAGCCCGATCGACCCTACAAGCTCTATCGGGCCGTTGCCCCGCTTATCGGGGCTGGGTTCTTGCTGATGGCCGTCTCGCCCCTTCCCGACGAGGTGGGCGGTTTCTGCGTTGCCTTGGGCTACGTGCTCTTCGAGCTGCTGGTCCTCAACGACTGCTGCAATATCGTGAAGGCCAACGACGCGTCGCTCCTGCGCGTGATGGCGGCGGCCCGGCTGGCCATTACGCTGGGAATGTTCTTGGGCTGGCTGGCGGCGTTTGCCGCGGCCTCCTTGGCGGGTGCGGCGGAAAGCGTGTCGAGCTTGGTGGCCCTCGGGCTGTTCGCGGCTCTGGTTTCCGTCTCGCTGGTGTTCACCGAGCGTGATATGACCTCCTTCGCCGCCGTTGCCGACGATCGGGCCCTATCCGAGGGTGCTTTGGAGGGTCCCACCCGCGAGGAGGCCTTCGCCGCCTTCGCCGAGCAGCAGGGGCTTTCCCGGCGCGAAGCCGAGGTGGCGTCCTATCTGCTCGCGGGGCGCACGACGAGCTTCGCCGCAGAGAAGCTGTTCATCGCCGAGTCCACGGTGCGGGCCCATGTGCACAGCATCTACCGGAAGTGCGGCGTGCACTCTCGCATGGAACTGATGGATGCCTTCGACGAATGCTGGATGGAAGGTGTCGATACGTAGCCCCTCGCCCGGTTAAGCTTTCGGATGTTCGGAGCAGAACTGCTCGAAGCGGTCGATAAGCTCCATGCGACCCCGGGTCTCGGTTTTCTGGTATATCTTGTGAACGTGGGAGCGGGCGGTGGACTCGGCGATGAACAGTTTCTCGGCAGTGTACTGCATGGTGCGGCCTTGCAGCAGGTACTCTAGCACCTCGGCTTCGCGTTTCGAGAGGTTGTGCTCGGTGGCGAACAGCGGAATAAACCGCGTCTTGTCGAGACGCGCCTCGGCGGCCTCCTGACGGGCTCGCATGCCGGCGATGGTGCCGAGCTTCCCCATGGCCTTATCCGTGAAGACGAGCGACGCGGCAACGATGACGACAACAAAGCACAGAGCGATTATCAGACGGCTCGATTGATCGGGGTCCAGCGCGGCGCTGAGAGGAGCGCCCAGCACCCAGCCGAGGAAAATGCCGAGGGAGCCGGCGATGCGCACGATGAGCATCGAGCGCAAGAGCGAGCCGTCGTTGGTTTTGGTGGCATTGCAGAAATCGTTGAAGGAAAGCGCCTCGAAGAGAAGATAGCCGAACATGACGAAGAAGCCCGCGCACAGGGAGAGTCCGGCGGGCAATACGAGGAAGAGGGCGGCGCCCCCGCCGAATACCAACGGCACGCTGCGGTAGAGCGCGTAAAGGCCGATGCTCACATCGCTGAGGCGTATGGTCGCGATGACGACAGCGGCAAGCACGATGCTGGCGAGGGCTTGTACGAGCGGTCCGCTGGAGAACGTATATTCGGAGACGGCGGTACGGCTCGAGAAGAGAGCGAACACGAAGGCGTACAGGGTAAGACCGATGGCCAGCCGCCTGAGGGCCGCCGGTAGCTTCGGGCGGCGGTCTGCGGCGGGGGAGGCTTGAAACAGCCCTTCGGAAGCGAGGGACGGAGGGTTCTTCACGAAATAGGCGAACAGCGCTCCCGACAAGATAGGACTTGTGATGGCGGCGACGAGCATCGCCGCCTCGCCCGCAGCAACGACGGCCAGGTACAGTATCGAGCCCAGGGCGTAGGAGCAGGCAAGCATGAAGGCGATATCGCCGATTTTCGCATAGCCGAAATAGCAGAGCCACATAATGAGCATGGCCACATCGACGACGGCCGTGATGAAGGCCGCCAAGGTCACGGCCTCAGGGGTGGCGGCAGAGGAAAGGGTGAGGGCGGCGACGGGACCGCCGACAAGGCAGCAGACGGGGTAGACCCAGCGTCCTCGGCTGGTGGTGAGTAGGCGGGTGGCCGCAAGGGAGAGCGAGAGAAGTAAGAGGCGCGCACCCACTTCCCATACCTCAAAGGGGAGGCTCCCCAATCCCTTAAGCGCTCCGAACAGCGGAGAGGGCGATACGGCCACCAAAAAGAGCCATATCCAGAAAAGGGCGAAGCCGAATGTTCGCATGAAGAACAGTGATCTCGATTCATCCGACATGGTTCCCCTTTCGCTTCGCTCGTCCCATTATAGAAAACGCTATTTTGGGCCGCAACAATTTAGCTTTCGAATTACAAAGCCTTGAACTGGCATTTCTTAAAAATCAACGTTTTGATGGATGGGCCGTTGCGCTCAAAATCAACCACTTCAACGATGGTTTCCCCCTTGGCCGCGCTGGTAGGCTCGGGCCATCAATTATGTGCGGGAAACTCAACAAGGAAGGAGAGACGCATCATGGCAGACTCGATTTGCCCGAGCACCGCCGCCCCTGAGGGCCAGCCCGACGGGGCCGCCGTGGCGCGCGTCGAGAAGGTGTTGCATCGCCGCGGCGCCTTCACGGAGATTATGGGCAAAGTCCTGGACTTCTGCCGCCAGCGCCGGCTTCTGGCAGAGGTGGAGGACGAAATCGCAAGTTACCCGGAATTCAAGTATGTCGATCAGAGCCAAGCCGCTATCGCCTTCATGCTCGTCGAGGCCGGCGGCCTTGCGCGCATCGATTTGGATCGGGATGGCAACCCCGTGGATCCGGCTCGTCTGGCCTCTCTGGATGAGGACGCAGCAGACGAGCTCGTGCAGTTCTGCGCTCTGGAGACGACGCCGGCCGGGGTCCAGGTTGCCCAAGCCCATCGTCCTGAGGTGCGCTTGGAAGAGCTGTTCGCCCGCACGCCGGAGCGCAACGACGCCTACCGTGCCATTCTGCGTGCGGCCAGCGAGCCCAAAAGCTTTGCGGAAATAGAGGCGCTGCTCGGCAAGCAGCTCTCCCTGCCCTCGCTTAACGGGAAGTCCGGGCTGCCTCTGTACCCCAGCGCGTTGGTGGCGCACCTGGAAAAGGCCGGCGGCTTGGTGTGGGACGAGGCCTGGAGTACCACCCCGGCCGGAGCGAGCTTCGCGACCTCAAACGAAAGGAGCAAGTAATGGCGGCACGGAAGTCGAGCTACGGAAAGCTCGCCCACATGGCGCAGAAGGTGCAGGGCATCGACTGGGCCTCGGACGCCTCTCTCGTGGAGGCTGACGAGCAGTTTGCCCGCTCGGCCCCGCTGCGCGAGCGCCATCACAGCTGCTGCCATGGCTGCTACAACTGCTGTCCTTTGTGGGTGTACACCGAAGACGGCGTGGTGGTGAAGATCGAGGGCGACTACGACGGTACCCTGACCCAGGGCTGCCTGTGCACCAAGGCCCTCAACCAGCAGCATCTGGTGTACAGTCCGCGCCATGTACTGCATCCCATGAGGCGCGTAGGATCCCGCGGCGGCAACGACTGGGAAGTCGTGTCGTGGGATGAGGCCTACGATATCGTGGGCGAGCAGATGGCCTTGGCTACGAGGAAGTACGGCCCCTATTCCATCATGGTGGGCGCTGGCGGTGGCGGCACCTACGGTAACGTGTTCCAGCGCGTCACCCAAGATGCCATTGGCGCTCCGGTGTGCATTTCCGGCGGTGGCTGCCAGTGCTATCTGCCCGCCGACTGCGCGGGCCAGTGGATGCGCGGTGGCTCCAACAACCGCCACGAGGGCAACAACGCCCGCGAGATGTGGAACGCCTGGCAGCCGGCCATGGAGTGCGTGGTGCTGTGGGGCGCCCAAACGAGCGCTTCCGGCGCAGCCTATGCCGCTCGCGCCAACGCCGAAATGCGAGAGCGCGGCATAAAGACCATTGTCATCGACCCCTACTATACCGAAGAGGCGGCCAAGGCCGACATCTGGCTGCCCATTCGTCCCATGGGTGACATCGCCATGCTTTTGGGCTGGTTCAACTACATTATCGCGAACAAGCTCTACGACGAGCAGTTCTGCAAGTACTGGACCAACTACCCCTTCCTCGTGGATCCTGACACGCGCCTGCCTTTGAAGGCGGAAGAGGTGTGGCCCGACTACGTGAACCCCTCGGCCGACCCCAACGATGTGTACGACACGCCGGCCTACGTGTGCTTCGATGCTCGCACCAACAGCGTGCAGCCCTTCCCCTACACCGCCCCGGAGGACTCTCCGGTCGATCCGGTGGTATTCTGCGAAGCCGAGGTGAACGGGCGTCTGTGCAAGAGCGCCGGCCAAATCCAGTGGGAGGCCTGCGAGGACTTCACCTTGGAGAAAACCGCTGAGCTCACCTGGGTCGATGCCAACACTATCGAGCGTGCGATCAAGCTGTACGCCACCACGCTCTCGGGTATCGGCACTGGTCAGTTCGCCGATATGAGCGAGCTGTCCTCGAACTTCATCTTCGGTACTATGGCCCTGGACATGCTGTGCGGCAAGGTGAACAAGCCGGGCGTGGTGCTCACCGAGCAGAAGCCCGAATCGCGCCACACCGCGCGTCCCACCCACTTCTGGTGCAACCGTCCCTATCAGGAGACCTTCGGCATCGGTTGGACGGTGGGCCTGACCGAGGGCGAGAACCTTCGCCGTTCCCAAGCAGCTGTGGAGCGCTGGAATGCGAAGGGTGTCGATGGCAAGGCCAAGCAGCAGGCTTTTGTGGACTACCAGCTGGCTCGCTTGGGATCGCTGGAGCACAAGGCCGTGCACCAGTGGCAGCTGAACGCCTTGGCGCCGGTGCGCGAGGCGTTGCTGACCGGCGAGCCCTACAAGATCTCGGTGCGCTGGGAGCAGTCTGGCAACAAGTACTGCGTCATGAGCAATGGCGAGCAGTGGAACGAGGCTTACGCCAACATCGACTTCTGCGTGCACCAGCAGCCCCACATGACTTCCACTACCATTGAGGACGCCGACCTGTTCCTGCCCATGCAGGAGTGGTTGGAATTCGAGCACGCCACCGAGACGACCACCCAGTTCAACCAGACTTTCATGCGCAAGCAAATCGTGCATATGGGCGAAACGGAGGATCCGTTCATCTGCGTGACGCGTATCGTCGACAGCTTGTGCGAAAAGCTCGGCGGCGATGATGCGGTGCTTTGCCGCGACTTCCAATTCAACGGTACCTACCGCACCAAGGAGGACATCTATCCGGCTTGGGCCGAGATGTTCGGCGTGGAAAGCTGGCCCGAGGCCGTGAAGCACTCCGAGGATCACACGCTCACGGTGCCTATTGACGAGCTGTACCAGTTCTATCAGCACTTGGATATCGTGGACGATGGGCTGCCTGCCGGATTCGCCACGCTGTCTCGCAAGTGCGAGCCCTATGTGACCATGGCGGTGCTGAACGGCCGCACCGGTTTTCCCTATCACTTCCCCTACACCCAGGTGGCCGCCGACGGCACGTGGCCGGAGTACGATGCCGTGTGCACCTACAAGGAGCAGAGCGAGAACATGCTCCAGGACGATCCGGATTTCCCCTTCTATCTCACGACGGGGCGCGTGGCCCACTACCACCACACGACGCTGCGCACCGCTCCCTACAGCCGCGAGCTCATTCCCGTCCCCGATATGCGCATCAACCCCCGCGATGCTGCGGCCCTCGGTGTGGCCCACGGCGATTGGGTGGAGCTGTCGAGCCGTCGCGGTGCCACGCGCGGCCGCGCCTACCTCACCGAGGGCGTGCGTCCCGGCGTGGTGATGATGGAGCGTTTCTACTTCCCCGAAAGCTACGACCATTCCACCAAGACCATGAGCGGCGGCTGGCGCCAGTGCAACGTGAACCTCATGGCCCGCGATGATGTGGTCAACGACAACTTCGCCTCCGCTTCCTGGCGCGGTTACCGCGTCAACGTGAGGAAAGCCGAGGCTCCCGAGGGCCTGTGGACCGAGCCGGAGCAGTTCCAGCCCCTCATGCCCAGCCGCACCTTCGAGTCCCGTACCGAGGAAGGGGCCTGCCATGCCTAGGAAGTGCCTTGTCATCAACATCGACCGGTGCACCGGTTGCGACAGCTGCATCGTGAGCTGCAAATTCGAGAATCACCTGCCCTTGGGCACCTTCTACAACCGTGTCATGCAGGTAGGACCTACGGGCACCTACCCGAACATCGAACGTTACAACCTGCCCGTGCAGTGCCAGCAGTGCACCCATGCGCGCTGCGTGGAGGTGTGCCCCACGGGCGCTTCTTATCGCGACAGCGAATCGGGTATTGTGCTGGTGAACGAGGCGAAGTGCATCGGCTGCCAGTACTGTCTCTACGCTTGTCCCTACGGTGTGCGCAGCTTCAGCGAGGAGGACGGCGTGGCCCGCAAGTGCACGCTGTGCCAGCATCTGACCGCCGATGGCAAGGCCGATCCGGCCTGCGTGCACAATTGCCCCGGCGGCGCCCGGTTCTACGGCGATCTGGACGACCCGGATTCGGCTGTTTCCCGGGAACTGGCCAAGTACGACGATGAGTGTATTCACACGCTGGGCGCTCCCGAAGGCGAAGAGCCCCTGACCCGCTATATCCTCTCGCCTTCGACGGCTCATTGGAAGGAGCTGGTGTAAATGGCACCGAAAATTCAGTGGCCCCTCGTTCTGTTCTCAATGCTCGCGGGGTGCGGCGGATGCTGCTTCGCTTTCGCGGGTGTGGCCGGCGCTCTCGGCGAGTCGACGACGGTCACGCTCTGGGCGACGGGCATCTCGTTGGTGCTCGTTGTGGTGGGCGCCGTCTGCTCCATGATGCATCTGACCACGCCCCGTCACGCTTTTGCGGCTGTGACCCATCTGCTGTCCTTCTCGGGCATTTCCGTGGAGCTGATCATGCTCGGTGTGGTATCGGCGCTCATGGCGGCCTATGGCGCTGCGTGCCTGTGGTTCGACAACGAGCTGGCGCGCCTCGTGCTCGGCATTGCCGGAGCAGTGGCCGGCGTCGTGCTGGCTTTTGTAACGGGCCATGGCTACCTCATCTCATCAAAGCCCACCTGGAATACGAAGAAGCTGCCTTTGGCCTATACGGGCACGGCGCTTGTGGCCGGCGGGTTTCTCTACGCGGTGGTGTCGGTGGCGACGGGGGGCGTCTGGGCTATGGAGTTGCCCGTGAAGCTGCTGCTGGCCGTCTGCGCTGTCTTCTCGGCAGTGACGGTGGCCGCGTACCTGGGGCATTTGGGGATGCAGACGGCGAAGAAGAACCCGACGCTGTTCTGGGTCGGCATCGTGGTCTGCGGCCTGGTGGTGCCTCTGGCCTGCGCGGCGATCCTGCTCGCTCCTCTGCCTTCGATGGCTTTCGTCGCGGTGGCGGCCGTCGGTTTCGTTGCCGCCATGGCGGGGGGTCTCAGCCTGCGCATGCTCATGTGGATCGTCGGTGCGGGATTCCTCTTCTTTTTCGAGGACGCCCAAGCAAATCGCAGCGCCATTCTCAACTGCTAGCTATTTTCGGCGGGCCTGTCCGCAAGGATCGCGCCCGCCCTGTCAAAGAAAGGTGGGGAAACCATGATGACCCCCGACGAGTTCTCCCTAGTGCAGGCGAACCGTGCGAAGTTGTACCGCCTTTTCGGCCGTCTTTTCAGGGCGCCGCTCTCCCAGGATGACATTGAGGCGCTTGCAGCGGCCCGGATCGGCTCCCTGAAGAGCGAGGACGCTGCGTTCGATCACGGCATGCACGTCATGGAGCGTTATCTGGAGAAGCGCCACACGGGCACGCGCGCCTTCTTGGGACGCGATTTCACGGCGGCGTTTCTGGGTATGCGCGATGAAGCCGGCCGTTACGCTTTGCCCTACGAAAGCGCCTTTGTGGACGCAACGCAGCATTACATGGGCACAGCGCGGGGCAAGGTGTACAACATCTACAAGAAACAGGCGCTCAAGCTGGCGGAAGGCATCGATCTTCCCGAGGATCATCTGGCCTTTATGTGCGAGTTCATGGCGACGCTGGCCGATCGTGCCGTTGAGGCGCGCGCCGCGTCCGATATGACGGCCCTGCGTGAGAATCTCCTGCTTTCCCAGGCGTTCCTCAAGCACCATATCCTGAATTGGTACCCGGAGTTCTCCGCTCTGGCGGCGCGCTTGGTGGACGAGCGGTTCTACCGCGGGCTTCTGGAGGCGGCCGGTGCCTTCTTCGCCCTGGATGCCAAGGTGCTTCGCGATCTGGTGAAAGATGAGAAGGCAAAGGACCGCTCGTTCGATCTTGCCCGCTGGGAACTGGCCAATGCCGTCCCTGTCGACAAAGAGGGCGTCTATCCGCAGCTTAATCGTCATCGTTGCCTGCGCGTGAAGGGCATGACCTGCGACCGGTGCACGGCTGTGTGCCCCGAAGCGGTAGATCCGGTGGCGAATAGGAAGCATGAGCCCCAGAACGCTTGCACCGCCTGCGGTGCCTGCGTGGCGGTGTGCCCCGAGAAGGCGCTGTCTCTTTAGGATCCTGGTGTCTTTGCCGGGGCGTCCGTGAATCGATCCGCGCCGGCACCATCGTTGGCATTCGGGTTCGTCAAATGGTTGAAGCGCCGTGCAGGAAAGCACGGCGGGAAAGAAAAGGAGGTTTCGTTATGAGACAAGACGGAGGTTACGCCATTGGGGATAAGGTCCCCATGGGGAAGGCCATTGTGTACTCGTTGCAGCACCTGATGGCCTTCGTGGGCGGCGGCGCTATTGTGCCCGCCATGATCATGGGACTCAATCCGGCGCTGGCGGTGTTCTGCACCGGCCTTGGCACCATCATCTATCTTATTTGCACGCGCAACAAGGTGCCGAGCTACTTCGGCGTGTCGTTCAGCTTCATCACGCCCATGGCCGTGGTGACGGCCGTCGATGGCATTTCGGGCGCGCTCTGCGGTATTGTGGCCGTCGGTGTGGCGCTCTGCGTGGTGGCGGGCATTGTGAAGCTTACCGGCACCGGCTGGATTGACAAGGTGCTGCCGCCGGTAGTGACCGGCTGCATCATCGTGGTCATCGGCGTGGGTCTGTCGGCCACGGCGGTCAACTCCGTGATGTTCGACGGCGGTGCGTCGGAGACCTTCGACACGATGGGCTGCATTGTCGGATTCATCACGTTCCTCGCGGCCGTGGTGGCATCTTCCTGGGGTCGCGGCTTCCTTAAGATGGTGCCCGTGCTCATCGGCATCGTGGTGGGTTATATCGTGGCCATTCCCCTGGGTATGGTGGACTTTACCGCTATCAACGAGGCAGCTTGGATCGGCCTTCCCGAAGTGACGCTGCCCACGTTTAGCGTGAATGCCCTGCTCGTTATCGCTCCCATTGCGTTGGTGCTCGTAGTCGAGCATATCGGCCACCTGATGACGGTGACCAATCTTTCCGGCGAGGACTGCAACAAGTACCTCTCCTCTTCGCTGCTCGGCAACGGCCTTGGCACGGTGGCTTCCGGCTTCCTGGGCGGCCCGGCTTTGACCTCCATCGCCGAGAACATCGGCGTTATGGGTCTGTCGAAGTGCTATTCCACCCGTATCTTCTGGTGGACGGCCGCTTTCGCCATGATCATCGGCGGTTTTTGCCCGAAGCTGGCCATGCTGTTCTACTCCATTCCCAACTGCGTGCTGGGCGGCGTGTCGTTCCTGCTGTTCGGACTCATCTCCGGCAACGGTCTGTCGCTGCTTGTGGATGCCAAAGTGGATTTCAATGAGAATCGCAATCTCATGATCGCTGCCGCCTCGCTCATCGTGGGCATCGGCATGATGACCACCGGCGTGTCCATCCCCCTGGGTTACTTCAATGTGCCCGGCCTGCTGCTGGCTGCGGTGCTGGCTGTGGTTCTGAACCTCGTCTTGCCCAAGGAGTCTCAGGGCGAGAAGCCGGTGACGGCGACGACGGCGGCCGAGGGCGCTGGTAAGGTCCAGGTCTACGACGAGCTGGTCGAGCCCTAAGGCGCTGTGGTTTCCCATCCGTTTAAGCAAGGGGTCGCGGTGCCGAGAGAGTTGTGCGCTCGCTCGGCACCGCGCCGTTGACAAGGGGTGTCCATCATGGGCAAGAGAGTGGTAGATGTCGAGGAAAGGCTTCCCTGGTACCAGGCGCTGCCTCTGGGGCTACAGCATTTCCTCTCAATGTTCGGAGCAACGGTGCTCGTGCCCATGCTCATGGGATTTTCGCCGTCGGTATCTGTGATGTGCTCGGGTATCGGAACGGCGTTGTACCTCGTGGCAACGAAGGGGAAAATTCCGAGCTACCTGGGACCTTCCTTCAGTTTCGTGGGGCCAGTGGTTATTGCGAGCGCTACGGCGGGAGTGGCCGGGGTCGGCTCGGCCATTGTGGGGGCCGGCCTGGTGTTCGTCGTGTGCGCTCTGGTGGTGCGCAAGACGGGAACGCGCTGGATCGATCGACTCATTCCCACGGTGGTCATGGCCGAGATCATCTTCGTTATTGGCTGCGGCCTGGCTACTACGGCGGTTTCGGAGGCGCTCACCGTGCCCGAGGGCGAGACGCTGTGGCAGACGCTCGTTGTGGCGGGGGTGGCCTTCTTCGTGGTCGTGCTGTGCACGTGCTTCGGGAAGCGAGTGCTGAATACCATCCCCGTGTTGGCCGGGGCAGCGGTGGCTTACGGCCTTTCATGTGCTTTCGGTATGGTGGACTTCACCCCTGTGGCTGAGGCGGCTTGGATCGGCTTGCCCGAGTTCACGTTGCCCGTCGTCGATGTGACGGCCATTGTGCTGGTGAGCCCTATCGCGATTATCGTGGTGATCGAGCATATCGGGCATCTGTTTGTCATCGGCGAGATGACCCACAGGAATTACAATCCCATTCTGTGGCGCTCGCTTTTGGGGGACGGCCTGGCCACCACTGTCGCCGGCCTTCTGGGGGCACCTCCGGCGACGACCTTCGCTGAGAACATCGGCGTGCTCAACGTGACGCGCGTCTATTCGACCCAAGTGTTCTGGTATGCTGCCGCCACGGCATTCATCGTTGGCGGATTCTGTCCCAAGCTGGGGGCGCTGGTGGGCACTATTCCCGATCCGGTTATCGGCGGGGTGTCCATCGTGATATTCGGGCTGATTGCCTGCAATGCCCTGAAGATGCTTGTGGAGCACGCCGTCGACATGACCGATTCCCGGAACCTCATCATTTTCGGCGGTCCGGCCATCGCGGCTATCGGCATGCAGTCGATGGGCGTGAGCATTCCCGTCGGTGAGTACTCCGTGCCGGGGCTGGCCGTGGCGGCGCTGCTGGGCATTGTGCTGAACCTCGTGCTACCCGGCCGTTCCGCCGATGCGGGGGCCGAAAAGGTTCCCCCTGTACCGCGGGAAAGCTATGATGATCTGGCCCGCGATTTCGAGCGGGCCGAGAACGGATCGAACGAGAAGGGGCAGGCGTGAGGCGGTTGGTTCTTTCATGAGTGCGCGGAATGCCGCGGGTCGTCTCATAGGATTTTTTGCGGGCGGTTTTATCGCCGGCTTTAACGAGAACCTGGTGAACATGGCGCTTGTTGCCATCATGGGCGAGTTTTCCGTGGATGCCATGACGGCGCAGTGGCTTGTGACGGGGTTCATGGTAGTCACGGTGTTCGTTGTGGCGGCCATGGCGGCCCTGTATCGACGGCTCGGCCCGCGGACGTTACTGTTCGTCGCTCTGGCGTGCAACGCGCTCGGATCGATGGGCGGTCTGGTGGCCCCTACCTTTGCGGTGCTGTTTGCGTCGCGGCTCGTGCAGGCCGTGGGCACGGGCATTTTCATCCCCCTTATGATGAACGCCATATTGGAAACGGTGGCATCGGAGAAATTGGGCACCTATCTCGCCGTGGGCAACGGCATGATCGCCTTGGGCCCCGCCGTGGCGCCTGTGGCCACCGGTGCCCTCGTCGGCGCCTTTGGCTGGCATAGCGTGTTCGTGGTTCCCCTGGTGGTTTCGGCGCTTATAGGTCTGTGGGGCCTTGTCGCCGTCAGGCCCTCGAGACGCGGCGACGTCCAAGGGAGCTTCGTCTCTCTTCGCGGGGTGCTGCTCAACCGCGGTTTTGTCGCCGCGGCCCTGCTCGTGGTGCTCACCATGAGCATTTACTTTTCCCTTAACGTCATGGGCCCGCTGTATCTGGAAGAATGCGCCCACCTCGGCCCGGCCCTCTCGGGGCTGTGCCTGGGCCCGCTCGTGGTGGCCTATGCTGTCGCGTCGCTTGCCGGCGGTCGCCGTCTCGACCGCCGAGGTCCCGCCCCCTTGCTTTCTCGAGGCTTGGCCGTGGCGGCTGCTGGATCGGTGCTGATGGCCGTAGCCGCCTGGATGGCAAGCGAGATCACACTGCTGGCGGGGATGTTGGTGGTGTTTGTCGGCTGCGGCACGGTGTGCGCCAATTTCCAGACTACAGGGCTGCGGTGCCTGGCGCTGAACCAGCACTCCCTGGGCGTCACCATAATGACGATGGCCGTCCAAATTGCTGCTTCTATCGGACCGTTTGTCTCGGTGGGCACAATGTCGGGCATCCAAGGTGCGGTAGGGGAGGCCCAAAGCGCCCTTGGCTATGAAGGCGCCTGGCTACTCGCGGCCCTCGTTTGTGCGATGGGCTCGCTTCTCGCCTGCTGGGCCTGTCGACAGCTGTGGAAATGGAGGCGCAACAATGCTGATGCGGGGTAAGGCTAACGTCGGCGTTCGTCGGAAGCCGGCATGACGGACTCTCTCAAAGCCGTTACGGGCGCTGCGCCGCCAGCTCTTTCAGGTTCTCGATGGCCAGTTCGGGATCGAGCACGTGCATGCCGAGGTAGGCGCCGCCCATGGTGTCGGCATCGGCGGTGGCGTAGATGGCGCGACTCGTCTCGCCGGTGAGATAGTGCCACAAACGGTACAGGTAGCCGGTCCAGTACATGGGTTCCCGGCCCCAGGAAGCTCCGGCACGGGGCAGGCCGCCCACTTCGTCGTCAAGCTCTTCCAACAGGTATTCCTCCCCGGCCCACTGCAGGAAGTCGAAGACCCCATCCATACGTCGCGCCACGTCGCTGTTCATGAAGGCCTCGATGAAGGTGGGGCAATCGTAGCCGCGCGCGCGGGCCAGTTCGAAGAGACGTCCCTGGATGTCGCACAGTTGTCGTTGGTCTAATCGCAGGTCAGCCAAGGGGAACACCGGCTTCCAGTATCTCGTCGAAGAAGTGTCCCTCGCGGCGGTGCTCGCGACAGATGCGCTCAGCCAAAGCCACTCCCTCGGCCCGGTTCGCCTCGCTCGTGGCAATCAGCTCGGTCCGCTCGTCCTCGCTGAGGCTACGCTCATCCACGATGCGAACGGCATCGCATGCGGCTTGGGTGAGCGCCACTACTTGGTTGCCCAGCTGCAGCGCGGAAAGACTTTTTATAAGGGCGACATCAGTGATGTCCCCGTTGAAGAAGCGGTCGAGGACGACGAACATGCGGTCGTTGGCAATGGGCCCAATGGCAACATCTGCACCCTCAAGCACGGCGGCTGTCTCTGCATAGAGGGCGGTGCCGCGGGCCTGCTCCATCTTGCCGCGATGATAGGCGACGACGAGGGCCCAGGTTGCGTCAGCGGAAAGCTCGCGCACATCGAGGCCGTCGAGATCAAGTTCCACGGTGTAAAAGCGCGCATCGGGGAAGTCGCAGATAAGGGTGAGCGGCTGCAGGGGTTCGGTGCCCAGGTAGAAACCCCGTCCGAAATCACATCGATCCCGGCTAAGAGGCGCAATGGGGCCGTCAATACCGTGGCGTGAGCCATGATAGAGAAGCATGGGGCCTCCTTTGTGACGAATGACCGTGCAGCTCGTACCGATAGTATAGCGGAACAGAGGGCGGGCGGGTTGCCCACAGCTGCCGCGTTGCACCCTCCCGCAATAAAAGGACAATATTTTCCCCGCCCGTTTTTGCGGTATCCTGAAAGCTGAACATGACGTGGGCGCATAAGGCCCGCGGCAGCGAGGGCGGCGAACCGGACGAGACCGGCTTCCCCCGCGAGGGCTACCAGCTGGGCGATTTGGCCGGCGCTGTGAGCCTGGCCATTCCCATGGAGGTGTACGAGGCGGAGGCCCGCGAGCGCACGATGGCCAACGTCAGCCTGTTCGGGGCGCTTGCGGCGGTCATCGTGGCGGTGGCCGTGGCGGTGAACGGAGCGCTCCGACGGCAGGGGCGCCAGATGGAGGCCATGAACGACAAGCTCGAGGAGGCCAACGGGCACCTGGAGCGCATGAACGACGCGCTGCGGCAGAAGAGCGAGTACAAGTCCACCTTCCTCGCCACCATGAGCCACGAGCAGAAGACGCCGCTTGCTGGCGTCGGCAGCGTGTTCCGCGCGAGCATTCCCTGCCAGGTAATGGAGGAGCTATGACCGTGAAAGTGCTGATGGTGGATGACGACGCCAGCATGCGGCGTCTCGTGCAGACGGTCTGCGAAGAGGCCGGCTGGGATTGCCGCACCGCTGCGGGCGGCGAGGAGGCCTGCGCGTTGTTCCAGCGGGAATGGCCTGACGTGGTGGTGCTCGACGTGATGATGCCGAAAGTGGACGGCTTCGAGGTGTGCCGCCGCATCCGGGAAGTGGACGAGAACGTGCCCGTGCTATTCCTGTCGGCCCGCGATGGCATTATCGACAAGCGCATCGGGTTCTCCTTCGGGGGTGACGACTACCTGGTAAAGCCCTTCAACGAGGAGGAGCTGGTCATGCGCATCGAGGCCCTGGTGCGCCGCAGCCGCCGCAGCCGGCGGGATGGAGAAGCCGCCGCGCCGGAGCGCCCGGAACGGTTCGCCCTCGGTCCCTTCACCTTCGATGAGGTGCGCCACGAGGTGCTGAAGGGCGGCGAGCCGGTGGTGCTCACACCCAAGGAGTTCCAGCTGCTGCACCATCTGGCGAGCCATCCCGGCGCCGTCATGGGCAAAGACGAGCTCATCGAGGAGCTATGGGGCGAGGAGTACCTGGACGGCGCCATCTCCATCGCCGTCTACGTGCGGAAAATTCGCGAGAAGATAGAAGAGAACCCCGCCAAGCCCGCCTACCTGAAGACCGTCTGGGGCGTGGGATACTCCTTCGAGGCGTGAGGGCACCCCGCAATACTTTCGCAATAAAACGGCAAAGCGCTCTTTATGGCATCGCCGGCGCCCTCTTTCATCGAGTGGGGCGCGCAATCGTTCATCACTACGTTTGCCAATAAGAACCTTACCACGAATCCGCTTGCGGGCTCTGATGGACAAGGACGTACAGCGGCTCACAATTTCGATGGATCGATGGATTATCTGGCCCGAGCCGAGGCCATGATCGATGACGCGTTGGAATCGCTCAGCGCACAGCAAGCCTAAGCAAGTTTCTCACTTTGTGAAAGTACTGACGTTGGGAAGGCGGACTCGATTGGGGCCCGCCTTCCCCTTATTGCGAGAGCCTGTATAGGTGTGCGGATTGATTCTAGATCGCACCCTTCCGCATCTGTGCGAACCACTCGGGCAGCAGCCCTGCTGCGTATAGGGGCAGGTTCACTACCCAGTCCTGCTCTTTGAAGGGCGACAGCGACAGGCGCAGGCCCCGGCCGAGGTGGTTACGCTCCACGAACAAGCGAAGGCTCTTCGCCTTCAGGTTCGTGGTGGCCTTCGCCTCGACGGCCACGATGGAGCGGCCGTAATCGTACACGAAATCGACCTCGCCGGAGGAGTTCTCGGCCGACCAGTAGTAAGGAACCACCTTGCCTGTGGCAACGAGCTCCTGGCACACGTAGTTTTCCGTGAGGGCCCCCTTGAACTCGGAAAACAGCTCATGGCCGTCAACGAGAACCGAGGCATCGAGACGGCTTGCCGCGCCGAGGAGTCCCACGTCGAGCAGGTATATCTTGAAAGCGTCTCGATCCTCGTAGGCGGAGAGGGGCAGTCCCGGCTTCGTGATGCGGTTGACGCGCAGAAGCAGTCCTGCGTCCACGAGCCACTGGATGGCCTCTTCGTAGCCGCGTGCGCGGGCGCCCGTGCGCACAGCTGAGTAGACGAACTTCTTGTTCTCGCGGGCGAGCTGTCCGGGAGCCGAGTTCCACACGAGCCGTATTTTCTCGGCGAGGGCAGCGTCGGCGTATTTGGAAAAGTCGTGCTCGTAGTCGAAGAGCAGCCGATTCTGCTGCTTTCGCGTTTCGCTGAAGCTGCCCGTATCCAAAAACGTTTGAACCACTTCTGGCATGCCGCCGACGAAGTAGTAATTGCGCAGCTGCTCTATGTAACGCTCCGAAAGGGAATCGGCCAACGCGAGATCTCCTCGTCGCAGGGTATCCAGCATGAGATTGTTGCCGGTTGCGAGGAGAAATTCGTCAAAGGACAAGGGGTAGATGAGCAGGTGGTCGACTTTCCCGACAGGGAAGGAGACGCCCCGGTGAAGGGCGACGCCCAAAAGCGACCCGGCAGCGACGAGGGCGGTTTCAGGGCTGCGCTCGGCGAACGATTTGAGGGAGGTAAGGGCCCGAGGGCATTCTTGAATCTCGTCGAACACTACGAGAGTGTTCGGGTCTTTGGCGTTAACGCCGGTGTACAAGGTGACGGCGTCGAGCAGCCTCGCCGGAGCTAACTCGCCTTCGAACTGACGCGCCATGGCCTCATCTTCGAGGAAGTTCACGTAAGCCACTGCGGCGAAGTGGGTCTGCCCGAACTCCCTGATGAGCCACGTCTTGCCCACCTGTCGTGCTCCCTGCACGAGCAGCGGTCGTCGGCGAGGGGAGTTCTTCCAGGCAATGAGGTCTTTTATGGCGAATCGCTCCACGGCAAGCTCCTTTCTGCCAACGCCAGTCATCGGTTCGAATGCCATGATAATATGTTTCAGAGCAATATTCCATCTGAAAAGTGGCACGGATACCAATTATTCCGACGTAAAAGTGGCACGGATGCCAATTATTCCGACGTAAAAGTGGCATGCTGCGGCTTCGAACTCGCTTTGGCCCTGAGGGGACGACTCTGGTTTTGCCGCCTTCGTGGAACTGCTCTTTCGCTTTAGCGTGTTGGAGTACAATGGCCCTTGCTCGCGTTGCGCACGCGACGAGGGCTTTTCTAGTCTGAGAAAGGGATGGTTCCATTGTCCGACATCACCGAGGTCGATTACATCTGGAAGAACGGCGAGCTGGTGCCGTGGGCGGAGGCGACGACCCATGTGCTGTCGCATTCGCTGCACTACGGCTCCGGCGTGTTCGAGGGCATTCGCTGCTACAAGGTGCCCGACGAGGACAAATCCTACGTGTTCCGCCTGCGCGACCATATGGAACGGCTGCATCGCAGCTGCAAGATTGCCCAGATCGAGTTGCCCTACAGCGTCGACGAGCTGATGGACGCCACGTTGGAAGTCATCCGTGCCAACAGGCTTCCGGCCTGCTATATCCGCCCATTGGTATACCGCGGCTACGGCGTCATGGGGGTAGACCCGACCGGGGCGCCCGTGGACGTCGTCATCGCCGTGTGGCCCTGGGACGCCTACCTGGGCGCCGACGCGCTGGAAAACGGCGTGGCCGTGGGCATCTCCTCGTGGCGCCAGCGCTCGAACAACGCCATTCCGCCGGCGGTGAAGGCCACGGCCTCTTACATGAACTCCATCCTCGCGAAGATGGAGGCGAAGGCCCACGGCTATGCCGAGGCCATCATGTTGAACGAGGCGGGGCTTGTCTGCGAGGGCACGGGCGAGAACTTGTTCATCGTGCGCAACGGCGTGCTTTCCACGCCGCCGCTTTCCGACGGACTTCTCGAGGGCATCACCCGCGACACGGTGCTGTGTCTGGCCGACGACCTGGAGATCCCTGCTGTGGAGGAAAGCCTCACCCGCAGCGACCTGTACATCGCCGATGAGGTGTTCATGACCGGCTCGGCCGCCGAGCTGACGCCCGTGGGTTCCGTGGACGGTCGCGTCATCGGCAAGCCCGGCGAAATCACGCGCGCGCTGCAGGATCGGTTCTTCGATTTGGCCTACGGTCGCATCGGCGAGTACGCCGACTGGCTCACGGAGGTCTAATGGCTGAGATTCGCACCCCCGATGTGGACGACCTGCTGAGCGTTCTGGCCGCCCTCGACGATCCCGATGCTATTTTCGCGCTTCTGGAAGACCTGTTCACCGTGCGCGAGATTCGCGAGACGTCCCAGCGCCTGGGCGTGGCGCGTCTTTTGGCGGCGGGGAAGTCCTATGCGGCCATCGAGGCGGAAACGGGCGCCTCGGCCACGACTATCGCCCGGGTTTCCAAGTGCCTCAGCTACGGCGCCGGCGGCTACGAGCAAGCGCTCAAAATTCTGGATGCGCGCCCGTAGCGGCTGTGCGGAGACGGGCGCTCGGTAAGGGTGATCCGACGCGCGCCGTTCGGCGACGATAGCGAAAGGGGTGTCATCTGGGCACCCCTTTTCTCACGCGCATGAATTCGGGAGAGGCTTTGCGTGCCAAAAAGAAGAGGCGGCTTGGGGGAGCCGCCTCATTGCAGGGGTTCGAGAACGGGTCGGGGAAATCTCGTTCTCGGGAAGCAGGCTTGTTGAGGGGTACCCGCTTCCAAAAGAGAGAAGAAGGAAAGGAAAGGGGAAAGGAGAAGACTTATCAGCTCTTTTCCGTTTCGCTGGTTTGCAGTATAGGGGAGGGACGGCTTTTGGGGGAGCCCTTTGGTGCTGCAGTTACCATCGCGTAAATAAGCGTGCACGGTTCCGTTAAACAGGGGCGGGGCGACCGGGCTGCTTGATACCGACGAAGGCGCGGGCTGGGTGCGCGAGAGTTGTGGAGAAAGTGTAAACCCAGGTTAACTCCCTTGTGCGAACGAATCAGTTAACCTATTATAACTTTTGTCAGCAGGGCCGAGGGAACGAAGCCCTGCAACACCTCCTCTCTTCTTGTTTTACTGGGTGGCGAAGCTTCTCCTCGTCTCGCTATCGCCACAACACGAAGCCCGCGGATCCCCCCTCCCGCGGGCCTTCGTGTTTTTCGGGCCGGATCCCCTGTTTTGCCATGGACCTGAAGCGAAGCGTTCAAGGGGCGGTCACTTCGGTTGATGCTCTGTGAACTATGACCTTCCGCATCTTGATTTCCTAGCGTTGACGTGGGAATTTCAGCTGAAACAAAGCAGTGGCGCAGAGACTACGAAAGGGCGCTGCGCTCTAAATTAGTACACGAGCGGGGTAATCATTTACTTGCATGGTTTGCGTAAAAAGAACCTTCAAGGGAATGGTGATGACGATGAAACTGAAGTACATGGGCTGGGTGGCGCTCTCCGGTCTGTTCGCGGTAAGCCTTGTGGGGTGCGCGGCCCAAAGTAGTCAGACGGCACCGGCCGGATCGGAGCAGGCGGTGGTGCAGACTGAAGAGACCCAGGGCCCAGCAGCGGGTCAGGCTGCCGTCGATGAGCAGGCCGATGCCGCCACGGCCGAGTTGCAAATCGTCGATTCCGGCTGGTTCGCTGCCGACAACGGCATGGTCGATTTTGCCGTGAAGGTGCAGAACCCCAACAAAACCGTAGAGGCTATCGATCCGGTCATCGAGGTCGTGGGCAAGGACGATAGCGGCAACGTCATCTTCGACGAGACGATTGAAACTCCGGGTGTGTTGCCCGATTCCACTTACTATTATTCCTACGTGGCGGGGTCGACCGCTGATTCCTCGGCAAACTCGACCGAGGTGGTGAAGCCGGCGACCGTTGAGTTCTCCATCACGACGCCCGAGGGTTCGTGGGAGGCCACGGACCAGAAGCTGGCTGATGTGTACGCTGTGCAGGACGGGGGCGCGACCGATACTCAGTTCGGCGCCAAGGAGTTCACAGGCACGGTGACGGCGTCCGAGTCGCTGGATGGCGCCACGCAGTCGCGCGTCGACGTGGTGCTGCTTGATCAAGACGGGAAGATTGAGGGCGGTTACTTCAAGATTGTCGACACCGAGCCTGGTCAGGCGGCCGACTACGACATCTACGCCGTGGGTGCTCCTCAGTACGCGAGCTATGCCGTGTACGCCAGCCCGTGGCCCGAGGAGGACGCGGCATAGAAGCTGAGTGGTTTACTTTGGATTAGACAGAGGGCAGAAAGAAAATAAACCGAGTTCGGACTTTTCAATTTCTCGAGTCACATTAGAGTGAGCGCCAAGGATGGCCCATTGTGCCAGGCTGTCCTTGGCGTTTCAGGTTGAATTCCCAAAAGAGGAGGAGAACGCTTATGCCATACGAAAAGGGCAACGGCAAGACCGTCGTCATCGCCCTGGGCGGCAACGCCCTCGGCAACACCCCGCAGGAGCAGCTTACGCTCGTGCGGAACACCGCCAAGCACATCGTGGACATGATCGAGGACGGCGCCAACGTCGTCGTCTCCCACGGCAACGGCCCCCAGGTCGGCATGATCAACAACGCGTTCGCCTACGCGGCGGCCAACGACGACAAGACCCCGGACATGCCCTTCCCCGAGGCCGGCGCCATGTCCCAGGGCTACATCGGCTACCAGCTGTCCCAGGCCATCCTGAACGAGCTGAAGCGCCGCGACATCATGCGCTCGACGGCCTGCATCGTCACCGAGACCGTCGTCGACGAGGACGACCTCGCGTTCCAGAACCCCACCAAGCCGGTGGGCGCGTTCATGGACGAGGAGACCGCCAAGGCCAAGGCGGCGGAGATGGGCATCACCGTCAAGGAGGACGCCGGCCGCGGCTGGCGCCAGGTGGTCGCCTCCCCGATCCCCAAGCGCATCGTGGAGTTCGACGCCGTGCGCGATCTGGTGGAGGACGGCTACATCGTCGTGTCCACCGGCGGCGGCGGGGTGCCGGTCTTCGAGACCGAGAACGGCTACGTCGGGACCCCCGCGGTCATCGACAAGGACCGCTCCAGCGCCCTCATGGCCGCCGAGCTCGGTGCCGACATGCTGATCATCCTGACCGCCGTGGAGAAGGTGTGCATCAACTTCAACACGCCCGAGCAGGAGCAGATCTCCGAGATGACCGTGTCCCAGGCCCGCGAGTACATCGCCCAGGGCCAGTTCGCCCCCGGCTCGATGCTCCCGAAGGTCGAGGCCTGCATCGAGTACGTCGAGGCCTACCCGGAGGGCAAGGCGCTCATCACGTCGCTCGAGTGCGCGGCCGCCGGCCTGCGCGGCGAGACGGGCACCGTCATCGTCGCCGACTAGGCACCGATGCGCAACCTGTCAGGGGGAGTGCGATAGGCGCCCCTTGACATTAACTTAATGTATTAAAAGAGCGCGTTCTCCGCGAAGGTGGAGAACGCGCTCTTCCTATTCTGCTCGTATGCACAACAGGTCAACAAAAAAATAGTTGCTCAACTGGGAAATTTTTTCTTGCAGGTGAACAAAAATGGTGCTATATTGAACCCATCGATAAAGCCGACCGATCAGCTCATCGGTTTTGTCGATAGTAATTATTCCTCATCGTCGCGAGCACGGTTAAGGCGTGCTCAAGAAAGGAATGAACCATGGCTAAAATCGTCAGCTCTTGGAACGACTGGGATCCGCTGAAGCGCGTCATCGTCGGCCGCT
>OLPW01000339.1_pt1 | contig 57460 bp, 65 predicted proteins | sample 1672161 | NCBI WGS metagenome assembly OLPW01 (sample SAMEA3136654, study PRJEB25190) | human gut metagenome
TACAGGCCAGATAGTCCTTTGGGGCGTCAAATTTTCTCCATGTTTGAATGTTTCGACAGTGCTCGCACATAGTGGACACCTCCTTTTGTAATCGGTTGTAGTCAGCCCTGTATATCAGAGTCAACAGGACCTTTTTTCAGTGTCCCATCCACAGTGACCACATGGCCCCAGAACATATCATCGTCCTCATACCAGGCGGTAAACCGGCCGCCGGGAGATACTGTAAACTCGGTGAGCAGGATGCGCCGGGCGAACTCATCCTCGGTGATGGGGTCTTTCTCCGGGTCTCGGTCAGTCTGGTCATTGTCGGCCAGCCATTCGTTGGCCTGAGCGGTGAGCTTCTGGGCAGCCATCGCCCGCAGGGACTTATCCCAGGTTTCCTGGTCTGCCACCAGTTTCTTCATCACATTGGTGACACGGGTCCAGAACGCTTTCTTTTCAATCTCCACATCCAACGAGATCCGGACTTCTTTTCCCATCCACTTACAGGTCCCCTCGAATATGCTCATCTCACGATCCAGCGTGAGGGTCCCCAGCACTTCGTCCTCCAGAAGAATGGGCTTTGTGTATTCCGCCCAAATCTCCTCCAGTGCCGGACAGGGTACGCCTTCCTCCAGTACCTCAGTGACATACCACTGAGGTTCGTAGAGGGCATCACCTTTCCAGCCGCGGGCTTTGATCCGGTAGATCTGGCCCTTGGTAAACCGCTTGGAATAGTCGCCGGCATCCCGTTCCTTGTCCGTCAGCGGCCAGCTCAGGTAGCATCGGCCGGAGATCACCTGTCCGGCCTGGGCATCCGCCATGGCGAGGGCATGGGTATGCGCAGCCCAAAAGGTATCCAGAAAGGTTTTGTCCGCACTGACACCGTCCTGGATCAGTACCAGCTTTTCCTCATCTTCCGGGGCGTATAGGGCAACAAAGTCCTTGACCGTTCTCTTTTTCATGGCGTTCTCCTCACGCAAATACTTGCTGATATTTCTCTTTCAGTTCCTTCGGTGCTAACTTGATAACCTTGCTGCCGCCGTTTTCGGAGTCTTTGCCCCAAATTGCCCAGAGCACATCCCGCCAAAGGTAGTCCAGCGCCCTTTTGTTGCTGCCGGATTCTTCCGACAGGTAATATTCCAGATGCCCCTTGATCTCCAGTAGCGCATCCAGGCTCTCCTCATTGGCGATCAGGGTGCGGAACTCCTTTGCGGGCTTCAGATTCTGCATGGACTGGACACCGTGGACCAACACCGGCAGGGACTGAGCAGTAAACCCGTACTTCTTAAAAAAGGTGTGAATAAACTTTTCTTGCAAAGAGGAGTGCTCGTCATCACAGCGATCCAGGTAATCGCACACCAGCCGCCACCACTTCGGCCCTTCCAGTCCCAGGGCAAACACGGCAAAGGTGCCAGGCATGGCGCAGGACTCATCAGAGAGGTTGTTGTACCACTCGTCCTCCTGCATGGCCAGCCGAGCATAATTCTCCATCCGGACATGGAGACGGGGATACCGCACCGCACAGGCAAAAAGCTGATGGACACCCTTCTTGGGCAGGCCGGGGATGGGCAGGTAGATCTTCTCCGATCCGCGAAACTCGATGGAGTAGCTGCGGGGGAACTCCGGCTGCTCCAAAATCTCAATCAGATAGCTGAGAGCCTCCTCACAGGCCCCCTCGCCGCAGTCCCTGGCGGTAATGCGGATGGTGGCGAAAGCGTCGTTGGCCGAGGCGGTCAGGTGCTTTGTTTTCCGCTTTTGGATATTAGGTGGCAATTTGCCGCTGCCATTGGTTTTCAGTTCCTTTACCATGTCAGGACGAATCTGGGAAACCAGGCCGAGGATATGTTCGGTGGTAAGGGATTCAAAACTCTGCCCGTACACGGTATGGCAGATAGCCACATAGCAGGCAAAGCGCAGCAGGTTTTCGTCCACATTCTCCGGGCGCAATTCCGGCCACACCGTGCAGGGGGGAAAAGGCGAAAAGTAATCCTCTTTCTCTCCGACCTCAAAATACCGCTCCTGCACCTGCTTTTCTATATACTTCTCCAATGTATAGCGGATCTCCTGCCAGCCCACCAGCCGCCGCATGGCGTCGCAGAGAGAGACAGCATCCTCACAGGGAAATCCTTTCAACGGCAACTCGGTCAGATACCGCTCCAGCAGCTGATCAGGGAGAAATGGCGTCCCGTTGTGGTTTCGCACCACGGTCGGGTAGGCGGAGTGATTTTCACGGGCGGTGCCGTTCAGCACATCCTGAATGCAGAGATCCGCCTCCGCCAGTACTTCTGGTGAAGTGTCCGGTTTATGTATCAGATAATAACGGTCATTTACACCATCGCGCTTTGGTAAGCTCATGCTTGATCACCTCTGTTTAGACAATAAAAAATCCCCGCGACACCCTGTCACTTGGACAGGCTGACGCAGGGCATGAAAAGGCCGCAAGGGAGACGCCACATCCACCAGCGGATGTGGTTTCTTCTTCAGCCAAAATCAATTTTTCATATTTGAACAGAACAGCCGTGGACTGTCCCAGTTTTTCTTCCATAGCAAGACCTCGGGTTACAAATTTCTAAATGGGTATACTTTACTATTTTATTATATCACATCATCTGTTTTCTTTGGAAGAGAGATTTACTCCTCAGCCAAATTTGTGATGTGGATTTTTCCCTTTCTCTTTCCTGTCCCGGCATACTCCAGCAGTTCTCTGGCATTGCTGGCCGGATGCCGCACATAGGCGATGAGAAAATCGCTGCGCTCCACCATATATCGGTTTGCGCGGACGATGGCAAGCCGTTTGGGGACCGTTTCCAGATCCGGCGGATAGAACAGAGCGTCGAACGCCTTTGGCAGATCCACCTTTCTGTTGACTGGGTAATATGGGGTCATCAGCATCAGCGTAATATCCGGGTGCGCTCGCTTGGCCTGCGACAGTGCCCGGATCACCAGACGGTCGAAGTTGCCATACCGCCCCACCACAAATTCAGATACGCCATATTCCGTGATATGGCGCTCTATGGTTTCAAGCAGGGTTGGGTACACCCGATCTGGTGTCTCCCTATGCCCTATAAAGAAGCAGCTTCCCATCTGACAGCCCTCATACACAGTCGCAGTCATATTTTATTGATTGTGATTCATAATAAAACTATAAAGCCAACGCCTATTTTAATAATTATATCACTAATTATTCGTTGTGTGAAGCAAAAGTTGATGATTTAAGTGCGAACCCGCGACGCTCCCTTATATTAAAATAATAAGTAGAGATTGGAGGGAGAGGATCATGGACGATAACCGCCGCTATGAAGCGTTTGTGCGGAACCGCATCACAGAGCTGCGGGAACAGAAAGGCGTTTCTGAGCATCGGATGAGCCTGGAGCTTGGAAAGAGCGGCTCCTACATCAGAAGCATCACCAATGGAATTTCTATGCCCTCTCTCCGAGAACTGTTCAACATCATGGAATACTTTGATTTGACGCCAACTCTTTTCTTTGCTCCTATGGACGATCCGGATTCCCTGCGTGGGATCATAGGTAAGAAGCTGCTTGCCCTGCCGGATGAAGACTTGGAGAAAGTAGCTGTTTTTCTGGACTGGATCAGAAAATAACCGCTCCTACTGGCGTTTGGCATGAAAAATATGCCGCTCAGTCAGTTTCTGATAGTTTCTGACATGGGCGGTTTCTTTTTTGCGTTCTTGGCGGAAAGAGCTTCCGGCTATTGAAAATTCAAGCTCTTTCCACTAAAATGGAATTCATCGTCTGTTACCAACCGTTCCAATTACAAAGCGAGGTAGGAAAAAATGAACCAAAAAGAAATCAATGAGCTGCGACGCCGTTTTCGCCCGGAAAAAAGCGCCATCAGCCGTGTTTATGGATGCTATGTCAACAGCAGTAAAGAGATCGTTTCCGATCTGGACGAATCCCTGGGCATGATGCCGCAGGAGGAGTCCGAGAAGTATTTGAGCCTTTTGAAGAAGGGACTGTCTGGCTCTCTTGGGAAAAACCTCATTGATATCGTATTCTCCACTCAGCAGGTAGTGGACAGTGAGGAACACCGCCTGCTCACCACACTGCGGGATTCCCAGCTTAAGGACAACGAGGCCCGCCAGACCTTTTACCACAAGGTAATTGACAGTCTGGACATGGGGGACAGCAGTTATCTGCTGCTCCTGACCTGTGACAGCTACGATGTTCCCCATCGGGGCAAGGATGATTCCCTGCAAGCGGATGCCTCGGATGAGGTGTTCACCTACATCGTCTGTGTTGTGTGCCCTATCAAGGAGGGCAAGGTAGAGTTGGGATATTTTCCCGGTGACAATGAATTCCACTGTGCTGCCGGGCAAACCGTCGCTCCTCCTGAGCTGGGTTTTCTGTTCCCGGCATTCGATGACCGGGCAGCAAATATCTATAACGCTCTCTTTTACAGCAGGAAGGCCAATGAAATTCACCAGGAGTTCATTGACGCAATCTTCCATGTGGAAGCGCCGATGTCTGCCGTTGAGCAAAAGGAAGCATTCCAGTCAGCTCTAAGTGATGCGTTTGACTGCAGTCTGGAAGTGATGCAGACTGTTCATGAACAGCTGCGTGAGAAAATCAAGGAGCACAGGGAGAGCAGGAGTTTGGAACCCCTGGAGATGAGCGTCTCAGAAATAGGGCAAATTCTTCAAAGCTGCGGGATTGCGGATGAGCAGGTGGCAGCATTCCAGGAAAAATGCGGCGAGCAGTTTGGTTCGGGGGTTGTCCTGAATCCGGCAAACCTGATTGACAGCAGCCGCTTTGAGATCAAGACACCTGAGATCACCATTGCTGCTGATCCAGAGTATAGTTACCTGGTGGAAACTCAAATTATCAACGGGCGCAAGTACCTCCTAATCCCCGCAGAAGATGGCGTGGAGGTCAACGGTTTTGCTGTCGGCATTACAGCTGCACAGAAAAACGATTAAATTCCAAAAGCCGGACACAACGCAAGGCGGTATAACCTATACGGCCAGATGTTGTTTGTTATTTTCTGTCTTAAATAAAATCCTTAGAGTGGGCGCTTCTGGTTGGTTCATTATGAACCGGGACTCGGTTCACACGATATGTAGACCCTCCCCTTGGCGGGAGGGTTTGCTTTTTACAGGCTATCTCACCAGACGGTTCCTTGCTTCCAGTGCTGATGCGCAGTCATGGCCTGTCAAATACTGTGCCGCATCCAGCCATTCCCGTTCGCTGCATGCACCTAAAGGGATCGCGGCAGTGAGCCTGTGCAGCCGTTCACTTTGCTGGGACAGCCGAAGATCAGAAAGAACTCCGCATCCCATTTGATAAGCCAAATAATCCAGTAGATCAATCTCAACCAGCATTGGACACCTCCGTCATACCACATGATACAGATTGGAAGTAAGACTCCCATTCTCCCGCCAGCGTGGGTCTTTTTGCAGCAGACCGGCCCTGCAGAGATCATCCAGTGCCCGCTTGACCGTAGAGCGGGAAAGCCCCAACTCCAGAGCAATGGTTCTGATGGCCGGCCAGCAGCGTCCCTCGCTGTCTGCCCGATCCTTGAGGTACATATAGACGCTCCTGGCTCTGTGGCTTAGATTGGAATTGTAGATATTTCTAAAGCTGTTCATTCTGTTTCCCTCCGTCAAGGCCGAAATACCGTTTTGCGGGAATCCGGTGCGGCCTGAATTCCCTGAGCCATACCGCCAGCGGATGTGCCGCCTCCCTGCGGTTGCTCACCATCCATTACAATCGTCCCATAGTGGCGGCGGATGATGGACTCCTCCAACTCCTGCTTGTCAGCATAGGCAACGAACCGCTGGGCCTTCTCTGGCACTTCATAGGGCTTGCCGAACCGGATGCCCCAGTCGAGGAACAGCCGCAGCTTGACCTTCATGGGGTGGACGCCGGTCTTGGCCACAATAAAGCTGCCCTTGGGCATGGACTTGAGTTCATCCGGGGTCATGAGGGGACGCTCCATCATCTGGAGGGACTGGCTGGGATCGTTTTTCCCGCGGGAGATACTGCCGCTCATCACCGTCCGGCTGCCCAAAGATTTGGACAGTTCCACCGCGGTCTGACTGGCCGGGGCGAAGCCGCCGTAAAGGTTGACCTGGCAGTTGTCCACGATGATCTCAGAGCCCTCTTTTCCATAGTTTTTCTGCAGCTGTCCCGTAATGCTCTGGACGATAGGCACCAGCATGAGTCCTCTGGACCGGGAGGCGGAAAACATCAGTTCCAGCGACTGAATGGGCGGGCAGGTGCCCAACTCGTCTGCGAAGAAGACCACCCGGTTCTTGAGCCGGCCGCCGTTCTCGTCAGCCACGGTGAGGATCTCCCGATACAGGTTTTGGAGGATCAGGCTGACCATGAAATACTTGGTCTGGTCCTCCTCGGGCAGTACGATAAAGATGGCGGATTTCTCATTGCAAAACTTCTCCGCGTCAATGGCGGTGTCAAAGCAAAGGATCTGCTCCATCTCCGAGTCGAGGAAGGCGTTTAGGCGGGACAGTACCGTTGAGATCACGGAGGCCATAGCCTGCTCCGCCGTGTTGAGGGCGGACCCGGCAAACCAGCGGGCCTTATGATTAGGCGGGAGCTTTTCCAGCAGAAGCTGGAACTGATTCTTTCCCTTCACCCGGCTGGGAGCCAGCAGTTCCTGCACCAGCTTGAACACCGACACGATGTGGCGCTTTTCAATGGGATTGCCGTCCGCGTCCTCGGTGGGCAGATACTCGGCCACCAGCAGGAACATGGCGGTCAGCAGGCCCTCGGCGGAATCGTAGAAAAAGGCGTTTTGCCCATACTGGGCGCTGTCGCCGCCGCTGGTGTTGATGAGGGTCTTGGCGAGGATCTTGGAGTATTTCTCCGCCTTAGCCTTTGCTGCCAGGTTTTTGGGGTCGGCTTTATAGATGTCCATGTACTTGTTGATCAGATGAAGCAGGTTGTTGCCGTCCGAGCGGGTGGGATTACGCAGATCCAACACGGCGATTTGGTATCCGTAGCAGTCCTTGGCAATACCGGCATAATTGCGGAACAGGTCGCCCTTGGTATCCGTGCAGAGGAAGGACATCCCGCTGGCGAGGGCATATTCGATGTTGGGGTACAAAAAGAACGCGGTCTTTCCGGCGCCGCTGGCGGCGGTGACCATGGCGTGGATGTCATCGGTGTCCACCAGAGCTGTAACATGGTCTTTGGGACCTTCGCAGCCAAGGACAAGGCCCTGCTTTTCCGGCAGATGCTCTCCCTTGCGCCACAGCTCTGGTTCAAAAGGGACATGGGCATAGGTCTGCCGAATCTCCTGTTTGGTAGCCCAGCGTGCGGTTCCGTGCTGGCCGTCGCCCACAGTCCTGGATTTGATTCCGTCAAGGGTATAGTAATGGGAGAGAAACGCGAGGCCGCCGATCACGAGAAACATGATGGCGCCTACCACGATAAGTGTTATAACTTGCGTTGGCACATGATCCTCCTTTTGATATCTACGCCTTAATATCAGAAGGGGATGTTCAGTTTTCGCTTTGTCTGCTATAATAAATTGGTATGAGGTGATTGCTTTGATTTGCGCATGTGACCATTGCTACTATCTGTTTGAGGCGCCGGAACTGCCAGAGCAATGCCCGGACTGTGGGAAGCAGGCAACCCGGCCAGCCAATAAGCAGGAGCGGGCAGAATATCTCAGCAGACAAACAAGCATCCAGGAAGAAGCGGAGGAGTGGGACTGAGCCATTCCTCCGCTTTGCTGCTTTAGGCTTAGGCCATCACTGGCTCAGCTTCCCTCTGGGTCTTTTCCTCTTTCTGCCGCCGTTTGATCTCGTCGGCCTCGTACTTGACCGGCACCTTGGCACAGGAGCTGGCCAGCTCCAGCCATGCGCTGGCCAGCTCTTTTTTCTCTGCTTGGGTACGGATACCCTGGCGATTGTTCTTGGCCAATACGCTTTGGAATTGCATGGCGATCTCATCCGCCCGGTTCTTGAGGATACTCCGGTTCTGATGAGGCAGGATGTGGCTTTCTAAAAACCGGACGCCCTGCTCAGTGGTCAGCGCGGTACCCATCTGTTTGCACTCCCGCAGCACCACCGAGAGGGCCAGCGCCGCCATGGTTTCCATGCGCTCCATCGCCTGGTCAAAGCGTCCCCAATGGAGGTCGTTCCGGTACCGCAGGAGCAATCCGGGAAACTGGTAAACCGCCTGGTCCGGCTGAACTTCCTTGCACCTGGCTCCGATTCGCCGGCAGACGAGCCCCGCCACCGCAAACTGCGGATGCTCCTCGGCGGGCTGCGCCTCCAGTCCACACCGTGCTTTTAGGTCTTCATCCCAGTCTTTGTACACAGAGCGCAGCGGGGCAATCTGCGTATAACCATGCTCCCGCAGAATATCTGTGAGCCGCCCCACGGCCTCAATCCCCGCCGCGTCGTGATCCAAGCAGAGGATGACCTTCTGCAGATTCGGATTTTCCCCCAGCATCCAGAGCATGGCATGTTCCGCTGTCCCGCAGAGGGCCGCATAGCTGTGCCGCTGCCAGTCCTCCGGGTACAGGGTCAAAAAGGCAAGCAGATCGATGGGGGCCTCGAATACATAGAGGCGGTCGCTGGTTCCAGTCCAGTGAAAACTGCACCGGGGATCGCAGCCCTCCACATTGCCCCGGTAACTTTTGCCCTGAGTGTAGAGTCCACGCTTGTGGGCATGACGGGCAACGCCGTGTTCATCGAATCCGACGAACACGGCGTTGTGATACTCCTTTGTCTGATCTTTGGACAATTCCCGGCTTTCATAAATCAGCCCCTTCTGGGCAAAGGCGTTGAGGATTTCACGGCTGATGTGCCTCTGCTGGAGCAGGTAGGCATACACCCGCCGCATGGTCTGGTTAGCGGGCGGCAGGGCAAATTCTTTCGGCTCCTCCTGTTCTTTTTCCCACGCTGATTCATATACTTCACCCGCTTCACCACCCAACAGGCGTGTCACCGCCTCGGGGTAGCTCAGTCCATAGAAGGTCTGTACAAAAGAGATAGGGCCGCCGCCCTCCTCGGACTCATGGTCGTACCACTCTCTGCCGCGGACGGTAATGCTGTGGTCTGAGGCGAGGCGCTTGTCCCGGCCGGAGGGGATGAGTTTCTCCCCCTGACGGCGCAGGAACTCTACCAGATCGACAGAGTTGGCTCGGAGCTTTTGCTCCTCCGTGAAGTGGATATATGGCACGCTGCATCCCTCCTCATCAAAAAAGAGGCCGCAATATGCGGCCTCTCAAATCTGTGTTAATTCATTCTGTTGGTTGGCATCTTTCGGAGCTCTTGGACTTGATCCCGCCTCCCATAGACTACAGCGGTAATCCAAACGATCCTTTGTTCTTCATCCACCCAGTAATACACAAGAAAATTACTCACCGGCATTTTATGCACGCCCTCTGAGTGCCATGGTTCCTCCAGCGTCAGGGGATAACGGCCGGGCATTGTACATAGTGCAGCCATTTCCTCTTTGAGGCTTGCTGTCCACCGTTTTGCAGTATCCGGTGCTTGAAACACTTTGGAAATATAACCAGCGATCTCCTGCATCTGTTCCACGGCATAGTCCGTTAGTTTTACACGATACTCCATCTTCAGATGCTCTTGCTGATCTGCTCAAATGCGGCATCCAGTTCCATTCCCTGGCCCGCTCTGGCTTGATCCAGCCCTTTCTTCATCATATCGTTGAACTGTTCCACAGACATCGCATCCCTTGCTGGGAGAGTGGGGACACTGAACGAATAAGGAATACTGTTGGTCATAATGATCTGACGATAGAGAGAGTCAATCAGCACAGACACCGGAACGCCCAAGCGATCCAGAATATCTTCCGCTTTCTGTTTAATCTCCGGCTGCACACGCGCTGTCACATTGGCTGTTTTTCCCGCCATATTAATCGCACCACCTTTCACAAAAGCATTATACTCTTTTGTATGGCTATTTGCAATACATTTTATTTGTTGGTATTGTGGTTTCAACTAACTATCCGAGAAAAATAAATACTAACCAAGCCGCATTTTGAGTTGTCAGTTCTTCCGCAGAGGATACAGTTATCCTCATAAAGCAAGGCAGGGTGACTGGAAAGGTGCCTGAAAGGGTGACTGAAAAAGAGAAAAAGATTTCAGAACTTCTTGTTGAAGATCCAGAGGCTATTGATGGAAGTCCGCAGGTTCATACCTCATATGCCTCTTACTGATTCCTTCCTTCGAGTTTTCGATGGAATAGAACGGGCCTGTGGCAGAGCTGCATTTGCCTTTTTATCTTCTGAGCACTTTCAGCATGCATCAGTAATGCCGACCTCTTGAATTCTGGTTTTCTTTTCAAAAAAGAACCTCCTCCGCTATAGCTGCATTTCCGGCTCATGGTCATCGGCTTTGTGACCCTGAGCGATCTTCTTCGCCTTGATTTTTCGTAGGAGCTTCCGGTCCACCGCAACCCGGACGCCACCGGAGGGCGGTGGTTGATTTTGCTCCTGGAAGACGTTGGCCAGATGGCGGAACAGCGAAATGACGGCCGCCACAGGAGGCTGGCCCAAGCGGTCATCCATGTGTTCCAGGAAATATTGAGCATATTCGTTGCCCTGATCCGCTGCCAGCTGGAACCACTTGATCGCACTGGATCTATCTTTTGGGACATTCTTCTCAAGCAGATAGAGCTTGCCGAGGGCATACTGGGCGTATTGATTGCCCTGTTCCGCTGCGGCGGTGAGCCAGCGGATGGCGGCTTCTGTGTCTTTCGGTACCTCCTCGCCCTGGAGCAGCAGTTTTCCCAGGCGGTATTGGGCAAACTGGTTCCCAAGTTCCGCGGCGTATGTGAGCCATTTCAGTGCGACCGCCGGGTCACTTTGCAGGGCTGTGTCACCGGAAAGATACAGCTTACCAAGAGCAAAGGCGGCGAAGCTGTTTTCCTGCGTTGCCGCAAGTGTGAACAGAGCCACCGCCTTTTGAATGTCTTTTTCCACGCCCTGACCATCCCGATAGATTTTGCCGAGCGCGTATTGAGCACAGTCCTGGCCGGCTTCCGCCGCCTTTGTCAGCCGCTCCAATGCTTGGGCTGTCTGCTCCGGTGTAGAGGATGGATCATTGAAAATCATCCGGGCCAGTTGGTACTGCGCATGGGGATTGTCCAGTTTGGACGCCTGTTCAAACCATGTCCTGGCTGCCGCCTCATCTTTACCAGTCCCCACACCATGGAGGAGCATCCATCCGATGCGGTACTGCAATTTATTGTCATGGCTCTGCTGCTCCAATTCGAGAAATCCGGCGAAGGCTTGCCGGTACCACTGTTCCGACGCTTCGGCGTCCTTCTCACAGCCAATGCCGTCCCGATACATCTTTCCTAACTCGTAGGCGGCATAGGGGAAGTCCTGCTGTGCGGAGGCTGTGTATAACTCCAGCGCCCGCGCATCGTCCTGCTCCACACCCTGTCCACGGCAAAACAGGCCGGCAAGGGAATATTGCGCATACTTGTACCCTTTGTCTGCGGAAAGTTGGAACCACCGGGCGGCATCACCATAGTCCTGCTCACAGCCGAGACCCGCAGCATACAGTTTGCCGATCCGGTACTCCGCATAGCGTTTTTTCTTCTGTCTCTCAACAGCGTGGAAAGCGGCCAGCGCCTTGCTGTACCACACATGGGCGGCCTGCATATCAATCTCCCGGCCCAGCCCGTCCGCAAGCATTCGGCCCAGATCGTGCATGGCCAGCGCATTGCCTTTTTGCGCCTCCTGTTGGAACAGGGTAAGCGCCTGCTCAAGGTCCTGGGGCTGATCCTTGCCGCCAAACAAACAGCGGCGAGCCAGGCGGTATTCTTCGCTCCAGTTCATCTGCGCTTTGGCAGGCGCAGACACTGTTTTGTCTGGGGCTTCCTCCGGTGGAGTTTCTACGGTATCATTCCAGCTGTCGTCAGGATGGGGCGCCTCCGGCAGCGGCGCTTCTTCCTGGTTCTCCACAGGAGCATGGTCTTGCTGGTCATCCGGATGGAATACCTGCTGGCGCGCCCCCAGTCTTACCGCTTCCTCAATGACGATGTTTTTGATCCGCTTGAATGCCTTCTGCTGGGAAAGGGGAAGGCGTGGAGGCAGGTCATCCTTGTAGGTACGCAGCACATCTTCCCGCAGCTCATACCACAGGGCATAGGCTGCGGCGACACATGGCTCTTTGGCCAGCTCGTCCACAATCTCATCCACTACAGCCTTCAGCGGAGCCTTGAGGTAGCCGTACTTCTTCCGGCCTCCGGTGTGCCGCAGGCGTTCCGCCAGATGCTCCATGAGCTTCTCCATGCGGTGGTTGACCACGGCGCCGCTCCACATCTGTTCAATTAACTGCTCCAGCATAGAGCGGGCATCCTCATTCAGCGTGTCCCTACTCTGGGTCTGCTGCTGGTAAAGCTCTGTCAGCTCCTGCCGGAAGATCTCTTTTGCCAGTCCCGACTTGATTTGGGCGATGCCCTGCGTGGTGAGAAAGCCTTTCGACGGATCGGCGCTGTAGCAGACCATGTGGATATGGGGATGGTGTGCTTCATCATGGAATGCAGCGTACCACCGAAAATCCTCCCAGGGGATCTTCATCGCCTCCGCCATTTCCATGGCATACTCGGAGAGCAGTGCTTTCCATTCTTCCGCCTTATCATAGCCGAGACGGGCGGCGTCTTCCCGCCGCAGGGAAATGATGGGTAGCCACACATTGCCGGGGTGGGCCGCAACCGCTTCCGCTACCTGCGACAGTACGAGCTGATCTTCCTCACCGGTAAACAATCCGTGGGAGCCGACACGCTGGGCATGGGGACGGGTGGCGATGTATTTTAGATAGTTATCTTTCTTGGCGATCTGGTCATAGTTATCCTCCAGCGCACGGTTGATGAACTCCGATGCGTTGGCGCGTGTCGGCTCGACCGCATAGTCCTCGTATTCAAACATCCCACGGCTGAGCGGGAAGTCCCGCAGGATCTGTTCCACCATCTTTTTCTGCTTTGAGGTGGCCGGCCACCCACTTCGTCCCGGGTCGATGCGCTCCACACCATTTCGTGTGGCCATATATTTCACATAGTTTTCAAGATGGGTGGTGGCGGAGGAGGTACCGCCCTTGATGTAGGGGCACTTGAAGATCAGGCGCGGCACAGGCTGTCACCACCTTTGTATATCACTCCACACCCCGCTGGTAATCGATAGCATCCTTGAAGCTGATACGCCCATTGGTCTGTTTTACTTCTCGGATAGACCGGGCGCGAAGCGTCTTGAGATCCTCGTCACTGATCTCCATGCCTGCTGCCAGCACATTCATCATCATGTTGACCTCTACCGCCAGTTTGAAGAGCAGGCGGGCAATGCGGTTCTCGCTGTCCTGGACAGTCCCGCGCATGGCAGCCACCAGTGCGGGCGGCAGATATGCTGTGGCCTCCTGGCCGGAAACATAGCCAGCATAGAAGCGGATTGCCTTTTCAATAAACTCGTTCTGACTTTGACAGTTGTCCCTTGCACAAAGATTTTTGACCAACTGCTGGGTTTCAGGCGCAATGCGCAGAGCGAACTTGATCTTTTCTCTTGCCATACTTTCCTCCTGTCAGAAAGTCCCTGACCGATCACGGTCAGGGACTTCTCTTTTCTTTCTAAGCCTCCTGTACTTCAAAGCTGGAGGTCTCCCATACTTTGATTTGGAAAACGGAGCATCCTCTCCTCATAACTGAGGATCTTCTCCATGGTCAACCACTCCGGCTTGCCGTCCTCCGGGAAACTGTCCCACATTTTTTTCATAAGTTCAATCTGCTCATGTTCATCTCCCGCCCATAAACAGTCGCAGTCTCGGTGTCCATGGCCGAGGTAATACTCACAGTCCTCCCGCATCCGGTTCAAGAGCAAGTATCGGAATCTTTCATCACGTTCCAGCGGGTTAAAAGCCATGCACTTGTACCTCCTTTTCCGTCCATATCCCTGTTTTAATGCCGGATAAACGCCGAAGTGATGGACAATTCCAGCCGTGGTGATCCCCGGCGTGATCCCATCCCCCGAAAAGTGACCCCCGCAAAACCGTTCCCCGACCCGCATTGCGGGGCGGTGTGAGCCGAGCGGGGGACGCTTTGCGACCCCCGCTCTTTATCCCGCACTGTTTTCGACCCCTCGGTTCACTTGCGCTAAAGGCGAAAGCGAGAACCCGTCAATGCAGGACGATAACCGCCCATTTCGGGAACGGCCTGCACAACGCCTCCACAAATCGCCCGAAGAGGGCCGTAGTGTATGGATGCCACCCAGCCCCGGAAAAGGGCACACAGGGCAGCACAGCGGCCAACGGCGGGGAATCTCCCCACATAGAGGAAAGCCGTGCTTTCGCACGGCTTTCCTCTCCTGCCGAGACTTAGGTGAAGTTCTGTATCAGCTCCTCTTTTTCTGCATCTGTTTTCTCAATCCAATCCAGCAGATTTTGAGTTTCAATCAGGAGCATGGCCATGTCAAACAGGGATCTGCGTTCAGGTGCGGTTTCCAGTAAGGTAGAGGTTTCGAAGAGATCCTCCAGCACCTCGATACTCTCCAGCCCAGACCAGTTCAGGAGCAGTTCCTGCCTGATATGCTCGGCTGGTTCCCCATTTTCGATGCGGCCCATGACTGCCTTTTCCTGCTCAATGAGAGCAAGCTGTTCTGATGTTTCCTCCGCAGTCAGTCGCCATGCTTTCCCGATTAGGCTGACTGCCTGCTCATAGGGCGCAGTTTCTGCTCCGCTTCCGGCCAGCGACAGCATAGCAGCGGCCTCCAGCGCCAGCTTCTCCTGAAGCTCTCTGGCTCTTGATTGATCCATTTTGTTGCCTCCTATTCATTTGGTGTTTTGGCGGTTTGCCCGACAACACAATGCCACGCTCTGGTTTGAAAAGCTATTCACCACTACCAATAAAATACAGGCCGAAAAACTGTGGGAATCGGCAAAGGCTGCCGAATGGTGCTGCCTACATCCGGATCTCCATTCCTTCTTCCGCCTGCGTTTGCAGCAAAGCGGCCCTTGCTTCCTCCAAGCTTTGACCATTCTGCTGGCGGCAGTAAGCGTCCATCTTATCCCACAGCTGGGCCTGTTCCGCGGGAGTCAGCGGGTAGGAAAACTCAAACTCATGACCGTCAGAGCAGACGAGACATACGGTCAATGCGCTGTCTATCCGCCCGGTCTTCCAGTCAAAATTGGCGTACACATTCAGCCAGTCATCGTTGACGGCGGAGGCAACATTGGTACCAAATACTGCGTCAGGATCGAAGTTTATGGGGATATAGAAGCTCAGTTTCCCATCGCACTCTGTGATCTCATCGGTGAAGGACACCGCATCTACCGGCAGCCTTTTGGTACCTGCAGTGAGTTCCGGAGGGGCTTCACGCTCCATATCCAACTGCGCATAGTAGTCGTTCAGCGTTTTCCCGGTCTGCTGTTGGCAGAATTGTTCAACTATTTTGAGGAGAAGATCTCGCTCCTCCTCCATCAATGGATAGAAAAAGTCGTGCCGTACCATCCCATTTTTCTGGCGGAGGGTTAGGCCAAGTTCGTCGCTGATTCCTTGGCGGGCGGCGTCATAACCGCAGGTGATCTCCAAAGAATTCTCCGGTTTCGAGCAGTCCACCATCAGGTTCAGCACCTCTTTCTGCACCCCATAACCGCTGAGATCCAGCCGGAACTTCAACTCCCGGCCTGCGTAAAAAGGTCCGTCAATACAGAGTATATCTCCCTTCTCCAAGGGACGCAGGCCCCCGATTTCAACAGGGGCAAAACTCTCCGGCTCGATTTGTTTCCCCTCCAGATGGCTGGTAAACTTTGCCCACTGGTCTGCCAGCGATACACGGGAACTGCGGGTGGCGTAGTAAACCGCTGCTGAGACATCTTTGATCTTAAAGGTCTGCCAGCCATCCATGATGCGGAGGCCAGAGAGCCAGCCGGCATCCAGATCGATCTCAAACGCGCCTGCAACCTTGCCGGTATTTTCGAGGTGCAGAACCGCCAGTTCGTCAAACCGCTCCCGCGTAATGGGCTGAGAATTATAAAAGTGGTGGGAGAAATCGCCCTTCACAGCCGCAGCACCTCCTTGCAGATAACGGCGCAGCCGTATGGCCACATCCAGGAACTCCTCACCGTTACCCGTTGAGAAGATACTGTCGTGGCCATGTTCCCGAACATGAAAGGCGGTGTAGACCGCACGTTCCTCAGCCTCCCGCGCTGCCTCTGCCGCCTCATCACTGATGCGTTTCTCCACCTGCTCCCACTGTTCCTGTGGAACCGTCTCGTTGTACAGCGTTATCAGATAGTCCTGCAAATGCTGTTCAATATCGCTGCCCTGGGCCTTCAGTGCCTCCTCCAGCGCGTCCCAGCGTCGCTGATCCAGCCACACCTCGGCGGATGTAGAGCCTGCCATTATTCGGCCTCCTTCCCCGAGTCAAGAGTATCCGGCATGGTGCTTCGAGGTGAGCGGGCAGACCGTGGACGGGGCTGTTCCTCCGGTTCCGCCATGCTTTCGATATACTCCCTGGTCTGGGACGGCACATATCTCTTGTAGAGCTTCTCCATGAACGCATCCAGTTCCGCCTCCAGGGAGGTGTCATTCTTTCCCGCATAGAACTGGACGGCTTTGAGTTTCTCCTGATCAAATGAAATAGTGACCGTGGCTTTTCTCATTTAGATTCCTCCTACATGGTTATTTCCTGAGTTGCCTCTGTTTCCGTGGGCAAATTACATGCTGGATAAAATTCCAGGGCGTCGTGCCATAGCCTGATGCAAATCAAATCGCCACAGGCCGTATCAATATCCTGCAATTCAAGTGCGCCGCCCCAGCCATTTTCGTACTGATCCGCAATCTGCTGCTCAAACAATTCCAGTTCCCGTTGTGTCAGGTCTTCCGTCATTTGAAGATTCAACGCCGCATAGATTGTTTCTCCATCCACATATATTCCTGGCGTTGCGGACAGTACCTTTTCCCGGATTCGTTTTTCTATCTTTGGATGAGTGGGCAAAACGAAGTAATTCATGAGATTGTTTGAGGGGTATTCATCAGTAGAAAAGTGTTCCATCATATTCCGAAGATCCTCGGCATATCTTGCGCCGTTGTCGTAAAGAGCTTCTTCCACCTCCCCCGAAGTCCGGTCTATGAGGGATAGATGGACAGTGGACAACAGCATTGGCCGCTCCATAAGTCTTGAAAGGTCTGTTTCTGCATTCAGATTAAGGCGTCCCATGTTTATTTCGTTGGATTCCATGCAATAGCAATCCTTCAGATCAAATCCCAACAGCTCAATATCACTGTGGGTCATCCCCAAGTCATGATGCAGTATCTCATATAACTCACTGCTGTCATAATGTTCCCCAAGATAGCTGAAGAGCATATTGAGCAGTTGCTGTTCACGCTCGCTGCGGTTTATACGATAGCCCATAGCTCATCCTCACATAAAAAGCCCCAGGGTATTTTCAGCCCTGGAGTAATTGGCGATTGTTTCGTCATATTGAACCAACAGTTGAGGATCAACCCCGTCCAACATCAGCTCCACACCATAGGGGCCAGGATGAATGGCGGCGACTTTGGCGTCCAGCAGAGCTGAAAATTCTTCTTTCCCCTGGGCAGTCAGCCGAGAAAGATCCGCTGCGGGCACCCAGCCCACATCCTCTGTAGCATGAACCAGATAGACATCGTGGTCCGGCAGGCCGAGCGTGAGCAGATCCCGCAGATGGATGGCAGGGTCTTCTGCCAATGCCTGGAGCTGCTGTTCCTGTACGGACTCTGGTGGGAAATACACTCTGGTTTCTCTGCCATCCCTGCAGAAATAATCGACCTTTCTCCACTCACCGCCATGAGCAACCTGCAGCTCCCCAAGATGGCTGTATCTCCAATTCCGACTATTTTCCTTGCACCACTGGGCTACATGGTCGCTGACGCTGCCGGACTTCCAGTCGAAGATGAAAAGGGTTTCACCTCTCTGCCGAAGCAGCTCCGTCCACTGTACCCGGTCTGTGAAGCCCATACTTCGGGCAACAAACGCCTCACACATCCGGATCGCCCAGTCGGACGGCTCTGCCTGATGTTCATGTTTCTTTCTGAACTCCTCCAACTGCCAAAGCAGATCCAACTGATTCTGTGTGATTTTAATTGTGCTCTCCTCCTTCCTGCAAGCTATGGGTTTAGGGGAAAACTCCGATGGATTGTTCAGTGATGGATTGTTCCCGAAAGCCTCTGTCAAGCCATCGTAGATGCTCTCAGTATCCCATTCGCCGGCAGCGGACATCCGGCCGGCGATCTCCCGCAGGGTTGTTTCATGGGAGAGTATCTCATCGCAAGAGATAAACCAGGGCCAGATTTCCGAGGTTTCCTGCTCAAAGCGAATGTAGTCCACGATGTCCTGGTATGCGTCACCGCAGTCCGGCTCATATCGGTGGGTGAGATCAAAGCCCATGGCTTCGATCTCCTGATTGGTCAGTCCCAGTTCATCATGAAGCACCTTGTAGAGTTCCTCGCTTCCGTCATGCTCCGCAAGGAAAGCTATGAGCCTGTTCTGGATTCTGTTGGCGCCTGCCGTTGGAAAATGTTTTGACAAGGCATCCAGGCTCTCCCGCAGACTGTCGGCCCGGTGGTCATATTCCACCCGTATCCGCCCATTGTCCAGGTCAATGACCACCTGCTGTTCCACAATCCCGCCATGACCAAGGTCATGGCTCAGGGCCTCTGCTTCGTCCGCCAATACCTGCCGGAACGGGACGCCAAGCTCTGTCCCCGCACGGCTCAGCGCTTCCATGAAACCTCCGCCTGTATGCTTCATGTTTGCGGCGGCCTGTGCCAGCAGAGCGTGCAAATCTGTAATCCCGTCTGTATTTTCACATACCAGAGCGCTTTGACGCCCCTGTTCCACGACCTGATATAGTACCGCCATCGCGTCTTCCTCCTGTCATTTTTGCGTTTCCTCCGGTTTTACATGGAAGGGCTCTGCTCCTGGCCCATCTCCATATCCCACATCATCTCGGCCTCGCGTAGATAGTGTTCAGCCAGCTCTTTGTCCTCACTAAAATAGGGCACGACGCCGCGGAATCCATAGTGCTCCTCGCCAACTGTCGGGTTATACCGCCCGAGGACATAATGAAGCGGGACATTTTCCATTGTGAAAAATGTCCCGCGCACCGAGCAGATCTTGTCCTTTTCATCCACACGCTCTATCACTCCGCTGCGCAGAGCGAAGTCACCGGGGCCGCCATACGGCTCGGTGGCAACGAACAACACCCTTTCTCCAGCCGTCAATTCCTTAACCAGCAGGCAGTCCCGCATACGGGAAATGACTTCATCGCGGGAGGTGAAGCTCCCGTCCCCCTGGATTTCATCGCTCTCCAGTTCGAGAGCGGACAGAGCCTGCTGGTACACGGTATGAAGCCGTTCATCCGGCACATCTGGGTCAAGGCAGTAACCGAAAGCCCCTGGAGCCAGGCGGGTGATTCGTTCCTCATCTGGGATCTGTTGTAATTCTTCATAGGCGGAAAGCAGATTCACCAGCTTCCCTGATTTTGGGAGAAGGTCAGACTGCACCTCAGATGCTTCGATCTGCTCGTCCACATATTCATCATACAGAGCGAAGCCAAGGCATCCGATCTCATCGTTGCGGATTCCAAGTGTGTTATGAAGGATATCATAGAGGCTGCTGTCATCGAAATACTCTGCCATATAGTTCAGAATGCCTGATATGATTTCCTCCTTCCGTTCTGCAGAAAGAGAGCGGGCAGGCTGCTCCAGCGCCAGGTTTTTACAGTAGTCCAGGTAATAGCAGACGTCAAAGCACTCGTCCGTCAGGGTGACCTCCGCCGCCTCCGGCCGCTGCTCCAGTTTTTCAAGGAGCATAGCGTCGAAGCCGTTTCCTTCCTCTATCACCAGTCCCATCTGCTCATAGAGTTCGCTGAAATAGTAACACCAGTTGCCCTCGTTGGTGTTCTCCGTACCCTCTCGGATGATCTTTTCCACCGCCTGCTCCAGAACGGAATCGACCACTGCTCTCGCACCGGGCAGGTAGGCGAAATGTTTTCCCGCATCATAGGCAAAGATTCCATCTTCAAGGCCCTCTCCCAAAATGAGAACGCCCCGATAGATTCGTTTGCCTTCCTCCTCATAATAGGGCAGCTGTATATCCCTGCATTTTTCTTTCTGAGGCCAATTCAGAAAGGCTTGGAAGTCGCTGGCCGGCAGGGTAAATAATTGAGCCGCCTCGCATTCAGAGATGCGGAACTGGCCTGCTTTGGCCGGCAATTGAAGTTTCAACCGCAAAAATATCAACCTCCAGTCGTTGGTAAATAGTAGCGGGGATTGGTGCGCTCCCCATTGACGCGCACCTCAAAGTGGAGGTGCGGGCCGGTAGATCGTCCAGTGGAACCGGAGAGAGCAATAATGTCCCCGGCCTCCACGGTCTGGCCCACCTGAGCCAACAGGCGGGAGTTGTGTCCGTAGAGAGTGGAGAGACCGTTGCCATGGTCGATCATCACATAGTAACCATAGCTGCTGTTATATTGGGAAACTGTGACCGTCCCAGGCAGTGCGGCCCGGATAGGAGTGCCTGTAGGTACTGCCAGATCCATTCCAGTGTGTCCCCGCGTTTCGCCGGTGAAGGGGTCGTTGCGGTACCCGAATTCCGAGGTGACCACGGACTCCCAGCCTGCTCCGATGGGAGAGCAGAAGCCATCCACCCCAATGAATGGGACATCAGCCCCAGGGAACCAGCCGCCGTTTCCTCCGCTGGGACTGCCGTAGAGGATGAGGTTATAGATGCTGTCGGCGTTGGCCTGATGGTCTGCGGTGATCTCGACCCCCATGGCATCGCCGATCCGCTCATAAATTTCGGCCAGGTCTTCAACGGGAATGGCCACCATGTAGGTTTCTGTGGTCTCCACCTCATTGCCTTCCTCGTCAGTGGTGGTGACTGTCCTGGTTCGCTCCTCATAGTCTACAAAACAGTCCACAAACGCATGGATACCATCTGTATCTGGCTGCTCCGCCGCGAAATACAGAGCATAAAAAATGGCCTTGATGCGGGTATCGTCAAGGCTTTCTCCATCTTCGCACTGACTGTTGATCTCTACGATCACTTCATCCAACTGGGCAAAGCTGTTCCGCATATCCTCAATGTATCTCCGGTATTCCGGTGTGGCGCTGGCGGAAATGGAGCCGCCGTGGAAGCACAGCTCCACGGCGGACACATTGTGCTGCGAGGTACCGGAAAGGATGGCACAGAGCAGAACCACCAGCACGATCAGCGGGGAAAGGATGGCCACAATGACCCAGCCAACCTTTTTGCGGGTCTCCTCATTGGAAAGGATTGCGACAGCTGCCTTGGCGATGGCAGCAACAGTCGCTGCGCTCATGCGGCCACCTCCTTACCGTCCGCCAGCGGAGCCGAACAGCGCCTCCTTGTAGGTTGGGGCGTGGACTTCCAGCAGATATCGCTCGTTGCCACACTTGAATAGGCACACGCCGCGCTGGGGGAATCGGATGAGGTTGTATTCTGCCTCCTCCAGCTGGAGCAGATCCATATAAAACCGCTTGTCAATGGAGCCGCAGTTGAAGATGAACTGGTGAGGCGGAATGGCAAACAGAGGCTTAGTCAACTCCCGGATGCCCTCCCGGTCGAAGTCCTCCAGATTCTGCGAGGCCATGATGAGGTTGGAGTCCTTTTTTCGGACGCGCTTGAGAGTATTGCGGATATACTCGATGATAGTGGTGCCTGCAGACACATTATCCGAAAGCCACACATACAGCTCATCCAGCGCCGCCGTGGTATTGCCGATGGTCAGCAGGCGGTCGGACATATAGGAGAGGATGTTGAAGAGCATGGCCCCCCGCACATTCTTGCTGGCCTGCAAGAGTCCCTTTACGCCGAAAACAATAAAGCGGGAGGAGGTCACATTGGTGTGTCCATTGAAGAACTGGGCTTCGGCACCTTGGCACATGGAGTGGAGGCCCAGCAGGATCTCCTGCAGTAGTTCCGCTGTGTAGAGCTGGTGGCAGTTTCCATCGTACTCCTTATACTCCTGCTCAATGAGTTCATAGAGATCGGAAAGGATGGGATAGTCCTGGGGCTTGAGGCCGGCGAAGTTGGTGCTGTCGCTGATACCCCACCTGGCGTACAGTTTGCCCACCATGATCTCAATAGCGTCGATATGCCGGTCTGAGAAATCCTTGTAGGCACGGAAAAAATCCTTGAGGAAGGAGATGTGCTGGCTCAGCCGGGTGGATTTGCGGAACGCCTCCGGCGCATCCCTGTCCTCCGGGCCGCTGCCGTCATCCCAGCACTTGGGCTCCAAGGGATTGATGCGGTACACGCCGCCCATCAGATCCAGGAAGCAGCCGCCCACTGTCTCACACATATCCTTTTGTTCGTGTTCCACATCCAGGGAGATCACGGACTTGCCCGCCTCGAGGAAGTTGAGCAGGAGCAACTTGAGCAGATAGCTCTTGCCCTGGCCGGAGTTGCCCAGGATGAGGATGCTGGCCGAGGTCTTGTCCTCATCTCGCTTGTCAAAGTCCACCAGGATATTGGCACCGTACTTGTCCTTGCCGATGTAAAACCCCCTGGGATCGGTCTTGCCGGAGTAGTTGAAGGGGTACAGATTGGCCACCGAGCTGGCAGGCAGCACACGCTCAAACTGTGGGCCGAACACATTATGGCCGGACGGCATGACGGAGAGGAACCCCTCTCGCTGGCGGAGCATGAGCCGATCCACATTGAGCTTGGCGCGCACCAGTTCGGTGAGCACATCAGTCTGGAGTAGCTTGAGGGCGTCGTGGTCTGGAGCGGTCAGCTCCAGAAAGACGGCACAGTGCAGGAGAGGCTCCCGGTTGCGGTGCATGGAGGAAACCAGGGTGACCACATCCTGCAGGTCGGCCTCGGCGGTGACGGTCTGCTGGAGATCCTCGGTGCTGGAGCGGGACATTCGGTGCTTGTTGGCTGCGTTGTGGATGATCCTCCGCTCCTCGCCGGGGGTAATCTGACGGGTGTAGATGCGTATGGTGACCCCGTCCATCTCCCCCAGATGCCGCAGGATGGCCTGCTCATCGGTGGCGGTGGGGTACTCTCGCAGGGCCCACACACAGCGGCAGGTGTTTCCGCACAGGTAGTGATCCACCTTGAAGTCAATGACCGAGGGGGCCACCATGTCCAGGTAGTCCTTGATATATGGCTCCGCCTCTGCGGGGCGGCGCACATTCTTTTCTCTGGTTTTCTGCAAAGCTGATACCTCCTGTCCGGGCCGTCAGGAGGCATTCCAACCACTGCGGCCGCGTCTCCTGACGGCCGCATGAAGTTGTGGGGGCTGGTCAATCGTTCAGGATGATCCAGCGTTCCCCGTCATGATCCTCATATTTTTCTGTGGTGGCGTTCTGCTCGAAGTACACCCCCAGCATCCGTTTCAGCTCTTCGCCAGTGGCGAGGCTGGCCTTGAAGCCCTGATCCTCCAGGCTTTTCTGGATGCGGGAGAGGTGGGTGCGGAGCTCCGCGTCCCCTTCTTCACGAATGCGCACCACCACGAAGAATTCACGGGCGGTGGCCATCTGCACCTGCAGCCGATCCAGGGCCTTGGCATCCGCCTCCAGCAGTCGGCTAATGACCGGCAGTTCCTCCTCGGTAGCCCTTTGACGGTAGTACCGCTTGTTGTCCTCGAAACTCTCTTTGGAGTTGAGGGCCAGCATCTCAATCTCCGTCTGGCCCTTGAGGACGGTCATCAGAGCGTAGATTCGGCTGCCCACCGCCTCCGGGGGTTGCACCGAGAGGTTGGTGGGTTTGAGAGCAAAAAAGACCAGCCGCCCATGGCTGGTCAGCAGGCCGCTGTCGGTGATCTCCTCGATTCCGATGAGCTGCCGGGTGGTCTGTTTGCTGGTATCTCTCTTTCTGCTCACTGGGCATTACCTCCAATTCCCCAGGCGTAGGTCTGCTGGCCCAGGATGAAATAGCGTGCGGCGTAGCGAAGGAAATCCAGTATGCTGGTGTCCTCCATGCGGATGGAGAGGAATGCGTAGACCGCCGTTACCACCACCGGGGGCAGGAAGTTTAGCTGGGCCATGGCAAAGACAGAGAGTAAAGCCCCCACGCCGATGATGGCCAGATCCCGCAGTTCCCACAGCCACAGCATCGCCTTGGACTTCAAATGGTTCGGATAGATATACATCCTGCGTCACCTCACATGGATAGGGTCATCCCGGCGGACTGCTCCTCCTCCGGCTCCCCGGTCTGCTCCAAGGGTTCCGCCTGCGGACTTTCTTTGGAGCATGCCCCGCTGTCGATCTGCTGCTGTTTCTGTGCCATCAGCCGCTCCATCTCCCAGACCTGAAGCGCCTGGGTGACCACACCCACAAGGAAGGACCGCTTGGACATCCCGGCGTGGGCGCCGAGGTACTGATCCACCTGGTCGAACAGCTTGTCCGGCACAGCGAAGGCCAGGGTGCGATCCTTCCCATTGTCCAGCGGAAGCGTGCCCGAGAACGGCTCCTCGCCCTGTTTCCAGTCCTGTATGGCCTGTTTGATCAGTCCCACCACCATAGCCTTCTGTGTGAGATGCTTGTGGTCCGCCAAATACGCCTTGATCTGCTGGAACATCCCCTCAGAGACCTGGATGGCCAGGGTGCGCTGTTCCTGCTTGCTGGCGGGCTGATCCAGGTAGGCAGTCAGCACCATGGTGAGATACTCGCCGTTGGTCATCTCCGGGTTCTTGGCCTCCATCAGCCGCTGGTGGAGGGACTCGGGAATCAGGCCGCAGAGATTCTTCATTTTTTCCTGTTCCATATTCCGTTTGCTCCTTTTCTGTTTTATGATCTGGTTTTATACCGAGGCCCAAGCGATGCCCCGCATGACATACACCACGCAGGGGATGGCCACCGAGTTGCCCAGGGCCTTGTACCGGGCGGAGTCCGAAGCACCGGGGAGATCAGTCCAGCCGTCGGGGAAACCCTGCAACCGCTCGCACTCCAGTGGCGTCAGGCGGCGGATGAGATAGGCACCCATACTGCGGTCATCCGCTGACAGGATCAGATCCGTCGCATCCTTGTACTGGCGGGCGCTTTCCGTGGAAGCAACATCATTTTCCCGGAAGATGTCCACTCTCTGACGGGAGAATACCGCATGGTGGTCGGTGGCAGTGAGTGTATAGGCAATATCTGTTTGGTAGCCAATGCCGTTCCCACCATTTTGGGGCTGCCGGTCAATGGCGTTGCCGGTGATGCAAAATACAGGGGGGTGTTCCACCAGAGGGACATCATTCCCGCCGGTCCCATATCGGGCAGACATGGTGGGGGCGACCGGATGGGGTCCAGTGTAGCGGGCGTCAATTCCATGGTTCTCATACAGAGTCGGTTCCTGCTTGTTTACGACCAGTGGCTGGTTGTTTCCACCCATTCCAAATGATGCGGACACCGTCTGTGCGGTTTCCACTGGGCCAAGAAATCTGGTGTCCTGACCATGGTTGTCGAACACCAGCGGCTGATGCCCGTGCTCCTGGGCACGGAGGGTCCCACTCACATCCTCACTGCACTCCATTACGCTACCGCCCTGGTCATTGAGGCACAGGATGGAGGGCATACAGTTCCCACTGGCGGAGCCTTTCAGCGTGGGGGCGATATGCTCGGAATAGCCAATGGTCCTCGCTGAGGCCCCGGCCCCAGCGGAAAATCCGGCGGCCAGTGGGCCCGTACTGGCCTGTGTCACAAAGGTCTGCATCTGCATATTGCTGGTCGCCATCAAGGAACCAGAAACTCCATGCAGGTCGATGTCCTCGTTCCGCTGATTGATGTGGTATGCCTCCGGCGTTATCGGCCCTCCGATCAGGTCAGTCAGTCCTGCCTGGATCTCCAGCGCCTGTTTGAGCTTTGGCGGGAGTTCCTTGCCCCTGGCCTGTGCTCTCCGCAGGATACCCAGGCAGGCGGTTCTGCTCAAATAGTATTTTCGGAGCACTGAGCCCTGCAAAATCTGCCACAAGAAAGATGCGGCGGCGTCTTTGGGGGACGCCCCAGTATTGAGCGTCAAGAACCCGCCACGCCAGGGAGAAATCATCTCCCAATAGGATTCGCCCAGCAGGTTGCCATGACCAGGGGTAAGGTTCAGGGACATGAGCGGTATCGCATTTGATTCGGACAATCTCCTCGAGGACGATCCGGAAGTCTTCCCCTTTGGGGTCTCCGGAACTGAATGCGCCGGGCACGTTTTCCCAGCACATCCATCTTGGGCGAACAAACTGAGCTGCTCGGCCTCTCTGTTCATCTGCATATCTCATCTCCTTCACCAATCTGACTTGCTCCAAAAAGAGTCCGGAGCGAGAGCCGGACAATCCGGCCCTCGTTCCAGCCACACTAAGATCCTGACACGGGCTTCCCCCGCAAATGATATCCACAGGCGGAAGTTCAGCACCGTTGAGCTTTGTGATGTCCCCCACATGGATCATGGTGGGAAAATGATGTTTCGTCACCTCGATGGGGAACGCCTCGATCTCGCTGGCCCACACCGGCTGTATCCCGCACTGGATTGCAGCCAGGGGAAACCCACCGATCCCATCGAACAGACTTCCAAGTGTGAACCCACTCATTTTGCGGCCCCCACAGCCTGTACGATGGTTCGGGTGGTATTGACTGCCGATTGCGCCGCATAGACAGCAGACATGATGTTGGCTCGGGTGGAGGTATCCAAGCCAAAGGCACCGCAGATCCTGGGCACCTCGCCTGCCGAGAGCATGAGCCCCAGGCCCAGCAGCGCGTGATCCTTCAGCACCAGCAGTCCCGCAGTAAGGATGGTAGCCTGCAGGAAGGCGGTCAGGCACAGGCCGATGATCTGCTTGCACCACTGAATAAAGCCGTCCGTGTAGCCACGGGGTACCGAGAACATATACAGGGAGCCCACGGCGATCTGGATGAGCAGGATGCCGCCGCGCTTCAGGTTGGAGAAAAAGCACTTGATGATGGCGTAGCCCATCATGATGATAATAAAAATAACCATGATGGGACTGGTGATCGCACTGAGTCCGCCGAACACTCCGGAGGAAACCGCTGATCCCACATCCACATTTTGCAGGGATGCGATGATGTCCGAGGAGAGCGCGTCAAAGCCCTCCCCGTAGCCAGTGATCCCAGCGGTCAGGCTGGCCTGCAGTGTAACGGAGAGTTTATAAAGTTCCACCGGCACCAGGGTAAAGCACCCAACGGCCAAAAAACCCTTGATGGCATTGAGGGCCGCATCCTTGACGCTGGCCCGGCCGGTCTGATACTCGATTCCAACCTCGAACACGGCCACCACCAGCCCGACGCCATATAATGCCCAGGCCAAGTAAGAAAAAAAGAGAACAATGGACTGTACCCAGCTCATTTCAAAGAGTTCGACTCCCATGTTCCCCATCTCGGCAAAGAAGTTGCCAAAGAAGCCAACAAGCTGGCTGTAAATCCAGTCGATAAACTGATCCATCAGCCCGCCGAGGAAAAAGTCCAATATAAACATCTGGTGGTTTCACCCCTTTGCATAAAGGGGGCCGTGCCAGTTTGGAACTCTATCAGGCCAGGATGAAGGGCCGTATCTGGACACGGCCCCTGTCAGTTTATTGTTCTGCTGTCAGTAGATTTGCTGAGCGCGCTGTGTTTCCTCCTGCTGGAACACCTGCAGATACTCGTCCACAGCACCTGCGAGCACACTGTAGTCCGCCTGGGTGGGCTGATACACATACCAGCCTACCTTTCCGTAGTCGTCCCAGAGATGCGGTAAAACACCATCCGAAAAGTTTGGATTGCTCACTTTTTTCTTCCCCAGCAGATCGCCAAAGCGAATGATATTCATATCCACAGCCCCCTCAGTTCGGTTCAGAACTGTCAGCTTGAGGGCGTTATATTGATTGGAGATATTTAGAGAAAGAAAATCCAGTTTGACCCGCAGCTCCGGGTCAAGCTGGATATAGGCAGACCTACCTACGTAGGACACCAAGCCACTGGTTTTGCTTTGAATCAGGATTTTCTTTAATTCCTGTCCAAATGGATTCATTTTTCCCTCCTCGGTATTCTCAGGATAACCGTTTCTTTTACATCCCCAGGATGCTCCAGACGTACGTGGGCGCTGTCAGGGTGAAAATGAGGCAGGCAAACAGGATGGCCGGTGCGGTCCATTCAAACTGGCCGTGCTTCCTATAGTCAAAATAGGCCATCCCAAGTTTTGCAAAAAAGAATACGGCCAAAATAAGGTCGATCACGGGAAAGACCACGTTATTGACCACAGCTTTGATCTGGTCGGCCGCATCCGTCCATGTGCTCTCGATTGCCCCGGCCACATCCCCCGTTCCCGCCGCAAATGCGGTCGTGCTGAACAGAACTGCCATCAGGAGAACCATAACGAATACGCAGAGAATCTTTTTGTACTTTGCCATACGAAACCGCCTTTCTCTTTTGAAAAAAGAAGGGCCGCAGGAGTCTGTTCCTGCGGCACGGTGGCGACCGGAGGAGCGCAAGATTTTTCTCCCACAGCCCGCCTTTTCGACTTTATTTGCAAAATATACGATTGAGTCTATCCCAGTGGAGCGATATGCCAATCGTCCCATAGATTGCCCCGGATATTCAGTGAATCGGTGAGGTTGACCGAGAGCATCCCGGCCGGCGTCCAGCAGTCGATGGCCCAGGTGTTGACGGTATAGTCCCCGTCCGGGTACCAGACAGGGCTGAAATGGGTACGCCGGTTATAGGTGCTGTACTCGTTCTTCTGGAACTCCAGCCGGGAGGACGAGGAACTGATAGAGATGCGGTCCAGCAACCTCCAGAACGACTCATAGTTAAATTCCGGGAAGTAGCTGACTGCGTTCTGCAGGGCAGTCGTGGCCGATCTCTGGGAACTGCTCACCCTGGCGGTGACGACCTGATTGACGCCATAGCCGGACTTCATGGTGCTGCCGCTGGCGGTGGGGTTTTTCTCATCCGGCGTAATCTTCATTGAGGCGGAAAGACTGGCGCTGTAGCGGTCCAGATCAAATTCCCACCATCCGTGGTCGCACCAGTAGCCGTCCTCATCATCGCCATGCCATACCCAATACTCCCGCCACCAGGGGTCCCAAATGGTCCACTGCGCAGATGTCTTCTCCGGCCGGTCTGGGACCGGGGAGGGTGTGAAGGAGTCGTTCCGGTCATCTGCCACCGGGTTGGGGGGCGGGTTCTCATCCAAATCTACAATTTTGCAGTGGATGGTGGCCTGTGCTGATCCTGGGCCGGATACATCCACATCGATGGTCATGTCCTGCGGTTCATCCGGCGTAGTCCAGCGTACCCAGGCCAGCTGGGAATCCCCGTCCGGGTAGTAGACATTGCTGACCGTATAGGTCGTCCCATCAATATGGAACCGTACAGTGACCGGATCATCCGGGTCACTTTGGCCACCGCTGACCTCTACCGCCGTGATGACCTCGGTATTGGTTCGGTATTCATAGTCATAGGTACTGATCACCGGCTCCTCCGGCTGTTCCTCAAAGCGGACGATGCCAAGGCCCAAAGAAGACTTGATGTCCGAGTTGGACACATTCTTATTGGTGGGGCCGGACCATGCGGGATAGCCTAAATCTGGGGTTTCCAAGAACATGGACAGCGGGAGGTTTTTGGCCGTCAGCGATCCCATCCAATAGCGGAGCTGGCCTCCGACAATTTCGTCATATAGGGCGGCCTCCGTTGCTGTTGTGGCAATCATGACACCTTCGAATTTATAATAGGCGATGGGTTCCAGCAGAATTTTATACTCGCCGCCGATAAGTGTTTCATAGTCCATTCCAGTTTCTTCCGCAATGAACTTGACAACATATTCTGAGCAAAAATACTTTTTGATGGCCTCGATGTTATTGCGTCCGTTTGTACTTATGATGCGAGGCATGGGCTGTACAGGGTTTTTATAACTATATCCCCCTTGTACGGGAGAAAGCCCAGTTCCATTATTGTATTGGATCTTACTTATTTTTCCGAAATGATATATTCCTGTGGACGGTGTCTTGTTGGTCAAGTCGAATGGTGTAGTTACAACGGCATGATCACTGGTTCGTACTACTGTTACGCGGACACCTTCATTTCCAGGATTCCAACTGCCGTGACTTGTCGCATCTCCCATGCTCCCGCCGCCACCATCAATGTTTCCTGACCCACCAGTTCCATCCGTAGCATTGGCTTGCACAAAAGTAAAGGAAAATATCAGCGCAATGGTCAAGAACAGATTAAAAAGTCGTTTCACTTGCTCTCCTTTCCCGCAAAATAAAAGGCACAGCCGAAGCTGCGCCTTTCTCAATGCGATGTTGTTTTATCCCATTATGCCAACCTGAGTATTGATATCTCCATCACTGTCAATACTCCCGCCCTGATTTTCCCCTGCATTGGGGACATTGTCGAAACCAGGCAGGCCGCCGCTGGTGTTGGTGGAGGGCTGTTCAGGGGGAGGTGTCACATTATTATGATCCTGCGGCTCAGGGGAACCCTCGACCGGGGTTCCATCCGGTGTCTTGGTGGGGTCCTTCAGTTCTTCCTCTGTATATTCCGGTTTTACCGGGTCGCCTTGGATGGTCTGCTCTGTGCCGGTAAAATCCGCGCCGTTTCCCTCGCCAGTGTTGGTATTGGCATCAGGGGTTTCCGGGTTAACGGTCACATCATCTCCCGGCTCCTGACTATCATCGAATTCTGCAGGAGGCTGGGTACTGCTGTCCGGGTCCACCACTACATCGCCCTGCTGGGAGCTGCTGGGCGGGAGCGGGTCATCGGTGACCTTGTCTTTGCTGAAGCTGCTTGCGATCACAGCAACCAGGATTGCGCAGACCACAAGACATCCGGCCACGGTCAGCCACTTCTTGGTATTCTCCGTCATCGTTTGGATTCCTCCTTTTTCTGTTGATTATGCTTCTTGTCAAACTGTCTGTGTGACTTCAGGCGGCCGAGGATAGTTCAGCTTTAAGATCTGCTGCCTATATTTTCCTATACCGCCCGTCCTTTGTCAACACGAACCCTACCACAAACAGGCAGAGAAGTCTATTGGGACAATAGAAAACTTTTTGAAAACTGCGTTAAAACCGAGGAGTATAGCCCGCGCTGACCTTGACTGTCATCCGCATGGGAGGCAGAAGTTCTCCTCCAAAAGACACTGGAACCTCCAATTCGATTTCACAGTCCGCCACAAAGCGGTCGCCGGCGCTGTCGCCAGAAGCGAACGGCGCGTTGCGGATCTCCACATCAAGGCCCCACACACGGAACTCCATCCCACCATCCTCTGTGTACTGAGTATGGTAGCCGCCCCGATAGGTCAGCCCAAGGATATCGTCCAAGCGTCCATAGATATCGCCATAGTCCAGTGATTCCTCAAAGTCTCCCGCCAACGGCTGGTAGGCGCCGGAGTAGCCCTCCCGGACTCCATGGTACACATCGTCATAGTTGTCATTGACGGTGGAGATCACAGCCTCCTGTACCGCGTCCCGGACGCCCTGGGCCACGATGAGCAGACGGAAATATTCGCTGATGCAGCACATCAGCATTACCAGCACCAGCACAATGGCAATAATCAGGGGGAAGGCCACGCCGCGCCGGTCTTTCAAAATCTGCCGGAGTCTGTTCATTTCCAGTACACCTCCGACTTTCCTGTGGCATCTGCCCGCAGGGTGATGGGGAAACTGCCAAAGCCGGCAAAGAGACCGAGGTCGATCTCATGAGTGAGCGTGACCGTGACCTCCTCGTTGAGCTGGATACGGCCGGTATCGCTCCATTCAATCTCCGGGTCCAGGCCGGTCTGCTCCCGCAGGGCCTGTTCCCGGCGGTCAGTTTCCGGCCCGACCCTGCCGGCGATTTCCACCTCACGCACCAGTTCAGCGGCAAAGGTATCGAGCTGCTGTTTGGCAATAAAGGCTGGGAGAACCTGCACTGCCAGCGCGATCACCAGCATGGCGCAGAGCACCAGGACGCACACATCGATATATCCCTCTCCGCGTCGGGATCTCAAAATCTGTTTCAGCACATGGTCACCTCCATCCCGACATTACTTTGTTCCAATTCGGAATGATCACTGATGATATACCACGCTCCCTCATGGTAATTGCAGTTTGCGATTACCTGGGGGAGAAGTTCTTCTGCAGTTACCTCCCGGTCATATCCTGTGCATCCAGGATGGCCGGACACGCTTTGTCCTGTCAGCAGTTCAGCCGCCTGTGCCGCAGTCAGATCCACATAACCGCCAGGGGTCATCAGGTGAAATGCTTCCCCTGGATGAGCGGCGATAAAATCCTGAACGGTAAGGAGCTGCTTCTTCAACGAGTCTTGCATATAGTCCATTTGGCGCCTCCTCTCTTAAAACATCCCGCCCAGGGAGTGGATGATTTCATAGATGATGATGGCCAGATAAGTCACCAGGAAGCACATGAGCAGGACAAAGGAGAATACACGGATCTTAGGCGGGATTTTCATGGCCTTTGCCTTGAGCCGCTGGAGTTCCAGCTGCTTCATATCGTGGCTGAGCATCTGAAAGTAGTGGACTCCGTTGTCGCCTCGCAGCACGCCGATGAGTCCGCGGACAATGTCCGAAAGCAACGGAGAGTTGAACCTGGCCTCAAAGCGGGTCAGCGCCGCCTCATAGGAGCCGGAACGCATATCCGCGGTGAGGACATCCAGTTCAGCGGAGAAAACAGGACCGGAGTTCTGCTTGTAATGCTCGATCATGCTCAGCACATCCCGGCTGGCGGCCAGTTCTTGGGTGATGGTGGCCACGAACCGGGGCAGTTCCGCCTCAATCTCGTCCCTCTTGGCAGAGAGTTTTTCCTCCGCCCTGCGAATCTCTTTGAAATAAACCGCCACCGCCAGAAGAACAACTATCAGCGCCAACATTGGGAAAATCAACAGGCACGGAATCACCGCCAGTAGCACTGCACCGGTCTTGACCATGGCAAAGGCGGTGTACTCCTCCGGTGTCATGTTCAGCCCAGCAGCGGCCAGCGTATTTTTCAGACGGCCCCGCTTATACTCATCCATATGGATGTGTGGGGCCAGCTTGATCGCCCAGCCCATGAGCAGGGTCTCCACACTGCGGGCCTGCTTCTTCTCCTGGCGGCCCACCGAGAGCATGGCACGCTGGGTGGCCAGACGGGGTAGTTTGAGCAGGTCGGCCATGATAAAGAACAGTCCCAGCGCAAGGAGTACCCCGAAAATAAAAATCAATAATACCATGGCCGTTACCTCCGATACTCAATGGGCTGGGTCAGCTTGATGACCGCCGCGGTGCTGATGAACATCACGGCGGCAATGGCTGCCAACAGCGCCTGCCCCAGCGGGGTGTGCATCAGGACATCGTACCAGTCCTGATTGAGCCAGTACAACAGCGGGATATTGCCGAGGACCAGGACCTGCATGGTGATGAATTCCTTGCGAGGCTCAAACACCAGATTCTCCAGCTCGCCATTGACGATCCGCATATCGGAGAGTTTGGCCACAATAGGGGTCAGAATGGTCTTGAGCCCCCGGTCGTGTCGGCAGGTCAGCAGAGCGGACACCCACTCCCGAAACACGGCGTTGTCGATCTTCGTCCCCATGTCCTGGAGGGCAGCGTCCACATCGGGGTCCACCAGCTTGATCCGGGTGAGAAACTCCGCAAACACACTCTGGACGGGCGGGTTGAGATAGTCAATGTTTTCCTCCACTGCCGTCTGGATGTCCTCATTGCGGAGATAAGCTGTGGTGATGATAGAGAGGGCAGTTTCCAGTTCAGCGGCGATGTTCTTTTTGTAGTGATTTGCGGTCAGACGGATAAACCAGAACGGCACGAACATCATGCCCACCGCCAGCACCGGCACCAGGAAGAGGTTGCCCAGCGTCAGGGCGAAGGCGGCCCCCACCAGAAAAAGAAGCAGGGACAGGGCGCATATCATAGGGAACTTGGCGGCCCGGCCAGTCATCCGCAGGATGGTCTGGGTCTCCTCGATCTCCCGGCGCAGAAAGGATTTCTTTTTGCGCCGGGTGCTCTCATTGACCTCCGCCCGGATGCTTTTGGGCTTGCTGGTGATCCTGCGGAACACTCCCTCAGTGAAGTCCATAGGGGAGATGCGTAAAAGGACAAAACAACCTGTGATCAGCCCTATACAGGCAATCAACTGGATCAGATTCATACGGATTCGCCTCCTTCCTTTCTGGTTTCAGATTTGGCGGGCGGCTTGGACTGTGTGGTCCTGGGCTTTGGAGCAGATTTTGCCTGCCCCGCCTGTGCCGGACTGGAGCCTGACTTGCTTTTGGTGGGAGCGGGCTTTTTGCCCACGAGCTGGGTCAGCACCTCCTGCGGCATGCCGTTGTCGATGAACCGCTTCTGCAGACTTTCCGAGATGGGGTTGACTGCCTCATGCCGGCCCTTGATGCGGTACTTGCCATCCACCAACTGGTTCTGTTCAATCTTGAAGTGATAGAGAGTGTTGTACCGGCGCTCCCCAGTGGGCAGGATCTCGCACTCCATGATCTCCATGATTTTGCGGGATTTATCCTCCAGCTGCTTGGCGAACACTACAATGGGAAAGGCTTCCGTGACCAGATCCATGAGGGTGTCGTCGGCCATCTCGTGCTTACGCTTGCAGAGGGTGACCATGCGCCGCCATGTCGCCTGGGATGAGTTGGAATGGATGGTGGTCAACACGCCGTGGCCAGTACGGGCGGCCTCCTGTGCGGCATACGCCTCCGCAGACCGCATCTCGCCCACACAGATGATGTCGGGGTGGTACCGCAGGGCCATGTCCAGCAGCATATCCTGATCGATATTCTGCTTGGCGTTCTCGCTCTCACGGGTGATGGTGTGGATGACGCTGTTGCACACCCGGCCATCTTTCTCCCGCACCAGATCCAGCTCACGGGAGCCGTTCTCAATGGTAAAGATACGCTTGTTGTCCGGAATGGTGGTCAGGAGCCAGCCCGCCACTGTAGTCTTGCCGGAACCGGTGGCCCCAGCAACGCAGACGGAAACGCCGTAACGCAGGCAGGCGGACAGAAAATCCAGCATGGGGCCTGTGGCTGTTCCACCTTTTACGAAGTCCTCTTTCTGCATATTCTGCGGGTTGACGATCCGGATGGAGGCGGTGATGCCCACATCCTCGTCCACCAGAGGGGTCTTAAGAACCGCGATGCGGATATTCTTACTGAGGTGGCCCAGAACGGCGGGGCTGGCGTTGTCCAGCACCATGCCGCTGACATGGAGCATACGGCGGATGACATTGACGGCGTGTTCCGGGCTGTCGAAGTGTTCCTCCAGCTTGACCGTTTCGCCATTGGCGTACAGCACCTCGATATCCCGCCAGGAGTTCACATTGATCTCCTCAATGCCGCTTCCGAAGATATACTTGGTAAGCAGACCGAACTCCGCCATCTCCGTGTAGAGGGCGTCCACCAGCTGGTCGCCGGAATAGCCTTTGACCGCGATGCGCCGGTCCTGCACATATTTGGTGATGTACCGCTTGATCTGCGCTTTGGCGTCCTCGCTGCCGCCCTCGGTGATGAGTGCGGAATACTTGCCGGAAATATACTCCTGCACATCCTGCAAAACAGCATTGAAATCCTTTTCCTCACTTTCCGGGGTGAAGAAGAGGGAGTGCGCCCGATGGCCGCCTGTCGGCTCCGTATTCAGGGAACGCCTGGGGAGATCCTCCTCCATATCCACGCTATCTGCGGAATCAGGTTCAATCCCTGTCCCATCATCGGCCGGGTCGTGACACAGCAGTTCATCCGCGGGCTGGTTCTGGTTTATACCGCCGCTTACCGGGCAGTCCGGGCCGAAATAGAGGGGGAGTTCTTTCTTCTGCCCATCCGGGCCTGTCGTAATCTGCGTCACCGCTGGAACCTCTGAGGATTTTGGGGCGAACAGGGACTGATTTCGCTTCTCGCCTAACACCCAAACACCTCCCTGGCAATCTTCTCAATCTCCTTGCGGAATACCCGGCTGTCCTTCATGGATAGGTCCGCCAGCAGGTTGCCGGCCAGATACTGTCCCTCCAGCTCCGCCGAATGGGGCAATGTGAAGGCCACTGTCCCCAGCGCCTGACTCATGTGATTCCCGGCCTGCTGGGGCTTTACATTGCTGGCGGTCTTGTACTGCTTGTCCGCGTCCCATTTGGCATCCCGCAGGAGGGGAAGTTGGCTGGACAGGTAGCTGATGCTCTTGAGGTCGGCGTTGGCCAGCCGCAGGACGGAATCCGCCTCCATGAGCGCCACAGCGGAGAGGATGTCGTTGGCAATGTAACTGCCGCAGTCAATGACCACATAGGGTGCGATTCCCCGCAGGCAGTCGATGAGCTCCCGCGCCTGCACCTCGTTGTAAGGCGGGTAGGTGTACTCATTCTCTCCCTTGAGCATTCCCAACATTGTGAGATAGCCCAGGCGCTTGTGGGTGACCAGATTGTTTTTGACCAGGTTTTCCGACACATGGGCTGCGGCTAAGACGCTGCCGAGGGAACGCTCACACTCCAAATCCGACACTGGGCAGATGCAGGGCAGCATGGGGGCGGTCATGTCACAAAGCAGGAGGATTACATTCCGGCGCTTATCGGCCAGGTACTTGGCCAGCCGCACGGCCACAGTGGTCTTGCCGCTGCCGGGGCTACCCCACACCGCCAGTACCCCGCCGCACTGCTCCTCCTGCTCACAGGCATCCTCCTGGACAGTCCCGCGGGAGAAAATGCCGGCTTTCTTGAAGTTCAGCATCAGGCCACCTCCTCGGGGCCTGCGGGCGCCTCCGTTTCTGTGGTTTCGCCGGGATCAGCGGCGGGGTCTGTCTCAGCGGGGTTCTTCTGGGGCTCCTCCTCGGGGTCTGGCTCCGGGGGATACAGTTCCAGAAGGATATCATTTTGTGCGGCCAGGAACTTGCCGGCGTTTTCCCGGTCACCCCGGTAGACCAGGGACAGATGGATGGTTCCCTCGGCCTCCAGTTCGGCCAGCACCTTGGCCTGCTCCGGGGATACCAGCAGGGTAACGGTATCCGGCAGCTCCTTGTCATCCTTCTCATCTGCGGCAGGTTCGCCGGTGTTGGCATCGTAGCCGGAGGAGGCGGTGACGCTGATGACTTCCACATACTGCAGTTCGGCGGGGACAACAGTCTGCCCCTGCTGTTTGTAATCCGGGGCGATCACCGACACGATATCGCCGCTCTGCAGCTTGCCGGAGAGCCCCTCCGCAAAACTTTTGATGGACACAGAGATGGCCTGCTGACTCCCGTCCAGGTTGTACAGGTAGGCATTTTCCGCTGCCGGGGCGTCCGAGAGCTTGGTGGGGATGATATAGTCGCCCACAGCCAGGTCCGCCGTGGCATACTTGCCTACGGCGCTCTCTTTCTGCCGCAGCACATCCTCTGGCAGATTGTAGCCGCCCACTTCCACGGTCTGGACCATACTCTCGGTGATTTTGTCCCCGGTCCGGATGGGCTGAACCACCCGAATGATCTCCGCTTTTTGGGAAACCGCCCGATTAAACAGCGGGGTCAGGCCGAAGCAGATGAGCAGGGAGAGCAGGATGCAGATCACACCGACTACGGTGCGGTTTTTCAAAAAACTCATGCTGGCATTTCCTCCTATTCCATATTGAGTTAAAAATCCGGGCATTATAACCGAACCGATCTGGCCCGGCGGCCCCGCTTCAGCCGGGGCAAAAGAATGGCGGCCGCCGTCAGGGGCAGGGTCACGCCAACGATGGTGAGCACAGTCTTTCTCGTTACATGGAACTTCTTCATAGCAGTCAACCTCCAAAACAGTATAGTGCGGCAAAGCCGATGGATAAAAACGGTCCCAGCGGCAGCGCCGTCCGTGTCATTGCGGGGAGCGGATGATGAATGAATTTTTGAAATAGCATGGCGGCGCAGAAATACAGCACTGCCAGCAGCAAACCCAGCGCCATCCCCCAAATCCCCCGCCAAAAGCCCAGCACGAAGCCGGCCGCAGCAGTGAGTTTGATGTCGCCCCCGCCCATACACTCCGGCCGGATCAGGGCGGCAATCAGCAGGGGCAGGGCCGCAAGCACTCCAAAAAGCTGGGCGGGGCTGAAGGAGATCAGCCCCGCTGCAGCGGTTAAAAGGCAGAGAAAATCAGGAATCGTGCGCTCACGACAGTCCACCGCGGAGGCGGCAGTCAGTGCCGTGAGGAATAAGAGCGCCTGCACCGGGCATCAGCCCTTGTAGTCAAACATTTCCTCTACGCGCTCGGTCACGGTGGGCAGGACGGTGTCCCCGAACAGAGTGTAGAGGCCAGCCAGGAGCAGGGCGCCCAGCACTACGGCAATCAGGATCTTGATGGCGGTGTCGATGTAGCCCTCGCCGCGAGTGTTGCAGAGAGGGGCGGACAGGCGGGCACGAGCGCAGGTCATGGCGCAGTGTGCCTTACAGGTCACGGTCTTCATGGTGTTGGACATCTTGTTAAACATTTTCTTCATAAAGCAGTTCCTCCTAAAAATTTTATCTTGTGGCTCATTGTGCAATCATCGGGTCACATATCCATCTTCTGGGTCTGCTGTGCCGTGGGGTCTGGCGCCGACTGCTGGGGCTGGCTTATGGTTTGGGTCAGCGCCTGCTGGTAGGCAGCCAGAACGGCATCCTCAAACTCCATCCGAGCATCCTTCGTGCAAGGAAAGCAGATATCTTTGTACTCGCCGTTCCCGGTTTTGTAGCTGGGCATGGATACAAAGAGCCCCTTGCTGCTCTCCATAACCTTGACGCCCCGGACGGCGAAGCAGCCGTTGATATTCACGGATGCCGTTGCTTTGCAGGGGCCCTCCGGCCGGAGTGTGTGGATCTTGACATCATAGTGGGTGGGGTAGACCGCATGGGAATCGCCGGTGCTGTGGGCTGCTTCGGCGGGTTTCTGTTCTTTTGCCATAGTGTGGGCCTCCTTTTCCTGAACATAAAAATGAGCGGCCTCGCCGCTCTGGGATCACAGGGTCATGGCCATACCTGGTTCCTGCTCCGGCGCTTCCAGTTGGACCGGAACGATGGCCGTACGGTCCACATAGTAGAACTGGCTGCCGGAATCGTCATAGAGCTCGATGAGGTCTGAGATGGCCAGCGGCTGGCCGTCGCTGCCCAGAGGCTTGCGGCAGAACGCCGCCCAGATCTCATCCAGATTGTTGGTGTCCACCTCGTTGTCAAACACGACCTGATAGCGTGTAAGATCCGGTCCGCCGTATTCGCCGTTCATGCGGTCCAGGCTAATAAAGCGCATGGTGATGGGGGCCGTTGGCCCGAGCTGCCAGATGCGGCAGGATTTCAGTACCGGACCATGATCCAACGCCTGGTATCCGCCAGTGGAGAGACGGTCATAGACGCCGTCCTCCCACCGAACGGACAGCCCCTTCCTTGCCAGCCAGCCCTCCAGTTCCTCACGGCGGAACATGGTGTCCGCCACCATACCGCGCTCTGTCTGGTACCCAACCGGGTTCCCGTAATAAAGCAGGCATCCGTTTTTCATCTCCACGCTCCGCATGGCGGCATTGCTCCTTTCAGTGTTTAAGTCATATTGATCCCTCCCATACCTGAGTTCTGGCCTTGAACATCCGCCAGTTTTTCTTTGGCCCAGTCAGGAAGAAATTTTTCCTTCAGAACGCCGGTGAAGTCTGTGCGGTTCCAGCGGGTCATCTCGCCATCCCAGAGGCAGGTGCAGCGGATAGAACGGCCGATGGCATTGGGCCTGCATCCAAAGCCATCATGGGCCAGCCAGAGTTGATTTTCCTGGGACCAGTAGGATTCCTTCAAGGTATCCGGGGACAGCACCAGAACCCGGCCCTCGTAGTCCAGCGATTCATAAGAGTCGCGCTCGCAGTGTTCCGGCCCAAATAGGCCAAGAGCCTGATATGCCCTGCGGTACAGCGTGATAAAGCCATTCAGCACCGCCGGATGGCTTCCTACCACAAAGTCGCTGTTATGCTGTGGGTCAGGAGGAATATAGGTCTGCTTGGACCATTGTCTGTTGGCTGGGCTGAACCGTCCGTCCCATTCCTTCTGCTGGATGGTATTGGCCAGCACCCATCCGGTTCGCTTGTAGCCGAAGCACTTCAGCACGTTCTCCAAGCCGCCGTCCCCCAGATGCATTCCATCAAAATGTTCCCGAATGCTCTCCTCAATAGCCTGTTTACAAGCTATATTCGCTTGATGGCTGGACCTCCAGAGAGATACTTCATCCCGCCGATGGGCTTCGCCCGCAGAGTAGGGATAGAGATACACATTATTCTCCATAGAGGATTTTCTCCGTAACCAGATATTTCTCAAATTCCCCAAGGCAGATCCCGGCTTCAGCCAGCATCTCCAGCAGATAGGGAGGTACATCACGCAGATCATGGTTATATTCCGCTATGCCAATGGTGACGGTGTTTTCCTCGTCATCCGCATAAGCGCAGAGCTTGGCCCCGTCAGGGATGCATGCCTCTCGCCGCAGATAGTCCGGCAGTTCCAGCATTCCCTCCTCCAGATCGTCGAAGGGACAGCCGTCCTCGCATTCACCGCACTCGCCGCAGGCCATGGCCAGATGAGCAGTAAGCTCCGTGGCCAACCTATGCAGTGCGTCCGCTGCCTGGATTAGCTCCATGGCTGTCATTTGCTTTTTCAGAACGATCACTGCGCTGTCCAGCGCGTGGATTTCGGCCTTTTCATCGGCCTCAAAACTGCTGATCTTAAACGCTGCACGGGGGATCAAAAGAGCGCCGCTGTCCATCTGTTTGTTGAATTTCATTTTGTTTCTCCTTCTCATTACATCATGATTGTGAAAGAAGCAGGATTGACCGTACCGGGGCCGTCATAGGAATGCTGATGATTGTGCCACTGGCGCAATTCCTCGCCGTGTACCCAGAAGTGAGCCAGAGCGCCAACGGCACAGCCATGCTGGAAGCCTGTGATCCCGTCTGCATCTGCCTGACGGCCGGTACGCTCCGCGATCTCAGGGAGAGAGGCGCCGGCCTCCATTTCTGTTTCCATCAGATCTGCCCATCGCTTTGCATATTGGACGACAGCGCGGCTGTAGAAATCATCTTCATTAACTTTCTGGTATTGATCGAATTCCAGTTCTGTTCCGGGATTCAGTTTCATGATGTGTTTGTCTCCTCTCTCTAATTCAATGTGGGACCAATTGCATGCACCTGCTGGGCGGCAAGTTCATCGCAGAAAGCCGCAAGATCCTCCATCGTCGGGGTATAGCTCCTGGTTTCAAGGGCGGCCATCAGCGCATAGGTCTGGCCCACCTCAGACAACAGCGTCCGAAGCCTGTCCGCATCCATGTCCGCCCCCATCCGCCGAATCTGTGCGGAAAAGGTGATCTGGTAACGCGGCTGGCCCGGAATGCTGTCAATCCGCATATCCATTCCAAGACTTGAGTCGTCCCGCGCCTGGATATAGACCTGTCCCACTGCGCTGCGGCAGACCAGCAGGCGGCCCTGACTCATTTCCTCTATGAGTTGAGCCGCCCGCTGGAGCTTTTCCAGTTCAGTGAGCTGTTCATCCAATTGCCTCACCTCCAGTCCAGTCAAACAGCGTCATCTGAGAGGGAACCACCCGGCTCCGCTCCTGCAGGTCATAGTTGGCAATGAGCAGTTCCGGGAACTGCGCCCCGTTGTCATACCGCTGCTTGATGTTGTTGATGCGTGTGGTCTCCATGAGGTAGATACTCGGCTGGTCGTACAGTCCGCGGATGAAGGCGTCGTCATTGTAGGAGAGCAGGAACTTGCCCTGAATCCGCATCAGGGCGTCCCGCAGGCGGATGTGATCCGCTTCCGTGAAGCCATCTTCACCAATGTTCTGGTAATACCCCTCGGTGGCATGATAGGGCGGGTCAAGATAGAAGAAGCTCACCGGGCGGTCATACTGCCGGATGAGCTTCTCAAAGTCCTTGTTCTCAATGACCACTTTAGCCAGCCTGCGATGGGCCTGCTCGATGAGGGGAAAGTTGCTCCATATATCGTGGGGCTGACTGCCAAAGCTGGTCAGGCCCGAAGCATAGCTGTACCGGATGAGCTGATAGAACCAGGCGGCTTTCCGCACATCGCCGGCGGGACTGTCTCTGGCCAATGCGGAACGAATCCGGTCAAAGTCCTCGCGGGCGTTGAGGACATAGCGGAGTTCTGCCATCAGTTCCTCCGGTTTTTCCCGGACACAGCGGTACAGGTTGACCAGAAGACTGTTGAAATCGTTGTAGACCTCGAAATCATTGCCGGGCGGCTTATGGAAGAGGACCCAGCCGCCTCCGCCGAATACCTCGATATACCGCTCATAGTAGACTGGGAACAGGGTGACGATGAGTTCACGCAGTGCTTTTTTGCCGCCGATCCAGCTCATGAAGCTATTCAACCGCATCACCGCCTTCCAGCGGCAGCCGGGTCTGTGCGGTATTGAACTGTTCCAGGGATCGGTTCAATCCGCTGATGGCGGCGGCGATCCCGCTGATCCGCCGTGTCAGATGGGCGATGGTTGCCCGCACCTCCTGTTCCGTAGCGGCGTAGAAGTACCCGCTGCCGCTGCTGGCGATGGGGACTCCCTTGCGGCGCAGGCGGTTGACCATCTGCCGCACTTCGATCCCCTTGATGGAGAAAACGCACTCCAACACCCGGCTGGTGGCGGCATTTGATTCGCCGGAGTGATACCGTTTCAAAAATTCCGCCAGCCGTTCTTCCTGCATAGACGCCTCCTTTCCGGGGTGCTTTTCCGAAAAAGGGCGTAAAAAAAGAGGGGGCCGTTTATCCCTCTCGGAAAAACGGCCCCCTTGTTATTTCTGGCTATTTATTTTTTGTAGAATCACCTCCCTTGTGTCAATCCCTGGCGTGATGCCGATTACATGGACATCTCCTGGCTGCTGGGAGGCTGGCTGTACTCATAAAAAAGGATCTCGGTTCCGTTCCAGGACACATACCCATGCTCTGCCGCCGACAGGCCGAGGTTTCTCATCTTTTGGTTGGCGTAGCCCTCTGCGTCAAAACAGGACGCAAGGAGTTCGTCTGTGGGATACACGCCATCCTGCTTAGCCAACAGTCTGCCATACTCGGCTACCTCCATGTCACGGGGCATGAAATTGTAGCAGTGGAGGTTCTGCGCCAGATCCAGGGCGTGATCCAGGCGGTGGCAGTCCTCCAACTCCATGACTGCCAGCCATTTGTCCAGCCACCGGGGTTCGCCCTGGCCCTGCTCCGCCCACACATACCCAAAGTCGATGGCGTGGCGGATAAGCTCTGCGACAGAATCATACTGGGAGAGGATATCTCTCAGCTGAGGCAGGCAGCAGTCCACATCCACAGCGATGCACTCGGTCAGCGTCTCCGCTTCCAGCGCGTCCAAAGCAAGGAGCAATTCGTCCGGGCGGGACGAGTCCATATATTCGCTGGTATCCGGAAACCCTACCCACACACCGTTCATATTGCTGCGGCTGGCCAGCTTGACCCGGATGCCATAATCGCCCTTGTCGGGATACTGCGTCAGGCCGCTGTCCAGGAGCGGAACTGTCAGGGACGAGATTTTGATGAAGTGCCCGTCACAGAATACGCTTTCGACTCGCTGCCGATATGCGGCCCCGACCTTTGCGGGATTGAGATATGCCCGTGTAGGGGAAGCTGGGCGTTTGATCTGCTCCATTACAAAGCGCCCCAATCCAGCATCATCTCCGGCGCCGTAGAACAGTTCATAGTGATCCAGCTGGTTGATGACCTGCATCACATCACAGGTCTTTTCCGGGCGCTCGATCTGCATGGCCCCGCGAAACAGCAGGGCTTCTTTTACGGTCATGTTCTCAAACCGGCGTTCCAGCCAGTCATACTCGGATTTGGTCATCTCAAAACCGTCCAGCAGATCGAAGAGCCTGAGATCTTGTGTACTCACCGTGGCATCATCTCCATTCCAATTTTATTTTCTTCTGTATTCTCCGCCTGCTCCACACAGCGGAAGGGACCCCACTTCCCGCAGCAGGGGCAGGCGACCATACCGTTCGCGGCGTGATCGATCTGTTCCTGTGTCACCTCGCCGGGCGTATGGCAGCACTCACTGACCACCGTGACAAGATGAGCCGCTTCCAGCGCCTCCGGTCGGTATTTTCGGTTGAATGGGACGAAGTGGATCCAGCGCGGGTCGTCAAACAGCCGGGCCGTATGCAGGCGCAGCGCCTCTTTTCGGACCTCCTGCGGAGAAGCTCTTGTATAATTGTGGTTGCTCTCCCACTCAATCAACGCGTCCAAAAGCGCCTGCTCGCCCGCTTTCTGGATGAGTGACTCCACAAGCTGGTACCACAGTTTCTTCTCGGGCTCGCCCAGCCTGGTCTGTACGCCTCGCCAGCAACTGTGCTTTTTATCCCTTCCTGCGCCGTAACTGATTGGATGGAACACTCCGTGAAGCCATTGCAGACTGCCAAAGGTGAGTTGATCTGCATGGATCTCACTGACGGAGTTGATTCGTCTGCTGGACAATTTTGTCCCTCCATTTCCGGATGTTGTGGAATTACAGTCCCTCCATCTGGGGACCGGAGAACATCTCTTTCTCATGTTCCGGTTCAAATACCGGGAGGGGCGCTCCATCCGTCCTGCGGATCAGACCATAGTCAGTGATGATTCCCAGCCGGTCATCCAGCATCCTCTGACCGATCTGCGCCGCCTGGGGCGTCTGGAACAGCTCCTCCGGAAGATCCGGGTATTTCTCCCGAAGAGCCAGTTCCGCATAACCCCAGGTCTGTGCCACCTCGGGGAGCAGTTCATACTGATCCGCTTTCTCCAGAAGCTGAGCAGCGCTGGTCAAATCCGGCTGGCCTACGACTGCCAGGAGCGCCTTATAACGGACGAACTCCGCCTCCCCCCAGATTCGTTCCTGCTTTGCCAGCTGGCGGGCAAAATCATTGACCTCCTCCAAGCCGTCATCCTCCAGAGTGTCATTGATGACATCCCGCAGGGAGGGGATCAGGCAGTCTATACAGTGGAAGGCACACTCCTTTGTAGAAACGGCATCCACAGCCCCCACTGCCCGCCAGATACCGGCATCCACCGCAGGGAGATCCAGCACCGCGGTTTTATCGTTATCGTACTGGGGATCATTGAAAAAGCCTTTGGAGACCTCCAGCACCACCGGGGCGCCGGAGCGGTGGAAGTAGGCCACTTCGCCAGGGCGGTACACATAGACAGGCTTGATCTCACTGCCCAGTTCCACATAGCCACAATCAGTAAACACGCCGCCATGATCCTCCTGATGCTGTTCTCCCAGTAATTCCAGCAGTCTTTCCCGAAAGCCGCTATTTTCCTCTGTGGTGTCCAGCAGAGCCATTGCCGCATCCGAGAGCATCTCACTCGCATACAAAAATTCCCCAAGTTCCTCATGATTGAAAACCTGGGGCGCAAAACAGCATGCGTCGGTATTGTAGGTCAGGTTGATGAGCCGCTCCAGAGGGACAGGTCCGCTGTGGTGCTCCTGTTCCATCTTCAGGAGGGCTTCCATTCCCGGCCTCTGATCCTCGGTCAATATGGCGAGACGCTGGGCAAACAGATTGAGGTCATACAGGTTGACATTCTCTCCGATCATGCCGCGTTGCAGGCCCTTGCAGTGGATGCCGGTCAATTCGTTTTTACAGGATCTGCCGTCCTTAATTCGTGCCTTTTGGAGTGCGTCGTTAAATTCCGCCCAGCTCGCCGGCAACTCCATAACAGTGGCTGTTTCATACCCTTTGGGGCTGCCATTGCTGATCTCCACCTCGAAAATCGGCTTACCCAAGCTTCATCCCTCCCATTTGGGGGTAGTCCTCCTGATACTTGGCTGGATCGGCCCCCGGCACATCCCAGCCAGCCATACTCCCAACTTCCATAGCCTGTCGCTGGATAGGGCTGACACCCAGCTTTCCATTCAGCTCGTCCGCCAGTTCCACATTCCGTTCCTTATCGCCGGTGTCCCACTCGGAGGGATAATAGCCAGTCTCGCCCCGCTTGATGCAGATGAGCTGGCCGGTGGTTTTCAAAGTCGAGAAGCACAGCTCCGGCAAGCCCTCGGCTACTTTGGCAGCAAATTGCTCCTGTTCGGTTTGGATACTCCAGCCATCTGGCTGCCAGAGGTGAACATACAACTCGCCGCCGTCCACCTCGATGGGCCGCTGCTCGAAGCCCTCGCCCCAGCCATCTGAGGCTTGGCCACCGATGTACTCTTTTAAAATGGTGAATTCCTCTGGGGTCAGCTCACCGGCCACCCGGCACTCCGCCACGCCCCAGAGCCGGCCATTTCTGGCCTCAACAGTGAATACCGCCGAGCGAACCTTATGGTCCACACCGTCACCCTCGCCATACCAGTGCATAAGGCCGCGCTCGGCCTCCTCCGGTACCCGGTTTTTTACCAGGGCAGACAGGATGTTCCCCTCATGATCCATGAGGGTGCGGCCGTCCCACTCCTCGCCGCATTCCGACATATCCCCCCACTCATCCCGTCCATAGAAGTCGGCGGTGATGGGCATATACAGCTTGAGCGTTTGAGGCTCCGGCGGATAGATTGAGAAGCGGTCTTTGCCCAGTACCAGGGCCAGAGTACGGCCATTGTCCCACTCCACATGGAACTGCCCGGCGTCATCAATAAAGTCCAGTTTTCCGGTGCTGCCGGGGGGCAGGGGGCGTGGGTCGGCGCCCATCTCTGTCAGCCTGATGCGGGAATCCTTTGGGTACTGCTCCCGAAGGAAAACAAGCCACTCTCTCGGTACACTTTGCATTTATATTCCTCCATACATTTCCTGTTTGATATTATCTTCTTCGAGATTTTCGTCCCACTCCTCTCCGGTCAACCCGAGTGCTTCCATCAATTCCGCATCCGGCTCTGCGATATGGATCGTGTCGTTCTCAAGATCCTCTTTCAGATCCCTCCACTCGTACTCCTCACCCACAGGGAAGTAGAGCCACTTACCGTCCTGGTTGAATATATAGGTGTACTCGATCCCTTCGTATTCCGGTTCAATCAGTTCTTCACGAATCATTTCGACCGCTTCACAACCGCTGAGTTCCATATCTCTCCGCATAGCGACTGTGACCCCAGGCTGTGGAGCATCTGCCGTATGGGGCGTCTGGGGAGAGGGCTCTGTTTTTTCACGGAGGATTTCCAAATCACCTAACGCAAGCAGCGCATCAACTCGCTCTGGAGTGTTGTAATGCTTCACCAATCTTGCGCCATTATCATCCGGGTATCCATTGTAGTGGCAAAAAATCGTCAGATATTGATCCTCGCCTATCTGTTTTGCGATAATGCTCCGTGTGCTCAACTACATTTCTCCCATTCTTAGGCCCATATCTGGCTGATCGAATTGTTGATGGAGCCGCTCCACCGCTTCCACCACCACAGGGTCTGACCGGAAACTTTCCAGTTTTTCGTGATCCGTGAAAAAATGTTGCTCACCGTTTTGGAAATGGACAAAATCCACCGTAGCGATACCGTCCTTGGTAACACCCAACCGTTTTTCACTGGTATCGCTGCCCTGGTAGATCTGGATCGCTTCCTCCAGGGTCAGGTCTTGCCTGATCTTCTCCTGTGGGGTATTGGTATCGGTCATGACAAACCAGGCATAGGTATGGGGACGGCCTGGATCTGCGGCAGCCTGGAGCTGGCGCAGACCTTCCTCCGTTAACCCATAGTTACAGGCGCGGCGGGGATTATCCTCGCCAGCAAAATCCAGCAGGATATCGTCCACCGCTTTTTTGACCTCTGGATCATTTGTCAGTGTTTCAAAGCGGAAGCCTGTTGTGTCCCGGATGGGCAGTTCCTCCCGAATGGTCTGGAGGAACGCCGTAGGATCTGTAAACTCCTGCTGCTCACCGCTGGCATAGGTTACCCGGCCAGTCAATGGTTTCTCCGCGTGGACCATGCCTTGCCGCTGAACATTGAGATCGAAGATGGTCAGGTATGCCTGATAGTCTCCCTGAACAGGATTACAGCGAAGACAGTAACGGTAGCCTTCCGTCTCAATGATGTAGCCATAATTCTGCACCCAGCCGCCATCGATTTTACCACCGTGGCTTTCGCAGTACCGGGTCATAGCGTTATAGTCCTTCAAGACGCTTGCCCGCAGCTCGTCCACTACCTCCTGGAGTTCCGCTTTGAACGCAGTGTTGTTTAGTTCCTCCGGCCCTCTGGGGTGCCAGGTGTGCCAGAAATCCTTTCCGCTGCGGCCAAAGTCCATACGGACATGCCCGATGGCGCCCAGTGCTGTGTCCTGTTCAGGCGTCTGGGCATAAAAAATGCCCGCTTCCTCGGGCGAAGCGGGTCGGATGGCAAATGTTTGATTTGGAAAGGGATATTCCAGACCGTTGTTCCAGCAGTAATCCCGTAGTGTCGTAGTCTCTCCAAGCAGAAGGAACTGCCCATTCACTCTGCGGGATATTGTGTTATCCCGTTTCAGGGGAACAGGGGAAAGAACAGAGCCGATAGGATTTACATAGGCGTGGTCTGATAGTGCGACAGGTTTCTTGGCATTGCGGACACTACCTCTCAGTTCGTAGTAATACCAGCCTTCCGGAACCTCCTCCCGCGGGATTCTTTGGGAAGCAAACAACACCGGCCTGCCGAACAATATGGCTGATCGTAAGGGATCGGTTTTGATATTGATACTCATAGCGTGCCTCCATTCGATTTTGCAGCAACAACAAATACCACAAATGGCTTCACAAGTCTACTGTTTTTTACAGCATCTGCATGGTCTGGCCGCTGTCCTGCTCTTGGCCTGTCATGTGGGCTTGTGCCAAATTGGTGAGATAGTGCGGGTCCACGATGACTTCTGCCTCGTTTCGCCCCAGGAATATCGCATGGATATGAGCCTTTTCAATCTGCGCCTGATATACCTGCCCATGTGATCTGTACCGATGGGCGAACCACTCTGCCGTATCGCGATCCAGGGTCCAGGACAGGCCCTTCACCATTTTAGCATTGTAGGGCGTTACGCCCCGGTAGACCGTCACAAGGTCCGGTAGTTCCTCGTATACCTGCAGTTCCTCCTTATCCATCAGCAGAGAGGGGGAGACTGACCGGAACAGGGCCAGCAGTTCCCGTCGGCTCAGGTTGGGGTCGCTGTTGGGGGCCTCGCTGGTGGTCCAGACGAAGTTCAGCGCCGAGGCCGCATCTCTTTCTGAGAGATATCCTGCCGCGTGCTTGAGGAAAGCCAGGCGGTAGGACTTGGTAACCATGTAAAAGAGCTGATTGGAGGAGTCTGCTTCCTGGATGTTCTGTGCCATCTGTCCCCGCCAGCAATCTAATGCCTGTTGGTTGTTGAGCAGGTCAGCGGGTTGGATAGAGTTGTTTTCATCCCGGATGGCTGTGATACCGCTGTCGGTAAAAGGATGCTTGACCACCAGAGGCGACATCTTTGTTGGCTGGATTTCCAGGTACAAAAATGTGTGTGCCAAAGATTTCAGGGCAGTCAAGTCGGTTTCATCTGGCCAGCAAGCGCTCCATCTCTTACCTTTCTTTTCTTCCATATTGTGTCCTTCCTTAAATCCCCTGGCAAAGTTGATTCTGCACCTCGAAGGGCTGGCTCAGACGGCACACCGCACCGTATTCCGTCTAACGAACACCGCCCTCCTGATCCATTATCCGGATATTTTCCGCCAACTCGTAATTGCTCCAGTCCCAGATCCATCCCCTGGAGAGGAAGACATTTCTCCAGATAGGGCCGCAGGGCCTCCGCCCGAACGATTTTCGCCATATTGAGACTTTCCACTCCCAGAAGTTGTCTGGCGCTCTCCAATTGCTCAAAGGTCGCAGTCAGAGTTATCTGCGCTGTTTCGCTCTGTACACAAACAGGGCCAGGGGGGCCATCCATATCCGGAAAGCGCCGTCCAATGTCTCGTTCTCCAAAAGTTCAGGTGTCTTTTTCTGCACATAATTGCCGCTGAAATATGCTCCTCCATGCTTTTCCCGGTATTCAGCCCCCATATGGGCATAATTGATATAGGGCTTGAAACGATCTGGAAATGGTGTGATCCCTTTGTTCACAAGGTAGACGCCCAATTCTGAATCAGACGACATATTGTTGACGAGCATATACTCAGCCAGCCTGTCCGCCACAGTAAGGGCCCCATCCAAGTTCCAGACATGCTCCTCATCCAATGCCCCGGAAAAAAATGGCGGCTTTCGCCGGAGAAAGTGCCTCTGTGCGTTCCGCCAGTTTTTGTGGTTTTTGAAACTGCTACGAATCTTCTGTATACACATCGCACAGGCATCGGTAAAGGACCGGTACATTGCTGCTCACATCCAGGATGGTGGTGGCTGTGGCATCGAGGCTAATTCTGTCCAGGGAGGCAAATGCCTCCCCGATCTCAGCGGGACTGGCGGGCAGCTGCAGACGGACAGTTTCTTTTCCTTTTCTCCGGCCAGAGTCAACAGAATCATCGTTACATTCCTCCCATCTGAAATTCCTGTTCCCGCTGGCACTGTTCTGCCGCGTCACCAGCCATCAGTTCCTTCAGAGGCAGTGTGCCGCGGTAGGCGATATATCCCCGCTCCGTGAAGGCACCGGTTTCCTGCTCCATACGGAGTTTGCCGTAACGTTCATAATCATAGAACTCATCCAGATTGGGGTCATATTCATAATGGCCGGAGTCCTGGATCATGTATCTGCCATATTCGGCGGGGGTGCGGATCTTGGGTGCAAATTCAAACAGCTCCAGATTTTCAGCCAGTTTGCGGATTTCACCGGCACACTCCGGCTTGGCCATCTCCATGACCGCCGCCAGCTTTTTCTGTTCCAAATCAGACAGTGCGGCGATGGCCGTCGCCATATCATTCAGTTCGAATAGATCCTCCTGCTGTCCCTCCAGCACCTCCTCCACCTCGGGTGGAAGCATACTGTCCTCATACCAGATGCAGGCATTGCGGATGTCAACACCGAAACGCTCAATTCCACGTCTAAGCTGCTGCTCAGAGCAGGGTAGGAGCAGCCATGTGATTTGACCCGTGTTTTCTGGCCGCTGTCCGGAGGAAAGCCCCACCGCCAATAAATCCTGCTGGTAATGATAACAGGGGAAGTGGCAGCCGTCATAAAGCGGCTCCAGTTTCATCCCATTGTCATAGACAACGCCGTAGGGGGTGATGCTTCCCTCGGTATGATTGAGGATCAGATCCAGGGCGAACTTTCGGCTATCCAGCCGCTCAAGTTCCTCGGTTCTGCAGCCCCCACCCTGCATCGTCATGTAGTGCTGCCGCCCAATGGCGTCCAGGTCGGAGAAGTCTGTGATGACCGTGGCCTGCTGGCAGCAGAAGGTCAGGTTGATAAAATCTTTTATATTGGAGACGCCCAATTTGCAGGCCATCCCCTGGAACTGAGCGGCCTCACCGTTATCAAAACTGTCCAGCCGCTTGGCCAGGTAGTCCAGTTCATCGAGGTTAAGATTTGTTTTCTCCAGACGCTTTAAGATGGAATAGCTGCTTTCAAGCTCGTCCACATGGCAGTCCTGGAGTATGGGATCTCCAATTTCCATGTTTTTCAGGGCTTCCACCATGTCATCGTAGGCATCCTGTGGAATGGGAAAAGGTATGGTGAACTGCCCATATTCCGGATGCCGGGCGTTGCTCAAAACTACTTGGATCACATAGCTCATGTCTTCTCCTCCGTGTCCATGACTGATTTCCCATACCGGGCAATCAGAGTCGCATAAAGGATATTGAGGAAATCCTGATCGTCTATCAGGCTCCTGCTTGCCAGTTCACCGGCGTCCATGGGGAATTTTCGCTCATACAGCCGTTTGGCGGAATAAAAGATGGGATAGTCCCGAACCGCCAAGCCCCTGCAGGAAATGCAGTGAAAGTCAATATATCCGCTGGCAAGTGCCGGAACCGCCGTCTTCCAAAGTGATTCCCTTGAGGCCAAAAGGTAGAGGGCTGCCCAGTAGACAGAAGGAATATCTTCCTGTGGCCGGTTCGCCTCCTTTTGGCAATACGGACGGATCTTGTGCAGGATGGCCTGATCCGGGCCATCCCAATGCGTCACGGATCTAATTCTTTGGTACAGCCGCAAACGAAGATTGCGGCCTAAACACTCCAGAATCAGATCATGGTATTCCAGAGCGCCGGAAGCCAGCCTCTCTGCAATATAAGGGCAGATGGGAATCTGGCAGGATTTGCGGCGATAGTGCAGGCAATATTGGCAGTCTACATCCTCTGGCTTGTAATGGAAGCTGCTGAAGCTTATCCCACCGCCGCGACGCTGGAAACCGGGGACGCTCATCATCATGCGCTCCAAACTGGCTTGGGGGGTATCTTGGGCGAAATATTTTGTCATGGCTGTCTCCCTCTTTCTGAGCATAAAAAAACAGGAGCCGCATCTCTACACATACAGTGCAGATGTGGCCCCTGTTCTTCCAATTTCACATATCCATTTGTGGTTCCTGCTTTTGTCCCTGCTCCAGCCTGTCCGCCAAGTCTGGGACAGTGTATTCGATCTTTGTCCTTGCGGTCTGCAAGGCTTTGAGCTGGCCATCTTCCAACTCCGGACCTTCATCCAGCAGGTAGTCTGTGGCCCGGTACAACTCGGCTCGTTCCTCCAATGAGAAAAGCTGGGCCTTGGAGATCAGCCCGGAACGGACGGCGAAGTCCTGCTTCGCTCCGCAAAAATCTTCCTCGTAATAATGTCCGTGGCTCACGCCGGTCCTGCTATAGTCCCAGATCCAGGTGACAAACTGATAACCCCAGCCATTTTCCAACTCCCGGCCAGCCAGCACTGCGCCGCCGAAATCCGCCAGCAGATGGAACTGCTCACTCAGCCCGCTGGCGTGAAGAAGAGGGGCGCTCTGGACCGCCTCGACATAGGCGTACACTTCATCTGCGGTCTGGGCAACTCTGTGGTAGAGTTCGCTGGCCTCCATGTTATTGCTTCCGGCAGGGAGGAGGAACGCATCACTCCCCGCTGAAACAGAGAGAACCGGCTGGTTGTTCAGCAGCACTGTCAGCCGGTTCTTCTCCGGATGGCCTGCGGTGATCCCAGCTGCCCGCAGGCGGCGGGCTAACTCTGCAAAATATTTATTTTCCAAACTCATTCCTCCCCTGAAAATGAAAAAGCCGGAACCTCTTTTTAGATTCCGGCAGAACAGAAAAAGCGGCAAATATTCCCCGCAGGAAATATCGCCGCTCTTTTCTGTTCCCTATATCATCTGATACCCGCGGGTTTGACTCTTATCAGAGTGAATAGCGCAAGGTCAAATATCGATAAAATGAGGCCCGTAGATTTACTAATCTACGGGCCTCGGAAGCCTTGAAAACACTGGGGTTTTACACCCAATATCTTTTTTGACCTCCCTTTCTGGTGCGGGTAACAGGGGTCGAACCTGCACGCCGTGAAGCACGAGAACCTAAATCTCGCATGTCTGCCAATTCCATCATACCCGCGAATATTCAATTGCCAGTTGCAATAATAGCACACCATTTATTTTTTTGTCAATCACTTAAAAATGAGTGTTGACTATTGTAAACAGAATAATTAGAATAAGCGAGGTATTCGTGAAAAAGAAGGTTTTAGAATGATCGCTGCAATTGTGAATGCTCTGGGTATACTGATCGGCGGAACGCTTGGTACGTTGCTCAGGTCAAAGATAAACCACAAGCTTGTCGATTGCCTTATGACGGCGATGGGACTTGTTGTTCTGTCGGTCGGCGTGCAGGGCATAGTCGGCTCGACGGATACGATGTGCCTTGTTCTGTGCCTTGCGATCGGCGCAATTATCGGACAGGCGCTGCGCATAGATGAGTTTATCGACGGCATGGGAGTGCGCGTTGCAAAGCTGTTTGAGGGCAAAAAATTTGCCGAGGGCAGATTTGCCGACGGTGTGATAAGCGCATCGGTCATGTTCACGGTCGGCGCGATGGCCATAATGGGCTCGCTCGATGCCGGACTGCGCGGAAACTACAGCGTGCTGTTCACGAAAACGGCGATTGACGGCGTTGCAGCCGCGGCAATGTCGGCGGCGATGGGCATCGGCGTTGTGCTGTCGCTCGTCCCGGTCCTGATATGGGAAGGGCTGCTTATATTGCTGGCCGGAGCCCTGGCACCCATCCTCAGCGCCGAGGTCGTTTCCGAGGTAAGCGCAGTCGGCGGCGCGATATTCATCGGCATGGGACTTAACATGATCGGCATAACCGATCGCAAGGTGAACGTTCCGAACCTTTTGCCGGCTCTGCTGCTGCCTATATTATATGTTCCGCTTGCGTCGTGGATAGGAGATCTGCTGTGATGAAAAACAAATATGTTATAATGGTGCTGCTTGCAGGCTCTCTGTGGGGCTTCATGGGCTTTTTCCGCCGCACGCTCGATTCGATGGGCGTTTCGGCCATAGGCTGCATTGCCGTAAGATGCATTTTTGCAGCCGCGCTGTTCGGAATAGTCCTTCTTGTAAGCGACAGGCAGGCCTTTAAGATCAAGCTCAAGGATATATGGATATTCTTCGGCAGCGGTATCGTATCGCTTTTGGTGTTCGGCGTGTGCTATTTCAAGGCCATGGACTACATGAGCCTGTCGGCAGCGGCAATATTGCTGTACACAGCGCCATGCTTTGTTATCCTGTTCTCGGCGCTGCTTTTTAAGGAAAAGCTCACGGGGCAGAAGCTCGCTGCCATGCTGCTTGCGTTTGCCGGCTGCTGCCTTGTATCCGGCATCGGCGGAGGAACAACGATAACGCCGATCGGCCTCCTGCTCGGCCTTGCGTCGGGTGTATGCTATGCGCTTTACAGCATATTCAGCCGCTTTGCCCTTAATCGCGGCTACTCGAGCCTGACGATCAATTTCTATTCCTGCCTGCTTGCAACGATCGGGGCAACGGTCGCCGGCGGAACGGAATACCTTAATATTATAACGGCAAGCGCGCCGAACTTAGGCTTTGCGTTTGCCACCGGCCTTGTAACATGCTTTTTGCCGTATCTGCTGTACACTCGCGGCCTTGAGGGGCTTGAAAACGGCAAGGCCTCTATCATGGCCTCGGTCGAGCCGGTCGTCGCTACGATAGTCGGCGTTGTGATATACAAAGAAGCGCTCACGGCAATGAGCGCCGCCGGCATAGTCCTCGTCCTTGCGGCGATCGTCCTTTTGAACATAAAGCTCGGGAAAAAGCAGAAAGCTTAGCAATAGTGTAAACAGCCACGGTCATTTGACCATGGCTGTTTTTTGCTATATCAGAGGCTTTCGACCCATGCGGCGAGGTCTGCTTTCGACGTGCCGCGTCTGAACACCTTGCCCTCTAAGAGCTTTGCGCCGTCGCAGCTCGGCTTGAGCACGGAATTTGTCTTGCCCATGCCGCTGCTGCCGGAGGTGGCAAAGGGGATGACCGTTTTGCCGGAAAGCTCGCAGCCTTCAAGGAAGGTGTTTATGATCCTCGGCGCAACATACCACCAGATCGGGAAGCCGACGTATATTTTGTCATAAGCGCTGACGTCAGGCAGCTTCGCTATTGCCGGGCGCGCGTCGGGGTCGTTCATTTCGATCGTCGAGCGTGCTTTTTTATCCATCCAGTTGAGGTCGCCGGGCTTATACGGAACCTCGGGGACTATCTCAAAAAGATCGGCGCCGATCGCCTCGGCCAGCGTGTCCGCAACGGTCTTGGTAGAACCCGTCGGCGAAAAATATGCAACTAAGCTTTTGCTCATGGTTATCGCTCCTTGTATTATATTGATAACTATATTGTACACCATATTGTACACCATAAGTTAAGAAAATGCACAGTGCCGGGCGGCACTGTGCATTTAAAATTTTGCTGATTACTTGTACATCTCGATGAGACGCTGCAGGTGCTCGTAGCGAGCCTTTGCATTCTCCTCGTTGCGCTCGAACAGGTTCTCTGCGCGGTCGGGGAACTCACGGGTCAGACGGTTGTAGCGAGCCTCGTTCATGAGGAAGTCGCGGTAGCCGCCTGCGGGAGCCTTGGAATCGAGGGTGAACTTGCCGGTCTCAGCCGCAGGATTGTAGCGGAAGAGGTTCCAGTAGCCGCACTCGACAGCCTTCTTCATCTCGGACTGGCAGTTGGTCATGCCGCCCTTGATCGAGTGCATCTCGCAGGGAGAGTAAGCAATGATGATAGACGGGCCGGGATAAGCCTCGGCTTCCTTGATGGCCTTGAGAGTCTGGATCATGTTTGCGCCCATTGCGATCTGTGCAACGTAGACATAGCCGTAGGTCATGGCGATCTCGGCGAGGGACTTGGACTTGATCTCCTTGCCTGCTGCCGCGAATTGAGCGACCTGGCCGATGTTGGATGCCTTGGATGCCTGACCGCCGGTGTTGGAGTAGACCTCGGTGTTGAATACGAAGATGTTGACGTCTTCGCCGGAAGCGAGAACGTGGTCAACACCGCCGAAGCCGATGTCGAATGCCCAGCCGTCGCCGCCGAAGATCCAGCAGCTCTTCTTGTTCAGGAAGTCCTTCTTCTCAAGCAGCTCTGCACGGGTGCTGCAGCCGCAGTCGAGCTTTTCGAGCGCAGCAACGAGATCCTTGGTAGCTGCCTGGTTTGCTTCGCCGCAGTTGTAGGTCTCGAGCCACTTTGCAGCCTCGGGAACCTTGTCTGCGATAGCTTCGACCTTGCTCTTGAGGTCATCGCGGATCTTCTTCTGGCCGAGGTAAAGGCCGAGGCCGTGCTCTGCGTTATCCTCGAACAGGGAGTTTGCCCAGGAGGGACCCTTGCCTTCCTTGTTGACGGTGTACGGAGAGGTCGCAGCCGGGCCGCCCCAGATGGAGCTGCAGCCTGTGGCGTTGGAGATCATCATGTGATCGCCGAACAGCTGAGTTACGAGGCGAGCATAGCTGGTCTCTGCACAGCCTGCGCAGGAGCCGGAGAACTCGAGGTACGGCTGCTTGAACTGGCTGCCGATAACGGTGTCGTTCTTGACTTCGGGCTTCTCGCTGACCTTGGAGACCATGTAGTCGAATACCGGCTGCTTGTCTTCCTGGCTCTCGAGGCCGACCATCTTGAGCGACTTGGTGGGGCAGATGTTTACGCAGACACCGCAGCCCATGCAGTCGAGCGGAGAAATGGCCATGGTGTACTTGTACAGGCCCTTGCCCTTGCCGGCGCGGAAGTCAACGAGGTTTGCATTTTCGGGAGCTGCCGCGGCCTCTTCCTCGTTAAGAGCGAAGGGACGAATGGTAGCGTGCGGACATACGAATGCGCACTGGTTGCACTGTGCACAGGTCTCTGCCGTCCACTCGGGAACGAAAGCGGAAACGCCGCGCTTTTCGTAGGCGGAAGCGCCGAGCTCGAAGGTGCCATCTGCGTGATCGACAAAAGCGGAAACGGGCAGGGAGTCGCCGTCCATCTTGTCAACGGGATCAAGGATGGTCTTGACCATCTCAACGGTCTTTTCGCGGCCGGTGTAGACCTTGTTGCCTGCCTTGTCCTCTGCGGTCTTCCAGGACTCGGGAACATCGACCTTGACAAATGCGGTAGCGCCGGCGTCGATAGCCTTGTGGTTCATATCGACAACGTCCTGACCCTTCTTGAGGTAGGATGCGGTGGCCTTTTCCTTCATGTAGCGGATAGCGTCTTCCTGAGAAATGACCTTAGCCAGCGTAAAGAATGCAGACTGCAGAATGGTGTTGGTGCGCTTGCCCATACCGATCTCGCGAG